>Ga0187892_10000025_pt1 | contig 305102 bp, 298 predicted proteins | sample MA1701073metaG_FD_139345 | JGI IMG/M metagenome (GOLD analysis project Ga0187892, IMG submission 139345) | Bio-ooze microbial communities from a basaltic lava cave in the Kipuka Kanohina Cave System on the Island of Hawaii, USA - MA170107-3 metaG ...
CCTGGTCGAACGTGACCACCATCAGCGGCTGCGGACCCGGATCGAGAAACGCGCTCACGTTCGAAAGCGAGACCTTGATCCACGACTTGCCGGCGTTGACGCGCCGCTTGTGCGCGCGCCACCGCTCGAGGTTCATGCCGTCGGAGCGGAACGCCGCGGCATAGTGCGAGAGATAGCGCTCGCCATCGCGGCTTTCCCAGTCCTCCCGCCAGGCGTGCAGCGCGCCCAGGAAAGCGTCGCGCTCCGCGCGCCACGCCTTCTGCGGCACCCAGTCCGCGCTCTTTGCGACGATCACGGGCGTGAGGCCGGGCTGCACCAGCCGCGCGAGCTGCTCGATCTCCGCGTTGGCGAGCGCGATGCAGCCGTCGCTCGCCTGCGGCGCGCGCGCGTACGTGTCGGACGGGACGCCATGAATCCAGATGCCATAACCCGTTCGGCCCTGCAGCCGGTTCCACTCGTTCGGGTAGCTGAGGGGAAAGGTGCCCCATCCGTACAGGTCGGGAAGCTTGCGGCCGGGGATGCTGGAGGTGACGTGGTAGACCCCGATGGGGGTCTTCTGGTCGCCCTCGCGCTGCTTCTCGATGCCGCGCTTTCCTAGTGTCGAGTAGTAGCTGTCCACCAGCCGCGGCGTGCCGCCGGCATTCTCGTAGACGTAGACCCGCGAGCGCGACGCATCCACCACGATGGCGTGCCGCTGCGCGGGCGCGAGCTGCAGCAGATGGCGAGGTACGCTATCCGCGGATGGCGATTCCTTTGCAGCGCGCAGCCGCGCCGCCGCCTCGGCGCGCAGCTCCTCGAGCCGGTCGCCAGCGCCGGTCGCGCCGTTCCCGAGCCCGTCTATCGCCTGCGCCCGCGCGAGCAGAAGGTCGCCGCGCACGAGGTACGCCAGGCGGAAGTTCGGGTGGCTGGCGATCAGCCGGTCGGCCTCCCGGATCGCCTCGTTCAGACGGCCTTGCGCGAGGGTATCGAATACGCGCCGGAGCTGTTCCTCCGCCCGGAGCGGGTGCTGGCGCGCCGCCGCCGGCGCGAACGCGAGCGCGCCGGCCAGGAATAAAAGCGCCATGCGCATCGCCTTAGCGCGCGGTCGACGCCATCACGCGATTCGTCTCGCCGCCGCGCACCAGTTCTGGCTGCATCGACTGTCTTTCCACGAAGAGGAGAAGCCTACGATATGGCTTCCAGTTGCTGCAATGTCAAGCGCCGGTGGCTGACCGGGAGGGGCGCGGCATCCTGATGGCGCGCTGGCGCTCGCGCAGTCGGGCGGCAACGCGCCAGCCGAGGAGCGCGGCGAGGATGGCGGCATAGATCGCCGGCTGGGTGATATCGCGCTTCACCATGAACCAGTAATGGAGCACCCCGAGCGGCGCGATGACGTAGACGAGCCGGTGCAGCAACCGCCAGCGCCGCGCGCCCAGGCGCCGCACCATGGCGTTCGTCGAAGTGACCGCGAGCGGGATCATGAGCAGCAGCGCGGCGAATCCCACCGTCATGAAAGGCCGCTCGGTGATGTCGCGGACGATCTCGTCCACGTCGAACACGCGACGGAAGGTCATGTAGCTCGAAAGATGCATGACGCCGTAGAAGAAGGCGAACAGTCCCAGCATGCGCCGGAACCTGAGCAGCCAGCTCCAGCCGGTGAGTAAGCGAAGCGGCGTCATGGCCAGCGTGATGAGCAGAAGGCGCAGCGTCCAGCGGCCCGTTTCGCGGTCGATGAACTCGCCCGGGTTCGCGGTCAGCCAGTCTGGGAGGAAGAGCGCGCCCGTGGCGAGCCACCCGAACGGGACGAGCGCCAGGGCGAACACGGCCGCCTTCGCGGCCGCGATCTGCCTCGAGGAGGGCTGCATCAGTAGAACTTCTTCAGATCCATGCCGGCGTACAGGCCCGCCACCTGTTCGCCGTAGCCGTTGAACATCACCGTCTCGCGCCGGGCGAAGAAATCCGGAATGCGCCGCTCGCGCTTCTGGCTCCAGCGCGGGTGGTCGCGCTCGGGGTTGACGTTCGAGTAAAAGCCGTACTCGCGGGCATTGGCCGTCTCCCAGGCGGTCTTCGGCTGGGTTTCGCGAAAGCGGATGCGCACGATCGACTTGCCCGACTTGAAGCCGTACTTCCACGGCACGACGAGCCGGATCGGCGCGCCGTTCTGGTTCGGCAGCACCTCGCCGTAGAGGCCGACCACAAGGATCGTCAGCGGATGCATCGCTTCGTCGATCCTCAAGCCCTCGACGTAGGGCCAGGCGAGCACCGGCAGGCGCAAGCCGGGCATCGTGTCCGGCTGCAGCGCGGTGACGAACTCGACGAACTTCGCTTTCGACGTCGGCTCCACGAGCTTCGCGAGGCGATTGAACTCGAAGCCGATCCATGGGACCACCATCGACCAGGCCTCCACGCAGCGCAACCGGTAGACGCGCTCCTCGAGCGGAAACTTGAGCAGATCCTCGATGCCGAAGGTGCGCGGCTTCGCGACCTCACCGTCGACCGCGACGGTCCAGGGCCGCACGCGCAGCCGCTTGGCGAACTGCGGCGGGTCCTCCTTTTCGGTGCCGAACTCGTAGTAGTTGATGTAGCCGGTGACGTGGTTGTAGGCGGTCGGAGTTTCGCTCGTGCTGTAGCGGCTTTTCTTCACGTCGTCGAGAATTTGCAGGCCGCGCGTCTTCCCCTGCGCGGCTGCTGCGCGCGAAAGCACACCGGCGGCGCCGAGCAGCGAGGCGCTCGCCGCGAGCTTCATGAATCGCCGCCGCTTCTCGTAGATGCCCCGCGGCGTGATCTCGGAGGGCGCGAAATCGTCCGGACGCCTGATGATCATATTGAGAGTTCCCGTTTCGGGGCGGAGTGCATTGTCGCCGCACTCACGCGCAACTTTCACTGCTTCAAGCAGGCCGGTCAATCCGCAAAAAAGGATGGAACCGGGCGGAAGCATGGACGAATCGAATTTTACAGCGGCGAGACCGGCTCGTGGTGCGGCGCCCGCGCGCGCGCCAGCCCCGCCGCAGTGCTGCCAAGCCGCTACTTCATCTTGTCCTTCTTCATCATCTCCTCTTTCTTCATCATCTCCTCTTTCTTCATCATTTCTTCTTTCTTCATCATTTCCTCCTTCTTCATCATCTCCTCCTTCTGCATGTCGGAGGCACAGCCGCCTGCCGCTATCGCCAGGCAACTCGCGAACGCCAATGCCGCAATCCTTCTCATGTCGAAGTCTCCTTTGTCGAGATTTGCACGCTAAAGAGCTATCCTTGGCCGCACACCGCCAGCGCGGCCGCCTGCATGACCTGGCGCCCGCCGGCATCCTGAACGAACGCCGCCACGCCCAAGTCGCCGAATTTCCAGTCGCGTTCCAGCGCAAGCGTCCGGCGCAGCGTCGCGGAGCCTTTGATCTCGATCGGCCCGATCCATTCCCGCACCACGTAGTCGTGCTGCAAGACGACGCCGCGGTTCTCTCCGGCCTTGACGTCGGTGCTGAGGCGCTGCTCGTAAAGCGCGACGAACGCCTGCGCGCTTTCGGGCGCGCCGGAATTCAGGCGGAAATCGGCTGTGATCGCGAGTTGGGCCGCGGCGACCCTGTCGAGCTCGAGCCGGATGTCGGCGCGCGCCGGCTTGTCATTGGCCGCGCGCAGCGCCTCGTCGAAACGTGTCGAGGCCCAGCCGCGGAATTCGGCAAGGTTGAGGAAAACTCCGGGGGTGTAGACGGAGCGGCTTCCCGCCTGCCTGGCGAGCGCGTACTGCCGCTCGGTGAAGCGGGGGCTCCCGAAGCGGTCCTTCCACCCCAGCCGGTCCCAGTAGTCGACGTGGAAAGCGAGGGGTACCACGCGATCGGGCCCCGGCCCGTCGCGCGCGATGCGGCTCAGCCAGCGGTCGGCGGGCGGGCAGCTGCTGCAGCCCTCCGATGTATAGAGCTCGAGCAGCGCCACCGCATGCGCGGGGCTTTGTTTCGCGCACTGGGCCTTCGCGGACACGCCATGGGACGCCATCGCCCCGGCCAGAGCGATGAAGCCGATCAGGATGGCAGGTGCATTTCGCAAGGTCGTTTCCTTCGGCCAGGTGATCCCGCGACAGCGCGGGCTTGCCAAGGTAACGACCGCTCCTCACGCCCGTTTCACGGATTCCTCACAAGCTCGATCCGGCGACTTGACGGCTTCCTGCGCCGCCGGCGCGATCGGCAGCCCGAACTCGACACAGGTTCCGACGCCCGGCGTGCTGGTGAGCGAAACCGTCTGGCCGTGCAGCTCGACAATGCGCCGCACGATGGCAAGCCCGAGTCCGCTGCGCGCGCCCCGCGCCTGGCCGCCGCCCTGGTAGAATCGATCGAATACGCGCGGCAAATCCTCCATGGCGATGCCGCTGCCGGTATCGGCCACGGCGACCCGCACGCGTCTCCCATCGGGCAGCGTTTCCAGGCTCACGCGGCCGCCGGCCGGTGTGTGGCGCAGCGCATTGTCGAGCAAGTTCTCGAGCACTCGCTCGATCAGCGCAATGTCCCCATAGGCGCGTGGTCCGGCCGGATCGAACTGCGCGCGCAACTCGATGCCGGCCTGCTGGGCGCGAAGCCGGAACCGCAGCGCCACATCCTGAAGCAGCTCGCCCAGGGAGAACTCCTCCCGCTGCGGGACCACCGCGCCCGATTCCAGCTTCGATAGTTCGAACAATGCGGCGATCAGATGTTCCAAGTGCTCGCAGTGGCGGCACGCCGTTTCGAGATATTGCCGGCGCTGGTCCTCTGACAGTCGCCCGCCCTTCAGCAGGACGGTTTCGAGATAACCGCGCATCGAAGCGAGCGGCGTACGCAGGTCGTGCGAGACATTGGCGATCAGCTCGCGGCGCAATGCGTCGCCTGCCTTGAGATCGCGAAACTGCTGCTCGATCTGGCGTGCCATGTGCGTGAACCGGTGATCGAGCACGGCGATCTCGTTGCCCGCGGCGCCGGAATCCACGCGATCGCCCGCGGCGATCCCGACCAAGCCGGACCAATCCTGCATGCGCTGCGCGAGTCGCCGCAACGGTGTCGTAAGCGCGCGAAAAAGTCCGGCGCCCACCGCGAACATCATCGCCAGCACCGCGGCGGCGATCGTCAGCCCTAATTGCAGGGCATAGCTGCCGCGGACCGCAGCCGCCGTCGATTCGAAACGCCCGCTACCCAGGACGACGTACAGGTAACCCGCCAGCGTGCCCTCGACCTTGACGGCGGCGACCGAGAACACGCGTCGCAGGTTGCTGTCCGTTGGATCGTCTGCGAACAGCGGCCGCGCATCGTTGTCGGCGAGGAATTGCCGAATCGGCGCGAGATCGATCGCCCGGCGCACGAGACGCCGTTCGGGCACCAGTGTGGCGAGAATGCGCCCGTCGGGCGCCAGCAGATAGATTTCCGCCGAAGGATTTACCGTCATGACACGATCGGCCAGCTCGTTCAGCGCCGCGCGATTGACGCCGTCCCGTCCGAAGAGCGCCATCTGATCCGTTACGTACATGGCGACATTGGCATTCAGACGCTGCGACACCTCCGCGTAATAGCGCTCCGTGACATGGGTCAACAGACCGACGAGGAGCACCGCGAGCAGAGCGAGCAAAACTCCGAACGCCAGCGTCAGCCGAGCGTGCAGGCGCATGGCAAGCTATCAGCGCGTCGCAAAACGGTAGCCCACGCCCCAGACCGTCAGCAGATAGCGGGGTGCCGCCGGCGACAGCTCGATCTTGGCGCGGAGCCGGTTGATGTGCGAGCTTACCGCGTGCTCGTAGGCCTCGTGCTGCAGGCCCCATACCTGGTCGAGCAGTTGCGCGCGGGTGAATACCCGACCCGGATGCCGCGCGAGGTGCATCAACAGGTCGAACTCGCGCGCCGTGAGCTCGACCGGCTTGCCGTCGCGCTCCACGCTCCGCCGCTCGATGTCGATCGCGATCTCCCCGATACGAAGCACCCGGGTACTCGACGCCGAGCCCGCCGCGAGATGCTGGACACGGCGCAGGATCGCCTTGACCCGCGCGATGAATTCGATGACGCTGAACGGCTTGGTGAGATAGTCGTCCGCGCCGGTCTCGAGGCCGAGCACACGATCCATCTCCATCGAACGGGCAGTTAGCATGAGAACGGGAACGTACTTGCCTTCGAGTCGCACGCGGCGGCAGATCTCCAATCCATCGATGCCGGGAAGCCTCAGATCGAGGACGAGGAGATTCCAGCTTCGGCTCAGCGCCTGTTCGAGTCCCGCGACCCCGTCATTGCAGGCGACGACATCGAGCCCCAAATCCCGCAGATGCAGGCAGATCAGCTCGGCGATGTCGCGATCGTCCTCGATAACCAAAACGTTTCCGGGCATGGCGCACGCCAGATTGGACCACGAACACTACGATCGGATTATTCACGAAGTCCTCGCGGCGATCGACAAATTCGCCTTCGAGCGTGGATGCCCGCTTGACTTACGCCCCGCCGCGAGCTTCCGCCCCGATCACCAGCCGCCCGGCCGAAGGAAAGCCGTACGGTGGAGTCACGAGGTTGGTTCGAGGTTCGAAGTCCGATCATCCGATACGCCCCAGCGCAGGAAACGCCTCCAGCAGCCAGTAGCTCAGTCTCGTCAGCCATCCAGTCACCATCGCGATCCCCATCAGGATGAGGATCACGGCTGCGGCGGCTTGCAGCATGGACCCGTCGCGGTTTTCTTGCCGGTGAAATCAGTCGGTGTAATGGGTGACGGCCGCACCTACGAAAATGTCGTTTCCTTGCGCGCAGTAGAGACCAGCGACTTCATGACCGCAGGCTGGGCGCCATTGCCGCACGCCTTGCTGGCGAAGGTTTCAAACCGCATCATCAACGAAGTACGCGGCATCAATCGCGTCACCTACGATATCTCCTCCAAGCCGCCCGCCACCATAGAGTGGGAGTAACGGATAGGGCGCGCGTCAAGCGCGCCGGTCAATCTATCGAGTGGCGGCTTCGAATAGCGGCTCGATGTCCGCTTGGGATGTTTGTGCAACCACTCGACCGATTTCCTTGCCGCCACGAAACATCAGCAGCGTCGATTGGTGCGCGACCTTGAGTTCACGGGTGATATCGCTGCCGCCGTGCAGATCCCAGTCGACGCGAAGGATCCTGACGGTGCGGTATTTCGGGTTGCTCTTGAGCAGTGCACTCACGGTGCGCTCTTGCGCGCGGCAGGTCCCTCACCAGTCGGCGAAGAAATCGAGCATGAACGGCTTGCCGCTGGCCAGCGCCTGATCGTAGGCCTTGCGGCTATATTCCACGCCAAGGGACGCCGAAAAGACCGCTGGCGTGGCAAGCATAAGCGCGAGAGCCGACGCGCAAATCATGGCGTGCCGTCGATTCATGGCGAGGCGGGCTCCATTGATAGACACGGCAATTTTCGCACTTGGGCAAATCCGGTGCAAATGCCCGGCTAGGTTTTCGGTTCGCGCAGGGGCAGCAACCAGAGCAACACCGCGAGCTGCAGTACGCCGACGCTGCCGAAGGCAACCAGGTAACCGAATTCGAGCGTGTGGCCGTCCGTCGCAGGCCAGAACCGCAGCATTACGCCGACACTCCATTGAATGGTGAACGAGGCCAGGAACATGAAAATATTAGAGGCCGTGATGACGCGCCCCGTGAGGTGGGGCGGAAAATGCTGCGACAGGATGGCGTAGGGCAGCGCCGCGGCACAGGCGCCGAAACCGTACAGCATGACAGTGACCAGCGCGCCCTCGCGCACCCCGGCGGCAAGGACAAAGAACGCGCCGACGGCGATCGCCATTCCGGCCTTGAACGCGATCAGCCGGCCGGTCATGCGATCAGCCAGCGTGCCAAAGATTACCGATCCCACGCCGTAGGCAAGCGAGCCTGCAAGCAGGGTGCGAGCCACCTCGGGGCGCGACTGGCCGCCAATATCGATCAGCCAGGGTGCCAGCCAGAGCCCTTGCAATGCTTGATACGCGCCATGCACCAGGATCAGCGGCAGCGCTACGCGCCAAAAAAATACGTTGCGCAGGATGCCGCCGATCTCGGAAATCTGGCGCGACCAGGTCGCACCCGCTCCGGGCAGCGGCCGCTCCGGTACAACAAAGAAAATCAGCGCGGCAACGCCGGCGCAGCACGCAGCGAGCACATAGAACACCGTCCGCCAGCCGGCGGCGCCTGCGAGCGCCTCCACCGGAGCGGTGGCCGACATCGCACCCAGTGCGCCGATCGCGAGAATCCAGCCGTTGAGCGTCGCCAGGCGCGAGATTGGAAACCAGAGGGTGAACGCCTTGATCGAGCCCATCAGGCAGCCCGAGACCCCGAGCCCCAGCAGCGCCCGCCCCAGTGCGAGCGTGCCCACGCCCTGGGCCAGGCCGAATATCATCCCGCCGGTAGCTGCGAGCACCAGCAGCATGGCGAGGACGCGCCGCGGACCGTAGCGGTCGAGCAGCACGCCGAGCGGAAATTGGAACGCGGCGAAGGCAAGGAAATACACGCTGGTCAGCAGGCCCAGTTCAGCGGACGAAAGCGTGAAATCGGCCGCGAGATCACGGGCGATGACCGCATTGACGTAGCGCAGCAGGATAGAGAGGAAGAAGCCGCTCGCGAACGGAACGAACACCAGAGCGATCAACTTCACCGGCAGCGCCGCCTTTGAATCTTGCGTCATGCGGGGATACTAATCAGCGCGCGAGCTTCGATACTCGCCGCACCAGGTCCTTGCGCTTCAGCAACGCGGGCTGAAGCTGCGTGCCGAGCCCGGGTCCCTTCGGTGCGGTAATGAAGCCGTCCGCCACCGGCGGCAATTGCGTGACTAGTTTGCCGTACCAGTCGTAGTAGAACGCGCGCACCATTTCCTGGACCAGCGTATTGGGGCAGTTCATCGACAGGTGCACCGACGCCGTGAGGAGCACGGGGCCCGTGCAGTCGTGCGGGGCCACAGGCAGATGCCAAGCTTCGGCCATGGTGGCGATCTTCTTCGATTCCGACAGTCCTCCCGCCCAGCCTACGTCCAGCATGCACACCGACACTGCCTGTTTCTGGAACAGGTCGCGGAATCCCCAGCGCGTACCGAGCGTTTCGGAGGCAGTGACCCAGACGTCGGTGCGCCGCGCATAGTCGGCAAGCGCGTCGAGATTGTTCATTTTCACCGGATCCTCGAACCAGTAGGGATCGAACGGCTCCAACGCCTTGGCGATCTTGATCGCCGCCGGCAGCTGCCACATCGAGTGGAATTCGACGTGAATGTCCATCCTGTCGCCGACGGCCTTGCGGATCTGCTCGAAAGGGCGCAGCGCCTTTTCCAGGTCCGCCCTGGAGATGTCGCTGCCGTTCGACGCCTCGGCGGCCTCGTCGAATGGCCAGATTTTCATCCCGGTGATGCCCATATCGAGTAACGACTCGGCCAGCGCGCCGGCGTCGGTTCGGAACGCGACCAGGTCTTCGTAGGGCCGCTTCTTCCGGTCGAGCCGCGCCGGCAGACCGAAATTTGCCGTTCCCTGCGTGGGTTTGGCGCGCACATACTCGTAGCCGGCGCAGGTGTTGTAGACGCGCAACTTGTCGCGTGAGGCGCCGCCGAGGAGCTGGTAGACCGGCTGGCCGGTCGCTTTACCGAACAGGTCCCACAAGGCGATGTCGATCGCAGAGGCTGCTCGCATCTCTACGCCCACGCTGTTGAAGCCGAGATAGGAGTTGAGGAAGTGGCGGCTGTGCGCGTCGATCCGCAACGGATCCTGGCCGAGCAGGTACGGCGCGCAGGTTTCGTGCACGTGAGCGGCGACGGGCGCCACCGCATAGAACGTTTCGCCCAAGCCGGTGATTTCCTCGTCGCTGTGCACCTGCACCCACAGGACATTGGGAAACTCGGGCAGGCTGAGCGTTTCGAGGGCAGTGATTTTCATGGCGCATCCTGACGCGGTTCGTATCCCACGCTACCATGGCGCGTGGAAATCGGCGACGAAGGGTTCATGCGGCGGGCCTTGGACCTAGCGCGGCAGGCCCAAAGCGCAGGCGAAGTGCCAGTGGGAGCCGTGGTCGTGCTTGATGGCAAGATCGTGGGGGAGGGTTGGAACAGGCCGATCTCCTCCGTCGATCCAACGGCGCATGCGGAGATCCAGGCGATGCGAGCTGCCGCCACAGCGGTCAAGAATTATCGCCTTACGGGAGCAACCCTGTACGTGACGCTCGAACCGTGCGAAATGTGCCTGGGCGCGGCGTTCCATGCAAGGATCGCGCGCGTGGTCTTCGGCGCCACGGATCCTAAGAAGAAACTCCTGAAACCACATGCGGTTGTCGAAGGCGGCCTGCTGGCCGAGGATTGCGGAACAATCCTGAGCGACTTTTTCGCCCTGCGCCGATGAAGATTGAAATCGACGTCGCCAATCAGCGGCTCGCTTTCGGCAGCCGGGCCTACTCTGTTTCCACCTCCAAAAAAGGGCTGGGGGAGAAAAATGGCAGCTTCTGCACGCCACGCGGCAGGCACATCGTGCGCGCGAAGATCGGCGCCGGCCAGCCGCTGAACGCGGTATTCGTGCGCCGCCGCCCGACCGGCGAAATATGGACGCCGGCATTGCACGAGAAATACCCGGGGCGCGACTGGATCCTGACGAGAATCCTGTGGCTTTCCGGCTGCGAGCCCGGCCGCAACCGCCTCGGCGATGTCGACACCATGCGCCGTTACATCTACCTGCACGGCTCGCCCGATCTGTCGGAAATGGGCAGGCCGGGATCGATCGGCTGCATCCGGATGCGCAACCAGGATATCGTTGAGCTATTTGACCTTGTGCCGCCCTACGCCGAGGTCACGATCAGCGGTGGATGACGCCATGATCGCGGCAAGACGTTCGCGATTCGGCTCCGGAATGACCCCTTTTTCGCAAACGATCGCGGTAATCAATTCCGCCGGCGTGACATCGAATGCCGGATTGCGCACCGCAATGCCTTCCGGTGCCCAGCGTTGGCCGCGAAAACCGGTGACCTCCTGTGCCGGCCGCTCTTCGATCTGAATCGCCGAGCCCGCTGCGGCTTTCGGATCGAAGGTGGAGAGCGGCGCCGCCACATAGAACGGCAAGCCATGGCGGCGCGCGAGCACAGCCACCATGTAAGTACCGATCTTGTTGGCCGCATCGCCGTTGGCCGCGATGCGGTCGGCGCCGACGATGACCGCGTCAATCTCGCCCTTCGCCATCAGATGGCCGGCCATGTTGTCGGTGATCAGCGTGCAGGGGATGCCTTCCTGCACGCATTCCCATGCCGTCAGGCGGGCGCCCTGCAGATAGGGGCGGGTTTCGCAAGCAACGACGGAAATGCGTTTCTTGTTCGCGACGGCGCTCCTGATGACGCCTAGGGCGGTACCGTGGCCGCTGGTCGCCAGGGCGCCAGTATTGCAATAAGTCAACACCCTCGCATTCTCGGGAAGCATTTTCGCGCCATGTTCTCCCATGGCCCGACTGGCGGCCAAGTCCTCTTCGATAATCGCGATTGCCTCGGCGACTGGATCGCCCGCCCGGCTGATGCGCTCAAGCGCCCAGAACAGATTGACGGCGGTAGGCCGGCTGGCAGCGAGGTCGTCGAAGGCCTTTCTTCGGTCGAGATTGTTGAGTGAATCCAGGGCGAATCCGAATGCCGCTGCGCAACCGATCGCCGGGGCGCCGCGCACCACCATGTTCCGGATCGCCTCGGCCACGTCCGCGGCAGAGCGGCAGGTGACGTAGATCGCCTGGTCCGGCAGCAAGCGCTGGTCAAGCAGCTCGAGCCGGTCACCTTTCCAGCGTAGAGGTTCGATTGCCACCTACACCACGCGCTCGTTGCCGCCATCGACCGGCACCTGCGCCGCGGTGGTCTTGGCAAACAACGGTCCGCACATCTCCGCAGCGAGTTCCGCCACGTCCTTGGAGGACACTTCGGTCTGCAGGAGGTTGTTTTTCTTGTACTGTTCGACGCTCAAGCCGTAGGCCTTGGCGCGCGAGGCGAGCACCTCGTCGGTCCAGAGCGCGGTATCGTAAACCGCGTTGGGATGAATCGAGTTGATCCGGATCCTGTCTTTACCCCACTCCAGCGCGGTCACCCGGGCAAGCTGATTCATTGCCGCTTTGGATGCGGAGTAGGCAGCGGCGCCGGGGCCGGGCGCCGGTACGTTCTTCGACCCGATCACCACGATGCGGCCGCCGCGCGGCGCCAGCTTGAGCAACCCATGGCAGGCCTGCATGAGGAGCAGATTTGCCTCGACGTTGACCAGCATCGCTTGCTTCCACACGTCACTGGCAACGTCTTGCACCGACTGCGAGGAGGGAAAGATGCCGGCATTGAGCACCAGCATGTCCACCCCGCCGAATTGCTTGACCGCTTGGTCTACCGCAGCACCCACGGCCATCGTGTCCGTGAGATCACATTTGAGCCCCAGATAATCCGGCCGCTGCCATTGATCTTCGACGGACGGATTGCGGTCGATCCCAACCACGGCGGCGCCGCGCTTGAGGAAGGCCTCGGCGCAGGCTTTGCCGATGCCCGAAGCGGCGCCGGTAACGAGCACGATTTCGCCCAGAAAGAGCGGAGCGTCGAGCGCTTGTTTTAGTTTTGCCTGTTCCAGGTCCCAGTATTCGATATCGAAAATGTGACCTTCATCGAGCGCTTGCCAGCCGCCCAGGGCTTCGGCGCGCAGAATCACGTCGATGGTGTGCGCGTAGATGTCTTCGACGATGCCCATCTCCCTCGCCGTGCGTGCGAAGGACACCAGCCCCAATTCCGGATCGAGCGCCATGCGCGGCGCGATATCGAGGATGGTCCTGGACTGCTTGGTCCGCTTTATGTTTCTTTCGAAGTAAGCACTATAGGCTGCGCCGAAACCGGCCACGTCCCGGCCAAGCATTGGCAGCGGCTTGGTCCAGATCACGTGATCGGGCGTTGCGGGACCGCCTTGCGCAATGCGTGCCACCGCCGGATGGCGCGCGAAGCCGAGGAAACGCGATCCATCGTTGCATCGGCAAAGTAACGGAAACCCGGCCGCGCGGGAAACTGCATTGCGTAGTTGCGCCGCTTCGAGCCGTTTGAAGCGGCTAGCCACCGCGGGCGGCAGGTCAACGGTCCAGGCCTTTTTCCTTTCAAGGTACCGCTCGGCCATGGAAACCAATTCGACCATTCGTTCGTAGGATTCGCGTGCCTCGCCGCCAAACGAGAATATCCCGTGCGAAAGCAGGATCATGCCCACGGTTCTGCGGCCAGAGTGCTTGGGAAATTCACGCGCGCAGAAGGCCGCCAGATCGAAGCCGGCCATGATGTAGGGAATCACCACCACCTTGTCGCCGTAAATGTCCCTGACGCGCTGCTCGCCGTCGGGCGAATTCGATACCGAGAGCACGGCATCGGCATGCGTGTGATCGATATAACGGTGCGGCAGGATGGCATGCAGGATGGTTTCCACAGAGGGTGCCGGCGCTCCCGCACGCAGGGTGTGCGTCGCGAGTTCGTTGACCATCTGTGGGTCTGAAAGCGACGGCAACGAGGCAAGCCGACGCACATAATCCAGTTTTACCGGAACGAAACCCGCCGGCTCGATGTTATCGAGATCCCAGCCGCTGCCTTTGACATACAGCACTTCTTCCGTGTCTCCGAACAGATTGCGCTCCTCGAGCTTTAGCGAGGTATTGCCACCGCCGTGCAGTACCAGGGACTTATCCATGCCGAGCAGGCGCGAGGTATAGACGCGCTGGCCGAGCGGACCGTCAAATTTCGCGGCCTCGGCGCTGTTCCAGAGACTTTTCATCGGCGCGGATTATACTTTCGGTTTATGGCCAGGGTAGAACTCATGACGTGGGAGCAGGCGCAGCCGGTCGCGGGCCCTTTGCGCTTTGCCATCTTCGTCGGCGAACAGAATGTGCCGGCCGGAATCGAGCTCGATGATCTGGACGCGAAATGCGTTCACGCGGTCGCGTTCGATGTGGACGGCAAGGCGATCGGCACCGGGCGCCTCTTGCCCGAAGGCGAAATCGGCCGACTGGCGGTGGTAAAGGAATGGCGTCGTCGCGGCATCGGCGCCGAGATTCTCGAGGCGCTCACTGCCGAGGCCCGCAAACGCGGGCACACCGAGCTGGTTCTGTCTGCGCAGTTGCAGGCCACGGAGTTCTACCGCGGCTACGGCTTCGCGCCCGAGGGCAAGATTTACGAGGACGCCGGAATTCTTCACCAGAAAATGCGCAAGAATCTCTAGCCGGCACGGCGGAATTCGTAGCGTCGCGTGCTGCCCTCGGTACCCTGCGCGTCGAAAGGGCGCTCGACGAACTGCGTCCGGCCATCGCGTTCGGCGATCAGTACCGTCGAGCAGCGGGTGCCATAATCGGGTGCCAGGATTCTGGATGGAGCAAGAACGGAAAACAGCGGCTCGATCGAAGGCGTATGTTCGATTGCGTCCGAGAAGCGCTGCTTGGAGTCGCTGATTTCGGGCGTATCGAGTGAAAAATTTCCCAGGCCGTAGCTCCCAGGATCCAGGCGGTGCGAGCCGCCGTCGCGATTGGAGAACCACCACATTTCGTCACGGTCGGCCAGCAGCAGGTTAAACCCGCTGTAGCTGGCGGGATTAAGACTTGATATGTAATTATTTGGAGCGAAATCGTTGCGCAAGAAATTCACAACCAACACACCTCTCGACTGCGCGGCATTGGGGTCACCGCCGCCGCGGTAGTTGGTGACGGCGGCGAATCTGCCGGAGCGCGAGACACCCAGCCAGGCGCCTCCCGCTTGGAGGTCGCGCCCTGCAAGAATGGCGGGTTGGTCGTGCCAGAAGCGCGCGCCTTCGGCAGGCCGGGCGTGGAACTCGTCGCGGTTCGCCGCAACAATGAGCGGTAAGTCAGGTCGAACGCGCCAGGCGAGAACGATCAGGCACATTCCTGGCATTCAACTGTCGGTAGAGTTCGAAAGCCTGCTGCGGTTTTTCCATTTTGTGCACCACGGCGCGTACCGCCTGGATCATGGCCACTGGGTCCTCGGATTGAAAAATGTTCCGTCCCATGTCCACGCCGGCTGCGCCCTGATCGATCGCCTTGTACGCCATACTGAGGGCCTCCAGCTCCGGAAGTTTCTTGCCTCCTGCGATGACGATCGGTACCGGGCAGCCCGCGCATATCTGCTCAAAACCTTCCTCGACGAAGTAGCTCTTCACATAGTGGGCGCCAAGCTCGGCGGCGATACGCGTCGCCAGTCCGAAATAGCGTGCATCCCGCTTCATGTCGGCGCCGACGCCGGTTACCGCCATGGTCGGGATCCCAACCCGGTTGCCGGTATCAATCAACTGAACCAGGTTCTTAATCGACTGATGCTCGAACTCTGCGCCGATATAAATCTGCGTTGTGATGGCGGCTGCGTTGAGCCGGATGGCATCCTCGATATCCACGGAAATGGCCTCACGCGACAGTTCCGTGAGGATACTCTGCCCACCCGAGCATCGCAGCACTACCGCATTGGTCGCCGAGGGCGGAATTACGCTGCGCAACACGCCACGGGTGCACATGAGCACGTCTGCGTGCGGGATCAGCGGCACGATGCTGAGGTCGATGCGTTCCAGGCCAGTGGTCGGTCCCTGAAAGTATCCGTGGTCAAACGCGAGCATCACGGTACGGCCCGAGGCCGGGTTGAATATGCGTGCCAGCCGGTTCTGCATCCCCCAATCGAGCGCGCCACCGCCTTTGACGTAGAAAGCCATGTTCTTCTGGGGAATGCCAACGCCAAACTCCTTGCCTTCCCTGAGGTCGTCCTTGTCGGCCATGATTCTCTGCTCGCTATTCAGATCTGGATATCAAAACATATCATGTGTGCAGTTACTCCGCGGCAATGAAGATCTCGCGCCGCCGCACCGTGTCGCGAGCGAGTTGCCGCTGTAGCCCGACCTGCTCGCAATGCTCCTCGAGCGCCGCCTCGAAGACCTCAGCATTGCGCACGTCTTCATAGACTTCCATGTAAGTCGTCGGATCGTCGCGCCGGCGCATCCACCGCCCACGCACGCCAGTTTGTTCCTTGATTCTCTTGAAAAGCTCATCCACCGCGGCGCGCAACGAAGAGATACGCGCAGGATCCGTGCGGTAATAGATGTAGTAGCTGGTCACTGCGAGTAGGGCAGGGGCAGGATTTCAAGCGCCGCAGCCTGCGGCTGGGTGCGGATCGGCGATTTCGCGTCAATCGCCGATACTTGCAGCACCGCCAGGGATTCTTCCCCCGCAGCATTGACCACCGTGCCGCTGGGCTGACCCGGAGCGTCATCGCTGAATAACTCCTGGCCCGGCTGGAGCACTGCACCGCGCAAGCGGACCATGCGGCGCTTTACCGCGCCACGGTACTGGGCGCGCGCAACCACCTCCTGACCCGGATAGCAGCCCTTGCGAAAGTCTACCCCCCCCGCAAGTTCGAGATTCACCATTTGAGGTACGAACTGATCCTGCGTCTGCTGCGCGATCATCGGCCGGCCGGCTCTCAATTCGGCGAGAATCCATTCTTCGGCGCCAGCGGTAGTCTGAATCGCAGCCGCCGCAGCGGCTGGCGGCGCGACCAGCAGGTACCGATCCGCGCCGACGCAAGCGACCGCCGCCCCCGCAGATTCGGCGACCTTCCATTCGCCGTTCGGAACCTTGAAGCCAAGCGCATCGAGGGTCGCCGCTGCTTCAGGCCCATAAAAACCGTATTGATGCCATGCCCCCGATACGTCGACCAGCTTTACCTTGGATCTGAGGATGAACATCGACAGGCGCTTGGCAACCGCAGGGGCTAGGTCGAGCGATAGTTGCAGCAAGAAGTCGCCGGCAATCGGGATGACCAGAAAGGTCGCCAGCAGCCGTCCCTTGGCAGAACACCAACCCGCATAGCGCGCCTGGCCGGGCGGCAGATTCTCGATGTCGTTGGTTAGTTGGGTATGCAGGAACGTTCGCGCGTCGTCGCCTGCCGCATGCAGCAGTCCGTAATGCCCGAGCTTCGCGATACCAGTCGTGGTCACAGTAGAATGGGATGAATTTTATTCGCTTCCGTTGCTTAAAGCCCTCTTAGCGCTCGTGGTCGTTGCCATTCTTGGCGCAGGCGGCTATGCCGCCTGGTACGCAACCACACCGGTCGCGATTGGCCGGCTTCCGGCCGAGTTCGAGATACCGCAGGGAATGCGCCTGCGCGGCGCCGCGCAGCGCATCGAAGGTTCCGGCCTTGCGGTCGGCCGCTTGCAGTTCGAATTGCTGGCGCGAGCGCTCGGCCGGGCGCAGGACGTGAAGGCGGGCAGCTACGAAATTCTCGTGGCACCGACGCCGCTCGAGCTGCTCGACAAACTGACGCGGGGCGATGTCACGCAGACCGAAATCAGATTCATCGAAGGCTGGACCTTCCGCCAGCTGCGCGCCGCGCTGAACGCCAACGCCTTCCTGCGCCACGACAGCCAGGAGTTGAGCGAAACGCAGTTGCTGCAAAAACTGGAGGTGCGCGAGTCGCGCGCGGAGGGACTGTTCTTCCCCGACACCTACCTGTTCGCCAAGGGGACCAGCGACCTGCATGTCCTGCGCCGTGCCTATCTGGCGATGCAGCGCCATCTGACAAGAGAATGGAACGAACGCGAGCCGTTGGTACCCTATAAGTCCCCGTACGAGGCGCTGATCATGGCTTCGATCGTTGAAAAGGAAACCGGCCGAGCGCCCGAGCGCGAGATGATTGCCGGTGCGCTCGTCAACCGTCTCAAGATCGGCATGCTGCTGCAGGTCGACCCGACGGTGATTTACGGCCTTGGGGAGGCATTCGACGGAAACCTCAAGAAGATCCATCTGCTGACCGACGGACCCTACAACACCTACACTCGCGCGGGTCTGCCGCCGACGCCTATCGCCGCCGCAGGCCAGGGGTCGCTGCGCGCCGCCTTGCGTCCTGCCAAAACCGGGGCGTTTTACTACGTCGCACGCGGCGACGGTTCGAGCGAGTTCTCGCGGACGCTCGAGGAGCACAATCGTGCCGTGCGAAAATACCAGCTGAAGGGTGGTCGTCAGTGAGCCGAGTGGCGAGTAACGGCAAAGCGCGCGGCAGGTTCATCACGCTCGAAGGCGTCGACGGCGCCGGCAAATCAACGCACTTGCCGTGGATCGCCGAGCGGCTGCGCGCCGCCGGCCGCGAAGTCCTGGTCACTCGCGAGCCTGGCGGAACACCGTTGGCCGAGAAGCTGCGCGCGCTTGTGCTGGCAGAGCCGATGGACGGGCTGTCCGAAACCCTGATGATGTTTGCGGCGCGCGCCGATCACGTGCAGGCTGTCATCCTCCCGGCGCTCGGCCGCGGCCACTGGGTCCTCTGCGACCGTTTCACCGACGCTACGCTGGCCTACCAAGGGGCCGGCAAGGGGGTGGCGGCGGACCTGATCACGCGCCTTGCCGAGCTGACCCACCCTGGATTGGCACCGGACCAGACTTTGGTGTTCGATTGCCCGTACGACGTGAGCCGCGCGAGGCTGTGCGCTGCTGGACGAACCCTGGATCGATTTGAGACTCAGGAGAGGGCCTTTTTTGAGCGTGTTCGCGGGGCCTACCAGGAACTCGCACTCGCCGAGCCGGGCAGGGTATTCCTGATCGATGGGGCAAAAGCCGAGAAAGAAGTTAAATTGTTAGTCGAGAAAGTTATTATATCTAACTGATTATTATGATTTATAACTTTCAAGAAGCAACCTGGAGTCGGCTGACCGCGCAGCTGGACAGGCTGCCGCACTCCTTGTTGCTGCATGGCACGGCCGGAATCGGAAAACTTGGCCTCGCTGAGCGCTTCGCGCAGTTGCTGCTTTGCGAACGGCGAGGGCGAGCAAATGCTCCCTGTGAGACCTGCGAGGCCTGCCGGTGGTTTCTGGCGGGCAATCACCCCGATCTGCGCATTCTCGAACCGGAGGTGCTGGCACGGCGGGTCGAAGCAGAGGGGGAGGAGGCGGGCGACGACGAAGTCCGCACCACAAAACAACCAAGCACGGAAATCAAGGTAGAGCAGGTACGCGCCCTGTCCGCATTCGTCAACCTCGGGTCGCACCGAGGCGGCCGGCGAGTCGCAATCGTTCATCCTGCGGAGGACATGAATACCAGCGCGGCAAACGCGCTCCTCAAAAACCTCGAGGAACCCCCGGCAGCTGCAGTGTTTCTGCTCGTTTCCCATCGGCCGGCGCGTGTTCTGCCGACGATCCGCAGCCGTTGCGTGCCAGTCCCTGTGCCGCTGCCGGATCCGCAACCTGCGACGGCCTGGCTGACCGCCCAGGGCGTACGTGACGCCCACCGCTGGCTCGCGTTCGCGGGCGGAGCGCCGCGGCGGGCGCTCGACTACGCCACCGGGGACCGCGGCGCAGCGATCGAGCGTGTATTGCGCGGTCTGGCTGCGGGAGACCGCGTAGCGCTCGCTCAGATAAAAGACCGCGATGCGCTCGAGCCATTAGCCGAAGTGCTGCAAAAAACGGCGCTCGACCGGTCGTTTTCGGCGCTGACCGGCCGGTCCAGGTACGGGAGTGGCGCCGCGGCTGGCAACGCGACTGCCTGGCTTGCGTTCGCGCGCTCGATGGGCCGCCACCGTTTGCTGGCGCGCCACCCACTAAACATCAAGCTGTTTGCTGCCGAGATGCTGGACGGCATGCCTGGGCTATAGCGTGCATCTGCGGCGGTTGCTGCGCGCCCTGGCCTTTGTTGGGCTGGTTGCCGCGCCGGGTTTGGCGGCGGCGCAGGCTCTGGAACAGTTCCTCAGGGCGGTGGATCTGGGAGACACCAAGACTGTCACGTCGTTCCTCGTACAGGGCCTGGATCCGAATACGACCGACGCTGTCGGAAACACGATCCTGATGAACGCGGCGCGGCTTGGACACCGGGAGGTGGTCGCGCTGTTGATCGAGCGTAAAGCCAGCGTAACTCGGCGCAGCCCTAGGGGCGATACGGCGCTGATGTATGCCAGCCTCAAGGGTCGTCTCGAGATCGCGCAGCTGCTGGTCGAGCATGGCGCGCAGGTCAACCAGGCCGGCTGGACGCCGCTGCATTACGCCGCATTCGAAGGCCATGCGGACCTCATCCGGTTCCTGATCCAGAAAGGAGCTGAAAAGAATGCGTTGGCGCCGAACGGCTACTCGGCGCTGATGCTCGCGGCGCGCTCTGGCCACCTCGAGGCAGCGCGAGCGTTGCTCTACGAGGATGTAGACGTGACGGTTAAGGCCGGTGATGGGGAAACGGCCCTGATGATCGCTAAAAGCCGGAAAAGCGGAGAATTGGAGGGGTTGCTCAGGCGCGCTGGGGCGGTTGACTGAAAGGGACGGAGGATCCAGGACCCATCTTGCTATAATTTGACATAATACACATTGTAAATTTTTTAGTTCATCCGATCAGGCGGAGGAACCAGATAACGAGCGACCGGTATGCCCTCATCGATCAGCGCGTCATGCTCGGCCAGGGTCGCTTGCCCACGGATCGTGCGCCCGCGCGACTCGCGATAAAAGATCTTGCGGGCTTCTTCCGGAAACTTGCTGCCCACGTCCTCGGACTTGGTGAGAATTTCGTCCAGCATCCGCGAATAAAGCATCTGGGCGACCGCGAAGGGGTCTTTGCCTTCCATGTCCGGCGTTCTTTGCTGGGGTTTTGGCTCCTGAGCGCCCATGTTGAGGCGGGGAGCCGATAAAGCCCGCTCGATCTTCGTCCCGCCGCAACTGGGACAGCTCAGCAGGCCACCCTTCTTCTGCGAGTCGAAATCCTTGGCCGAGCCGAACCAGCCCTCGAAGCGGTGGCCGCTATCGCATTGGAGGTCGAAAACAATCATAGGCAACTGATTCTAGCGTGCTTTCCGATATGATTTTTGATAGAACAGGTTCTCGACTGGAAGCCGCACCATGATCTCCGACCGGATCGAAGGCAAATGGATTGATCTCTTTGCGGACGTCTTTGCACGCTGCAAAGTCGCCCAGGGCGACGCGTGCGCGGTGCTTTCCGAAAGCCAGTCCCGCAGCCTCAATGTTCAGCTTGCCGAACTCGCCCTGGCGCGACTGGGCGCGCGTCCGTTTCACGTGATAGTCCCGACGCCGCGCCAGACCGCGCCGGTTCCGGTCCGCTCCACGGGCGCTTCGGTCGCGTTGCAGAACTTGGCTCCGGCCCTCAATGCCCTTGCCAGCTGCGTGCTGGTTGCCGATTGCACGCTCGAGGGCCTCATGCATGCCGCCGAGCTGCCGCAGATCCTCAAAGGCGGGGCGCGGGTTCTTTACATCTCCAATGAGCATCCGGACGTCCTTGAAAGGCTGGCCCCCTCCCCCGTCGACGAACAGCGGGTGAGGGCAGGGATGCGGCAACTCCGCGAAGCCAAATCCATGCGGGTCACCTCCCCTGCCGGAACGCGGCTCGAGATCCGCATCGAGGGCGCACGCGTAGGCGGCGTTTGGGGCTACACCGAGAAGCCCGGGACGCTGTCGCATTGGCCGGGCGGACTCTGCCTCGGCTTTCCCAAGGCCGGCAGCGTGGCAGGAACTTTGGTGATGGGACCCGGCGACCTCAACCTCACCTTCAAGCGCTATGTCGAAACGCCGGTGCGGCTGACGATCGAGAACGACTACGTCACCAAAATCGAAGGCGATTCGCTCGACGCCGAACTGATGCGGGACTACTTTGCGGCCTGGGGGGACCGGGAGGCTTACGCGGTCTCCCATGTCGGCTGGGGAATGAACAGCCGCGCCCGCTGGGACGCGCTCGCCATGTACGACCGGCGCGATGTCAACGGCACCGAGCAGCGCGCCTTCGCAGGCAATTTCCTGTATTCGACGGGCGCCAACGAGGTCGCGGGGCGCCATACGCTCGGCCATTTCGACCTGCCGTTCCGCCATTGCACCATCGAGCTCGACGGCAAGGCCGTGGTGCGCGACGGAAAACTCGCCGCGTGACGCCCTTGGTTTTCCTGCATGGGGTCGGAGGCGGCCACCATGCCTGGGAACGGCAATTGCCCTACTTCGGCGGCCTCGGCTACCCGTCCCATGCCTGGGACCAGCCCGGCTACGGCCATAGCCCGGCGGTCGATCCCTATGACCTTGAGCACATCAGCGCATCGCTGGCGCGGCTGATCGAGACCCTGAGCGATGAGCCTGTCGCCCTCGTTGGGCACAGCATGGGTGGGCTGATTGCGCAGGAAACCTACGTGCGCCACCCGAAGCTCGTCAAGGCGATGGCGCTATGCTTCACCAGTCCGGCCTTTGCCAACAGCAGCAGCGAGTTCACGCAGCAATTCATCGCGGCGCGCATTGCGCCCCTCGATCAGGGCAAAACCATGGCCGACATTGCCAAAGCGTTGATGCTCGGCATGCGGGGCAGTGTTTCCGACGCTTCGGGTCTGGCTCTGGCCGAACAGATCATGTCCTCCGTTCCGGTCGAGACCTACCGCAAGGCAGTCCACCTGCTCACCACATTCGACAGGCGCAAGGAGCTGGCAGGCATTCGGGTGCCGACCCTGCTGATCGCCGGCTCGGAGGACAAGATCGCGCCGCCCGAGATGATGGAACGGATGGCACGCAAGATTCCGGGCGCGGAATGCCTGGTGCTGCACGGCTGCGGCCACCTTGGCCCCATGGACCAACCTGACGCCTTCAACGCCGCCCTACTCTCCTTTCTCAAGCGCCATCAACTATGAGCGATCACCGCTATTCGGTGACCGGCTCCGGATATCCCCTCAGCGCAAAGCAGCAGGAGCTGATCGGGCTCGCGGAATCGCTCGGCCCGGCATTCGCCAAGCGCGCCGAGAAATTCGACCGCGAAGCGAGCTTTCCTTTCGATAATTTCGCCGACTTAAAGCGCGCGGGGCTGCTCGGCCTGTGTGTCCCTGAGCGCTTCGGCGGCAAGGGCGCCGACCTACGGACTTATGCGCTGGTATCGGCCACGCTCGGCAAGTATTGCGGCGCGACCGCCCTCAGCTTCAACATGCACGCTTGTTCAACGCTCTGGCCCGGGCTGCTTGCCGATGACCTAGACCTGACGGCCGCGCAGAAGAAAGAACATGAACGCTACCGCAATATTCATTTCGATCGCGTCGTAAAGGACGGCGCGATTTACGCCCAGCCGTTTTCCGAAGGCAGCGCCGCGGCGGCCGGCCGGGCGCCGTTCGGAACCCTGGCGACCAGGGTCGACGACGGCTGGCGCATCAATGGCAAGAAAATCTTCGCCTCGCTCTCCGGCGCAGCGCACTACTACGGGGTGCTGTGCACGGAGGACAGGCCGGACCGTTCGATGCGCGATACGCTGTACATGGCGGTGCCGGCAGGCGCCTCCGGCTTCAGCATCGTCGGCGATTGGGATCCGCTGGGCATGCGCGGCACCGTATCGCGCACCCTGCTGTTCAAGGATGTGCTAGTGCCGGACGAGGCGCAGATGATGCCGCGCGGCGTCTATTTCCAGGCCGCGACGCGCTGGCCGCACATGTTCACGACCCTGTCGCCGACCTACATGGGAATCGCGATTGCCGCCTACGAATTCACGGTGAAGTATTTGCGCGGCGAACTGGAGGGGATGCCGCCGGTCAAGCGGCGCATGTATCCGACCAAGCAGATTGCAGTCGCCGAAATGTGGGTCAAGTTGGAGCAGACACGCGCCCTGTTCCTGCGCATGCTGGACGATGCGCGCGTGGATCCACCGAAGGATGCGCGCCTGCGAGCTTACGCAACCCAGTTCACCATCATGGAGAATGCCAATGCGCTGTGCGCACTGGCGATTCGAACCTGTGGCGGGCAATCTATGCTGAAGAGCCTGCCGCTTGAGCGCCTGTATCGCGACTCACGCTGCGGCGCGCTGATGCTGCCCTGGACGGCGGAACTGTGCCTCGACCGGATCGGGCGCGAGGCGCTTTACGAAGCTGGCGAGTCCGATGATTAACCTCTCGCGCATCGTCGAAGCCTGGGCGGCGCATTTCCCCGCCAGGATTGCCGTGCATTGCGACGGCACCGACGTCAGCTATGGCGAATTCTGGAACCGCATCCAGCGCGTTACCCGATCCCTCAAGGTGGAGAAAGGCGAGCGCGTCGCCTGGCTCGGCTACAACAATCCGGACATGCTGGTACTGCTGTTCGCGCTGGCCCGCCTTGGCGCAATTCTGGTCCCTCTCAACTGGCGGCTGACTGCCGCGGAGCACCGCGCGATTCTCGCCGACTGCAAGCCAAATTGGATCTACTGCGAACGCGAATTCAACGACCACAGCCGGACCTTCGGGGTGCCGATCGGGTCGCTGCAAAGCGAGGGCCGGGAGCGCGAGATCACGGGGTCAGACGGGCAGGAGGTGCTGATCGTGTACACCTCCGGAACGACCGGCAAGCCGAAAGGCGCGGTGCTAACGCAGTCGGCCCTGCTCTGGAACGGCTTCAACGCCATTCACGCGCACGATCTGTCGCAGGCGGACCATGTACTGTCGGCATTGCCGATGTTTCATGTCGGCGGCCTCAACAACCAGACCCTGCCAGCATTGCTTGCCGGCGCCACCGTGACGCTGCATCGGCGCTTTGACCCGGCGCTCTGGCTCGGCGATGTCGCCGCCCGCCGTCCGACGATTTCCCTGCTGGTTCCGGCCACCATGCAGGCGGTGATTGCGCATCCGGCGTGGGCACGGACCGATCTTTCGTCGCTCAAGATGGTCAATGCGGGTTCGATGGTCGTGCCGGATTCGCTGATTCGCGCCTTCCACGCGCGCGGCATCCCGGTCGGCCAGATCTACGGCTGCACCGAAACCGCGCCCATCGCCACGGTGCTGCTCAAAGAGGATGCGATTCGCAAGCTCGGCAGCGCCGGCAAGCCTGCGCCGCATTGCGAAGTCAAGCTGGTGGACAATGAGATCTGGGTGCGCGGTCCGAATGTAATGCGAGGCTATTGGAACGACCCGGTCGCAACCGCCGCCGCCCTGACTTCGGATGGCTGGTTCAAGACCGGCGATTTGGCGCGCCGAGACGAGCAAGGCTACTACTGGATCATGGGCCGCTCGAAGGACGTGATCATCTCCGGCGGTGAGAACATCTACCCTGCTGAACTCGAGAACGTGCTCGCAGATTGCGCCGCGATTGCCGATGCTGCCGTGATCGGCATCGAAGATCCGAAATGGGGCGAGGCTGCCTGCGCTTGCGTCGTGCGGCGAGCAGGAAACGATATCCAGGAAACCGAGGTGCTCGGCCTGTTCCGGGAGCGCCTGGCGAGTTTCAAGCATCCGCGCCGAGTGGTGTTCCTTGACAGCCTGCCCAAGAACGCCATGGGCAAAGTGCAGAAATTCGAATTGAAGCGCTTGGTTGGCACGATGCAGGCAGGAAAAGCAGCGTGAAGCTGACCCGCGACAGCATTCTCGATGGCACGCTGCACGCCTCGGTGCGCGCGGTGCTCGGACCCAATGTGCGCTTCGCGACCGACGCCGAGCGCAACGCGCAGGTAAAAGCGATTCTCGCCTGCGCACCGCGCCCGGGGCGCATCTGGGTGTTCGGATTCGGCTCCCTGATGTGGAATCCGGCCTTCCATTATGTCGAGCGCCGCACCGCGCGAATCCATGGCTTTCATCGCCAGTTCTGCCTTTGGGCGCGCGCCGGCCGTGGCAGTCCCGAGCGGCCCGGCCTGATGCTGTCGCTGGAGCCGGGCGGCTCGTGCACCGGCGTCGCCTATCGCCTGGCGCGGGGTTCGGCGGCGACCGAGATGGACGTCATCTGGCGACGCGAGATGTTCACCATGGCCTATCGCCCGGTGTGGACGGCGGCGCATACCGCGAGGGGAATGGAACCGGCCATCGCTTTCAGCGCCAATCGCGGGCACGAGCGCTATGTGCCGGGACTCAAGGATGCGACCATCGCACGCTACCTGGCCACCGGCGCCGGACCGATGGGACGCTGCTGCGATTACCTCTTCGATACCGTGGTGCACCTGCGCCAGCTCGGCATCCGGGACCGCAGGCTGGAAGCGCTCGAAGCGAGAGTCAGGGCGCACGGCGGGCACGCCTGAACCATCGGGCAAAGCCGAACCGGTCTAGGTCAATCGACGCGCAGCTCTATTGAGCCCAGGTCGCCAGCCTCGAACCGGATATGGTCTCCCGTTTTCGGAAATTTCGAGGTCACCAGACTGCCGGTAATGACGACGTCGCCGCGCCACAGCCCCCGGCCCCGCGCTGCCAGGTGGTTGGCGATCCAGGCGAGCGCGTCGAGCGGGTGGCCCATGACGTCGCGGCCGTAGCCTTCGCCCACGTTCTGCCCATTGATGAGAGCCGTTCCGCGCACGGCGGCAAGGTCGATTCTGCTGCAGTCACGGACCGGGTCACCGAGTACGGCACCTTCGTTCCAGGCGTTGTCGGCGATTAGCGAAAGAGCATTGTCCGGCAGGATCGTATAGTCGGCATTACGATCGTCGGCAATCTCCACCGCGGGCATCACTGCGCCGACGGCCTTCGCCACCCGGGCGCGATCATAAGGCGCGCCGATCGCCGGCAGATCTTCGGCCAGCTCGACGCCGATTTCGAATTCCACCATCAGGCGCACGTAAGCTGCGGCGCGCACGCGCGCACCGGTACTGCCTCGCAGAATCGTCTTGTCCAGCATGTCCCCCGCGATCGAATCGTTCATTTTCACCATCGCGCGCATTGCCGGCGTGGTCAGGGCGATCTTGTAGCCGGTGACCTGACCCAACGACTCGGCACGCAAGGCCACGTATTCGCTCTGAATTAGATAAGCCTCGCCGGCGTCGCGCGGCGCCAGTTGGGCGGGCAGCGGCGCGAATCGCGCCCGGTCCGCGTGGGCCTTGAACAGCCATTTTGCTGCCTGTTTCATGACAGTTTGAGGAATCTGCTCGCGTTGCCGGCCAGCAGCTTGGCGCGCGCATTCTCGCTCATCCCCTGCATGTCGCGGATCAGCTTGCCAACCCGCAGCTCGCCGAGCGGAAACGGATAATCCGAACCGAGCATGACGCGGTCCTCGCCCATTACCTCGACCAGCAGCCGCAGCGCGCGGGCATCGAACACGGCGCTGTCTACGCAAAAACGATCGAGATAGTGGCTTGGCGGATGCTCGGCCTTGCCGCGCGCAAGCTCCCGGTTGTGCCAGGCATTTTCCAGCCGCCCGAGCAGAAAGGCGAAACTGCCGCCGCCGTGCGCAAAGCACAACCTAAGGTTGGCAGGCAGGCGGTCAAAGCCACCGCCAAGGATCAGCGACACGATCGACAGTTGCGTTTCCGCCGGCATGGATACGGTCCAGCCCATCATCCAGCGCGCTGTGCGCGCTCCGCCCATCATATCCCAGGGATGCACCAGGACGGCCGCCCCCTCCGCCGCACAATGCTGCAGGAAAGTGATGATTCCAGCGTCGTCGAGATCGCGGTCCCCGACGTGGTTACCAATCTGCACGCCAAGGTGTCCGCCGCGCATTGCTCGCGACAGTTCCCGGCAGGCCGCGTCGGTGTCCTGCAGCGGCACCTGGCACAGCGTCTTAAGCCGCCCCTTGCCGCGCGTCGCCAGCTCCAGGCCGGCGTCGTTGAAGATCTGTGCACAGTACAGCGCCTGCTCCGCCGCACGGGCATAGGCGAACAGCACCGGCGTCGAGCACATCACCTGCAAGTCGATGCCGTCGCGGTCCATTTCTTCGAGACGCCGGCTGGCGTCCCAGCACGCAGCATAAACGGGCCGGAATTCCTTTTCCCCCAACATGACCATTGCTTCGTCATCCCCGAGATGCTTCATCCAGGGCCAATCGGTGCTGCCGAAGCGCTTGCCCAGGTCTTCCCATTCGCGCGGGAAAAAATGCGAGTGCATGTCGATGGTTTTCATGCGGCCTTTCCCGGGTGCCGTTGCCCGCACTGAGCGCAGATGCGCAGGCTTTCGCTCGCGTAGAACGCCTCGAACAGCGGCGGCACATCGGCTGCAATATCCTGTACGTTGACTTCAACCCGGTGCACGCGCGCGTGGCAGCCCGGGCAGTACCATTCGAAGCCGTCCAACACACCCTTGGGCCGTACCTTTTCCACGACCATTCCGACGGAACCGGCCTCTGGACGTTGCGGCGAATGCCGGACATGCCTCGGCAGCAACAGGATTTCCCCTTCGCGAATCGGCACCTCCCGCGGCCGCCCCTCCTCCATGACCCGCAGCACCATATTGCCCTTCAACTGGTAGAAGAACTCCTCGTAGGGGTCATCATGGTAGTCGCTGCGCGCGTTTGGACCGCCCACCACCATGACCACCAGGTCGTCCGCCGCCATGAAGACCTGCTTATTTCCGACCGGCGGCTTGAGCAGGTGGGCGTGCCGGTCGATCCATGCTGCAAAATCGAATGCCGCGAGACCCATGGCCCGATTTTACTCATTGCGCAAAGCGCTAACTTGGCACAGTATTAAGGAGTCACATGGTGAATCTCAATCCGCTAAAGTACTGTTTCCACGGTCAGCACTCGCGCCCCCGTGCCACTTTCCGCACCCTGCCCGGGGTGAAAAACAAGCGCGAGGTCTGCGCCGAATGTTTCGAGAAAATCATGGCCGACCGCAAGCAGAAGAAAAAACTGCGTTGAAGCGCGCTGCGCGAATCGCGGCTTTCAGCGGCCGCTATTGCTCCATAAACTCCTCGACGAGCACTTCCCACTCCCGCCGGGACGCGCAGTACAGGCTGATCACCCTGCACTTCTGCGGAAAGCTTGCCCTTAGCGATTCAGCGGTGGCGAGTCCCGCATACTCGCCGTACAATTCCGTCTCGTAGATGTCGAACAGCATTCTTCTGATGCTGCTCGGGGACGCTCTGCCGTCGCCGTTCCTCACAGGGTAATTTGTCACTGTTAGAAGATAGAAGCAGCTGCGCAGCTTGCTGTTGTAGTGGCTCTTAAATTCCGCTTCCATCTGGCCAGTGCCGGTCTTTACCGTGCCGCCCTGCCACTCGCGGCGGAACTGCTCGCGTGACGCGTTCTCGCACCGTTCGGACAATTCATGCCGCTGCTTGCTCGACAGCGCGGGCGCGGTTGCCCTTTCTTCGACAGGCGGCGGTGAGGGTGGATTGACCTGCGCGGGCGGTTCGCAAGCCACGAGCGCTCCGAATACCGCCGCCAAGCTCAGGCGGCACAGGAGGGATGAGGGTGCCCGGGGCCGGACTCGAACCAGCATGGCCTTGCGGCCTGGGGATTTTAAGTCCCCTGCGTCTACCAGTTTCGCCACCCGGGCAGTTGCGGCATTCCATTCCCGAAAGGTTGGAGGCGGGGGTCGGAATCGAACCGGCGTCCACGGCTTTGCAGGCCGCTGCATGACCACTCTGCCACCCCGCCGGGGCCTTGCAAACAAACAGAAGGGAAGGCCGGACGGCCTTCCCTAGGCTAATCTGGAGCGGGAGACGAGTCTCGAACTCGCGACCTTAACCTTGGCAAGGTTACGCTCTACCAACTGAGCTACTCCCGCACGAACTGGGTAGCGGAGTATACCTTAACCCTGTGCCAGAGGCAGCGCGCGGCGCAGGTAATAGAGCATCGAAATCACGGTCAGTACCGCCGCAATATAGATCAGCACCGTGCCGAGTGCGTGGCTATCAATGACGCCGAACAACAGGTCTTCAAACAGCAGCAGCGGAATCGCCACCATCTGCAATACGGTCTTCAGCTTGCCGATGTAGGCCACGGCGACGCTCTTTGCGCGCCCCAGCTGCGCCATCCATTCGCGCAACGCAGAAATCGCGATCTCGCGCCCGATGATGATCAGGCCGACCACCATGTCCACCCGTCCCAGCGTAAGCAGAACGATCAGGGCGCCTACCACCACCAGCTTGTCGGCGACCGGATCGAAGAACGCGCCGAACGCCGACATCTGGTTCAGCCGGCGGGCCAGATAACCGTCCAGCCAGTCGGTGATCGCGGCAATGATGAAGATTGCGGTCGCGGCGATATTCTTGCCTTCGCCGGAGAGCCACGCATCCGGCAGGTAAAAGACCCCGACGATCAACGGAATCAGCACGATCCTCAGCAGCGTAACGAGATTGGGAAGGTTAAGCGGCATTCTGGCCGTGCCTCAGGCGTGCAGGTGGCGGTAGATTTTCTCGGCCAGGGTGCGGCTCACGCCCTCCACGGTGGCCAGTTCGTCGACCGCAGCGGCCTGCACGCCCTGCAGTCCGCCAAAGTGCGCCAGCAGCTTCTGCCGCCGCTTGGCGCCGATGCCGGGGATTTCGGTCAGGCTTGAGGTAGTGCGCGATTTACTGCGCCTAGCCCGGTGGCCGACGATGGCAAAGCGATGCGCTTCGTCGCGGATGCTTTGCACCAAATGCAGGCCTGGATGCTGCGGCGGCAGCGCCAGCGACTGCCCCTCGGCCTCGAGCACCAATTCCTCCAAGCCCGACTTGCGCTGCGGCCCCTTGGCGACGCCCACTACCGTCACGTCGTTTAGCCCCAGGTCCGCGAGCGCGGCGCGCGCGGCGTTCAACTGACCGCGCCCGCCGTCAATCAGGACCAAGTCCGGAATCTTCCCCTCCCCGGCCGATACGCGTTCGTAGCGTCGCGCCAGCGCCTGCCGCATGGCGGCGTAGTCATCGCCGGGGGTCAGTTCGCGCATGTTGAACCTTCGATACTCTGTTTTTTGCAGCGCATGCCTGTCGTATACCACGCAGGAGGCGACTGCGGCCTCCCCCATGGTGTGGCTGATGTCGAAACATTCGATGCGCTGCGTGGTGTCAGGCAGGCCGAGCGCCTCGCGCAGCGCGAGGAGGCGCCCCTCCTGTGTGGTGCGGTCGCGGGCCCGCTGGACGAGTGCGAGGCGTGCGTTCTTCTCCGCCATCTGCAGCCAGATCTTGCGCTCGCCGCTGCTCGGGACAGTGACTTGAATCGAATCGAGTTTTTCGTTGGCGATCACCAGCGCAGGTCTGGGCTGTGCAACATAGTGCTGGTCAAGAAATGCCTCGATGATCTCGCCGGGCGTCGCAGCCGCCGCATTTTGCGGAAAGAAGCTCCGGTCGCCGACATGCCGGCCGCTGCGGATCATGGCGAGATTGACGCAAGCCAGGCCGCCCTCGACCATGCAGGCCACCACGTCTGCATCGACGCCACGGCTCGATTCGACGTATTGCCGCGCCTGGACGCGTGACAACGCGCGGATCTGGTCGCGATACAGGGCCGCTTCTTCGTAGCGGCGTTCAGCCGAGGCACTGTCCATGCGTTGCGTAAGCAGGCGGGTTGCGTCGTCCTCGCGACCCTCGAGGAACAGCTCGGCGCTGCGCACGTCCTGCGCATAGCGCTCCTTGGAGATCAGGCCGGTGCAGGGCGCAGTGCAGCGCCGGATCTGGTGCAGCAGGCAGGGCCGCGAACGATTCGCGAACACCGAATCCTCGCAGGTCCGCAGGCGGAAGACCCGCTGCAGCAGCTGGATGCTTTCGCGCACCGCATGGGCATGTGGAAAGGGGCCGAAATGCCGGTTGCGCTTTTCCTTGGCGCCTCGGTGAAAGCCGAGCCGCGGAAATTCGTGCCCCGTGACCATCAGGTACGGGTACGACTTGTCGTCGCGAAAGAGGATGTTGTAGCGCGGGGCGAGGCTCTTGATCAGGTTATTTTCAAGCAGCAGCGCCTCGTCTTCGGAGCGCGTGGCGGTCACTTCGATCGAGGCCACCTGCGCCACCATCATCTGAATGCGCGGGCTCAACCCCTGCTTCTGGAAGTAGGAAGCGACGCGTTGTTTCAGGTCCGCAGCCTTGCCGATGTAGAGCACTTCGGACGCGGCGCCGAGCATCCGGTAAACACCCGGCAGATTCGGCAATCCGGCCACGAGCAGCTTCGCTTCGAACACGATTGTTGGATTATAATTCGGCCCCTTTTCAGAACCTCGCGTCATGGCCAAGGTGTCCGCAGTCGAACTTCGTGTCGGCAATCTGCTCGAGTGGGACAAACGCATCTGGCGCGTTCTGAAGTGTTACCACGTACACGTCGGCGGCCGCGGTGGCGCCTTCATGCAGGTCGAAATGAAGGACATCGAGGCTGGGACCAAGACTAATCAGCGCTTCCGCACCGAAGACAAGGTCGAACGCGCGTTCGTCGATCCGCGTGAGATGACCTTTTCCTACCGCGATGGCGACAATTACGTCTTCATGGACAAGGAAAACTTCGAGGAGCTGCGACTATCGGCCGAATTCCTCGAAGGCCAATCGGGGTACCTGCTGCCCAGCGCCGACGTGCAGGTCAATTTCTACAACAATCGCGCCATCGGCCTCGAACTGCCGCCGTCCGTGGTGCTGACCGTGACCGATACCGAGCCCGGCATCAGGAACGCGACCGCGACCAACACCTTCAAGCCTGCGACCACGGAGACCGGGTTGATCGTGCAGGTGCCGCCGTTCATCAACCAGGGCGAAAAAATCAAGGTCAGCACCAACGACGGCAGCTACATGGAGCGCGCCTAGTCCTGGGATTCGCCGAGGGCGCGGTTCACGCGCGGCATCACTTCCTCGGCCATCAGTTCCATCGAGCGGCGCATGGCGGCCGGGTCCGCCCAGTCGTGGCCGCAGTAAAGCAGCCGGCCGAAGGGGCCGACCTTCTCGCGAAATTCGAGCAGCCGGTCGACCACCTGGTTCACCGTGCCCGCCACCAGCATCTGCTCGACGAGGTACTCATCGGTCAGGGCCGCATCGGGAACCGCTGGATCGTGCTTGAAGAACGCATTGCCGCGCCCGGCCTGTGCCTTGCGCTGCAGATTGCGAAAATAATGCGCGAACAGGTTGCCGGGTTCGCGGGTCATGCGCTTGACGGTCGCGTCGTCGTCGGCGACGAAGATGCTCTTGGCCACTCGCCAGTCCATCCCTTTGGCAACTTTTCCGGCCGATGCACAGCCCTCGATGTATTTCGGCCAATGCGTGGCGATGACCCAGGGATGAACAAAGTTCGCGGAAATCGGCGACCAGCCGCGAGCCGCGGCGGCGGCGATGCCATTCGAGGCCGGAAGAATCGCGGTGATGACGATCGGCGGATGCGGCCTCTGAAACGGTTTAAGCATCGCGCCCTGCCCTAGATCGGGAATCCAGGTGCGCTCGGTAGTGAGATTCCAGATCTTCCCTTTCAGGCGGTACGGCGGGTCCTGGGTCCAAAGGGCGATCATGTGCTCGATCGATTCCACCAGCAGCGCGTTGCGGTCCGTGTCCAGTCCGCCGAACATTTCCGAGTCGGAGCGCAATCCGCCTGGACCGATCCCCAGGATGAAGCGACCCTCCAGCAGCGTGTCGACCATCGCGACCTCGGCCGCCGTCGCCGCCGGATGCCGGTTGGCGAGATTCACGGTGCCGCTGCCCAGCTTGATGCGTTTGGTGTCGCGCGCAAGCGTGGCGATGAAAATCAGGCAAGAGGTAATGGTTTCTGCGAGGTCGGTGATGTGCTCGCCGATGAAAGCCTCTTCGTAGCCGAGCCGATCCGCCAGCAGAACCGCTTCACGGTCTTCGGCGAGCGTCTGCGCCCAGGCCTTGCCGACCGGATGCAGGGGCATCGTGAAATAGCCGAGCTTCATCGGGCGATCAGGGCAGTTGCTGCAATGTCAGGAGCGCCTCCCGGTAGGCGACGCTCTTGCGCAGATCCCGGCCGCCGTGGTGGCGCATCCGCTCCGCCCGTTGCGGCGCCGCGAAACGGGTCGACGCCAGCGATTCGAGCAGCCGCTCCTGACCTTCCGGGTTCTGGCAAAGCAGCACCATGTCGCAGCCCGCGGCGAGCGCCGCCTGTGCGCGCTCTGGGATGCCGCCGGCGGTGCTCGCCCCCTCCATCGACAGGTCGTCGCTGAAGATCAGGCCATCGAAGCCAAGCTGTCCGCGCAGAACCTCCTGCAGCCAGTACCTGGAATAGCCGGCAGGCTCGGCATCCGCCTTGGGATAGATGACGTGTGCCGGCATGATTCCGGCCAGGCCGGCCTGGATCGCGGCGCGATACGGCGCTACGTCTTTCTTCATGATGATCGCGACGTCCCGTTGGTCGCGCGGCACGCCCACATGCGAATCCAACGCCGCGAAGCCGTGGCCGGGAAAGTGCTTGCCGACCGCCTGCATGCCGGCGGCGGCGAATCCCCGGACGATCTCCGCAGCGAGGGCGCCCACCGCATTCGGGTCGAAGTGCAGCGCGCGGTCGCCGATGATCGAACTGGCGCCATAATCGAGGTCAAGCACCGGGGCGAAACTGAAGTCCACCCCGTGTGCGGCAAGCTCTGCCGCCGCCACATAGGCAAGCGCCTGCGCGCAGCGCCGCCCCGCGTCGCGATCGCGCTCCCAGGCGACGCCGACAGTGCGCATCGGCGGCAGCACCGTAAAGCCCTCGCGAAAGCGCTGCACCCGCCCGCCCTCATGATCCACGCAGATAAAGAGTTCCGGTGTGCGCAGCGCGCGAACCTCCGCGGTAAGCGCCGCGAGCTGGTCGCATGACTGAAAATTGTGCGCGAACAGGATCACCCCGCCCGTCGCCGGATGCAGCAGCCGCCGCCGGTCGTCTTGCGTGAGCGCAAACCCGACCGGATCCAGGACCGCGGGACCGAGCGGCAGCCGTTTCCTCATTCCACGGTTTCGAGAATGACCGTGGCGCAGGCCATTTCCCGCTCGTCGGTCAGCGTCAGATGGGCATGGCGGATCCGGCGCCGCTCGAGCAGCGCGCGCAGGTCGCCGGAGAACTCCAGCTGGGGCTTTCCGGAGCCCAGGTTGGTAACCCAGACGTTGTGCCAGTTCGCCGGCGCGTGGATGCCGGTGCCAAGCGCCTTGGTGAAAGCTTCCTTGGCCGCGAAGCGTTTGGCGAGGTAGGCCGCCGGCTTGCGGTGAGCGCGAAAGCGCTTCAGTTCCGGCTCGCACAGGATACGCCGAGCGAAGCGCTCGCCAAACCGCTGCAGCGCCCGCTCGATGCGACCGATCTCGATCAGGTCGGTGCCGACACCGTAAATCATCTCGCGGCTTCGGTAATCAGCCGCTTCATCTCGCGGACCGCCTCGCGCAAGCCTACGAACACGGCCCGCGAAACGATCGCGTGCCCGATGTGGAGCTCGCGCACGCCCGGCAGACGCGCCACGGGTTCTACATTGAAGTAATTGAGGGCATGGCCCGCGTTGAAGCGCATGCCGAGCGCCCGGATGCGTTCCCCAGCCTTACGGATTTTCGCCAGTTCGCGCTGCACCGCGGGCGATTCAGCGTCCCGGCCTTTGGCATGAAAAGCGTGCGCATAGGGTCCCGTGTGCACCTCGCAAACTGACGCGCCGATGCGCTTGGCGGCTTCGACCTGCCTGGCGGCCGGGTCGATGAATACCGACACCACGATCCCGGCACCGGAGAGGCGCGCGACTGCTTTTGCAAGTTTTTTCTCTTGAGCACAGATATCCAAACCACCTTCCGTCGTTACTTCATGGCGCCCCTCGGGAACCAGCATCGCCATCTCGGGCTTGATGCGGCGCGCGATCGCCACCATCTCGTCGGTCGCCGCCATCTCCAGGTTGAGCTTGATATGGGTCAGCTCGCGCAAGCGCGCCACGTCCTGGTCCTGAATGTGCCGCCGATCCTCGCGTAGGTGCACGGTGATGCCGTCGGCGCCCCCCAGATGCGCCTCGACCGCGGCCCAGACCGGGTCCGGCTCGTAGCTGCGCCGCGCCTGCCTGATGGTGGCGACGTGATCGACGTTGACGCCGAGCTCGATCACAGATCCTGCAGCTCGGAAAGGATGGCGCGGGTGTGCAACGCCTGACCGCCAAGCCGCTCGGCGATCAACGCACGCATCAGGCGCCGCGCTTCTTCGCGCGTGCGCGAATCGTCATAGTTGTCCGCTGCCATGTCGAGCAAGGTCCTGCCTCTGATCACCGAATCCCCATTGCTGCGATTGGTTTCAACCGGACCGCGCTCGGCTTCATACCGATAGTGCCGGGCCGGCTCGATGGCGGCGCCGTTCGCCGCGTCCCGATCGAGCACGGGAGCATACCCGAGTTCCGCCAGCATCCGGCGCTCGAAGCTGCGCAGGATGGATGAATGCACCGCCGCGCGCGGTTCGCTCTCGGACAGACGTCCAAGTGCGGCGCCGTAGGCGTCGAACAATGATTCGTGCGGATCGTCGCGCGGCAGCAGCCGCAACAGCAGCTCGTTGATATAGAAGCCGCACATCAACCCGATCCCTGCCAATGTTTTCTGCCCGCCACCCCACTCCGCCGCGATCAGCGTACCAAGCTCCGCAGAGCTCGACCAGCTCAGCTGCAGCGGATGGAAGGCGAGCAGCACACCGCGCATCATGGAGCGCGGCCGCCTTGCCCCGCGCGCCAGCAGACCCACCCGGCCGAAACGCCGCGTGAACGCCTCGACGATCAAGCTGGTTTCCTTGTATGGATAGGCATGCAGGACGAATCCCGGCTCCTGCTCGGCTCTGTGTTTCATCGCCGCGCTAGACGTAGCCGAGTTGCCGCAGCAAGCGCGCGTCGCCGGTCCAGTCGCGCTTCACCTTGACCCAGACTCCAAGGTAGACCTTGCCGGCAAACAGTCGCTCCATGTCCCGGCGGGCCGCGCTGGACACGCGCTTCAACAGCGCACCCCTGGCGCCAATGACGATGGCTTTCTGGCTGTCGCGCTCGACCCAGATAGTTGCCTCGATGCGGCGCAAGCGCCCTTCCTCCTTGAAGCTCTCGAGCGCTACGTCGCAGCGGTAGGGCAACTCTTCGCCCAGCAGTTGGAACAACTTCTCGCGCAGGATTTCCGCAGCGAAGAACCTTTCGTCCTTGTCGGTCAATTGCTCTGCCGGATAGGCGGCCGGGCCTTCCGGCAGCAGTGCGGCGAGTACGCGCAGAAGCTGCGGCAGGTTCTTGCCGGTTCGCGCCGACACCGGGACGATCGCCTCGAACTCGCGTTCCCGCTGCAGCCGTTCAATCATTGGCAGCAGTTCCAGCCCGCTTTTAAGCAGGTCGACCTTGTTGGGCACCGCGACCACCCGTTGGCTGGAAGGAATCCGTTCCAGCACCTCCCTGTCCGCCGCCCCATACCGCATTACTTCAAGAACGAATACGACCACGTCGCAGTCCCGCGTGCCCTCGGTTGCCTGCCGGTTGAGGGCGCGGTTCAGGATGTTGAGGTGTTTGGTCTGGTAACCCGGCAAGTCGAGGAAGACATACTGGCAGTCTGCGGTGGTGAGAATTCCGTTCAACGCGCGGCGCGTGGTCTGGGCTTTGGCGGAGACAATCGCCAGTCTTTCGCCCACCAGCTTGTTCAGCAGGCTGGATTTGCCGCTGTTGGGACGGCCAGCGATCGCCACCGTGCCGCAACGAAAGGCACTCATGCTTCGATCTGCTTGAGCAAATTGGCGGCGGCCTGCTGCTCGGCGCGGCGGCGCGAACTGCCGTTGCCGGTGGCGCGCAGGCCGAGATCCCCGGCAATGCACTCCACTTCGAAGACCTGCTTGTGGGCTGCCCCCTCGGTCCCAATCACACGATACTCGGGCAGCTGCTGCCGGCGCCCCTGCAGCAGTTCCTGCAGGCGCGTCTTGGCGTCCTTTGCGGGCAGCCGCGGGTCGAGCTGCTCGAGCGCCTCGCCGAAGGTGCGGCGCACACAGGCTCTGACCGCGTCATAGCCGCCATCAAGAAACACCGCGCCAAAGGCGGCCTCCAGCGCGTCGGCAAGGATCGAGGACCGTTCCGCGCCACCGCTGGATACTTCGCCTTCACCCAACCGCAAAAACGCCGAGAGCCCGATCGCTCGCGCCACGCCCGCCAGCGCCGCTTCGCGCACCAGGCTGGCGCGCAAGCGGGATAGCTCGCCCTCGGCAATCTCTGGAAAGCGGGCGTAGAGCTCTTCAGCGATCACGCAGCCGATTACGCCGTCGCCGAGAAACTCAAGCCGCTCGTTGTGTGGCGAGCCGAAACTGCGGTGAGTGAGCGCCTGCGCGAGCAGCGCCGGATCCTTGAAGCGGTGACCGATGCGCCGCTCGAGTACCGGGTGGCGGGCCACTGTCGCGCCCCCGGAACGCCTAATCCTTCGAAGCCGCTCTGAAATCGATGTAGACGCCGATATTGGCAACCAGCGGAATTTCCTTGCGGTAGGAGGCCGACACCACCACGCTGCCGCCTTCCTTGGTGACTTCGAGGTCGGCGCCCTTGATTGTATTGATGTCGTCGATGATCGCCCGGTTGTCGAACGACTTGCGGATCTGCGCCGCAGTGCCGCCGGCGCGCGCCTCTTCGGCGATGGCGTTGATCGCCTTCTTGATGGCGAAGAACTCGATATACGAGGGCGCCATCTTCATTCCGATCGTGGCCAGCACGATGAGTACCGCCGCACCGGCCATCAGGCCGCCCAGGCTGATACCGAGCTGCTTTTTGCGCATGTTCATCTCTCCCAGGTTGCCCATTAGCGGATCTCTCCCGTTATCGGAAGCTGCCGAACCGTCCCAGTTCGTTCAGGTTGAGCCAGATGAAAAACGCCTTGCCGACGATATTTTCGTCGGGAACGAAACCCCAGACCCGGCTGTCGCTCGAATTGTCCCTGTTGTCGCCCATCACGAAATAGTGCCCTGCCGGCACGGTGCAGATCAAGCCGCCGTTATTGTAGTCGCAGTCCGAGGAATGCCTAAACTCCATGGCGCGGCTGACGTAGCTCGGTGTTTCCTTCTCCAGGATGATCTCGTGCGCCGCGGCGCCGAAGCGCTCGACATAGCGGGGAAAATACTGCAGCCGCTCGCGTGACTGGTAATCACCGATCTGCTGGCGCGGCACCGCGACGCCGTTCACCGCGAGGTTCTTGTCCCGGTACTCGATGCGGTCCCCGGGCAGGCCGACCACCCGCTTGATGTAGTCCAGCGTCGGATCCACCGGATACCTAAAGACCATCACGTCGCCGCGCTGCGGTCGGCCGACCTCCGCGACCTTCAGATTGATCACCGGCAGGCGGATGCCATAGGTGAACTTGTTCACCAGGATGAAGTCGCCCACCAGCAGGGTCGGGATCATCGACCCGGACGGAATTTTGAACGGTTCGACCAGGAACGAGCGCAGCAGGAATACCAGCAGGATGACTGGAAAAAAGCTGATCGAGTATTCGACCCACCACGGCTGCTTGGCGTCCGTGGCGCGCCCCTTGCGCAGCAGGAACTTGTCAAGCAGCCAGACCAGCCCGGTGAGCGCCAGCAGCAGAAACAGGAATAGCGCGAAATTCACGGCGTTGGATTCACTTGTCGCCGCTCTGCAGCACCGCCAGGAATGCTTCCTGCGGGATCTCTACCGCCCCCACCTGCTTCATGCGCTTCTTGCCTTCCTTCTGCTTTTCCAGCAGCTTGCGCTTGCGGGTGATGTCGCCGCCATAGCACTTGGCGATCACATTTTTGCGCAGCGCCTTGACGTTTTCGCGCGCAATGATATTGGAGCCGACGGCCGCTTGAATCGCCACGTCGAACATCTGCCGCGGGATCAGGCTGCGCAAGCGGGACACTAAATCCCGGCCGCGATGCTGCGCGGCATCGCGATGGACCATGGCCGAAAGCGCGTCCACGCGCTCTCCGTTCACCAGCACGTCGAGCCGGATTACGTCCGCGCTGCGGTATTCCTTGAAATCGTAGTCGAGCGAACCGTAGCCGCGCGTCAGGGATTTCAGACGGTCGAAGAAATCCATCACCACCTCCGACAGCGGCAGGTCGTAGGAGAGGACCACGTGACGCGCGGCGTAATGCATGTTGGTCTGCACGCCGCGCTTTTGCAGGCACAGCGTCATTACCGGACCGACCTGCTCCTGCGGCAAGAATATCGTGGCGGAGATGATCGGTTCACGGATCTCCTCGATTTTCGACGGATCGGGCAACTTGGCCGGATTGGAAACCTGCTCGACGCTGCCGTCGCGCATCTGAATTTCATAGACCACGGAGGGCGCGGTCGTGACCAGGGCCAGTTGGTGTTCGCGCTCCAGGCGTTCCTGCACGATGTCCATATGCAGCAGGCCGAGAAAGCCGCAGCGAAACCCGAAACCCAGCGCCTGCGACACTTCGGGTTCGTAGTGCAGCGAGGCGTCGTTCAGGTGCAGCTTCTCCAGCGCTTCTCGCATCGCCTCATACTGGTTCGATTCCACCGGATAGAGGCTGGCAAATACCTGTGGCTTGATCTCCTTGAAACCGGGCAGCGCTGCCGCGGCGCGCCGGTCGGCGCGCGTGATGGTGTCGCCGACCGTGGCTGCGCGCAACTCCTTGATGCCGGCGATGACGAAGCCGACCTCCCCGGCGGAGAGACTCTCGGTCTGGGTCGACTTGGGGGTGAAAATGCCGACCTGCTCGCACTGGTAACCGGCGCCGCTGCTCATCAGCTCAATCTTGTCCTTTGGCCGCAGCAATCCGTCCACCACGCGCACCAACATCACTACCCCGACGTAGTTGTCGAACCAGGAGTCGATGATCAGCGCTTTCAGATTGGCCTGCACATCGCCGCGCGGCGCCGGCACGCGCGCGATCACGGCCTCGAGAATTTCTGTCACGCCCTCGCCGGTTTTGGCGCTGACCCGCAGCGCGTCGTGGGCGCGCAGCCCGATCACATCCTCAATTTCCTGGATGGCGTTGTCGGGATCTGCCGAAGGCAGGTCAATCTTGTTGAGCACCGGAATCACTTCGACGCCAAGCTCGGTTGCCGTATAGCAGTTGGCGACCGTCTGCGCCTCAACGCCCTGCGAAGCGTCAACTACCAGAATCGCGCCTTCACAGGCCGACAGCGAACGGCTGACCTCGTAGGAGAAGTCGACATGGCCAGGCGTGTCGATCAGGTTGAGCAGATAGGTTTCGCCGTCCCGGGCCTTGTAGGCGAGCGCCGCCGTTTGCGCTTTGATGGTGATGCCGCGCTCGCGCTCTAGGTCCATCGAATCGAGCACCTGCTCCGCCATTTCCCGGTCCGAGAGGCCGCCGCAGATCTGAATAAAGCGATCCGCCAGCGTCGACTTGCCGTGGTCGATGTGAGCGATGATGGAGAAGTTGCGGATGCGGCTCTGTTCCATACGCAAAAAGGGTGCCGCAGCACCCTCCGTAAAGCCGCGATTTTACAGCAAAAACCGGGACATCCCCGGCCTGCTCAACCCTTGTCGGTCAGGCCGTTGACGGTGACGAAGGCGGTCGAGTCGCCGCGCCGCACCTGCAGCGTGATTACGGCGCTCTTGTCTAGTCCGGCGAGCGCCTTGTTGAGCTGCTCGACGCTGCGCAGTTCCGTGTGCTGGCCCTTGTGAACCAGGCTCACCAGGATATCGCCGCGCCGCACGTCGGCACGTGCGTCGGCACGGACCTCGGTCACCACGACGCCGAAGGAAAGCTTCAGTTCTTCCTTCTGCTTGGCGGTCAAATCGCTCACCATCACCCCCAGCCGGTTGGCGACGGCGGCGACCGGCCGCTGCGGCCGCGGCGTCTCGCGCCCCGCAATCTTGTCTTCCTCCCACTCGCCGACCGTGATGGCCAGCAGGCGGCTGCCGCCCTTGCGCCAGATTTCCATTTCCACCTTGTTGCCGGGCCGGATCGCCGCGACGAAGCGCGGCAGATCGCTCAGAGTATCGACGGGCTTGCCGTCGACCTTGGTGATGATGTCGCTAGGTTCGACCCCGGCCCGCTCTGCCGGGCTGTTTTTCTCGACCGATACCACCAGCGCGCCGCGCGACCTGTCCAGGCCGAACGAGGTCGCCAGGTCCTTGGACACTTCCTGGATGGCAACTCCGATCCTGCCGCGCGAAACCCGTCCCCTCGCCTGCAACTGCGTCTGCACGTCGAGCGCGACGTCGATCGGGATCGCGAAGGCGATGCCCAGGTAGGTGCCCGTAGGGCTGAACAGCCGCGAATTGATGCCAACCACCTCGCCTTTCATGTTGAACAGCGGTCCGCCCGAATTGCCGACGTTGATCGCAACGTCGGTCTGGATAAAGGGCACCAGATTCGCGTCCTGCATGAAGCGACCCTTGCCCGAAACGATTCCCGCGGTCACTGTATTTTCAAAGCCGAAGGGCGAACCAATCGCGACCACCCATTCGCCGACCTTGAGCTTGTCGGGATCGCCGAATTTCACCGCCGGCAGCGCTGCGGAGGGGTCGATCTTGAGCAAGGCGATGTCGGTGCGCTTGTCGCTGCCGATGAGCCTGGCCTTGTATTCGCGCTTGTCGGTCAGCTTGACGGTGATCTCGTCGGCGCCATCCACGACGTGCTGGTTGGTAAGAATGAAGCCGTCCCTGCTGATGACAAAGCCGGAGCCGAGCGAGCGGCTTTCCTGGCGTGGGCTCTGTTGGGGTCCGGGCTGCGGACGCGGAATGAAGCGACGGAAAAATTCCTGCCCTTCTTCGCTCTCCATGCCGGGAATCTGCGGCATGACGCTCGGCCGGCGCACCGCCTGCGTGGTGCTGATGTTGACCACTGCAGCGCCTTGCTCCTCCACCAGTCGCGTGAAATCCGGCAGGTCGCGCTGCTGCGCCATCCCGTGCGCCGCGACGGCGAACGACAGTACCGCGAATGAAGACGTAATCCAGTTCATGCCTGCGCTCCCCTGATCATGGCGACGTGCTACTGCGGACGCCGGTATTCAACCTGATTGGCGACGCGTTGCACGCTCGCCGCAGGCGCCTCGCCCACCACCGTGACGATGTGGTTCGCCACTTCCCGTGTGTAGATGTGGAATGCGCCCAAGCTCGACAGCCCGGGCCGCAGCGCTTCGCGGCGGCCGGCTACCGGTTCGATGAATACCGACATTGCCGCCATGCCGTCTGAATAGACCATTTGCGAGACCGGCCGCGTTTCTCCAAGCCTGCGCGTCACCTCAATAATTTTACGAAAGCCCGGGAGCACGCCGTTGACCGACCAGCCCGAACGCGCAAGGTTGGCCGGAGTAACCGCGGCGTCCTCTACGCGCCAGCGCTGCGCTGCGTACTTGGTGCGCACCCGATCGCGCGGCACGTTGCCGATGGCAAATTGCGCGAAGGTGAACTGCTCGATCGTCTCGCCCTTGCGGTTGAAGGTGCGCGCCTTGAGCAGCATGCCGCTGTTCACGTCGGCCCAAAGCTGGTAGCCGTAGCGCAAGTCGTCCTTCGGCGTCAGTACCACGGCCTCGCAATCGAAGCCGGCAATGCGCAGCGTTTCGCCGCGCGAGACCACATAGTTGCGCTCCAGATCAGCAATCTGTTCCGGGAGCATCCCCGGAAACGCGCGCTGGTCGATGCGCTGCTCCAATTTCACCGTCTGGCTTTCGGGCAGGTAGCAGCGCACGGTATCGCGCGTGCGCACAATCTCGCGCGGCACCCCGTCGAGCACTTCGACGCGTTCGATGGCGCCGTCGGGTCCCGTAACGCGCGTGATGCGCGACGTTTCCGTGCGCTCGCCCTGCTGGTAGACGAAGGTGCCCGTATAGGACAGGTTTTCCGTCGCGTGGTGAATCTTGCGCAGCAAAGCCATGCCATCCGCAGTGCCCTGGGCCTGGGACATCCCGCCCCAGAACACCAGCGCAATGCCGAGCGCCCGGATCATCGCCCGCTCGCACGGGCGCTGCTCGAAACGGTGCGTACGTACGGCGCAATGCCTTGCAGCGAATTGCGGGGTGAGTAGCCTTGGTGCGCCAGTAGGTAATCATTGGCGGCGTCGGGAGGGGCGACCACCTGGATCGCGTCCAGGGCCGGTTGATGTTGACGGGGCGACTGGGCCACCTGGACCGATGCGGCGCCGGGAATTTCCTGTGGGCCAAAAGCAACCCAGCCGACCATCGCTACTGCTGCCAGGCTGGCGGCGGCCGATAGCGCCCAAAACGGTACGCGTATCGGCAGGCGCCGGCGGCGCGACGGCGCCAATACGGTCGGCTCCTGTGCCAGCCGCGCGGCAACGCGTTGCGCAAAGCCGGCCGACAGCCAATGCGTGTCCCGCATCGAATCGCTGATCAGATGATACGCACGCCAGGTATCGCGCACGGAGTCCTCGCTGGAGAGCGCCGCGAAGGCCTGTTCCGCCTCAGCGCGCCCCAGTTCACCGTCCACCAATGCCGAGATTTTGGATTTCATCCCCACCTCTTGTCCTTGGTCGAATCCAACAGAGGCTTGAGGCGCTCCGCGATCGCCTCGCGCGCCCGGAAAATGCGCGAACGCACGGTGCCGATCGGGCAGTCCATCAACTTCGCAATTTCCTCGTAGCTCATGCCTTCCAATTCGCGCAGCTGGATTGCGCTGCGCAATTCTTCGGGCAGAACTTCGATTGCCGCATTCACTGTGTTCCCAATCTCCTTCGTCAGCAGCAGACTCTCCGGCGTGTTGATGTCTCGCAACAGCTCTGCGCCTTCATGGCCTTCGGCCTCCACGGCCTCGACCCGCGTCGACGTCGGTGCCCGCCGGCCCATCGCCACCAAGTAATTCTTGGCGGTGTTGATGCCAATGCGATACAGCCAAGTATAAAAGGCGCTATCGCCGCGGAACGAAGGCAACGCTCGGTAGGCCTTGACGAAGGCTTCCTGCGTCACATCTTCGACCTCGCCCGGGTCCCGCACCAAGCGTGACACCAAGCGTGCAAGCTTGCGCTGGTACTTTTCCACCAGCAACTCGAACGCCCGCTTGTCGCCGCGCTGCGCGCGCTCGACCAACTGCTGGTCGACCTCGCGCTCAGACACAGCGGCCGGGTCCAAGTTCCGCCATGCCTATGTGCCACAGACAGTGCGGTTTGCAAATAGTTCGCCGGGTCCCCGGCGGCCGGGTCATGGGGGTCGTTGCCCGGGCGCCACGCCGGGCAGCTTTCCCCAGCGCGCCCAGAGTCTCAGCAGACGGGCGGACTCGGTGGTCATCATGCCCGCCGGTACGAGCATGGCACGCCGCGTTGCAGAGCGCATTCTGAGGGCCACCCAGTAGCGCGTCACCCCGGCACCGGCGAGGGGCTCGAGCGCAATGGCGGCCCCGCTGGCCAGGATGCAGCGGGCCTCGCCCGAGGCCTGGATTTCGAGCGCGCGCGGGGAGCGCGCGGACCGCAATAAAGCGCGATCCCATGCAGCTGCGACCCCCAAGGCGAGTACCAGACACGCTGCGGTACCCCCAAGCCAGCCCGTGATTATGGTCAGCAGGCAGACGGCAGCCGCAGCGTGGATCAGCACCAGCAGTCCCGCGTACCCGACGCAGGGCGACATTTCCAGCCGGGTCGGCAAGCCGCCGCTCACGGCACAGCGCCTTAGACTCGCGTGAAAACCAAGGTTCCGTTGGTGCCGCCGAAACCGAATGAATTCGAAAGCGCGGTACGGATCGGCATCTTGCGCGCGGTGTTCGGTACGTAGTCCAGGTCGCACTGCGGGTCCGCGTTCTGCAAATTGATGGTCGGCGGCGAAACCTGGTGTTGCAGCGCAAGGATACTGAACACCGCCTCGACGCCACCCGCGGCGCCAAGCAGATGTCCGGTCATCGACTTGGTCGAATTGACGGCGACTTGCTTCGCGCGATCGCCAAGCAAGCGTTTCACCGCGACGGTCTCGGCAATATCGCCCAGCGGCGTCGATGTGCCGTGCGCGTTGACGTAGTCCACGCTCTCTATTGCGAGACTTGCGTCGCGCATCGCATTGCTCATGCAACGGAATGCGCCGTCGCCATCCTCAGCGGGCGCGGTCATATGGAAGGCGTCCGACGAAACGCCGTAGCCGGCGAGCTCGCAGTAAATCCTCGCACCGCGCTGCTTCGCATGCTCGTATTCTTCCAGCACCACCGCACCCGCGCCCTCGCCCAGAACGAATCCGTCGCGATCCCTGTCCCAGGGCCGGCTCGCGCCGGCCGGATCGTCATTGCGGGTGGACAGCGCGCGGGCAGAGGCAAATCCGCCCATCGCCAGTTCCGTGACTGTGGCCTCGGCGCCGCCGGCGATCATCACCTCGGCCTCGCCGTAGCGGATCGACTTGGCCGCTTCGCCGATACAGTGCGTCGACGTGGTGCAGGCCGTCACAATGGCGATGTTCGGCCCCTTGGTGCCGAGCATGATCGACAGGTTTCCCGCGATCATGTTGATGATGGTACCGGGGATGAAAAACGGTGAGATACGCCGCGGGCCGCTCTTTTTCAGCTCGTCGTGCATTTCCTCGATCAGCGGCAGTCCGCCGATCCCCGAACCGAAATTGATGCCGAAGCGCTCCGCGGTCTGCGGGGTGATCGCGTTGCCCGAGTCCCGCCAGGCCTGCAGCCCGGCCGCCATGCCGAAGTGGATGAAGAGGTCCATGCGGCGTGCTTCTTTCGCCGAGAGGTATTTCGAGATCTCGAAATCCTTCACCTCGCCGGCAATCTGGCTGGCGAGGCGCGAGGGATCGAAACGGGTGACGCGGGCGATGCCGGATCTGCCGGACAGAACACTGTCCCAGGCTTCCGGCACCGTGTTCCCCACCGGGCTGATGATGCCCAGCCCGGTGACGACGACTCTGCGGCGTTGCACTGTCGGTAGCGGTCAGGCCTTGGCGTGCGATTTCACGTAATCGATGGCTTGTTGCACCGTAGTGATCTTTTCCGCGTCCTCGTCGGGAATCTCGGTCTCAAATTCCTCTTCGAGCGCCATCACCAGTTCGACCGTGTCGAGTGAATCGGCGCCCAGGTCGTCGACGAACGACGACTCCGTCTTGATTTCCGTCTCGTTGACGCCGAGCTGCTCGGCGATGATCTTCTTGACCCGCTGTTCGATATTTTCCATGCCGTACCCCTTCCCTGGTCGCAACCGCTATTTTACCGGAATCAGGGCATGTACATTCCGCCGTTCACGTGCAAAACCGCCCCGCTGATGTAGCCCGCGGCCGGCGACGCGAAGTACGCGACTGCCGTTGCAATGTCCGCCGGGCTGCCGAGCCGGCCGAGCGGGATTTGCGCGAGCAGCGCTTTTTTTTGCTCCTCGGGCAGCGCGCGCGTCATGTCCGTATCGATGAATCCCGGCGCCACGCAGTTGACCGTAATATTGCGGCTGCCGAGTTCGCGCGCGAGTGATTTCGACATGCCGACGATGCCGGCCTTGGCAGCGGCGTAATTCGCCTGCCCGGCATTGCCCGAGGCGCCGACCACCGAGGTGATATTGATGATGCGGCCCCAGCGCTGCTTCATCATGCCGCGCATCACGGCGCGCGACAATCGAAACACCGGCTTGAGATTGGTTTCCATCACTTCGTCCCAATCCGCGTCCTTCATGCGCAGCGCCAGATTGTCGCGCGTGATGCCGGCGTTGTTCACCAACACCAGGATGTCCCCCAGCTCGTTCTGTATCGCGGCAATCAGTGCATCGCACTGAGCCGCATTGCGCACATCCAGAACCTTGCCAGTCAGTCCGGCGTCGCTGATCGTCTTGGCGCCGGCCTCGGTGGTCGCTGTGCCGACCACCTTGGCGCCCTGCTGCGCCAGTTCGAGCGCGATCGCGCGCCCGATGCCGCGCGTCGCACCGGTGACCAATGCTACTTTCCCTTCCAGCATGATCAGCCTCCCTTGACCGCAGCGAGCGCGATCCCGAGCGACGCCTGATCCGCCGCCGCATAGGCCTGCAGCCCCGGGACGATGCGTTTCACCAACCCAGTAAGCACTTTGCCGGGTCCGCACTCGACCACGTGCGTGACGCCCTGCGCGGCCATCTGGCGGATCGTTTCCGTCCAGCGCACTGCCGATGCGGCCTGCCTTACCAGGGCGTCTTTGATCGATGCGGGTTCACGCTCGGCCCTGACGTCGGCATTATTGATGACCGGAATTTCAGGCGCGGCAATCGAAACCCGGTCGAGATAGATCTTCAACTTGTCCGCGGCCGGTCGCATCAGACTGGAATGGAATGGCGCGCTGACCGGCAGCGGCATTGCCCGTTTGGCGCCCCGCGCCTTGCAGGCTTCAATTGCCCGTGCCACCGCGTCCTTGTGACCCGCGATGACGACCTGTCCGGGCGCATTGAAATTCACAGCCTGAACCGCTTCGCCTGAACTTCCGTTTCGTTCGGTATCGGCACACGCGGCGCGCACTGCATCGTCGTCCAGGCCCAAAACTGCGGCCATCGCCCCTTGGCCCTCCGGCACGACCTCCTGCATTGCCTGCGCTCGGTAGCGCACCAGCGGAAGCGCATCGCCAAAGGAAAGCGCACCTGCGGCCACTAGTGCCGAATACTCGCCGAGGCTATGCCCGGCAACGATCGCAGGTGCCGGCCCACCCGCCCCCAGCCACGCCCGGTACGCCACGATCGCCGCGGTCAGCAACGCAGGTTGCGTATTGACCGTCAGATTCAACTTCTCGGCTGGGCCATTGTCGAGCAGCTCGAGAAAGCCGGCGCCAAGCGAAGCGCCCGCCTCCGCACGTACCGCATCGGTTCCGGGCAGGCCGGCATAACCCTTCAGCATGCCGACCGATTGGGAACCCTGGCCGGGAAACACGATAGCGAGTTTCATGTGCGCGTTACCGAGTGATCATCACATTGTTACCAGCGAGGCGCCCCAGGTGAAGCCGCCGCCGACCCCTTGCATCATGACTTTGTGGCCGGGCTTGATTCTGCCGGCGCGCACGTACTCATCGAGAGCGAGCGGAATGGAAGCCGCCGACGTGTTCGCGTGGCGATCGACGGTAACGACCAGGCGCTCGCGCGGCAATCCCAGCCGCTTCGCGGTCGCTTCGAGTATGCGCAGGTTCGCCTGGTGCGGGATCAGCCAGTCCACTTCCTCCAGCTTGATGTCCGCTGCGACCGCGGTTTCGCGGGCCACCTCGTCGAGCACCTTGACTGCGATCTTGAACACCTGATTGCCTTGCATCTGCAGGAATGGCGACCCGACGACAGTGCCGTTGCAGACATTGCCTGGGACCGACAGGATGCCGGCGAGGCCGCCGTCGGCATGCAGGATCGAGGCATGGACGCCGGGTTGCGCAGCCGCGGTAAGCACCACAGCGCCAGCGCCATCGCCAAATAGCACGCAGGTGCCACGGTCCTTCCAGTCGAGAATCCGCGAGAAAATCTCCGCACCGACGACCAGCGCATTGCGATGCGTGCCGGCGCGGATGAAATTGTCCGCCGTGGCGAGGCCGTAGACAAAACCGCTGCACACGGCTTGCACGTCGAACGCCGCGCAGCCTTTTACGCCCAGCTTCGCCTGCACCAGGCAGGCTGAGCTTGGAAAGACGAAATCGGGCGTGGAGGTCGCCACCACGATGAGTTCGATCTGTTCCGCCCTGAGGCCGGCAGCGTCCAGGGCGCGGCGGCTTGCTTCTAGCGCGAGATCGCTTGAGCTCTGCGAGGGTTCGGCGATGTGCCGTTGCTGGATTCCGGTGCGCTCCTGGATCCAGGCGTCGCTGGTGTCAACGCGCTTGGCCAGCGCCTCGTTGCTGACCACGTTCGGCGGCAGATAACTGCCGGTCCCTGCGATGCGCGAGTAGATCACGCGCGGACCCGGGCCATGCGCTCGCCGATGCGGCGCACCACGTCGCTGCGCACCTCATCCGCAGCACGGCGAAGAGCCTGGGCGAATGCATAGCGGTCTGCCGATCCGTGGCTCTTGATGACGACACCCTTGAGTCCGAGCAGGCTGGCGCCGTTGTAGCGGCCCGGATCCATGCGCGCGCGCAACGCCTTCAGCACCGGCAGCGCGATCAGGCCCGAGAGTTTGCGCCAGGGGTTGCGCGAGAACTCCTGGCGCAGAAACGCGACGATCATGTTGGCGACTCCTTCGGAGGCCTTGAGCACCGAATTGCCGACGAACCCGTCGCACACGACGACATCCACGGTGCCCTTGTAGATGTCGTCGCCTTCCACGTTGCCGTGAAAATTGAGCCCGCTTGCGCGCAGCAGCTCGGCGGCTTCCTTCACCGTATCGTTGCCCTTGATGTCCTCAACTCCGATATTGAGCAGCCCCACGCTCGGCCGTTCCTTGTGTTCCACGGCCGCCACCAGCATCGCGCCCATGACGCCGAACTGCATCAACTGCGCCGGCGTGCAATCCACGTTGGCGCCCAAATCGAGCACGTAAGTGTAGCCGCCGCGCATGTTGGGCAGGACGGTGGCGATCGCCGGGCGGTCGATGTCGGGCAGCGTTTTCAGAACGAAACGCGAAATTGCCATCAATGCGCCGGTATTGCCCGCGCTTACGCAAGCGTGCGCCTCGCCAGTCTTGACCAGGTTGATCGCGACGCGCATCGAGGAATCCTTCTTGTAGCGCATGGCCTGAACCGGCGCCTCGTCCATCGCCACCACTTCTGCGGCATGCTGCACCCTGAGTCCCGTGCCAGTCGCGGCGCCGAGCTTGGCAATCTGCGCCTCCAGGGCGTCGCGTTTTCCCACCAGAACGAGTCCGACGTCTGCGTGCTCACGCCGGAAATCGAGCGCGGCGCGCACCGTCACATGGGGGCCGTGGTCGCCCCCCATGCAATCAACGGCGACGGTGATCGTCAGTCGTCCTTGCCTTTGGCGACTTTTTTCCCGCGGTAGTGGCCGCTCGGGCTGATGTGGTGGCGCAGGTGCGTCTCGCCGGTGGTCGGCTCGACGGCAAGCGCCGGCGCGCTCAGGGAATCGTGCGCCCGGTGCATGCCGCGCTTGGACGGCGATTTTTTGTTTTGCTGGACTGCCATGTGCTGCTCCTCAGAATTGACTGTTCAGTGCTTCGTACCGCTCATCAGGCCGCGTAGCTCCGCGAACGGGGTTGGTCTCGTACCTGCCTTTTCTACCGCGCTGCCGGCGCAAGCGTCGTGCCGCGGTGCGATCGGTATCGCCAGCAGCACTTCATCCTCGACCAGCTCGCGCACCTGCATTTCCTTGCCCGCGACGATGCTTTCGGGCCCTTCCGCGTCCAGCGGCTCGGCGTCTATCTCCCTCTGCGTCGCCACCAGCAGCAGCGCAACCTCAACGCGCAACGGATACTCGAGCGCCCCGAGGCAGCGCTGACAGACCAGCTGCAGCGCGCCATCCACGCGCAGCCTGAGCGCCGGCCTGCCCTGATGCTCAGGCACGCCGCGCAACTCATAGCGCAGCGATCCTTCGTTTGAGAGCAGCGCGTCACGCAAGCGCGCGAAATCGGCGACGGGCCATATGCCCTGCAGCCGCGACCCCGACTTCGCAAACTCTAGGCCGTCGATGACCGGCTGGGGCGCCATACGGGGGCGAATGGTATCATTCCGAAAAATCTCTGTCAAAACAAAGCCATGCCATCACCGCGGCAGGTCGTGCTCGCGTCCACGTCGAAGTATCGCCGGGGGCTGCTGGAGCGCCTGCGCCTGCCTTTCGAATGCGCAGACCCCCAGGTTGGCGAAGCGAGTTTGGCCGGCGAACTGCCGGCGGCGACTGCGCTGCGCCTGGCCGAGAGCAAGGCACGGGCGGTTGCAGTCCGCTTCCCTGGTGCGTTGGTCATCGGCTCGGATCAGGTGGCGTCCTGCGATGGCGTCCGCCTCGACAAGCCGGGCGGACACGCCAAGGCGGTGCAACAACTGACGCTGGTGAGTGGCAAAACCGCCAGTTTCGACACGGCAGTGGCGGTGCTGGACGCAAAGTCGGCGGTCCTGCGCTCGCGCGTCGTGCCTTGCAACGTGACCTTCCGCAACCTGACTCCCGCGCTGATCGAGCGTTACCTTCGCGTCGAACAACCCTATGATTGCGCGGGCAGCGCGAAGGCGGAAGGATTGGGCATTGCGCTGATCGCGCGCATTGAGACACAGGACCCGACTTCGCTGATTGGCCTGCCGCTGATCGCCTTGACCGAATTGCTCGGCGAGGCCGGACTGAATCTGCTGACCTGATGCCGGGCGTCCTCTACGCCATTCCGACGCCGCTCGGCGGCGCGCCAGTCGATGCCTTGCCCTCCTCCGTGTTGGATACGGTAAGGACGCTGCGTCAGTTCATAGTGGAAGACGCGAAGAGCGCCCGCGCATTCCTGAAATCCGCCGGCTCTGATCCGAAAGCGGTCCAGATTTTGGAGTTGAATGAAAAATCTGAACTACGAGATCTCCTAAAACCATTGGGCGAAGGCAGTTCGATCGGCCTGCTGTCGGAAGCCGGCAGTCCTGCCATCGCCGATCCCGGGGCGGCGCTGATCGAAGCGGCACACGCTGCCGGCATCCGCGTGGTACCGCTGATCGGGCCGTCGTCGATAGTCTTGGCGCTGATGGCCTCGGGGCTGGAGGGTCAGCGATTTGCCTTCTGCGGCTACCTGCCGCGCGAGCCGAGCGCGCGCGACCGAAAGATCCGGGAGCTCGAGTCCCGCTCGCGCCGCGAGCGCGAGACGCAGATATTCATCGAAACGCCCTACCGCAACGATGTCCTGCTGGCGGCATTGCTGCAGGGCCTGGCGGACAAAACATCACTGTGCATCGCCACGGATCTCACCCTGGCGACGGAAAACATCCAGACCCGCTCGGTATCGCATTGGCGCGGCAGGCGCCATGCAATCGGCAAACGGCCGACCGTGTTTCTGTTGCTCAGCGGATGACGAGGCCGCTGCGCGTTACGATGTCGAGGAACGAATTCATGGCCCCCGCGCCAAAGCGGCGTGCAAACTTCTCCGCCAGGTTTTCCTTCTGCGTGTAGTCGACCACGTTCTCGGCCTTGATTACCTCGCGCGCCACGTAATCCAGGCCGCCAAAGCCGTCGGCGAGTCCCAGATCGACGCTCTTTGCGCCGCTCCAGATCAGGCCGGAGAACATCTCGGGGGTTTCCTTTAGGCGCTTGCCGCGGCCTTCTTTCACGGCAGCGATGAACTGACCGTGGATTTCGTTGATCAGTTCGACTGCGATCTGCTTGTGTGATTCGTCGAGCGGCAGGAACGGATCGAGCAGCGCCTTGTTCTTGCCGGCGGTGAGCAGCCGGCGCTCGACGCCGAGCTTCTCCATCAGTCCGACCACGCCGAAATTGTCCATGCGTACGCCGATCGAACCGACGATGCTGCCCTTGGCGACGTAGATGCGGTCCGCCGCCGCCGCCACGTAGTAGCCGCCCGAGGCGCACAAGTCCTCCACCACCGCGTAGAGCGGCGTGTCGGGATACTTTTTGCGCAAGCGTTTCATCTCGTCGAAAATGCTCTGCGCCTGCACCGGGCTGCCGCCAGGCGAGTTGATGCGCATCACCACGCCCTGCGTGTTCTTGTCCTTGAAAGCCGCCTGCAGTGCGAGCATCACCTTGTCGGCGCTCGAGTCCGTGCCCGGCGCGATCAGGCCGTTGACTTCGACCAGCGCGGTATGCCGGCCGGTTTTCGATTCGCTGCCGCCCCGCCAGTCAATCGCCAGCACGATCACCACGGTGATGTAGATGAAGGTCAGCAGCTTCCAGAAGATCCCCCAGCGCCGCGCACGCCGCTGCTCCTGGAGCGCGGCGGTGGCGAGCTTCTCGATCAGCCCGCGTTCCCATTGCCCGTCGTTGTCAGCCATCGTCGATTCCTTTGAAGAACACTTTGCCGTCCCGCTCCTCGACCTGAAGCGCCACCAGGGGCGTGCCGCTGCAGGGACCACCAAGGCATTTGCCGCTGTCGGCCGCGTAGGTCGCGCCGTGCGTCGAGCATATCAAATCGCGCCCTTCAGAGTCGAAAACCTCGCCCTCACGCCAGTCGAGTTCCATCGGCACGTGGCTGCAGCGGTTGAGATAGCCGTAGACGCGCCCGCGAAAGCGCAGCGCGAACGCGGCGGCCCGTTCGCCGAAGTACTCGACTTCGAAGCGCACCGCCTTGCCCGAATCGAGCAAAGCGTCCGATGCGCAGATCAGGCGTTGGTCGCCAGCCATTGCCTTAACTCGCCGATGCTGTTGACGCAGGCGAGCGGCCGCAGCGCACTCAGCGCTTCGCGCGAGTGCGCACCATAGCCGACCGCGACCGCATCCACTCCGGCGTTTTGCGCCATGCCCAGATCGTGCGATGTGTCGCCGATCATCAGCGACTCCTGCGCTGCGAAACCGCCGTGCCGCATCAGCTCCAGTAGCATGGCGGGGTGCGGCTTGGGGTGCGTTTCATCCGCGCAGCGCGACGCCACGAAATGCTCGCCGAGGCCCGTCACCTGCAGTGAATGATCCAGCCCTCGGCGGCTCTTGCCGGTGGCGACCGCCAGTTGATGGCCGCGCGAACGCAGGTGCTCGAGCATCTCCATCGCGCCCGGAAACAATGCCATCGTTTCCTGCTGCGCATGAAAGTGCTTGCGGTACAGCTCAACAAAGTCCGGGTACCGGTCCGCCGGCAGCGTCGGCACGGCGCTGCGCAGCGAGTCCTGCAGTCCGAGACCGATGACGTGGCTGGCCGCCTCGCGCGCGGGCACAGGCAGACCCATGCCGCGCGCGGCTTCCTGAATTGACAGCGCGATGCCCGCCGTCGAATCCATCAGCGTGCCGTCCCAGTCAAATACGATCAGGCGATAGCGCAAAGTTGCTCTCCACGAAAGCGCCCATGTCCGCCGGCAGCGGCGCTTGCAGCCGCAGCCGCGCATCGCCGGCCGGGTGCGCGAAGGTAAGCCGGCGCGCATGCAAAAAAAGCCGTTTCACCCCCTGCCGCGCCAGCGCCCGGTTGAATTCGAAATTGCCGTACTTGTCGTCGCCCACCACCGGATAGCCGGCATGTGCCAGGTGGACGCGAATCTGATGGGTTCGGCCGGTCATCAGTCGCAAGCGCAACAGGCTGAGATCTCCGGAACTGGCGACAAGATCTGCCTTGGTCACCGCCGCCATGCCGCCTTCCCTGACGCTCACCCGCCGCTCGCCTTTTGCATTGACGTACTTGTGCAATGGCTGGCGAATCTCGAACGCCTTCTTCCCTGGCACGCCCTTGACGATCGCCACATAGACCTTTTCGATTTCGCCTCCCCGCAGCATGCGGTGCAGTTCAACCAGGGCGACGCGCTTTTTCGCAATCACCAGCAAACCCGAAGTGTCGCGGTCGATGCGGTGCGCGAGCTCCAGCATTTTCGCCTCCGGCCGGGCCGCGCGCAGGGCCTCGATCACGCCCTGGCTCACTCCGCTGCCGCCGTGCACGGCGATTCCCGCAGGCTTGTTGATGACGACCAGGGAAGGATCCTCGAAGATGATCTGAAAATCCATGGCACGAGCTGCCTTGGCGGCCGGCGTGGCCACCCGCACCGGCGGCATCCTCACCTTGTCCCCGAGCCGCAGCCGGTAGTCCGGCTTTACCCGGCCACTGTTGACCCGAACCTCGCCGCTGCGCAGCACGCGGTAGACGTGGCTCTTGGGCACCCCCTTGAGCCGCCGCAGCAGGAAATTGTCGATGCGCTGGGCTTCGGCCTCCTCGCCCACTTCAAGCCAAATCGCCCGTGGCTTGCTTAAGTCGTTCATTTTTATTATTATCCGCGCTCTGGCTTCGAGTTGCGAGGCACAGGGACCGCAAGACGCGGTGGGCGCAAGCCACGTGCCGGTCCCTGCAACCCGCCTCCTGTCCGGCCGCGAGTCGGACCCGACCAGGGGTTAAATCGCTCACCGCAAGCAGCGATCGCAGTAGCAACGCGCGCAGGTGGCTTTTTCTTAGCTGGAAATTCCCACTGGGAGACCCAGACCGACTGAAAGACGGCGCTCCTGCGCGCGCAGGAGAACAATAAGTGAAACGCATGTTGTTTAACGCGACCCAGCAGGAAGAACTGCGCGTCGCGATCGTAGAAGGTCAGAAACTGGTCGACCTCGACATCGAATCGGCCTCCCGGGAGCAACGCAAGAGCAACATCTACAAAGGCATCATTACCCGCATCGAGCCCAGCCTCGAAGCGGCTTTCATCGAATACGGTGAAGAACGCCACGGCTTCCTGCCGTTCAAGGAAGTCAGCCGCAGCTACTTCCGCCCCGACATCGACGTCGGCCGAGCCAGGATCCAGGACGCGCTAGTCGAGGGCCAGGACCTGATCGTGCAGGTCGAGAAGGACGAGCGCGGCAACAAAGGCGCGGCGCTGACCACTTTTATCAGCCTAGCCGGCCGTTACCTCGTGCTGATGCCGAACAACCCCCGTGGCGGCGGCGTCTCGCGCCGCGTCGAGGGCGAGGACCGCAACGAGCTGCGCGACACCATCGAGCAGCTGCAGGTGCCCGAAGGCATGAGCGTGATCGCGCGCACCGCGGCGATCGGCCGGTCGGTCGAGGAACTGCAATGGGACATGAATTACCTGCTGCAGCTGTGGCAGGCGATCGACACTGCCGCCAAGGACACCGAGAAAAAGCCGTTCCTGATCTACCTCGAGTCGAGCCTGGTGATCCGCGCGATCCGCGACTATTTCCAGCCCGACATCGGCGAAATCCTGATCGACACCCAGGAGATCTACGACCAGGCGGTCGCCTTCATGCAGACCGTCATGCCGGCCAACGTCGGCAAGGTCAAGCTGTACCGCGACGACGTGCCGCTGTTCTCGCGCTTCCAGATCGAGCACCAGATCGAGAGCGCATACGGTCGCCATGTCAATCTGCCTTCGGGCGGCGCAGTGGTCATCGACCACACCGAAGCCCTGGTCGCGATCGACGTCAACTCGGCGCGCGCCACCAAGGGCTTCGACATCGAGGAAACGGCATTTCGCACCAATCTCGAAGCGGCCGAAGAGGTGGCGCGGCAGTTGCGGCTGCGCGACCTTGGCGGCCTGATCGTGGTGGATTTCATCGACATGGAATCGCAGAAGAACCAGCGCGAGGTCGAGAACCGCTTTCGCGATGCGTTGCGCCACGACCGGGCGCGCGTACAAGTCGGCAAGATTTCACGCTTCGGCATGATGGAATTATCGCGCCAACGGCTGCAACCTTCGCTGGAAGAGACCGCGCACATCAACTGCCCGCGCTGCAGCGGTACCGGTTTCATCCGCGGCACAGAATCCACGGCGCTGCATGTCCTGCGCATCATCCAGGAAGAAGCGATGAAGGAGAACACCGGCGCGGTGCACGCGCAGGTGCCCGTCGACGTAGCCTCGTTCCTGCTCAACGAAAAACGCGCCGAAATCCAGAAGCTCGAGGCACGCATCAAGGTCAACATCGTGCTGGTGCCAAATTCGCACCTCGAGACGCCTCACTACAAGGTGCAGCGCCTCAAGCACGACGAGTTGAACCAGATGGAGCATGTGCCCTCGAGCTACGAACTGGTCGAGCAGCCCGAGGAGCAACAAACCGTCGACAAGGAAGCCGAGCCGAAGCGCGAACGCCCGCAGGCCGTGGTGCGGGGCATCGTCCCCGACCAACCGGCGCCGGTGGTGCCGGAGCGGCCGGCCCCGACCGAAACGCCCCGCGCAGCCCCGGCGCTTGCCCCGCCCGAACCGGTACGTTCAAGCTTCCTGGGCCGCCTGTTCGGCTGGCTCAAGACCGAGAAATCGATGCCGCAGCCGCTTGCCGCCAATGAACCCGCCATGCGTCCGAGCCGGCCTGCGCGGCACGACCGGCCGCGGGATGAACGTCGCGACCGGCACGAGCAACGCCGCGGCGAACGCGGCGGACGCCGCGATCACCAGCGCGATGGGCGCGGCGACGGCAGGCGCGACCAGCAGCCACGCGCTGATCGTGATCGCGGCCGCGATCAGCAGCCGCGTCGCGATCGCGATCCGAGGCGCGACCAACAGCAACGCCGGGAGCAGCGCCCGCCACAACAACAGCAGCCCCGTCCGGACCGGCCCCAAGGCGAGCGTCTGCAGGCTGAAATACCGCAACAAGGAGAACTGACACAGGCGGAACGCCCTCGGGGAGACCGCCCGCAGGGCGAGCATCGCCTCGACCAGCGCCCGCCACGTCCGCCGCAGCAGGAAGGCGAAGAGCATCGCCGAGGCCGGCGCGGCCGCGGCGGTCGTGGCCGAGGTGGTGGCGGTGGCGGCGATCGAGGCGATCGGCCCGACCGGGGTGAGCGCCGGCCGGAGCACCCGCGTCCGCAGCACAGTTCCGAGCAGTCGCTTTACGCGCAGCAGCTCGAGGAGCACCGCTTGAAGCAGCAGCGCGAAGCCGAGCTGTTGCAGGAAGCGGAAGTTCCTGTGCAAACGGCAACCGCACCGCTCGCTACGCCCAGGGTGCAGGAGCAGCTGCCGATGGAAACCCCGCGAGCAGAAGCGCCCCAGGTCGAAACGCCGAGATTCGAGGCGCCGCGCATCGATCCCAGAGAACTGCTCTCGAGCGCCGGGCTGCAGATGGTGGAGACCGACGCCTCGAAAGCCCGGCTGCCTGCCCCAGAGCCCGAACCGGTGCAGCTGGGCCGGCCGCGCCGCGAAAAACAGCCGGCCGCGGCAGTCGCCGAAGCCGAGCTGGTTCAGGTCGAAACGCGCGACAAGTAAGCCCGGGTCGGGCGTTTCAGTCGGACGGCACTGCGACGCCGAAGGCGCGCTTTTTCAGCTCGGCGAGCTGGTCGCGCGCCTGCGCCGCCTTTTCGAATTCAAGGTTCCTGGCGCATTCGAGCATCTGCTTCTCCAACGCGCGGATCTCGCGCGCGAGCTGCTTCTCGCTCATCGCCTCGTAACGCGCGCCGGCCTGCGCGGCTTTAAGCTCCTGCTTGGCTTCGTCGGCGTCGTACACGCCGTCAATCAGGTCCTTGATGCGCTTTCGCACGCCGATCGGCGTGATGTTGTGCTTTTCGTTGAAGGTGATCTGCTTGCGACGCCGGCGGTCGGTCTCGGCGATCGCACGCTGCATTGAATCCGTCATCCGATCGGCGTACAGGATCGCACTGCCGTTGATATGACGCGCGGCGCGGCCGATGGTCTGGATCAGCGAGCGCTCGGAGCGCAGGAACCCCTCCTTGTCCGCATCGAGAATCGCCACCAGCGAAACCTCGGGCAGGTCCAGCCCTTCGCGCAGCAGGTTGATGCCGACCAGCACGTCGAATTCCCCCAGGCGCAAATCGCGGATGATTTCCACCCGCTCCACCGTCTCAATCTCGGAGTGCAGGTAGCGCACCTTGACATCGTGCTCGCCTAGGTACTCGGTCAGCTCCTCGGCCATGCGCTTGGTGAGGGTGGTGACCAGGACGCGTTCCTTCTTCTTCGTTCTGAGACCTATCTCCGAAAGCAAATCGTCCACTTGCGTCGCCGCGGGCCGCACCTCGACCGGGGGGTCGATCAGGCCGGTGGGCCGAACCACCTGCTCCACCACCTGCGCCGACTGCTTCGCCTCGTAGTCGGCCGGCGTCGCCGACACGAAAACGGTCTGCCGCACCACGGCCTCGAACTCGTCAAAGCGCAGCGGCCTGTTGTCGAGCGCCGAGGGCAAACGGAAACCATACTCGACCAGATTCCATTTGCGCGAATGGTCGCCCTTGTACATGCCGCCGAGCTGGCCGATGGTGACGTGGCTTTCGTCGATGATCATCAACGCATCGGGCGGCAGATAGTCGATCAGCGTCGGCGGCGGCTCGCCCGGCTTGCGGCCGGACAGGTGGCGCGAATAATTCTCGATGCCCTTGCAGAAGCCCAGCTCGACCAGCATCTCGAGGTCGAAGCGGGTGCGCTGCTCGATGCGCTGCGCCTCCACCAGCTTGCCGGCCTTCTGCAAATGATCGATTCGCTCGCGCAGTTCGGCCTTGATCGCTTCTACGGCGCGCAAGGTGGTCTCGCGTGGCGTTACGTAGTGGCTGGACGGGTAAACCGTGAATCGCGCCATCGGGTGCTGAACTCGGCCCGTGAGCGGGTCGAATATTTCGAGCTTCTCTACCAGCTCATCAGACAGCGAAATTCGAATCGCATGCTCGGCGTGCTCCGCCGGGAAGACGTCGATGACGTCGCCGCGCACGCGAAAGGTGCCGCGCCGGAAATCGAGTTCGTTGCGATCGTACTGCATTGCGACCAGCCGCGCGATCAGGTCCCGCTGCTGCATCTTCTCGCCCTGGCGCAGGTGCAGGATCATGCCGTGGTACTCGGAAGGGTCGCCGATGCCGTAGATGGCCGACACGGTTGCGACGATCACCACGTCGCGCCGTTCCATCAGCGACTTGGTGGCCGAGAGCCGCATCTGCTCGATGTGCTCGTTGATCGAAGAATCTTTTTCAATGTACAAGTCGCGCGCAGGCACGTAGGCCTCGGGCTGGTAGTAGTCGTAGTAGGAAACGAAATACTCCACCGCGTTGTGCGGAAAGAATTCGCGGAACTCCGAATACAGCTGCGCCGCCAGCGTCTTGTTCGGTGCCAGCACCAGCGCCGGGCGGCCGAGCTGCGCGATCACGTTGGCCATGGTGAAGGTCTTGCCCGAGCCGGTCACGCCCAGCAGTGTCTGAAACGCAAGTCCGTCGCCAATTCCTTCGGCGATTCCGGCGATCGCCTCCGGCTGGTCGCCCGCCGGCGTATATGGCTGATGCAGCTTGAACGGACTGTTGGGGAAAGCGAGATCCACGGGTAAAATCGACGCCTAAAGGCGAACTTTCGAGTCTAGCAGATGAACGCACCGCAACCACCTTCTCCGCTTGCATCGGTCGCGATGGCACCGAAGGATCCGATCCTCGGCGTCACCGAGACTTTTGTCGCCGATACGCGTCCTGGCAAGGTCAACCTCGGAGTCGGCGTCTACACCGACGATGACGGCAAGGTGCCGCTGCTCGAATGCGTGCGGCGCGCCGAAGAAATTCGCGTCAGGAGCGGCGCGCCCAAGTCCTATCTGCCGATCGACGGATTGGCGGCGTACGACAAAGCGGTCCGGGAACTGGTGTTTGGTCCTTCCTGCAGCGCTTTGAAGGAAAACCGCGTTGTCACCGTTCAAGCGCTCGGCGGGACTGGCGGCCTGAAAATCGGCGCCGATTTCCTGCGCCAGATCGCCCCTGGCGCCGGCGTCTGGATCAGCGATCCAAGCTGGGAAAACCACCGGGCGCTGTTCGAGGGCGCCGGCTTCAGCGTCAAAACCTATCCTTATTACTCGGCGGCGACGCGCGGCGTGGATTTTGCGGCGATGCGAGCGAAGCTGCAGGCCTTGCCGGCCGGCTCGATCGTGGTATTGCACTCCTGCTGCCACAATCCGACTGGCGCGGACCTGTCGCAGGCGCAATGGCAGCAACTGCTCGAGACCGTGAAGTCGCGTGGCCTGCTGCCGTTTCTCGATCTTGCCTACCAGGGATTCGGCGATGGGTCGGATGCGGACGCCTATGCACCGCGCCTGTTTGCGCAAGCCATGCATCCGGTGTTCCTGTCGAGTTCCTACTCCAAGTCTTTCTCGCTCTATGGCGAGCGGGTCGGCGCGCTCAGCGTGGTGGCCGGAACCGCCGACGAGGCAGCGCGGGTGCTGTCGAACCTGAAACGCACCGTGCGCGCCAATTATTCGAACCCGCCAACGCATGGCGGAGATATCGTGGCGCGCGTCCTGAACACGCCCGAACTGCGTACGCTCTGGGACCGGGAACTGGCCGTGATGCGCGAACGCATCAAGGGCATGCGCCAAGCGCTGGTGGACGGCATTCACAAGCGCGTGCCGGGGGCCGATTTTGCTTTCATCCTCGATCAGCGCGGCATGTTCTCGTATTCCGGCCTCACCGCGGCGCAGGTCGCGCGCCTGCGCGCGGAAGCAGCGGTCTATGCCATCGATACCGGACGGATCTGCGTCGCGGCCCTGACCACCAAGAACATCGACTACGTCTCCGATGCCATCGCCAAGGTCATCCGGGATTAGAATTACCCGTTCTTTTCCTATACAATTCAGTCCCTTCGCACGATTCCTCGATAGCTCAGTTGGTAGAGCGTCGGACTGTTAATCCGCAGGTCCCTGGTTCGAGTCCAGGTCGAGGAGCCATCGACGATGCGGAGCTCTCTTGGGATGGCCAGGCCATGGAAATGAGCGCAGAAGAGGTCAAACAGTTCTGGCGCGGCTTCTGCCAGCGCCGCAACATCAGCGCAGAGCTGGTCGCCAAGGGTGAGGCGGTGATCGACAAGGATCCGGATTACTGGGCCGACCAGACCATGGGCGATCTCCTCGAATCGCTGTCAGGCAAGAAGGCGAGTTGAAAGCGTTGTTTGGGGTCAGCGGCCGCATTGCGGCTGCGCTCGTCGTCCTCGCCTGGCTGACTTATCTGGCCGGCGATACGGCCCTGCCGATGCCGGCGCTTTATCTGATCGTGATGCTCTATGGCACCCTGCGGCTCGAGCGCACGCGTCTTGCGATGCTTGCCACCTTTGCGCTGGTCACGCACGGCACGGCGCTGTTTCTGTTGATTGAACATGGCGCCAAGTTGACCCTGCCTGCGGCAGGCCTGCAGCTGGCGACGCTGTTCGCTGCGCTGGCCTGTTTCGTTCTCGGAGCTGGAACTGTGCTGCGTCTGCGCGAGCGCGTGGCCGAGGCACACGGCAAATTCCATGACCTTGCGCTGGAGGCGAACGAGCGCGCGAGCCGGGACGCATTGACCGGCGTCTATCACCACCGCCATTTGATGGACTCGCTGGAACGGGAGATCGCCCGCGCCGAGCGCGTCGGCAAGCCTCTTTCGATCGCCCGCGTCGACCTCGATTGGCTGGGAAGCGTCAACGAAAGCCACGGCCATGCTGCGGGGGACATTGCACTGAAGCGCTTCGCGGCGGCGGCGCTGTCGGCACTGCGCGACGTCGACGTTTTCGGCCGTTATGGCGGAAAGGAATTTCTCGTCGTCATGCCGGACACCGACCTCAAGGGAGCGATCATCGCCGCCGAGCGCGTGCACGCCGCGGTCGGCCGCGAACCCCTGCCCGAAGCGCGCGAACGGCGCCACTTGAGCTGCACCTTAGGCGTCGCAGAGCACCGTCAAGGCGAAAACACTCGCCTGGCGATCGGCCGCGCCGAGGCCGGCCTCAGTTTTGCCAAAGCGGCGGGACGCGACCGCGTCATCGCCCTGGGTCCGGGCGACCGGCCCCTTGACATCGGAGCGGCATGACGCAAAACGTGCCCGCACCGTTCAAGCTGGACGAGGTCGTCTATTACTCAGACCGGCCGATGCGCGTCGCGGGAGTTGCGGTGCTGGAGGGCGCCAACGGGCAAAAAACCACCCGCTACCTCTTGGAAGATGCCGCCGGCTCGCCGGTGCTGCTGGAAGAGGGAGACGGACGTTTCGCGTTGCTGCGGCCTTTTCCTCCGGGTGCGCAGCCGCCGGGGAAGATCCAATCCAAGGCGCAATACGAGGAGGCAAGACAAACCGCGCGGCGCGCAGCAGGAAACCCGGTCGAGGACCAGGACTAGGCGGCAGGAAGGCGCGCGAGCTTTCTTGGCTTTGCCCTACTCGGCGATAACATCGTACACTTCGAAACAAAGCAGCAATCTTCCTGAGGAGGGAGTCATCGGAGCGGCAGCAAACGGGGCATTGTTGCGCGTGCAGAACGTCGGCGTGCGGTTTGGCGGCATTGTTGCGCTGGACGACGTCTCCTTCGACGTCCCGACGGGCAACATCGTCGGCCTGATCGGACCGAACGGCGCGGGCAAGACCACGTTGTTCAACTGCCTGTCGCGCCTCTACGATTGCGGCAGCGGCGACATTCTTTTCGACGGCAGTTCCCTGCTCAGCGTCCCCCGCCACCGCATCGCCTCGGTTGGCATCGGCCGTACCTTTCAGAACCTCGCGCTATTCGGCACCATGACCGTGCTCGACAACATCATGGTCGGCGGCCACAGCCGGACCCACAGCGGCTTTTTCGTCAACTCGCTGCGCCTGCCTGCGGTCGCGCGCGAGGAAAAGCAGGCGTATGAAAAAGCGCAGTCGCTGATTCAGATCCTCGAGATGGAAGCGGTAGCGCAGACCCGCGTCGCCGATCTGCCCTTCGGCACCCAGAAGCGCGTCGAACTGGCGCGTGCGCTCGCCACCGAGCCCAAACTGCTGCTGCTCGATGAACCGGCCAGCGGCCTGAACCACGAGGAAGTCGGCGCGCTGGGGCGGCGCATCCGGCAGATCCGCGACCGCCTGAATCTCACCGTGCTGCTGGTCGAGCACCATATGACACTGGTGATGAGCATTTCGGACCGCGTGGTCGCGCTCAACTTCGGCAAGAAGATCGCCGAAGGCACGCCAGCCGAAGTGCAGCGGCACCCGGAAGTGATCGAAGCCTATCTCGGGGGCGCTGCCTGATGCGGCGCGGAGGAATTCGCTAGTGGCCCTGCTGGAAGCCGCCAACCTGCATGCGGCCTATGGCCGGACGCGCGTCCTGCATGGGATGAATTTTTCCATGGAGGAAGGCACCATCACCACGCTGCTGGGGGCCAACGGCGCGGGCAAAACCACGACCTTGCGGGCGCTGTGCGGGATGGTCCGCACCGAAGGCGAAATCCGCTTTGCCGGTCAGCGCATCGACGGCCGCGCCACCGAAGACATCGTGCGCCTTGGCATCGCCCATGTCCCGGACGGGCGCGGCACCTTCGTCAGTCTGACGACCGAGGAGAACTTGCGGCTCGGCGCTTACACGCGCAAGGACCGCGACAGCGTGGAAGCGGACCTCGCACGCGTGTACGGTTACTTTCCGCGCCTGCAGGAGCGCCGCGAGCAGCAGGCGGGCACGCTGTCGGGCGGCGAGCAGCAGATGCTCGCGGTTTCGCGAGCCCTGATGCTGCGGCCCAAGCTGATGCTGCTCGATGAACCCTCTTTCGGTCTTGCGCCGCTGATCGTCAAGGAACTGTTCGGCATCTTGCGCGCGGTGAATGAAACGGAGCGCGTCAGCATGCTGGTGGTCGAGCAGAACGCGGCCATGGCGCTCGATCTCGCCGACCACGCTTACGTCATCGAAACCGGCCGGGTGGTGCTGTCGGGCCTGGCGGCCGATATCAAGAAGGACGACGCGGTGCGCCGTTCCTATCTCGGCTACTAGGGAGCAAGTCTTGGACGCCTTCATTCAACAGGTACTCGCCGGCCTCGCCACCGGCGGCATCTACGCGAGCCTCGCGCTGGCGTTGGTGATGATTTACCAGGCGACGCATCTGGTGAATTTCGCGCAGGGCGAGATGGCCATGTTCTCAACCTACATCGCCTGGAGCCTAATTCATGCCGGCGTGCCGTACTGGGGCGCGTTCTTCCTGACCGTGGGTTTCTCGTTCGTGCTCGGCGTCGTGATCGAACGCGTGGTGATCCGGCCGGTGGAGAATTCTCCGGTGCTCGCGATAGTGGTTGTGTTCATTGCGCTGCTGGTGATCCTCAACAGCGTAACCGGCTGGATCTACACCTACACCATCAAGACCTTTCCGAGCCCGTTCCCCGAGCAGCCGCTGTTCGGCAATACCTACATGTCTTCGCACCAGATCGGCGCCATCGGCGTGACGCTGGTGGTGCTGCTGCTGCTGTACGGATTCTTCCGCTTTACGCCGCTCGGGCTCGCCATGCGGGCGGCGGCGCAGAATCCGGATTCAAGCCGCCTGGTCGGCATCCGTGTCGGCTGGATGCTGGCGCTGGGCTGGGGACTTGCCGCCGCCATCGGCTCCGTGGCGGGCGTGATGGTGGCGCCGATCGTGTTTCTCGATCCCAACATGATGGGCGGTATTCTGCTGTACGCCTTCGCCGCCGCGCTGGTGGGCGGCATCGACAGTCCGGGCGGCGCGGTGTTTGGCGGTTTTCTGGTCGGCGTTCTGGAGAATGTGCTCGGCGCCTTCGTCATCGGCAATGAATTGAAGCTCGCCGTGGCGCTGGTCCTGATCGTCGGCGTCCTCACGGTACGGCCGTCGGGCTTTTTCGGCAAAGTCCTGGTGACGCGGGTATGAAGAGAAGCCAGTTCGCCGGGATCGCCCTGCTGCTGCTGGTCGCCTGCGCGCTGCCGTTCCTGGTCAGCGAATACCGCAGCTTCCAGTTCACGCTGGTCCTGGTTTACGCGATCGCGCTGCTCGGCCTGAACATCCTCACCGGCTTCAATGGCCAGATTTCGCTCGGCCACGGCGCCTTCTATGCCATCGGCGCCTATTGCGCGGCGATCCTGATGGACAAGGCAGGCGTCCCCTATTGGGCGACGCTGCCGGTGGCCGGCGCCGTGTGCCTGGTGGCGGGCTTCCTGTTCGGCTTGCCGGCGCTGCGGCTGGAGGGACTGTATCTGGCGCTCGCCACGTTCGCGCTTGGCGTGTCGCTGCCGCAGCTCCTCAAGTACCACCAGCTGGAAGAATGGACGGGCGGCGTGCAGGGCATCGTGATCATGAAACCCGATGCGCCCGAATTTCTCAAGGAATTCGGCCTGCAGCTCAACCCTGACCAGTGGCTGTATTTCTTCACTCTCGCGATCACGGTCCTGATGTTCGTGCTGGGCCGCAATCTGCTGCACGGCCGCATCGGCCGGGCGATGGTCGCGATTCGCGACAACCATATTGCCGCCGAAGCGATGGGCGTCAACAACGCGATGGTGAAGTCCATTACTTTCGGCATCTCGGCGATGTACACCGGCATCGCGGGCGCGCTCGGCGCGATTGCGATCCAGTTCGTCGCCCCGGACAGCTTCAACATCTTCCTTTCGATCACGCTGCTGGTGGGGATCGTGATCGGCGGCCTGGCTTCCATTTCCGGCGCCATCTACGGCGCCCTGTTCATTCAGTTCGTACCGAACATTGCGGACGAAATCTCGAAAGCCGCCCCCTGGGCGATTTTCGGCCTGTTTCTGATCGCCTTCGTCTACGTCATGCCCGCGGGAGTTGCGGGCGCCGTTCGGATGGGTATGGCGCGCCTTGCCAGAAAGAGGCAAAATCCAGGCTAATTTACCGAAGGAGGAAACCGACATGAATTTGAAGCTTATTCCAATCGCTGCCCTGCTCGCCGTGACCCTGGCCAGCCCAGCGGCAATGGCGCAAAAACAGTACGGACCGGGGGTTTCCGACAAGGAGATCCTGATCGGCAACATCAATCCCTACAGCGGTCCTGCCTCCGCCTACGGCACCATCGGCCGCTCCATCGCCGCGTACTTCAACAAGGTGAACGCCGAAGGCGGCGTGAATGGCCGCCAGATCAACATGATTTCCTACGACGACAGCTACAGCCCGCCGAAGACGGTCGAGATGGCGCGCAAGCTGGTCGAGCAGGACAAGGTGCTGCTGATCTTCCAATCGCTCGGCACGCCGCCGAACACCGCCATCCACAAGTACATGAATGCGAAGAAAGTGCCGCATCTGTTCGTGGCTACGGGCGCGACCAAGTGGAATGACCCGAAGAACTTCCCCTGGACCATGGGCTGGCAGCCGAACTATCAGACCGAAGCTAGGATCTACGCGGCGCACATCCTCAAGACCAAGCCGAACGCCAAGATCGCGGTGCTCTACCAGAACGACGATTACGGCAAGGACTACGTCAAGGGACTGCGCGACGGCCTCGGCGCCAAGGCCAAGACCATGATCGTCAAGGAAGTCTCCTACGAGGTGACCGACCCGACGGTCGATTCGCAGATGGTGCAGCTGCAGGCCTCGGGAGCGGATACGTTCTTCAACGTCACCACGCCCAAGTTTGCCGCGCAGGCGATCCGCAAAGCCTACGACAGCGGCTGGAAGCCGGTGCACTACCTCAACAACGTCTCCGCCTCGATCGGCACGACGCTCAAGCCCGCGGGGCTGGACAAGTCGGTCGGCCTGATCACTACTCAGTACTTTAAGGATCAGAACGACAAGCAATGGGCGAACGATCCCGCGATCATCGAGTGGACTGCATTCATGAAGAAGTACTACCCTGAGGGGAACCTGGTTGCCTCGGAGAACTTCTACGGCTGGCTGGTAGCGCAGACCCTGGTGCAGGTGCTGAAGCAGGCGGGCAACGACCTGTCGCGCGAGAACGTCATGAAGCAAGCCGCGAGCCTCAAAGATTTTACGCTTTCCGGTCTTTTGCCCGGCATCAAGATCAACACCAGCGCGACCGATTTCGCGCCGATCGAATCGGTACGCCTGGTCAGATTCGACGGCACGGACTGGGTCGGGTTCAGCGAAGTGATGGGCAAATAGCCCGTTTCGTGGTGGTAGTGCAAAAGCGCGAGCCACGGCTCGCGCTTTTTTTCTAGGGGTGATGCCATGGATCTAAGCGAGAAAGTGCTGCGCCTCAAACCCGCGGGCATGGCGGCGGACGAGTGGTCGGTGCGCCTGGAGCTTGCCGCCTGCTATCGCGCTTTCGATTGGATGGGCTGGTGCGAGCTGATCTACAACCACATTACCGCGCGCGTTCCGGGTCCGGAACGCCACTACCTGATCAATCCCTACGGGCTCTGGTACAGCGAGGTCACTGCCTCCAACCTGGTCAAGGTGAACCTCGAAGGCAAGGCGATGGACGGCTCCAAGTACCCGGTCAACCTCGCCGGTTTTGTGATTCACAGCGCGATTCATGCGGCACGCGAGGACGCGCATTGCATCATTCACACCCACAGCACTGCCGGCAGCGCCGTTGCCTGCAAGCGCGAGGGACTGCGCTACGACAATTTTTACAGCGCCGCGCTGCACGGCCAGGTTGCCTACCACGACTTTGAAGGAGTCACTACCGATATCGCCGAACAGCCGCGCCTGGTGGCGAGCCTTGGCGCCAAACCGGTGCTGATCCTGCGCAACCACGGCCTGCTGGTCGCGTGCAGCGGCATTCCGGAGGCCTTCACCACCTACTGGACGCTGCAACGCGCCTGCGAAATCCAGGCGGCGACCGACGCGATGGCTGGAGAAAATCTGCCCCTCACGAAAAAGGTGCTGGCCGAAACGCCGGCACGCGCGCTGGCGTTTCGCTCCGGCCCCCGGCCCGGGGGCCTGGCCTTCGATGGTCTGCTGCGACGTGCCGGTATCCGCTACGAGGACATCGTCTAGGAGATCTCATGGACAAGCGCAACCACAAGGAACGGCACGAAGCAGGTCTCAAAACGCGCCGCGAGGTGCTGGGCGCGGAGTATGTCGACAAGGCGCAGGCCGCGGCCGATGACTTCAACCGGCCGTTCACCGAGCTGCTCAACACCTACTGCTGGAACGATATCTGGAACCGTCCCGGCCTGGACCGCAAGACGCGCTCAATGCTCAATCTGGCGATGCTGTCGGCCCTGGGCAAGGAGCACGAGCTCAAGCTGCACGTCAATGGCGCACTCAACAACGGCCTGACCAAGGAGCAGATCCGCGAGGTCTTTATGCAGGTCGCGATCTACTGCGGGGTTCCGGCCGCTGTGGTCAGCTTCCGCTGCGCGCGCGAGGTATTCAAGGAGCGCGGCGTCTGAGGCTGCTCCGTCGCTGATGCCTCCATCTCGCGGCGCAGGCGCACCGCGGGCAGGTTCGCATCGACGGCCACGTCGTTCCAGGTGAGCACCCGCCCGGCAATGACCGGGCGCTGCAGTTTCCAGCCATGCGCGAGGCCGAGCGGCAGGCAGCCCTGCGCCAGCGAATCCTCGGCCGGCATCAGCCGCCCGACCACGGTGTAGCCGCCTTCGCCGTCGAGGATTTCGCCTTCCTTTAGATCCTTCTTTGCCACCGCAACCGCGTCGGCACGCCAGCCGGTCGCACAGCCGGTCGGCTCGCCGCGCAACCCGACCGAGGCGACCGAGATGCCCACTTCGAGCCCGATCAGGTGCCAGCGCTTGTACATGCAGGCGTAGTGTCCCGAGGGATCGGTTTTCACCCCGTATTCCGAAAAGCAGCGCCGGATGTACTCGCTCTCGCCCTCGAAGACCACCCACACTCCGAAACGGATGTCGTAGGGAATGAGCGTGCCGTCGGGCTCCAGCGAGGACACCACTTCGACCTGGCCCTTGTGATGCAGTTGGCCGCCCTCTTCCCGCGGCCGCATCACGCTGGGCAGCGCATCTATGGAACAGGCTGGAAACGTAAGCCCAGCCGGCGCCGCGGTGAGACCCGTGGCGTTGCACACCGCGCTGGTCTCGATCGCCGGCTTGGAGCCGTCGAGGAACGAATTGAACATCTTGGGGTTCAAGCCGCCGATCTGCGCCTGCTCCGGCGTCAAGCCGTAGTAGCCCCAGACCGTCTCGGGGGTCGACCGGGCGTAATGCGGCAGCCACTTGTGTCCGCGCCCCGCCGCGACCACCGGGAACCCGGCGGCGCGCGCCCAGTCCACCAGGTCACAGATGATCGCCGGCTGGTCGCCATAGGCAAGGCTGTACACCACGCCCGCCTCCTTCGCCTTGCGCGCCAGCACCGGCCCGCAGAACGCGTCGGCTTCGACGGTCACGTTGATGACGTGCTTGCCGTGCCGGAACGCCTGCAGGATGTGCTCTACAGCAGCGACTGGATTGCCGGTCGCTTCGATGACGATGTCGAGTTCGGGATTCGCAACGAGTTTCTGCCAATCCTCGGAAATCGCCGTTGCCGCGATGGCGGCAAGGCTCCAGCCGATTCGCTGCAGGTTCGCCTTCGCCTTTGCCGGCGCCAGGTCCGCGATTGCCAACAACCGGATCCCCGGCGTCCGCGGCACCTGCGCCAGGTACATCGCCGCGAACTTGCCGGCGCCGATCAGGCCGACCCGCAGCGGCCTGCCCTGGCTTTCCCGCTCAAGAAGCTTGGCGTAGAGGTTCAAAAAACCGGTCCTTCCAGGGCAGCGGCACGTCGTAGGGCTTGAGCAGGCAATCGTCCGGCAGGCATTCGATCGAAGCGAATTCCCGGTGCGCGATGTAATCCGGACGCTTGAAGCGGCGGATGTGGTTGGATACCGCGCACAGCGACAGGTACACGCTGACCCGGTTCCAGGGCGACAGGTTCGACGCGGAGGCGTGCACCAGGCAGCCGTGAAACAGCAGCATCGAGCCTGCCGGACCCTTGGGCGCGACGATGCCGCCGCGCTCGACCAGCTTGGCGATGCTGTCGTGGTTGATGGTCCACAGCGGATAGCTGGTGGTGGTGGTGTCGTGCTGCGCATCGAGCACGCCCAGCTTGTGGCTGCCCGGGATGAACATCAGCGGCCCGTTGAATTCGTTCACTTCGTCGAGGAAAATCGCCACGTTCATGGCGCGGGCCTCGGGCATCTGGTCGTCGTTCTTCCAGGTGCCGTAATCCTGGTGCCACTGCCAGATGTCGCCGTCGAAGGCCTGCTTGCCGTTGATCTTGAACTGGTGCATGTAGACGTCTTCGCCGAGCAGCTGCTTCACCGGCTCGACCATGCGCGGATGCCGGGCCAGGCGGGCAAAGGGCGCGCTGTACAGGTGCGCCGCGAAATTGGTGCGCACTACGTCGCCGGTCCTCTCGCGCACGTTCTCCGGCCGGCGCTGGGCGTAGATCGCCGGCACCTCGTCGAGCAGGGTCTTGATCTCGTCGTGCTTGAACAGGCCCGGGAAAAACAGGTAGCCGTCCCGGTCAAAGGCGTCCAGCTGGGCTTGCGGCAGTCTCATGGGCGATCCCCCAAGGCTTGTGTATTATAGGCACCCTCTAGAGGAGGAGTTCCATGAAATTCAACCGTATTCTCGCCGTCGCGCTGGCCGCCGCCGCGCTTGCCGCTGCCCCGGTACAGGCGGTCACGCTTAAATGGGCCGCGCAAAACGACATCCTGACGCTGGACCCGCATTCGCAGAACCATGCCACCACCAACTCGATCCTGCAGCATGCCTACGAGGGGCTGACCCGCTATACCAAGGACTACAAGATCGAGCCCGCCCTGGCTACCAGCTGGAAGCAAATGTCGGATACCCATTACCGCTTCAGCCTGCGCAAGAACGTCAAGTTCCACGACGGCAGTCCGTTTACCGCCGACGACGTGATCTTTTCCTTCCAGCGCATTCAGCAGCCGCAGGGCACGATGCAGATCTATGTCACGGGCATCAAGGAGATCAACAAGATCGACGACCACACGGTCGATTTCATCCTCAGCGGCCCGGTACCAGTCCTGCTGCGCAACATCGTCGACTTCCGCATCATGAGCAAGTCCTGGTCGGAAAAGAACAACTCGCAGAACGTGCAGGACTTCAAGGCCAAGCAGGACACCTACGCCTCGCGCAACACCAACGGCACCGGACCGTACCTGATCAAGGGCTGGGAGCCGGACAAGAAGATCGCTTTCGACGCCAACAAGTCCTGGTGGGGCAAGCTGGACGGCAACGTCACCGAGGTCGCCTATAACCCGGTCAAATCCGATTCCACCCGGGTCGCCGCGCTGTTCTCCGGCGATGTCGACCTGGTGACGGACCTGCCGGTGCAGGACGTCGAGCGTCTGCGCAAGGACGCGAAACTGAAAGTGCTCGACGGCCACGAGGTCCGCACCATCTTCATCGGCATGGACCAGCACAACAGCGAACTGAAATACTCGGACGTCAAGGGCAAGAACCCGTTCAAGGACGTGCGCGTGCGCAGGGCGCTCAACATGTCGATCGACCGCGAAGCGATCAAGCGCGTCACCATGCGCGGCCTGTCGATCCCGGCGGGCATCATGATCGCGCCCGGCGTGCACGGTTACTCCAAGCAGCTCGACGTGGTGCCGAATGTCGATATCGCCGGCGCGAAGAAACTGCTTGCCGAGGCGGGCTATCCGAACGGGTTCGAATTCACGCTCGATTGCCCCAACAACCGCTACGTCAACGACGAACGCATCTGCCAGGCGCTGGTCGGGATGTGGGCCAAGGCGGGAGTACGGGCAAAGCTGAACGCCATCCCCTTCGGTCCCTTCATCCAGAAGATCCTCAATTTTGATTCGAGCGCTTACCTGCTCGGCTGGGGCGTGGCGACCTTCGATGCGCTGTATACCCTGCAGTCCCTGGTGCGCACCAAAGTGGGGGGTCCCGACGGCAACTTCAACCAGGGCCGGATCAGCGACCTCAAGCTCGACAACACGATCGACACGATCAAGGTCATGACCGATACCAAGGCGCGCGACGCGCTGATCAAGGAAGCGCTGGAAAAGACCCGCGACGAGGCGTACTACCTGCCGCTGCACCACCAGCTGCGGCCCTGGGCGATGAAGAAGAACGTCACCGCCGTGCACAGTGCCGACGACCGGCATCAGTCCCGCTTCACTCGCGTGGGCGGCGGCAGCTGAGCGCCAGGCCTTAGAGCCGGTTCCTGTAGAAGCGCCCCGCTTTCATCACCGCCAGCAGGCCCCGCTCGGGGGTCTGCAGCGGGGCGAGGTCTTTACTCGGGTCGCCGGCGACCACCAGCAGGTCGGCGGCCGCACCCGGCGCGATCACGCCGAGTTTCCCCGACTGCCCGATCAGCTCGGCGCCGACGCGGGTTGCGCTCTGCAGGATCTCGGCGGGCGACATCGCCGGCAACCGCAGCCCGAATTCCGACGACTGGCGCTCGTGCATGTGGCCGAGCAGGTCGGTGCCGAACGCAATCGGGATGCCGGCGGCCCTGGCGATCCGGATCGCCTCGATGCCCTGCAGCCTGACCTGTGCAAGCTTTTGAGTGGTTTTTTCCGGCAGTTTCAAAGTCGCTGCGTTGTCGCTGAGCGCGGCATAGGTTGCGAGGGTCGGGACGAGAAAGGAGCCCGCTTTGCGCATGGCCCGCGCGGCCCGGTCGTCGAGCAAATTGCCGTGCTCGATCGAGCGCACGCCGGCCACGACCGCGCGTTCGATGGCCCGCGGCGAATAGGCGTGGGCCATGACATAGGTGTTCGCCGCCTCGGCTTCCTCGCAGATCGCGCGCAGCTCCTCGATCGAGTACTGCGTACCCTCGATGGGGTCGGTGGGGCTCACTACCCCGCCCCCGGCCATCACCTTGATTTGATTTGCGCCATTGCGCAGCTGCTCGCGCGCCGCGCGCCGAACCGCACCGACTCCATCGGCAACGGCGCCGAACAGCCCCAGGCCGGCGCAGGTGCAGATCATCGTTTGCGCGCCCTGCGGCCGCGCGTCAGCGTGCCCCCCGGTCTGCGTAAGCGGCCAGCCCGCGATGAACAGCCGCGGTCCGGCGAAAATGCCGCGCTCAACCGCCTCCTGCAGCCCGAAATCCGCGCCGCAGGCATCGCGCACCGTCGTGAAACCCCGCATCAGCATGCCGTGCAGGACGTCTTTCGCCTGCGCGGCGATCAACGAAGGCGGCTGCATCGATAGCTGCAGCGGGTCATGGTGAACCGCCGTGACGTGCACGTGGCAGTCGATCAGCCCAGGCAGCAGCGCCTTGCCCTTGAGGTCGTAAACCCTGGCCGCGCCGACCTTGAGCGCGCCGCGCGAGACCTGCGCAATACGTTGGCCTTCGACGAGCACCGTCGCGCCGCGGCGCATGACGCCCTTGGCGCTGTCGAAAAGCAACGCATTGCGAAAGGCGATGCGCTGGGTCACTTGCCGGGAACCTGGAAGAACACCTCGTCGTTCTTGACCATGCCCAGCTCGTAGCGGGCCCGTTCCTCGATCGCGTCGAACCCCTGCTTCAGGTCCTTCACCTCCGCCGCCAGGGCACTGTTACGCAGCTCCAGCCACTCGTTCCGGGTGCGCTGCGATTCGAGCTGGCGGTCCACTTCCCAGACGCGCAACCAGCCTCCCTTGCCTACCCAGAGCGGGTATTGCAGGGCCAGGATCAGCGCGCCGAGGACGCCCGCCAGGATTTTCATCTGAGCTGCAGAAACGCCTCTCGTCCGGGGTAGCTCACCGAACCGCCGAGGTCCTCTTCGATGCGTAGCAGCTGGTTGTATTTGGCGGTGCGGTCGGAACGCGACAGCGAGCCGGTCTTGATCTGCAGCGCATTGCTGCCCACCGCGATGTCGGCGATGGTGGTGTCCTCGGTTTCGCCGGAACGGTGCGAAATTACGGTGCCGAAAGCCGCTCGCTTGGCGAGCTCGATGGCGGCGAAGGTCTCCGACAGCGTGCCGATCTGGTTGACCTTGACCAGGATCGCATTGGCCGCCGCCTGGCGTATGCCTTCGCGCAGCAGCTTGCTGTTGGTGACGAAGACGTCATCGCCGACCAGCTGCACCTTCTTGCCCAGGCGCGCGGTCAGCAGCTTCCAGCCCGCCCAGTCGGCCTCGGCCATGCCGTCTTCGATCGACACGATCGGAAAACGCTCGGCGAGATTCGCGAGATAGTCGCAGAGTTCGTTCGAGGTATAGGTCTTTCCCTCGGACTTGAATACGTAACGGTCATTCTCGTAGAACTCGGTGGCAGCGCAGTCGAGCGCCAGCAGCACGTCCTGCCCGGCGCGGTAGCCGGCCTTGTCCACCGCCTCGAGGATCAATTCGAGGGCCGCGGCGTGCGTCGGCAGGCTGGGCGCAAAGCCGCCTTCGTCTCCAACGGCCGTGGACATGCCCTTGGAAGCGATGATGTTCCTGAGCGAATGGAAAACCTCCGCGCCGCAGCGCAGTGCCTCACCAAACGATTTCGCGCCGACCGGCACGATCATGAATTCCTGCATCTCCAGGTTATTGTTGGCATGGGCGCCGCCGTTGATTACGTTCATCAGCGGCACCGGCATCTGCATCGGTCCCGCACCGCCGAAGTAGCGATACAACGGCAGGCCGGATTCTTCGGCCGCGGCCTTGGCCGCCGCCATCGACACCGCCAGCGTCGCATTGGCGCCGAGGCGCGACTTGTTCTCGGTACCGTCCAGCTCGACCAGGGTGTTGTCGATGAAGGACTGCTCGGACGCATCCAGGCCGACGATCGCTTCGGAGATCTCGGTGTTGATTGCCGCCACTGCCTTGAGCACGCCTTTGCCGCCATAGCGCTTCGCGTCGCCATCGCGCAGTTCGATGGCCTCGCGGCTGCCGGTAGAGGCGCCGGAAGGCACGGCCGCGCGCCCCATGGCGCCGGATTCAAGCAACACGTCCGCCTCGACGGTCGGATTGCCGCGAGAGTCGAGGATCTCCCTCGCAACGATGTCGACGATGGAACTCATGAAGGGTCCTTTTTTTTCACCAGGTTTTCCGCAAAACCGCTTTTTTTCACCGCTCGGTCAAGTTCCACCAGCGTTTTCAGCAGTTGCTCCAGGTGCTCCAGCGGCCACGCGTTGGGCCCGTCGGAGAGCGCCTGATCCGGATTCGGGTGCGTCTCCATGAACAAGCCCGAGATGCCGCTGGCCACCGCGGCGCGCGCGAGTACCGGAATAAACTCGCGCTCGCCGCCGGAGCTGCTGCCCCGACCCCCCGGCAACTGCACCGAGTGCGTAGCGTCGAAGACGACCGGGCAACCGGTGTCGCGCATGATGGCGAGCGAGCGCATGTCGGAGATCAGGTTGCCGTAGCCGAAGGAGTAGCCGCGCTCGCAAACCAGGATATTTTCTTTTTTGGAAGATTCCTTTGCTTTTTCCACCACGTTCTTCATTTCCACGGGCGAGAGGAACTGGCCCTTCTTGATGTTGACCGGCTTGCCGGCGCAGGCCACGGCGCGGATGAAGTCCGTCTGCCGGCACAGAAAGGCCGGCGTCTGCAGCACGTCGACCACCGCCGCCACGGACTTGACCTCGTCCGTCGCATGTACGTCGGTCAGAACGGGAACATCCAGTTCTTTCTTTACACGTGCAAGTATTTCGAGTCCCTTCTCCATGCCAAGTCCCCGATAGGACTTCCCGGAGCTGCGATTCGCCTTGTCGTAGGACGATTTGAAGATGAACGGCACGCCGAGCCGGGATGTAATTTCCTTCAGGCGCCCGGCCGTCTCGAGTTGCAGTTCCAGCGATTCCACCACGCAAGGTCCCGCGATCAGGAACAGCGGTTGATCCAGGCCGACTTCGAATCCACAAAGCTTCACGCCGCAACCACAGACAGCGAACCGCCGGGCCGTTTCAGTTTCGCCCGGTACCTGAGCGCGGCACTCACGAAAGCCTTGAACAGCGGATGTCCATCGCGCGGCGTGGAAGTGAATTCGGGGTGGAATTGCACGCCGAAGAAGAACGGGTGGCCGGGCAACTCCATCATCTCCGGCAGGTATTCGCTTGGGGTGCGCGCCGATATCCGGTAGCCCTTGGCGACGAGTTCCGGAACATAGATGTTGTTTACCTCGTAGCGGTGCCGATGCCGTTCGTTGACTTCGCCGCCGTAGATCTCGTGCGCAAGGGAGCCTGCTTCGACCGGGCATTTTTGCGCGCCGAGGCGCATGGTTCCGCCGAGCTCCGATTGCTCGTTGCGCCGCTCGATACGGCCGGTGCGATCCAGCCACTCGGTGATTAGCGCGACCACCGGGTGCGGAGTGTCCGGGTCGAATTCCGTGCTGTTGGCGCCGGCTAGGCCGCAGACATTGCGCGCGAATTCGATGGTGGCGAGCTGCATGCCGAGACAGATGCCGAGGTACGGCACCCCGTTCTCGCGGGCAAAGCGGATCGCGCGGATCTTGCCTTCGGTGCCGCGTTTTCCGAAACCGCCCGGCACCAGGATGGCGTCCATTTTCTCCAGCATCGCCGTGCCGCCCTTCTCGATCTCCTCGGAGTCGAGGTAGTGCACCGTGACACGGCTGCGGGTATGGATCCCGGCGTGGGTCAGGGCCTCGTTGAGGGATTTGTACGAATCCTGCAGGTCGACGTACTTGCCGACGAACGCGATATCAACTTCGTGTTCGGGGTTTTCCAGTCCATGCACCAGCTTTTTCCACGCCGTCAGGTCGGCGGCGCGCGCCAGGATCTGCAGCTTGTGGCAGACGATCTCGTCCAGCATCTGCTCGTGCAGCATCATCGGGATCTTGTAGATGGAATCCACGTCCCAGGCCGAGATCACCGCCTCCTTCTGCACGTTGCAGAACAGGGCGATCTTGCGCCGCTCGTCCTCGGGCAAGGGGCGGTCGGTGCGGCAGAGCACCACGTCGGCCTGGATGCCGATCTCGCGCAGTTCCTTTACCGAGTGCTGGGTCGGCTTGGTCTTGATCTCCCGTGCCGATGCGATGTAGGGCACCAGCGTCAGGTGGATGTAGCAGACGTTGTTGCGGCCCATTTCCAGGCCCATCTGCCGGATCGCCTCGAGGAAGGGCAGCGACTCGATGTCGCCCACCGTGCCGCCGATCTCTACGATCGCGACATCGGCATCCCCTGCCCCGCGCTTGATGTTGAGCTTGATCTCGTCGGTGATGTGCGGGATCACCTGCACCGTGCCGCCCAGGTAGTCGCCGCGGCGCTCCTTCTTGATCACCGACTCGTAGACCTGGCCGGTGGTGAAGTTGTTCCAGCGCCCCATCTTCGAAGACTGGAAGCGCTCGTAATGGCCGAGGTCCAGGTCGGTTTCGGCGCCATCCTCGGTGACGAACACCTCGCCATGCTGGAACGGCGACATGGTGCCCGGATCCACGTTGATATACGGATCCAGCTTGATGTTGGTGACCCGGATGCCCCGCGATTCGAGGATCGCGGCTAGAGAAGCGGCGGCGATACCCTTTCCAAGACTGGAAACGACACCACCGGTAACGAACACATACTTTGTCATGTACGCCGAGCAGGGCGTGAAATGCGGAGTTTACACGCGTTTAACGGATGCTGCATTTGAGGTGCTGGTACGCACCTGAATTGCTCAAGGCAGGGACAGCTCCCGCCGGTCGCGAAACTGGTCCAGCGCCTCAGGGTTGGCCAGCGCCTCGAGGTTCTTCACCTGCCGGCCATGCACCACGTCGCGCACCGCGAGCTCGACGATCTTCCCGCTCTTGGTGCGGGGGATGTCGGCCACCTGCAGGACCTTATCGGGCACATGCCGGGGCGTTGTGTTGTCTCGAATCTTCTGTTTCACCCGGGCAACGAGCGTTTCTTCTAGTGAAACGCCCTCCTTCAATTTCAAAAACAGCACCACCCGCACGTCCCCCTGCCAGTCCTGGCCGATTACGAGCGACTCGAGCACTTCGTCCAGCTGCTCGACCTGGCGGTAGATCTCCGCGGTGCCGATGCGCACGCCGCCTGGGTTGAGTACGGCATCCGAGCGTCCGTAGATGATGATTCCGCCGTGCGCGGTCAACTCGCACCAGTCGCCGTGGCACCAAACGCCGGGAAACTTCTCGAAGTATGCGGCGAGGTACTTCGCGTCCCCGGGATCGTTCCAGAATCCGACCGGCATGGAGGGGAACGGCCGGGTGCAGACCAGATCCCCCTTCCCGTGCTTGAGAGAGGCGCCGTTGTCGTCGAAAACCTCGATCGCCATGCCAAGCCCCTTGGCCTGGATCTCGCCGCGCCACACCGGCCCCATCGGGTTGCCGAGCACGAAGCAGGAGACGATGTCGGTGCCGCCGGAAATCGAGGACAGGCAGACGTCGCTCTTGATGTTCGCGTATACATAATCGAAGCCCTCCGCCACCAGCGGCGAGCCGGTGGAGAGCACGGCGCGCAACTTTTCCAGCCGATGGCTACGAGCGGGCTTGAGCTTTATTTTGGCGGCGGCATCGATGAACTTTGCCGAGGTGCCGAAATGGGTTATCCCTTCGGCGTCGGCAAAATCGAACAGGATGCGGCCGCGGCCGGCGAATGGCGATCCATCGTAGAGCAGCAAAGTCGCGCCCGCAGCCAGACCCGAAACCAGCCAATTCCACATCATCCAGCCCAGCGTGGTGAAGTAGAACACCCGATCGCCCGGCTGCACGTCGGAATGCAGGCAATGTTCCTTCAGGTGCTGCAGTAACGTTCCGCCGGTCCCGTGCACGATGCACTTCGGCACGCCGGTGGTCCCGGAGGAAAACAGGATGTAGAGCGAATGATTGAACCCGACCTGCTCGAAACGGACGGTTGTCGCGGCAAACGGCTCGATGAAGTCCCGGAGCGTGACCCCAAGCGCAAGCGCCGACCCCACATAGGGCACCACCACGCACTGCCGGACTGAAGGCAATTTCGCCAGGATTTGCTTCGCCTTGTCTTGCGCGTCGAATTCCTTGCCGCCGTAATAGTAGCCATCGGCGCAGAACAGCACCTTGGGCTCGATCTGGCCGAAGCGGTCCAGCACTCCCTGCACGCCGAAATCCGGCGAGCACGAAGACCAGATCGCCCCCAGGCTGGCAGTCGCGAGCATTGCGGCCACCCCTTCCGGCAGGTTCGGCAGGTAGCCCGCGACCCGATCGCCTTTAGTTACTCCCGCGGCGGCCAGCGCCTGCTGCAATCGCGAGACCAGATCGTGCAGCTGGTTGCGGCTGAGGCGCCGCCTGACCTTGTCTTCGCCCCAGAATACGATCGCGTCCTCGTCGCTGCGCTCGCGCAGCAGGTTCGCAGCGAAATTGAGCTGGGCATCCGGGAACCACTGCGCACCCGGCATCCGGTCGCCATCGAGCAGCGTGCGCGCGCCTTTCGACCCGCGCACCTCGCAGAAGTCCCACAGCAGCCTCCAGAAATTGCCGCTCTGCTCGACCGACCAGCGATGCAGTTCTTCATAGGAAGCGAAATTGCCCGCGCGGGACATGAAATGCGCGAGATTGCTCTGCGCCGCGCGTTCCGGCGACGGTGCCCACAGCGGTTTCATGCCGCGGCTTTCGGGGCCGTCAATCGCGTGCGAATGGCATCTGGAATCCGCGTCGGCTTCTGCGTTTTCATGGCAATGAACACCACTACGGCAGCGCCATCGGCATAGGGCACGGGATCGGCATCGACACGCAATTCGTAGAACGTAGGCACGCTTGAGCCGCCCGGTGCTCCCACGTACAGCTTCACTTCGACCGTGCCCGGGTAGGTAATCGGTCGTTTGTAATTACAGGAAGCGTTGGCGATCACGACGCCGGTGGATTGCCAGGCCTCGTGCTCCGGGACCAGCGCCTCAAACCAGCTGATGCGCGCCTGCTCCATGAAGCGGAAGTAAATCGAGTTGTTGACATGCCCCATGGCGTCCATGTCGCCCCAGCGGATGGGAATGAGCTCGGTGTGGGCAAGCCGGTTTTTTTCTTTCACGCTTCGGACTCGACAGTAAAGGCTGCATTCTATAATCCGGCGCATGGCACGCGAATCGATGCAGTACGACGTGGTGGTGGTCGGCGGCGGCCCGGCCGGGTTGGCCGCAGCGATCCGGCTCAAGCAGCTGGCGGCGGATCGCGCCGTCTGCGTGATCGAGAAGGGCTCCGAAATCGGCGCCCACATCCTCTCGGGCGCGGTCATGGATCCGCGCGCGATTGCCGAGCTGTTTCCCGACTGGCAGGCACAGGGGGCGCCCTTGAAGGTGTCGGTTTCGGAAGACCGGTTCCTGTTCCTGAAGGAAAGATCGTCCTTCCAAACGCCGAATTTCGTGCTGCCGGCCTGTTTCCGGAACCACGGCAATTACGTCATCAGCCTGGGGCAAGTGGCGCGCTGGCTTGGGACCATGGCCGAAGCGCTCGGAATCGAGATCTTCCCGGGCTTTGCCGCCGCCGAAATTCTTTACGACGACGAAGGGGCCGTGAAGGGGGTGGCTACCGGAGATATGGGCGTCAATCGCAAGGGCGCGAAAACCGATGCCTTCCAGCCCGGCATCGAATTGCACGCGAAATACACGTTCTTCGCCGAAGGCTGCCGCGGCAACCTTGGCCGGCAGCTCGAAACGAATTTCGACCTGCGCAAGGGCTCCGATCCGCAGGTTTACGGCATCGGCCTCAAGGAACTCTGGGACCTGAAGCCTGAGCAGCACCAGCCGGGCTTGGTGATCCACACTGCAGGCTGGCCGCTTGACAGCGATACCTACGGCGGATCGTTTCTTTATCACCTTGAAAACAACCAGGCTGCGGTGGGTTTCGTGGTCGGGCTCGGTTACACGAATCCCTACCTCAATCCCTACGAAGAGTTCCAGCGCTACAAGACCCATCCGGCAATCCGCAGCTTCCTGGAGGGGGGCAAGCGCGTCGCTTATGGTGCGCGAGCGATTGCCGCCGGTGGCCTGCAGTCGCTGCCAGAGCTTGTTTTCCCCGGCGGTTGCCTGGTCGGCGACGACGCGGGCTTCCTGAATGCCTCGCGCATCAAGGGCAGCCACTGCGCGATCAAGTCCGGGATGCTGGCAGCCGAAGCGGCGCATGAGGCACTGGCAGCCGGGCGCGCGGGCGACACGCTCACCGACTATCCGGAAGCGTTCAAGCAGAGCTGGCTGTTCGACGAACTGTACCGTGCGCGCAACTTCAAGCCCTGGATGTCGAAAGGCCTGTACACGGGTTCGCTGATGGTTGGAATAGACCAGATCGTCTTTGGCGGCAAGGCGCCCTGGACGCTGCACCACGATCATGCCGATCATGAAACGTTGAAGAAAACGTCCGAAGCGCGACCGATCCAGTACCCGAAACCCGATGGCGTGATCAGCTTCGACCGGCTGACCAACGTCGCGTTTTCCAGCACCAGCCATGGCGAAGACCAGCCGGTGCACCTGACGCTGAAGGATGCTTCCGTGCCGGTGCGCGTCAACCTGGAGCTTTACGACGCGCCCGAGCAGCGCTACTGCCCGGCTGGCGTCTACGAAATCGTACGTGAGGCTGCTGGCCCGCGCCTGCAGATCAATGCGCAGAACTGCGTCCACTGCAAGACCTGCGACATCAAGGATCCGACCCAGAACATCGTGTGGGTGACGCCGGAAGGCGGCGGCGGGCCCAATTACCCGAACATGTAACTATGGCGAGCTATCCCAATTTCGCGGCCTTTTATCCCTACTATCTCGGCGAGCATTCCAATCGCACCTGCCGCCGCCTGCACTTCATCGGCACTAGCATCGGTCTGATTTGCCTGCTGAACGCGTTCGCGACGCTCAATTTCTGGTGGCTGCTCGGCGGTATCGTGCAGGGCTACGCCTGGGCCTGGGTCGGCCATTTCTTCTTCGAGCACAACCGCCCCGCCACCTTCACCCACCCCCTCTACAGCTTCATCGGCGACTGGGTGATGTGGAAGGACATCCTGACCGGCAAAATCAAGTTCTGACCTCCTTTATTTTGAGCCTAGGCGGCGAGAAACTGGTCGTCAGGCAGCGCCATGACCGCCGCCGCGCCTTGTGCGACCGTGACCGAGAGCCCAGGGGCCTGCGACAGTACGTGGTCGGCAAAGAAGCGGGCAGTGGAGATTTTTGCGGAATAAAAACTGGCGTCACTGTCTTTGCTCGACAAATTCCTTTCCGAGATCAAAGCCGACCTCGCCAGCTGCCAGCCGCCGGCGACGATGCCCATCAGCTTGAGAAACGGCACCGCGCCCGCGAAAGCAGCGTTCGGGTCTTTTTCCGCCGTAGCGAGGATGTACTCCACGCTCTCCGAGACCGCCTGAACGCCGGCCGAGAGCCGGCTGCGAATCACCTTGAGGTCCGGATGGCTCGAATTGCCAAGTTCCGCGTCAAACTTCTTCAGCATCGCCGCCCATTCCTTGACGGTGGCGCCACCGTCGCGGGCGATCTTGCGTCCCACCAGGTCGCTCGCCTGAATGCCGGTGGTGCCTTCGTAGATGGTGGTGATGCGCGCATCGCGAAGGTGCTGGGCGGCACCGGTCTCCTCGATGAACCCCATACCGCCGTGCACCTGCACCCCCAGCGACGCTACTTCGATGCCGGTTTCGGTGCTCCAGCCCTTGACGACGGGAATCATCAGGTCGACGAAAGCATGGTGACGCTTTTTTTCTTCCTTATCTTTGCTCTTGTGGGAAAAATCCATTGACGCCGCGACGACATAGGCGAACGCGCGCGCCGCTTCGGTCTGCGACTTCATCAGCATCAGCATGCGCCGCACGTCCGGGTGGCGGATGATCGGCACGGTCGCCCCGCCCTGCACCAGGTCCTTGCCCTGCAGGCGCTCCTTTGCGTAGGCGAGCGCGCGCTGGAACGCGCGTTCCGCGATGGAAACGCCCTCCAGGCCGACGCTGAAGCGCGCGGCATTCATCATCACGAACATGTAGGCGAGCCCCTTGTTCTCCTCGCCCACCAGGTAGCCGACCGCGTCCTCGAACACCATCACGGCAGTCGGGCTGGCGTGGATGCCGAGCTTGTGCTCGATCGAAGCGCATTTCGCGTGGTTGCGCTCCCCCGGCGTGCCATCGCCTTTCGGGAGGAACTTCGGCACGACGAACAGCGATATCCCCTTCACCCCTTCTGGCGCATCCGGCGTGCGCGCGAGCACCAGGTGCACGATGTTTTCCGCCAGGTCGTGCTCGCCGTAGGTAATGAAGATTTTCTGCCCGGTGATGAGGTAGTGGTCTCCCTTGGGTACCGCCCTTGTACGCACCAAGGCGAGATCGGAGCCGGCCTGCGGCTCAGTCAGGTTCATGGTGCCGGTCCATCGGCCGGCCACCATCTTTTCCAGGTAGGTTTTCTTCAGCGCCTCCGACCCGGCCAGCTCGAGCGCATGGATCGCGCCCTGCGTGAGCAGCGGGCAGAGCGAGAAGGACATGTTGGCCGAGGTCAGCATTTCCTCGACCGCGGTGGCAACCAGCTTCGGCAGTCCCTGGCCGCCAACGGCGGCGTCGAACGGCAAAGCGGCCCAGCCGCCCTCCGTGTACAGGCGGTAGGCCTCCTTGAAGCCCTTGGGTGTGGAAACCTTTCCGTCGTTCCAGATCGCGCCTTCTTGATCCCCAGTATAGTTAATTGGATCAAGTATTTCCGATGAGAACTTCGAGCCTTCCTCGAGGATTGCTGCGACCGTGTCGGGGGTCGCATCCTGATACCCCGGCAGCTTCGAAACCGCGTCCAGACCGGCCAGCTCGTTGAGCACGAACCGCATGTCCCGCAGGGGGGCGACATAGGTGCTCATTTCTTAAGCGCCTCTACCAGCTCCGGGACGACCTTGAACAGGTCGCCGACGATGCCGTAATCGGCAACCTGGAAGATCGGCGCCTCCTCGTCCTTGTTGATCGCCACGATGACGCGGCTGTCCTTCATCCCCGCCAGGTGCTGGATCGCGCCGGATATGCCGATCGCTACATATAGCTCCGGGGCCACGATTTTTCCCGTCTGCCCGACCTGCCAGTCGTTCGGCACGTAGCCGGCGTCCACAGCCGCGCGCGAGGCGCCCATCGCCGCATTGAGCTTGTCGGCAAGCGGCTCGAGGATCTTGAAATTATCGCCCGATCCCATGCCGCGGCCGCCCGAGACGACGACCTTCGCCGCGGTAAGCTCGGGGCGCTCGGATTTGGACATTTCACGGTTGACGAAGCTGGACAGGCCGCTGTCGGCGGGCACATCGACTTTCACGACCGCCGCGCTCCCGCCGCTCGCTGCGGCAGCGTCAAAACCGGTCGTACGGACCGTGATCACCTTGATCGCATCCTTCGACTTGACGGTGGCAAGCGCGTTGCCCGCATAGATCGGGCGCACGAAAGTATCCGAGGATTCGACCGAGACAATCTCGGACACCTGCTGCACGTCGAGCAACGCCGCAACGCGCGGCGTCACGTCCTTGCCGTTCGATGTCGCGGGCGCGAGGATATGCGAATAATCCTTCGCCAGCGCCACCACCAGCGCCGCCACGTTTTCCGCCAGGAATTCGGCGAGGTGCGGCGCTTCCGCGTTCAGCACCTTGGCGACACCAGGGATCTGGGTGGCAGCCTTGGCCGCGCCGTCGGCATCGTGACCGGCAACCAGGACATGGATTTCGCCGCCGATTTTCTGCGCCGCGGCTACCGTATTCAGCGTCGCGCCCTTGAGCGTGCCGTGATCGTGCTCTGCGATGACGAGAATGGCCATGGTCAGATTACCTTGGCTTCGTTGCGCAGCTTGTCGACCAGCGCTTTCGCGTCCGGCACCTTGACACCCGCCTTGCGCTTGGCCGGCTCGACCACCTTGAGCGTCTGCAAGCGCGGCGCGACGTCTACGCCGAGCGCATCGGGCTTGAGATTTTCGAGCGGCTTTTTCTTCGCCTTCATGATGTTCGGCAGCGTCACGTAGCGCGGCTCGTTCAGCCGCAGGTCGGTAGTGATGATCGCCGGCAGCTTGATCGAGATCGTTTCCAGGCCGCCGTCCACTTCGCGGGTCACCGCCGCCTGGCCCTTCTCCACCTTGACCTTCGAGGCAAAGGTGGCCTGCGGCCAGCCGAGCAGCGCTGCCAGCATCTGCCCGGTCTGGTTCGAATCGTCGTCAATCGCCTGCTTTCCCAGGATGACCAGCTCGGGAGATTCCTTTTTGCACAGGGCGCTCAGCAGCTTCGCCACCGCCAGCGGCTGCAGGTCCTCGCCGCTTTCCACCAGGATCGCCCGGTCCGCTCCGATTGCCAGCGCCGTGCGCAGCGTTTCCTGGCAGGCCAGCACCCCGCAGGACACCACCACCACTTCGCTGGCGACGCCCGCCTCCTTCAGCCGCATCGCTTCTTCCACGGCGATTTCGTCAAACGGATTCATCGACATCTTCACGTTGGCGGTCTCGACGCCGCTGCCGTCGGATTTGACCCGCACCTTGACGTTGTAGTCGACCACACGCTTGACGCTGACGAGGATTTTCATGAACGCAAACCGGAATCGGAGTGAGATGGATTATAACGTGCGGCTTCGCCGCTTCATCAGGCTGCGCGGCGGCTCGCCAGCTAGACGCCGCCCAGAACCAGCGCAGCGCCCGCCAGCCAAATCCCGGCAGCAGGCCGACGATGAGGGCAGCGGCAAGCGAGCGCCATTCGAGCGGCGGCGGGCCCTCCAGCACGGTCTCGATGACGGTAAACGGCAGCAGCACCAGCACGCCCGCCGGGTGTGAAATTGATTCGGCACTAGCCGCCCAAAGTGGGAAAATCGGTGCCCGGAGGATAGCCCATGACCGACCTTTCCCAAGTTCCCGTTGCATCGCTGCGCGACAGGGTGAGCGCCGAGGAGTGGCAAGCGCGCGTCGACCTTGCCGCCTGCTACCGGTTGATCGCCCATTACGGCATGAGCGATCTGGTCTACAACCATGCCTCGTCACGGGTGCCGGGGGAAGAAGGACGCTTCCTCATCAATGCCTACGGCATGCTCTACGAGGAGATGACAGCGTCGAGCCTGGTCAAAGTAGATTTCGACGGCAAGGTCGTGCTCGATTCGGGGACCGGCTACGGCATCAACCAGGCCGGGTTCGTGATTCACAGCGCGGTGCACAAGGGCCGACCCGACGTGGGCTGCGTGATTCACACCCATTCGATCGCCGGAATGGCGGTCTCGGCGCTCGATTGCGGGCTGCTGCCGTTGACCCAGACGGCGATGTTTTTCGATGGCGTCGGCATGCACGACTACGAGAGCGTGGCGATCGACATGGCGGAGCAGCAGCGCCTGGTGCGCGATCTGGGGGCGAAGAAGGCGATGATCCTCAGCAACCATGGCCTGCTCACCGTCGGCGCGAGCGTCGCCGAAGCGTTCACCAATATGTTCTGGCTGGACCGCGCCTGCCAGGCGCAGGTCGCGGCGATGGCCTGCAATACGAAACTGCGCCTGCCCTCGCAGGACGTGGTCGAAAAGACGCAGCACCTGTACAAGCCCGAAACTCGCCGCCGTTGGGGACCGCTCGAGTGGCCTGCCCTGCTGCGCATGCTGGACCGGCGAGATCCCGGTTTCAGGCAGTAAACATTCTTTTGTAGCGAAGGGAAAATAACGCGATGGTCAAAGGCAAAGTCGTCGTCATTACCGGTGCGGGGGGCGGCATCGGCCGCGATTTCGCGCTCGCCATGGCTGCGCACGGCGCGAAAGTGGTGGTCAACGACATCGGCGCCTCGGTCGCCGGCAAAGGCAAGGATGCCGGGCCCGCGCAGAAGGTGGTCGAGGAAATCAAGGCCAAACGCGGCACCGCGGTCGCCAATACCGACAGCGTCGCCGACTGGGAATCGGCCAACCGGATCGTCAAATGCGCCATCGATTCATTTCAGAAAATTGACGTGGTGGTCAATAACGCCGGCATCCTGCGCGACCGCTTTTTCTTCAACATGTCGGTCGAAGAATGGAAAGACGTGATCGACGTGCACCTGAACGGCACGTTTTTCGTATCCCGGGCTGCGGCGCCTTATTTCAAGAGCCAGAATTCGGGCCGCTACATCAGTATGACCTCGACCTCCGGCCTGATCGGCAACTTCGGCCAGGCCAATTACGCCGCCGCCAAGCTGGGGATCGCCGCGCTGTCGAAATCGATGGCGCTGGACATGGCCAAGTACCAGGTGACCTCGAACTGCATCGCTCCCTTTGCCTGGAGCCGCATGATCGGCACCATTCCTGCGGATACGCCCGACCAAAAAGCCCGGCTGGACAAGATGAAGCGCATGGAAACCGCGAAAATCGCGCCGCTCGCCGTCTATCTGGCCAGCGACGCCTCGCAGGACGTCACCGGGCAGATCTTCGGAGTACGCGCCAACGAAATTTTCCTGATGTCGCAGAACCGGCCGATCCGCTCGGTGCACCGGGCCGAAGGCTGGACGCCGCAGAGTATCGGCGAACAGGCCATTCCCGCCATGCGCGCGCAGTTTTACGCCTTGGACCGTTCGCAGGACGTTTTCTCCTGGGATCCGATCTGAACAACGTCTGACGAAAAGACTCTTGCCCGCTGCGCCGAATTCCGCGAAGCTAGCGGCGGGGGAAATAGGCCTGGAAACGAAGCAGTTCGGGCGTTACGTCATCGTCTCGGAGCTCGGTCGCGGCGCCATGGGCGCGGTGCATCGCGCCGTCGATCCGCTCATCGAACGGGACGTAGCGATAAAAACGCTGCTGCCCAACCTGCCCCCCGAGATCATGGAGGAAGTGCGGGGCCGCTTCCTGCGCGAAGCGCGCTCGGCCGGGCGCCTCAATCATCCGCACATCGTCACCATCTACGACGTCGGCGAGCAGGACGGCATCGCCTATATCGCGATGGAACTGCTGGAGGGCAAGTCGCTGCAGCAGATATTGCGCGAGCCGGCGCGACTGCCGATCACCACCATCGCCGATCTGGTCGCGCAGGTTGCCGACGGCCTGGATCTCGCGCAGCGCTACAAGATCACGCATCGCGACATCAAGCCGGCCAACATCATGGTCTCGGCCGACTGGCGAGCCAAGTTGACCGATTTCGGGGTCGCGCATGTCGCCTCGTCCTCGATGACACAAACGGGCTCGGCGCTGGGTTCGCCAAAGTACATGTCGCCCGAGCAGGTCACCGGGCAGGATGTGGACCCGCGTTCGGATATTTTTTCACTGGGCGTGGTGCTTTACGAAATGCTGGTCAGGCGCACGCCGTTCGAGCGCACGGGGGACAACACGGTATTTGCCGTACTGCATCGAATCGCCGCTGAAGCGCACGCGCCGGCAACCCAGATCGACCCGCAAATACCCGCGGCCTTCAACACCATACTGGACCGCGCGCTCGCCAAGGCGCCTGACAAGCGCTATCAGCGCGCCGGCGACATGGCGAACGACCTGCGCAACTACAAGGCGCTGTCCGGCGGCGCGACGCCGCCCGACCCGAAATACGAAAAGACCATGGTGGTCCCCCGGCCGCGGGCGAATGCCGTCCATGCCGATCCGGCGACCGCCACGCTGATCGATGACCTCGATGTCTTTGCCAAAGGTTTCGAGAAGCAGCAGCAGGAGGCGCTGCAGGCCGAGGAGGCCGAGCGCCTGCGCAAGGAAGAGGCCATCCGCCGCTGGGCGCAAGCCGAGGAGCAACGCCGGCAGGCATTCGAGCGCGAACGCGAAGCCAAGGCCGGCGGCACGCAGGCGGGCACGCGGCGCAGCGCAGCACTCGACCTGCTCAAACAGAAGGCCGCCGGCCGGACCTCGGCGGCGGTCGCCGAGCAGACGAAAAAGACCGAAGCCGTGGCGCAGCTCGACGAGCGACTGCGCGCCGCGTTCCGGTACCTGTCCGAATTCACCAACATGCTGAACGAGGCCAACCCGGTGTCGGATGGCAAGCAGGGAGTGATGTTCTTCGGAGAACGCACCGGCATGATCCTCGGCGAAGGCTTCACCGACCTGCGCACGCGGGACCTGAACGGCAAATCCTGCGCCGACTACGTCACCTTCAAGTACCGGGTGCACTTTCCGAAACCGGAAAAGCTGGAAGTGACGCTGCAGGAAGCGCAGCGCATCCAGGACCGGCTCAAGGCCCTGGGCGTGAAGCATGAATACGCCGAGCGCAAGAACAGCCACGGGCAGCTCACCCACGCCACGTTTTCCCTGTCGGGTCCCTTCCCCTGCCAGGCCGTGCTGCGCGCCGACTATGACGATCCCGGGTTCATGCTGGAACTGTTGAACGTGCGGCACCATGGACCGGCAAAGCTGCGCCTCGGTGCCGAGGAACTGAATGATGAGGTGATCGACGAATTCGGTACCTGGGTCCTTGGCGCCGATGAGGGGTTTGAAAGATTCCTGAAGAGGCGCGCCTGATGGGCGGTTCGCCGCCGGGCGCGCGCTCGCCGGAAGGCGTCCCCGATTCCCGCGGCCTGAACCTGTTTGACGCCGATCCCTCGTTCCGGGCGCTGCTGCAGGTCCACCTGGAACCCGCTCTGTACGGCCATCTGCTGCCGCATTTCGAACGCCTGGGCGCCATGGCTGGCGCCGAGTTGGACGAACTTGCCCTGCTGGCCGACAAGAACCCTCCAGTGCTGCAGGGGCAGGAAATAGCGAAGCACGACGCCTACAAACGGCTCGAGGAAGTCGCCTTCGCGGACTATGGCTTGGCGGCAATGTCGCACCGCGGGAAGGTGCTGGGCTGGCCAGAGCCGATGCCGCCTGTCGCCAAATATGCCCTCACCTACCTATACGTGCAGGCGGAATTCGGCGTCTGCTGTCCGCTTTCAATGACCGATGCGCTAACGCGCACCCTGCGCAAATTTGCCGACCCGGCGCTGGTCGCACGCTACCTGCCCGCGCTGACGTCGCAGGACATGGACACACTTTCGCAGGGTGCCATGTTCATGACCGAACAGCAGGCGGGTTCGGATGTCGGCTTGATCCGGACCGTTGCCAAAGAGGAAAAGGACCACTGGACGCTGCACGGGGACAAATGGTTTTGCTCCAACACCGATGCCGGGCTGGCGCTGGTTCTGGCGCGGCCGGAAGGCGCGCCTGGCGGCACGGCGGGTTTGTCGCTGTTCCTCCTGCCGCGCACCCTGCCCGATGGCTCCCCCAACCGCTACCGCATTCTTCGCCTGAAGGACAAACTCGGCACCCGCGACATGCCGAGCGGCGAAATCAAGCTCGAAGGCGCACTCGCCTGGCTGGTCGGCGACCCGCAGCAGGGGTTCAAGCAGATGGCCGACATGATCAACATGTCGCGCCTGTCCAACGGCATGCGCGCGGCCGGCATGATGCGCCGCGCACTCACCGAGGCGCTGTTCGTCGCGAGGCGGCGCCAGGCCTTCGGCAAGCCGCTCATCGAACTGCCGCTCATGCGCCGGCAACTGCTGAAACTGATGCTGCCCGCGGAAGCCGCCCGGTCCGTGCTGCTTTTCATTGCCGGTGACTTGCAGAAAGCCGATGCCGGCGATGAGCCTGCGCGGCGGCGCGTGCGCCTGCTTACCCCGCTCCTGAAATTCCGTGCCTGCCGCGATGCGCGCAGGGTCACCGGGGACGCGATGGAAGTGCGGGGCGGCGTCGGCTACACCGAAGAGTGGTCCGACCCGCGCCTGGTGCGAGACGCCCATCTCGGCTCGATATGGGAAGGGACCTCGAACATCGTGGCGCTCGATGTACTGCGCGCGATCCGGCGCGAGCAGTGCCTGGAGGCCCTCCTTCCGGAATTGAACGAGCGCATCGAGCGCATTTCGCCGGCGATCCCACGGCTGCTTGCAGGCCGCCTTGCCGCCTCGCTGGACAAGGCAGCCGAGTTCGCGCACGAAACCGCCAGCACGCAGAGCGAAGCCCATGCCCGCCAGGCGGCCACCGGGCTCTACTACGCCTGCGCCGGCGCCTTGCTGGCCGACGAAGGCACGCGCCTGGGCGAAGGCGGCGATGCGCGCCGGCAGCTGATTGCCTTTCTCGCCTACGTGCACCGGCTCGCGCCGCGCGATCCCCTGCGTCAGGTGACGATCGCGTTCGAGGCCGGCTTTGCGCAGGCCCTGCTGCCCGAAACGCCCCTTGCGCCGGACGAGGCCGAGCGTATCCTGACGCGCCTTGCCTGAAGGATCCTCCGTGGCTGGCCCGCTTTCGCATCTTCGTGTTCTCGACCTGTCGCGCGTCCTTGCCGGCCCCTGGGCGGCGCAGAACCTTGCCGACCTTGGCGCCGAAGTGATCAAGGTCGAGCGTCCGGGCGCGGGCGACGACACGCGCAGCTGGGGCCCGCCCTGGATGAAGGATTCCGCGGGCAACGACACCACCGAGTCGGCCTATTTCCTCTCGGTAAATCGCAACAAGAAATCGCTCACGCTGGATATCGCCAAGCCCGAGGGCCAGAAAATCGCGCGCGAACTGGCGGATAAGTGCCAGGTATTGATCGAAAACTACAAGGTCGGCACCTTGAAGCGGTACGGCCTGGCCTATGAAACGCTCAAGCAGACCAACCCATCGCTGATCTACTGCTCGGTGACCGGCTTCGGGCAGGACGGTCCCTACGCGCCGCGCCCCGGCTACGACTTCATCTTCCAGGGCATGGGCGGACTGATGTCCATCACCGGCGAGCGCGACGGCCAGCCGGGCGCCGGGCCCCAGAAAGTTGGAATCGCGATCACCGACGTCCTCACCGGTATGTACGCAAGCGTCGCCATCCTCGCCGCAATCACGCATCGCGAGCGAACCGGGCAGGGACAGTTCATCGATTCTGCGCTGCTCGACACGATCGTTGCCTTCAACGCCAATCAGATCGTTCCCTACTTCACGTCCGGCAAGATCCCGCTCCGCTGGGGCAACGCGCACCCACAGGTCGTGCCCTACGAGGTGTTTCCTGCGGCCGACGGCCACATCATTCTCGCCATCGGCAACGACAGCCAGTTCACCAGTTTCTGCCAGGCAGCCGGCTGCCCCGAACTCGCGCAGGAACCCCGCTTCAAGACCATGTCGCAACGTATCGTCCACCGGGGCGAGCTGACGCCGCTCATCTCGGAAGTGATGCGCACGCGCAGCAAGGCCGAATGGATCGCCATGCTCGAAGCCGCCAACGTCCCCTGCGGCCCGATCAACAACATGAAGGAAGTATTCGAAGATCCCCAGGTTCTGCACCGCAAGCTGCGCGTGGATATTCCGCATCCGCTGGGCGGCGCGGCGCCGGTGGTGGCGAGCCCGCTGCGCCTGTCTGCGACGCCGGTCGATTACCGCCTCGCGCCGCCCACGCTCGGGCAGCACAATGAAGAAATCCTGAAAGGAATCCTCGGCAAGACTGACGCCGAGATCGCCAGCCTGAAAAAAGCCGGGATCGTCTAGGCATGCGCGTTCTGCTGATCGACCCGATCGATCCTTCCGGCGTGACGCTGTTGCGCCAGAACGCCGATGTGATCCAGTGCCGCGAGCCGTCGCTCGACAGCGTCCGGCGCGAGGCGCGTGACGCCGATGCACTGGTCACGCGCAGCCGGCTGCCCGACGACATCTTCGAGGCGGCGCCGCGCCTGAGGGCCGTAACGGTGCATGGCGCAGGCACCGACCTCGTGCCGCTGGCTTCGGCGACGGAGCATGGCGTCGCGGTCGCCAGCCTGCCCGGCAGCAACGCGCAGTCGGTCGCCGAGTATTGCGTGATGGCGATGCTGCTCCTGGCCAGGAAATTCACCGAAATCAATCATGCCCTGAGAACCAAGCCGTGGAACGAGGCGCGCGCCCTTGGCGCCAAGGCGCATGAAATCGCGGCGATGACTGTCGGCATCGTCGGCGTGGGAGCGATCGGCAAACAGCTGGCAAAGATTTGCCGCAACGGCATCGGCATGCGCGTGCTCGGCAACCAGCGCCGCCTCGATCAATTGCCGCCGGAAGCTGAGCCAGCCGAGCTGGACCGACTGGTCGCCGACTCGGACTTCGTGGTGATTACCTGCCCGCTTACTACCGAAACGCACCACCTGTTCAACCGCGCCAGGATCGGAACGATGAAATCCACCGCCTGGCTGATCAACGTCGGCCGCGGCCCGGTCGTGGAGGAAACGGCGCTGATCGAAGCGCTCCGCAGCGGCAGCATCGGCGGCGCGATGCTGGACGTCTACGAGCATTACCGCCTCGAACCGGGACACCCCCTGCTCTCGTTGCCGAACGCGGTCCTCACGCCGCACCTGGCAGGTGTGACGCAGGAATCGCGCCAGCGCATGGGCACGCTGGCGGCCGAAGAGACGCTGCGCATGCTGGCCGGCGAGCGGCCGAAAAATTTCGTCAACCCAGAAGTCTGGGGTAGATTTCTCCAACGCAGACTTGAAAAGAAACCTGGATGAAAACCGAACAATCCCACCCTGAATTGCGCGACGCGGTGCGCGCGCTTTGCAATACCTTCGATTCCGCCTACTGGCAGAAGATCGACGAGGCGCGCGCCTACCCGGAGGCGTTCGTCAACGCGCTGACCAAGGCCGGCTGGATGTCGGCCTTGATCCCCGAGGAATATGGCGGTTCCGGACTCTCGCTCACCGAAGCCACGGTAATCATGGAAGAGGTCAGCCACAGCGGCGGCAACGCCGGCAGCTGCCATGGCCAGATGTACAACATGAACACGCTGCTGCTGCACGGCTCGGCCGAGCAAAAGAAGAAGTACCTGCCCAAACTCGCCACCGGCGAGCTGCGGCTGCAGTCGATGGGCGTGACCGAACCGACGGCTGGCACCGACACCACCAGCATCAAGACCGTCGCCGTCCGAAAGGGCGACCGCTACGTGGTCAACGGACAGAAAGTGTGGACCTCGCGCCTGCAGCACTCCGAACTGATGATCCTGCTCGCGCGCACCACCCCGCTCGCCGAGGGCAAGAAGAAATCCGAGGGGATGTCCATTTTTCTCGTGGATACAAAGAGCAAGGGCTTGGAGATCAAAGCCATCCGCAACATGGTGAACCACGAGACCAACGAGGTGTTCATCGACAACCTCGAGGTACCGGTCGAGAACCTGATCGGCGAAGAAGGCAAAGGCTTCAAGTACATCCTCGACGGCCTCAACGCCGAGCGCATCCTGATCGCCGCGGAATGCATCGGCGATGGCTACTGGTTCGTCGAACGCGCCAGCAATTATTCGAAAGAGCGAGTGGTGTTCGGCCGGCCGATCGGCCAGAACCAGGGTATCCAGTTCCCGATTGCGGAAGCCTACATGTCGATCGAGGCGGCCAACCTGATGCGTTACAAGGCCGCAGCGCTGTTCGACCAGAAAAAGCACTGCGGCGCCGAGGCCAACATGGCCAAGCACCTGTGCGCGAAGGCCTCCTGGGAAGCAGCCAACGTCTGCATCCAGACCTACGGCGGCTTCGGCTTCGCTGCCGAGTACGACGTCGAGCGCAAGTTCAGGGAATCCCGCCTCTACCTGGTCGCGCCGATCTCGACCAACCTGGTCCTGTCCTATGTCGCCGAGCACGTGCTCGGCCTGCCCAGGTCATTCTGACGCTGGCGAAAGGAGGCGCATCATGTCCGTTGCGAGGAGGTCCGTGAAATCCCGCAGGTCAAACCGGCTGGCGGTGGTGTCCGCCATCAAGGGCCCTGTCGCGTTCATGCACGGCGCGGACATCGGCAAGCTCGTCGCGCGCGGATCGAAGCGCGCCGGCCGCAAGCTGAAACCGAACTATGCGGTTCACGAGGACGGCGTCGACACGGTCAAGGTGCTGATGGCGACCGATTCGCTGATCAGCTTCGAGGCGTTTCGGCCGAAAGGTGCAGTGGACACGGCGCACCAGCACCCTGACCATCACTCGGTGGTCTATCAGAAGCAGGGCCGGGTGAGGATGCGCATCGGCGCGAAGACCTTCATCGTCGAGGCAGGCGACAGCTACATCCACCCCATGGGCGTAGTCCACCAGCACGAGGCACTGGAGGATTCGGTACGCATCGAAACCAAGATCTACCCGAATGGCGGCGCGGTGGCCTCTTGGAACAGGCTGGTCGGCAAATACGAGTACTAGCCAGGGATCAGGGAGTGTCGCGCAGCGCAGCGCGGACGATGGAGTCCCGGTCGACGCCGAAGTAGCGGCGGAGCGCGGCACGCGTGTCGGAGCGGCCGAAGCCGTCGGTGCCGAGCGTCGCATAGCGTCCCGGCACCCACTGGCGGACCAGCTCGGGCACAGCGCGCACGTAGTCGGTAGCGGCAATCACGACTGACGCACCCTCCACGCATCGCACGAGCCAGGGCGTTCGTCCCTTGCCAGTTTCGCAGGCGACGGCATCGCGGCGCAATTCGCTGAAGCTGGTGACGCTCCAGATATCGGCGCTGATGCGGTGCTCTTTTTCCAAGATCTCTGCCGCCGCGATTACTTCGCGCAGGATCGTCCCCGAGCCTAGCAAGCTCACCCGCCGATTGCCGTTACCGCCGCGACGCAGCAGGTGCATACCCCTGCGGATGCCCTCTTCCGCACCCTCGGGCATCGGTGGATGCGCATAGTTCTCGTTCATTACCGTGACGTAGTAGAAAACGTCCTCCTGCTCCTGAAGCATGCGCCGCATTCCATCCTGCAGGATTACCGCCAGCTCGAAACTGAAGCAAGGATCGTAGGCGACGCAGTTCGGCACGGTAGAGGCAATGAGGTGCGAGGCCCCGTCCTGGTGCTGCAATCCCTCGCCTGACAGCGTGGTGCGCCCGGCAGTACCGCCCATCAGAAACCCCCGCGCGCGCGAATCGGCGGCCGCCGCAATCAGGTCGCCAATTCTCTGAAAGCCGAAGATCGAGTAGTAGATGTAGAACGGCAGCATCGGCACGCCGTGGGCCGAATGGCTGGTGGCCGCGGCGATCCAGGAGGCCATCGAACCCGCCTCGGTGATCCCCTCCTCGAGGATCTGGCCGTCCCTCGCCTCCTTGTAGTAGAGCAGCTCGTCGTGATCTTCCGGCTCGTAGAGTTGCCCGACCGAGGAATAAATCCCGACCTGCCGGAACAGCGACTGCATGCCGAAGGTGCGCGCCTCGTCGGCGACGATCGGCACCACGTGCGGACCGAGCGCAGCGTCCTTGAGCAGCTGCGACAGCAGTTGCACGAAGGCCGTGGTGGTGGACTGCTCGCGCGCCCCCGTTCCGTCGAGGGTTTTCCTGAACGCCTGCAGCTCCGGCACCGGCAGCTTTGCCGCGACCGCCGAGCGCGCCGGCAGGTAGCCGCCGAGCTTGCTGCGCTGCGCGTGCAGGTACCGCATCTCCTGGGCATCGTCCGCCGGCCGGTAAAAGCGCAGGTTGATCACGTCCTCGTCGCCGAGCGGCAGCGCGAAGCGATCGCGGAATTCAAGCAAGGCCGCGTCGTCGAGCTTTTTCTGCTGGTGCGTGCCCATCTTGCCCTGGCCCCAGTGCCCCATGCCGTAGCCTTTCTTGGTCTGCGCCAGGATCACGCTGGGTTGGCCGGCATGGCGAGCGGCGACGTAATAGGTCGAGTGGATCTTCACCGGATCGTGGCCGCCGCGGCGCAGGCGGTCGATGTCTTCGTCCGACATGTGCGAAATCAGTTCGCGCAATTCCGGGTACTTGTTGAAGAAATGCTCGCGGTTGAAGCGCCCGTCGGTTGCGGCATAGGTCTGGAATTCGCCGTCCACGGTTTCGTGCAGACGCTTGAGCAGCACCCCGTCATGGTCGCGAGCGAACAGCGGATCCCAGTCGCTGCCCCACATCAGCTTGATCACGTTCCAGCCGTTGCCGGCGAACAGGCCCTCGAGTTCCTGCATGATCGAGCCGTTGCCGCGCACCGGGCCATCGAGGCGCTGCAGATTGCAGTTAATGACGAAAATAAGGTTGTCGAGCCCTTCGCGCGCGGCGATCGACAAGCCGGCGAGCGATTCCGGTTCGTCCATTTCGCCGTCGCCGACGAAGGCCCACACCTTGCGGCCGGCGGTCGCGAGAATGCCCCGGTTTTCCAGGTAGCGCATGAACCGCGCCTGGTAGATCGCCTGGATCGGCCCGAGGCCCATCGAACCGGTCGGGAACTGCCAGAACGCGGGCATCAGCCAGGGATGCGGATAGGACGACAGGCCCCGCCCCCCGGTCTCGCGCCGGTAGTGGTCGAGTTGCTCCTCGCTCAGGCGCCCCTCGAGGAAGGCCCGTGCATAGATTCCGGTAGCCGAATGCGGCTGGAAATAGACCAGGTCGCCCTGTTGGCCGGCGCGGAAGAAGTGGTTGAAGCCGACCTCGAACAGATCGGCCGCGGACGCGTAGCTGGCGAGATGACCCCCCAGTTCGCTGGATCGCTTGTTCGCGCGCACCACCATGGCAAGCGCATTCCAGCGGATGATCGCCGACAGGCGCTGCTCGATCTCCAGGTTGCCCGGGAATTGCGGCTGGTGTTCCAGCGCGATGGTGTTCTTGTAAGGCGTGTTGAGCACCGGCGGCATGCGCACCCGCCGCGCGCGAGCATGGTCGAGCAGCCGGCGCAGGATGAAGGTGGCGCGCTCCGGGCCCTCCTTCTCCAGCAGGGCGTCGAAACCTTCCAGCCATTCCTGCGTCTCTACCGGGTCGAGATCAGGGGGCGCGACGCGCCAATGCGCGGCCAGGTCATGCAGATCTGTCATTAGGGCGCATCTTAGCGCCAATGCCGGGGGTGGACCGGCCCGCTCAGAGCGGCTTCTTCAGCCAGTTGCCGAGTTCGCCGATCACGCCCCGGCGGAAGGTCAGCACGCAGATCACGAAGATCACGCCCTGCGCGACGGTCACCCAGGCGCCGAGCTGGGCCAGGTAATTCTCCATGGTGATGATGATGAACGCCCCCACCACCGGGCCAAACACCGTGCCCATGCCGCCCAACAGGGTCATCAGCACCACCTCGCCCGACATGCTCCAGTGCGCGTCGGTGAGCGAGGCGAGCTGGAACACCAGGGTTTTGGTCGCCCCTGCGAGCCCCGCCAGGGTCGCCGACAATACGTAAGCGAGCAGCTTGTAGCGGTTGACGTCGTAGCCGAGCGAAAGGGCGCGCTGCTCGTTTTCGCGGATCGCCTTCAGCACCTGGCCGAACGGCGAGTGGATCACCCGGTAGATCAGCAGGAAGCCGGCCATGAAAACCACGAACACTGTTCCGTACATGGCCCAGACCTTGGACAGATCGAACACGCCGAACAACGCGCCGCGCGGCACGGCCTGAATGCCGTCCTCGCCGTGCGTAAAAGGCGCCTGCAGGTAGAAGAAGTAGATCATCTGCGCCAGCGCCAGCGTGATCATCGCGAAATAGATGCCCTGGCGGCGGATCGCCAGCAGACCGGTCACCAGGCCCAGCAAGGCTGCGCCGGCGGTGCCGAACAGGATGGCGAACTCCGGCGCGAAACCCCAGACCTTGGCCGCATGCGCCGTGGCGTAGCCCGCGGTGCCGAGAAACATGGCGTGGCCGAAGGAAAGCAGGCCGCCGAAACCGATCAGCAAATTGAAGGCGCTGGCAAACAGCGCGAAGCACATCGCCTTCATCAGGAACACCGGGTACATGACCAGCGGCGCCACTAGCAGGAACGCTATCATCGCCCAGAGCGCTGTTTGCTGCGAACGCGGCATGTTATCTCTGCGTTCCGAACAGACCCGCGGGCTTGAACATCAGTACGATCGCCATGATCACGAAAATCACCGTGTTCGAGGCCTCCGGGTAGAACACCTTGGTCAGGCCCTCGACCAGGCCGAGCGCGAAGCCGGTGACGATCGAGCCCAGGATCGAGCCCATGCCGCCGATCACGACCACCGCGAACACCACGATGATCAGGTCGGCGCCCATCTGCGGGCTGACCTGGTAGATCGGCGCGGCCATCACGCCGGCGAGCGCCGCCAGCGCCACGCCAAACCCGTAGGTGAGCGTGATCATGCGCGGAACGTTGACACCGAAAGCCTTGACCAGCGCCGGATTTTCGGTCGCCGCGCGAAGATAAGAGCCGAGCTTGGTCTTTTCGATCACGAACCAGGTCGCTAGGCAGATCGCCAGTGAAGCCACGATCACCCAGGCGCGGTAGTTCGGCAGGAACATGAAACCGAGATTGCGTCCGCCGGCAAGCTCCCCGGGAATCGGATAGGGCAGCCCCGAGGAGCCGAATTCGTTGCGGAATAGGCCCTGGATGATGAGTGCCAGGCCGAAAGTGAGCAGCAGGCCGTACAAGTGGTCGAGCTTGTAGAGCCGGACGAGCATCAGCCGCTCGATGAGCACACCGGTGAGGCCCGCGCCGAGCGGTGCGATGGCCAGCGCCCACCAGTAGCCCACGCCCGCCTTGTCGAGCAGGAAATAGGCAAAGAACGCGCCCAGCATGTACTGGGCGCCATGCGTGAAATTGATGATGTTGAGCAGACCGAAGATCACGGCGAGCCCGAGCGAGAGCAGCGCATAGAACGACCCGTTGATCAGGCCGATCAGCAGCTGCCCGAACAGCGCTTGCGTCGGGACGCCGAAGATCTCGGTCATGCGTCTTTTTCCGGATTACCCGTTTACTTCACCAACGGGCACTCGCCGTCCTTCTCCGGCCGAAACGCCTGGTCGGCAGGGATGGTGGCGCGGATCTTGTACAGGTCCCACGGCCCCTTGGATTCCGCCGGCTTCTTCACCTCGACCAGCAGCGCGGGATGGAGCTTGCGCCCGTCGGCACGGATGGTTCCCTTGCCGAACAGCGGATCATCGGTCGGCATCTTCTTCATCTGCGCGATCACCTTGGTGCCATCATCCGACTTGATCGCCTCGACCGCCTTCAGGTAGTGGAGCACCGCGGAGTAAACCCCGGCGTGGATCATGGTCGGATAGTTATTGCGCGGCGCCTGCTCAGAGAAGCGCTTGGCGAAAGCGCGCGTGGCGTCGTTCTGGTCCCAGTAGAACGTCTCGGTAAAGATCAGGCCCTGCGAGATCGGCAGCCCGAGCGCCTTCACGTCGGTCAGAAAGACCAGCAGTCCGGCCAGGTTCTGGCCGCCCTTGACGATGCCGAATTCCGCGGCCTGCTTGATGGAATTGATGGTGTCGCCGCCGGCGTTTGCCAGGCCGATGATCTTGGCCTTGGAGGCCTGCGCCTGCAGCAGGAAGGATGAAAAGTCCTGGGTATTAAGCGGATGGCGGACCTTGCCGATCACCTTGCCGCCGGTCTTCAGCACTACCGCCTCGGTGTCGCGTTCCAGCGCGTGGCCGAAGGCGTAATCGGAGGTGAGGAAGAACCACGAGTCGCCGCCGGTCTTGACGATGGCGTTGCCGGTACTGTTGGCGAGCATCCAGGTGTCATAGGTCCAGTGGATCGTGTTCGGCGAGCAGGCCTTGCCAGTCAGGTCGGAGGTTGCGGCACCCGACACCAGGAACGCCTTGCCTTTGTCGCGCGTGATCTGGTTTACCGCGAGCGCCACTGACGAGGTCGGCACGTCGACGATGACATCAACCTTGTCGGCGTCGTACCAGGTGCGCGCGATGGTCGAGCCGACGTCGGGCTTGTTCTGGTGGTCGGCGAAGATGATCTCGACCTTCATGCCTTTTCTCGCGGCGCCGAAATCCTCGACCGCCATGCGCGCCGCGACCACCGATCCCTGGCCAGTGAGGTCTGCATACAACCCGGACTGATCGTTCATGACGCCGATCTTGATCACGCCGTCGGATATCTGGGCGTTGGCCGAACCGGCCACTGCGGCGAGGGCCGCCGCGATGAGAGTACGTTTCAATTTCATGCCTGTTTCTCCTGTGATAAATGGTTACTCAATGAAATAGCGTTCAAACACCGAGATACTCGTGCAGCTTGGGCATGTTCGCCTGCAGCTGCGCGTTCGGAATCATGTCCACCACCCGGCCGTTCTCCATCACGTAATGGCGATCGGCCAGCGTCGCCGCGAAGCGGAAATTCTGCTCCACCAGCAGGATGGTGAAGCCCTCGGCCTTGAGCCGCGCGATGGTGCGCCCGATCTGCTGCACGATCACCGGTGCGAGGCCCTCGGTGGGTTCGTCGAGCAGAAGCATTTTCGCCCCCGTGCGCAGGATACGGCCGATCGCCAGCATCTGCTGCTCGCCGCCGGAAAGTTTCGAGCCCTGGCTGTTCAGCCGTTCCTTGAGGTTCGGAAACAGTTCGTAGACCTGCGTCAAGCTCAGTCCGCCCGGCGCAATTCGCGGCGGCAGCAAAAGATTCTCCTCCACGTTGAGGCTGGAAAAAATCCCGCGCTCCTCCGGGCACAGCGCGATGCCGAGCTGCGCGATCCGGTTCGATGGCAGCGCCACCACTTCCCTGCCCTGGAACTGCACCGAGCCCGAGCGCTGCTCGACCATGCCCATGATGGATTTCAGCGTGGTGGTCTTGCCGGCGCCATTGCGTCCGAGCAGCGTCACCAATTCCCCGCCCTGCACTTCGAAATCGACACCGTGCAGGATGTGCGATTCGCCATACCAGGCGTTGAGGCCGCTGATGGCAAGCAGCGGGCTGCGAGGCTGCAGCGCTGGCTCAGCCATGGCCCGCTCCGAGATAGGCCTGCACCACCTCTGGATTTTCCGAGACCGACTGGTAGTCACCCTCGGCGAGGACCTCGCCCCGCTGCAGCACCGTGATGTGATCCGAGAGGTGCTCGACCACCGATAGGTTGTGCTCGACCATCAAAACCGTGCGGTTCGCCGCCGCCTTCTTGATCAGCGCCGAAATGCGGTCGACGTCCTGGTGCGCCATGCCGGCCGTAGGTTCATCGAGCAGCATCATTTCCGGATCCAGCGCCAGCGTGGTGGCGATTTCCAGTGCCCGCTTGCGCCCATAAGGCAGTTCTACCGCCGCCGTCGTTTCGAATTCCGACAGGCCCACGGCCTCGATCAGTTCGCGAGCCTTTCCGGTGAGCTGCTCTAGTACGCGATCGCTGCGCCAGAAATCAAACGAGGTGCCGCGCTTGCGTTGCAGCGCGATGCGCACGTTTTCCAGTACGGTCAGGTGCGGAAACACCGCGGAAATCTGGAACGAGCGCACCAGTCCCATGCGCGCGATGCTGGGCGGACTGGAGCCCGTGATCTCCCGGCCGTTGTAGAAGATCTGGCCACGCGTCGGCTCGAGGAAATGCGTCAGCAGGTTGAAACACGTGGTCTTGCCCGCACCATTGGGCCCGATCAGCGCGTGAATGCTGCCGCGCCGTACCTTCAGGGAGACGTCCTGGACCGCGACGAAGCCCTTGAATTCCTTGGTTAAACCACGGGTCTCGAGAATGATATTGTCGGACAAACCGCCCTCCTGCTGCAGCGCGGCATCATGCTCGAAATTGCCGAACTAAGCAAGATGCCTGCTAGGCGAAGACGGTCAGCGCCGCCGGGACAACGCCGACCTCGAATTTGCGGATCCCGTCGAAGGCGATTTCGCCGTCTGCCTCCAGCAGCATCGGCTCGACGGATTCGAACTTCACCCGCCTCGCGCGCGTCAGCCGCAGGCGCGGGTCGCCCGGGTGTGTTCCGCGCAAGATCTTCGGCACCAGCAGCAGGATCTCCAGCCGTCCGACGGCATCCACCAGCAGCAGGTCGAGCAAACCGTCGTCTGCCCGCGCATCCGGGCAGACGCGAAAACTGCCGCCGAAGGTGGTGCCGTTCATGACGGCAGTCATCGCGGTCGTGAGCTCGAACGGCGGTGCATCGTCGAGCTGCAGCCGTACCCGCAGAAGCGGATAGCGCACCAGCGTAAGCGCAAGCGCTCCAAGGTAAGCGCCCAGCCCGGTCAGGAAGCGCGGCACCTGGCGGACATTGCGCGCGCCGTGCGCACCGAAGCCGATGTCCATGCCGTTGGCGAAGTAGCGCGTCTCGCCCGCGACGATGCGTCCGATGTCAAAACGCTTTTGCTCTGGATTTGCAATTCTCTGTACAGGATCCCGAGAAGAAAGCAGCTTCGCAAAATCGTCGCCGCTGCCAAGCGGAATCACCCCTAGGGCCGCCTTGGCGCCCGCGCGCATCAAGCCGTTGACCACTTCATGTACGGTGCGGTCGCCGCCCGCGGCGACGATGCAGCGTTAGTTGTTCGCTTCCTTTTCCGAAACTTCCGACGCCTCGAGAGAACGCGAAGTCATCGCCTGATCGAAGGCGATGCCCCCGGCCGCCAGCCGCCTGGCGAGATCCGGCCATTGCCGCCGCGCGCGGCCGCGGCCCGCGGCCGGATTGACGATGACGAGAAACTCGCTCAAGCGCCCTTGACGACGCCTTTCGATTCAAGCGTACGGATCTCGCCCGCCGCGTATCCGAGCTCGCGCAGGATCTCACCCGTATGCTGCCCGTGCGCAGGCGGGTCGAAGTTCGGCCGCCCGGGTTCATCCGCGAACTGGATCGGGACCCCAAGGTGGTCCCAACCGCGCCCGTCCTTCAGCACCATGCCGCGCGACTTGAAGTGCGGGTCCTCCAGCGCCTGCGGCAGCGTCTGCATCGGCGCAAACGCGATGTCCCTGCCCTTGAACCACTCGATCCACTCCGTTTTCTTCTTCTTCCTGAACTCGCCGCACAGAAAGTCGCGCACCGGATTCTGCCCCGGCCCGGGCGGCAGCTTGCACAGCTCCACGAGGTCCGGCCGGCCCAGCGCGCCGAGCAGGTTGACCGCAAACTTGTGCTCCTGGCCCGCGAGCACGACATACTCCGCGTCGCTGGTTTCGTAGATGTTGTAAAGCGCGTTGCCGCCCAGCGCGCGCTCTTCGGCCAACACCGGCTGGCGGCGCTCGGTCATGGCGACGCCCATATTGTTGGGCAGGCAGGCAAGCAGGCAATCGGCCATCGCCATGTCGAGGTAGTCGCCACGCCCGGTCTCGTTGCGCCGGTAGAGCGCCATCAGCACGCCCGACAAGGTCATCATCGAAGCCAGCATGTCGGCGTTGGCAAGCGCAGGCAGCGCCGGCCTGCCGTCGCTGCCGCGGTTGAGCGACAGCACGCCGCTCAACGCTTCGGTCGCCAGGTCATGCGCCGCGAGATCGCGGTAGGGCCCGTTCTGGCCGAAGGCGGCGATCGAGGCATAGATGATTTGCGGTGCGCGGGCGGCGACCTGCCGGTAGGCGATGCCCAGCCGCTCGGTGACCCCTGGCCTGAATGCCTCGATCAGCACATCGGACTTCGCCGCCAGGCGCATCAGCACCTCTACCCCAGCGGCGTCCTTGAGATTGAGGGCGAGGCTTTTCTTGCCGCGGTGCGTATTGGCAAAGTAGACGCTGACGCCATCGCGCTTGACCCCGATCTCGCGGTTCGGTTCGCCTTCGTGCAACGACTCGACCTTGATGACTTCGGCGCCATGGTCGGCCATGAACTGCGTCAGCAGCGGCCCCGGCAGGAACAGCGAAAGGTCAACGACGCGCAGCCCGCGCAGCTTCATCGCTCAAAGGACCTTGAGTTTTTTAAGTTCGAGTATTTCAGATCGCGTGTAGCCCAGTGCGCCGAGGATTTCATCGGTGTGCTGGCCGAGCTTGGGCGCGGGCCGCGCTGGCAGGGATTCCCCGAAGCGAAACGGGCTCGCCACCAGCTTGAAACCGGGCCGATCCGGGTGGTCGAACACCTGCACCCCGCCGCGCTCGAGAAAATACCGGTTCTCGAGTGCCTGTGCCATGTCGTAAACCGGCCCGCAGGGTACCGTGCCGGCAAAGGCCTCGATCCATTGTTCGGATGTGCGCTTCGCGAATTCCGCATCGAGCACTTCACCGAGCGCAGCCCGATGTTCTCGCCGCGCTGCCATGTCCCGGAACTCCGGCTGCGCAGCCAGTTCCGGGCGCTCCAACTTTTCGCACAGCAGCACCCAGAAACGCTGCGTCTGCGCCATGATGAAAATCCAACCGTCCTGGGTGCGGAAAAGCTGCGAGGGCGCGATGTTGGGATGCGCCGAGCGCGGCAAGCGGCCTGTAACTTGACCCTCGTTCAGGTACCAGGCCGCCGGGTAGTTCAATTGATGCATCGCTACATCGTACAAAGAGACGTCGATGTCGCGCCCCCTGCCGGTGCGCCGCGCTTCCAGTATGCCGGCCAGCAGGGCGAGCGCGCAGGTCGTGCCGGTCGAATAGTCCACCACCGAAAGCCCCATGCGCGTGGGCGGCCCGTCCGGCTCGCCCGTCAGCGACAGCCAGCCGGCTTCGGCCTGCATGAGATAGTCGTAACCCGGCCAGTGCTTGCGCGGGCCGTCGCGCCCGTAGGCCGAGACGTGCGCACAGACGATTCTGGCATTGAATTGCGAAAGCTTTGCATAAGTCAGCCCGAGTTTTTCCGGCTGATCGCCGCGCAGATTGCCCATCAGCCCGTCGGCGGCGGCGACCAGCTTTTCCAGCACTTCGCGTCCGCGCGGCTGCTTCAGATCGAGCGTCAGCGATTTCTTGTTGCGGTTGAGCGACTGGAAGAACTGGCTGTCGTCTTCGCCGAGGAAATGTGGACCTACCGCGCGCGAAACGTCTCCGCCGCCCTGCCGTTGTTCGATCTTGATCACTTCGGCGCCGAGATCCGCGAGGTGCGCGGTGCCAAAGGGACCGGCGCCGTAGACTTCGACGGCCAGGATGCGCAGGCCCGCGAGTGGGGCCATCAGGCCGGATTCCGGGCGATCAGCTGCTTGGCGATGATGATGCGCTGCATTTCGTTGGTGCCTTCGCCGATGCACATCAGCGGCGCGTCGCGGTAGTAGCGCTCCACATTGAACTCCTTCGAGTAGCCGTAGCCGCCGTGGATGCGCATCGCCTCGATGCTGTTTTCCAGCGCCGCCTCGGAGGCGAAGTACTTCGCCATGCCCGCCTCCATGTCGCAGCGCTCGCCCGCGTCGTAGGCGCGCGCCGCGTTTTCCACCAGCAGACGCGCCGCCTCGCAGCGCGTCGCCATTTCGCCGAGCTTCAACTGGATCGCCTGGTGCTCGCAGATCGGCTTGCCGAAAGTCTTGCGCACCTGCGCGTAGGCCACCGCGTCCTTGAGCGCGGCGTTGGCGATGCCGACCCCGCGCGCCGCCACGTTGATGCGGCCGAGCTCGAGGCCGCCGATGGCGTGGTGAAAACCGCGCCCCTCCTCGCCGCCGATCAGGCAGTCGGCCTGTACCCGGTAATCTTCGAAGATCAGCTCAGCCGAGTCGATGCCCTTGTAGCCGATCTTCTCCAGCTTGCGCGAAACGCGAAACCCCTCGCCCTTCTCGGCCAGCAGCAGGCTCATGCCCTTGTGGCGCGGCTGCGCCGACGGGTCGGTTTTCACCAGCAGGGCAAAGCAACTCCCCTGGATGCCGTTGGAAATCCAGGTCTTGGTGCCGTTCACGACATAGGCCTCGCCGTCGCGCACTGCACGGGTGCGGATCGCCTGCAGATCGGTGCCGCAATCGGGTTCGGTCAGCGCGAGCCCACCGCGCACTTCGCCGCTGGCGAATTTGGGCAGGAAGCGCCGCTTTTGCTGTTCGGTGCCAAAGCGGGAAACCGCCGCAGCCATGATCAGGTGCGAGTTGAAGATGCCGGCGAGCGACATCCAGACTTCCGAGATCTGGGCGACGATCTTCGCGTAGGTCGAGGCCGGCAGCCCAAGCCCGCCGTAGTCCTGCGGAATGGTGGCGCCGAACAGGCCAAGCTCCCGCATCTGCGCCACCATCGCCTCGGGATAGACGTCGTCGTGCTCGAGCTCGCGCACCTTCGCGCGCACGTCGCGCTCGAGCCACCTGGAGATCGCATCGAGGATCTGCCCTTCGTCGCTTGCGTTCATGCCGCCTTTTTGGGTACTAACACCGATCGGTTGAAGGTCATTACCGTGGTCCCGTCCTGTTTCCAGGCCCGGGTCGAGACGCTGACGATGCCCTGGTTCGGGCGGGATTTCGATTCGCGCTTCTCCAGCACGGTGGATTCCGCATACAGGGTGTCGCCGTTGAACACCGGTGCCGGCAGCCGGATATCGGTCCAGCCGAGGTTGGCCACCGCATTCTGGCTGACGTCGGCGACGCTCATGCCGACCACGATCGCGAGCGTGAGCGCGCTATTGACCAGCGGCCTGCCGAACTCGGTGCGTTTCGCGTACTCCTCGTCGAAATGCACGGGGTGCTGGTTCATGGTCAGCAGCGTGAACCAGGTGTTGTCGGCCGCGCTGATGGTGCGGCCCGGCCAGTGCTTGTAGGTGTCGCCGACCTTGAAGTCCTCGAAGTAGCGTCCCATCCTACTTCCAGTCCGGCGGCCGCTTCTCGATGAAGGCGCTCATGCCCTCCTTGCCTTCGGGGTGCGCGAAATCCGACGCGATCACCTGCCCTGCCAGCGCATAAGCCTGCGCAAGATTCATGTCCATCTGCTGGTAAAAGGCGCGCTTGCCTGCCGCGACCGTGCTCGGCGGCTTCGACGCCAGCAATTTGGCAAGCCGCCCGGTCTCGCTCTCCAGTTGATCGGCAGGTACGACCCGGTTCACCAACCCCCATTCGAGCGCCCGCTGCGCGCTGATCGGCTCACCGGTCAGCAGCATTTCCATCGCGTGTTTGCGCTGCAGATTGCGGCCGATGGCCACGCCAGGGGTGGAGCAGAAAAACCCCCAAGTAACCCCGGAGGTGACGAACTTCGCGGACTCCGCCGCCACCGCGAGGTCGCACTGCGCCACCAGTTGGCAGCCGGCGGCGGCAGCGGCGCCCTGCACCCGGGCGATGACCGGCTGCGGAAGCTTCGGGATGCTCGTCATCACGGCATTGCACTGGGTGAACAACGCGGCAATCTTCGGCTGCTCTTCCAGCGCGCGGATCTCCTTCAGGTCGTGGCCAGCGCAGTATCCATTGCCCGCGGCGGCGAGGATAACCACCCGGATGCCCTTGTTGCCGGCGATCTCGTCAAACGAGTCTTGCAATGCCGTCAGCATATCGCGTGTCAGCAGGTTCATCTGCTGCGGCCGGTTCATGGTGAGCGTAGCGATTCCTTCACGATCCTCGCGCAGCAGGACGGGCGGGGCGTTTTTCGGCACTGCGGACATGGCGCCTCCTAGGAATCGATCGCCTGCGCGGATTTGGCTTTCTCGCGCAGCACGAATTTCTGGATTTTGCCGGTCGAGGTCTTCGGCAGTTCGCCGAACACCACCGCGCGCGGCGCTTTGAACTTTGCCAGGTGCTTGCGGCAGAAGTCGATGATCTCTTTTTCCGTGGTCTTCGAATTCTCCTTCAGTTCGATGAACGCACAGGGCGTTTCGCCCCATTTGTCATCCGGCATCGCCACAACGGCCGCGCCCAGCACCGCGGGGTGCCGGTAGAGCACGTCTTCGACTTCCAGAGAAGAGATGTTTTCGCCGCCCGAGATGATGATGTCCTTGGACCGATCCTTGATCTTCATGTATCCGTCGGGCTGCATCACCGCGAGGTCGCCCGAGTGGAACCAGCCGCCGGCAAAGGATTTCTGCGTTGCCGACGGGTTCTTCAAGTAGCCCTTCATGGTGATATTGCCGCGGAACATGATTTCGCCCATGGCCTCGCCATCGGCGGGCACCGGTTTCATGGTTTCAGGGTCCATCACTGCGAGCCCCTCCTCCATCAGGTAGCGTACCCCCTGGCGTCCATTCAGCCGCGTGCGCTCGCCGATGTCGAGCGCTTTCCATTCCTCATGCTTGGCGCAGACAGTCGCCGGGCCGTAGACCTCGGTGAGCCCGTACACGTGCGTGACGTCGAAACCGAGCTTTTCCATGCCCTCGATCATCGTCGCCGGCGGTGCCGCCGCCGCGACCATGCCGCTCACTTTGTGCTTGATGCCCTGCTTCATCGCTTCCGGCGCGCCGATCAGCGTCGAATGCACGATGGGCGCTCCGCAGTAATGCGTCACTCTGTGCTCTTTGATCAACTCGAAAATCTTCTCCGCCTCAACACGGCGCAGGCAAACGTTGGTCCCTGCGTTCGCCGCCATGGTCCAGGGGAAGCACCAGCCGTTGCAGTGAAACATCGGCAGCGTCCAAAGGTAGACCGCATGATGCGGCATGCCCCAGGTGACGATGTTGCAGATGGCGTTCAGGTAGGCGCCGCGGTGGTGGTAGACCACGCCTTTCGGGTCGCCGGTGGTGCCCGACGTATAGTTGAGGGAGATGGAATTCCATTCATCGCTCGGCCCCTGCCAGGCGTAGGCCGGGTCGCCCTCGTTTAGAAGCTCTTCATAGCTCGACCCGCCCAAGCGCTCTCCGGGCCCGGAATACTCCGGATCGTCGACGTCGAAAATCTGGAGCTTCGATTTCAATTTTGCCAATGCACCCTTAACAGTCGGAGCAAACTCCCGGTCGGTGATCAATACTTTGGCGCCGCCGTGGCCGAGCATGAAGGCGATCGCCTCGGCGTCGAGACGGGTATTCAGCGTATTGAGCACTGCGCCCGTCATCGGCACGCCGAAATGGCACTCGTACATCTCCGGCGTATTGGCGAGCATCACCGCCACCGTGTCGCCCACCCCGATTCCGCGCTTTGCCAGCGCCGAGGCAAGGCGCCGGCAGCGTACATAAGTCTCCCGCCAGGTGTAACGCCGCCCGCCATGAATCACCGAGGTTCGGCCCGGGTACACGTACGCCGCGCGTTCGATGAACTGCAGCGGGGTCAGCGGCGCGTAATTGGCCGGGCTTTTGTCGAGGTCCGTCTCGAAGGAATTGGTCTGTGCGCCCATAGTGTCGAAAGTATAGCCCCGTCAACCATTGCAGAATTCAGGTGCCCGGCACGGTAGAATTTGCGGCTTACTGGGGGAGGCGCGCGTGAACGACATGGTGACGGAAGTCCGCGGCTGGATCGATGCCGCGCAGGACCTGCAGGCAGACACAGTGGCGCTGCGGCGCGCGATCCACGCCGAGCCCGAACTCGGGCTGCAGACCCCGAAGACGATGGCCAAGGTGCGCGCCGCGCTCGCCGGCCTGCCGCTGGAATGGAAACAAGGCAAATCCACCACCGGCGCTATTGCGGTGCTGCGCGGCGGACGGCCCGGGCGCACGGTGCTGCTGCGCGGCGACATGGATGCGCTGCCGATGCCGGAGGATACCGGCCTGCAATTCAAATCCAAGGTCGATGGCGCGATGCATGCCTGCGGTCACGATACGCACACTGCGATGCTCGCTTCCGCCGCACGCGTGCTTTGCGCACGGCGCGCGTCGCTGGCCGGCACGGTACTGTTCATGTTTCAGCCCGGCGAGGAAGGCTGGCACGGCGCCAAGCTGATGATGGACGACGGCCTGCTCGACAACCCGGCGCCGGACGCGGCGTTCGCGCTGCACATCATGCCGAACGCGCCGGCCGGCGAATTCGGCTCCAAGGCGGGACCGCTGCTCGCCTCGGCCGACAAGCTGATAGTGCGCGTGTTGGGCAAGGGCGGACACGCCTCGATGCCGCACCACGCGATCGATCCGGTTCCGGTCGCCTGCGAAATCGTCACCGCGATACAGGTTTTCATCACGCGGCGCATCGACATCACCGACCCGGTGGTGGTCACGGTGGCCAAGATCGACGGCGGATCCACCAACAACGTGATCCCGGAGGCAGCCAACCTGCTCGGCACCATCCGTTCGCTCTCGGAAGAATCGCGTGAAGCGGTGCATGCCGGCACCACCCGCATCGCCGAGAACATCGCCCGCGCGCACGAATGCCAGGCCGAAGTGAAAATCGAGCGCGGCTTCCCGGTCACGGTGTGCGACGCGCGCGCCGTCGGCGTCGCCGAGCGCGCGATCGGCAGCCTGTTCGGCGCCGACGCTTGGACCACCATGACCGCGCCGATCATGGGGGCCGAGGACTTTTCCTACGTGCTGCAGCGGGTTCCGGGGGCGATGATGTTCCTCGGGGTATGCCCGGAGGGCCAGCTGTGGAAGACCGCCTGCCCCTGCCACTCCAACAAGATGGTGCTGAACGAGGCGATGCTCGCCCGCGGTGTCGCCGCGCACTGCGCAATCGTGGAGCGGTTCCTGGCGCGAGGCTTCGACTAAGCAGCGCGCGCTGCGTCAGCTCGCGCGCCGCCAGACGCTGCCGCCGTGGTCCTTGGCGGCCTGGTCGATGCCGTCGAGAATCTTCTCGTGCTCCCGCAGCTCGGCTTCGGTCGCGCGCAGCACCGTCAGCTTCTCGGCGTCAATGCGCGCCGCGGCGACCGAGGCCTCGCTCGGCGCGTCCAGTTCCATGACCAGGCTTTCCTGCCCGCGCGTCAGCGCGAGGTAGACCTCGGCGAGCAGGCGCGCATCGAGCAGCGCGCCGTGCAGCGTGCGGTGCGCGTTGCTGATCGCGTAGCGCTCGCACAGCGCATCCAGCGAATTCTTGCGGCCAGGGTGCAGTTCGCGCGCCATCGCCAGCGTGTCGAAGATGCTCGGGGCATAGTCGGATAACTTCTTAAGGCCTGCCAGCGAAAGTTCCTGGTCAAGAAACTCAATGTCGAACGCCGCGTTATGGATGATCAACTCGGCGCCGCTCACGTATTCCACGAACTCCCGGGCAATGTCGGCGAATTTCGGCTTGTCAGCGAGAAACTCGCTGGTCAGGCCATGCACCTTGGCCGCGCCTTGTTCGATTTCGCGCTCCGGGTTGAGGTAACGGTGGAAATGGCGGTCGGTGACGCTGCGGCTGAGCAGCTCGATGCAGCCGATCTCGATCACCCGGTCGCCGAACTTCGCGTTCAGGCCGGTGGTTTCTGTGTCGAGCACGATCTGCCTAGGCGCCACTGCCGAGCTCCTGCGTCATGCCCTGGTTGGCAAGCGCGTCCGCGCGCTCGTTTTCGGGATGCCCGGCATGGCCTTTCACCCAATGCCACTCGACCTCGTGGCTGCGCGCGAGTTCGTCCAGGCGGCCCCACAAATCGGCGTTTTTCACCGCTTTCTTGTCGGCCGTCTTCCAGCCGCGCCGTTTCCAGTTGTGGATCCACTCCGAAATTCCCTTCTGCACGTACTGCGAATCGGTATAGACGCGGACCTTCGAGCGCTGCCTGAGGGATGCAAGCGCCTCGATCACGGCGGTCAATTCCATGCGGTTGTTGGTGGTCTGCGCCTCGCCGCCGCACATTTCCCGCTCGCGCCCGCGGCTGCGCAGCAGCACGCCCCAGCCGCCCGGGCCGGGGTTGCCCTTGCACGCGCCATCCGCATAGATCTCCACCACCTCCTCAGCCATCGTTGCCGCGCCGCTGCGTGTTGCAGGTGGGGTGGCCGTTGCGCTGCGGAATTGCGGCCAGTGCGCGCCTGCGCGCGCGTTCCTTGCGCCAGGCGGGCGCGATCACGCGCATGCCGTGCACCCGCTTGACCGCGCGCACCACGTAGGCGCCGCCCATGATCGGCCACCAGCGCGCGCCGGCCTTTTCCATGAACGAAAAGCGCGCCTGCCACAGCCGGCTTTCGAACGGCGGCGCATAGCAGCCGAAGCGGCCGCCGTTCAGCTCGAAGCCGAGCAGGTGCAGCCAGTCCTTGAGTCGCAGCAAACCGATGAAGCGTTCGTCCCAGGGTGCACCTGCGCCCCGCCTGGCGAACATCTGTCGCAGGCGCCACAGCGACAGTGGGTTGAAACCCGAGATGACCAGCTGGCCCTCGGGGATCAGCACGCGCTCGGCCTCGCGCAGCACCAGGTGCGGGTCGGCGGTGGATTCGAGCGTGTGCGGCAGCGCCACCAGGTCTACGCTCTGGCTGGCGAGCGGCAGCTGCATCGGATCGGCGGCAAGCGCGGCGCCGTGCTCGAGGGCGAGCGTAAAGCGGAACGGAATGCGGTTGGCGCGCAGGAAATCGAGCCGATGCAGGCCTATCTGCACCGCGCGGTAACCGAACACGTCCTCGGTCGCGAGGTCGAACTGGGCTAGCTCCCAGTCGAGCACGTAGCGGCCCTGCGGCGTGGCGAACCACTCCGAGAGCGCCGGGCGCGCCCCGCTATACTGGTGCGTTCCATTGGCCACGAAGGATTCCCGGTCCATGCTCGAGATCGTTCCGCTACCGGCTTTCAAGGACAACTACATCTGGACGCTGCGTGCGGGCAAGTACGCGGCGGTCGTGGACCCTGGCGAGGCGCAGCCGGTCAAGGAGTACCTTGCGCGCGAAAAGCTCACGCTGGTCGCGATCCTCGCCACGCACCACCACCCGGATCACGTCGGCGGCATCGCCGAACTGGTGGCGATGACGAAGGTGCCGGTGTTCGGTCCGAAGGGCGAGCCGATCCCGGCGCTCACTCATCCGGTCGGCCAGGGCGACCGGGTCGAAATCACAGAAGTCGCCGCGCAGTTCTCGGTGCTGGATATTCCGGGGCACACGCGCGCACATGTCGCCTATTATGGCTTAGGTTCTCTTTTCTGCGGCGATACGCTGTTCGCCTGCGGCTGCGGGCGCGTGTTCGAGGGCACCGCCGAGCAGATGCTCGAATCGTTGTCGAAGCTCGCGGCGCTTCCAGACCAGACCAAAGTCTATTGCGGCCACGAGTACACGCTGGCGAATATCCGCTTTGCGCGCGCGGTAGACCCGCATAACGCGGCGCTCAAAGCGCGCGAAGAGCGCGCGCAGCGGCTGCGTGATGCCGACCAGCCGACGTTGCCCTCCACGCTCGGCGAAGAGCGCGCCACCAATCCATTTCTGCGCTGCGACCAGCCGGTGGTGGTCGAATCTGCCAACAAATACCTGGGCGCACGCGTTGCCGACCCGGCAAGGGTGTTCGCCGCCATCAGGGATTGGAAAAATCGGTTCTAATGGCGGCTGTGCGACAGACCGCCATCCGGAGTTGGCTTTGTGCAACGGCAGTGCTGCTTGCATCCTGCGCGTCGCAGCCCCCAGGACCGGGTGAGCCCGATTTGGCGGCAACGCGCGCGCGCCCCGAGTCTCCCGTTCTTGGTTTCAGCGTAGACCCTGGCGACGCGCAAAAGGCTCGTGCCCGGGCAGCACTTGCGAAGCCGCTGGACGCAACTCGATTGCCGCCCTTCGATGGCAAGCGCGAGGATCTGGCTGCGGCGCCCGCGTTGCCGCGCGTGGACCGTACCGTTCGGCAAGACGATGTCTGGCAGCGCATCCGCGACGGCTTTTCGATGCCGGACCTGGCCGGGTCGCTGGTCGCCGAAAAAACAGCCTGGTATGTGGCCCGTCCGGATTACCTGAAGCGCGTGTTCGATCGCAGCCGGCGCTATCTCTACCATATCGTCGAGGAGATCGAGAAGCGCGGGCTGCCCACCGAGCTCGCGCTGCTGCCGATGGTGGAGAGCTCCTTCAATCCGATGGCCTATTCGCGTGCCCATGCCTCGGGCCTGTGGCAGTTCATTCCGGGCACCGGCAAGCGCTATGAACTGGCGCAGAACTGGTGGTACGACGGCCGGCGCGACATCGTCGCCTCGACCTCGGCGGCGCTCGACTACCTCAAGGACGTCTACGAGATGCACGGCGATTGGCACTTGGCGCTCGCCTCGTACAACTGGGGCGAGAACGCCGTGGCACGCGCACTGGAGAAGAACCGCGCCGCCGGCCGCCCGCTGGACTACGCCAGCCTCGGCATGCCGGCCGAAACGCGCCAATACGTGCCCAAGCTGCAGGCGCTGAAGAACATCATCGCCAACCCCGCACTGTTCGGCGTCGACGTGGATCCGATTCCAAACCAGCCCTACTTCGCCACCGTCAACAAAACCCGCGACATCGACGTGCGCCTTGCCGCCGAACTGGCCGAAATGCCGGTGGAGGAGTTCATTGCCCTCAACCCGGGCTTCAGCCGCCCGCTGATCCGCGCCGAGCATACGCCGCGTATCGTCCTGCCCGCGGATCGGATCGACGTGTTTCATGAGAACCTGACCAAGTACGACGACAAGTCGCTGGTGTCGTGGCGCACCTACCAGCCGAAGCGCGGCGAAAGCCTGGATGGCATCGCCAAGAAATTCGGCGTCAGCCTGGCGCAGTTGAAGGAAGTGAACGGCATCGCGCCGCGGGTTCGGGTGCTGCCGGCGCTGCTGGTGGTGCCCGAGCAAGGCGCGCGGACCGGGGGCCACCTGCCGATCATGTACGCGCCGCCCATCCCGCTCGCCGGCCCGCGAACCTTCGTCCACACGGTCAAGGCCGGCGAGACGCTTCCCGGCATCGCGCGCCACTATCAGATCAGCACCGATGACCTGCGCCGCTGGAACCAGATTGGTCGCCTGTCGGTCGGCCAGCGGCTCGTGGTCAAAACCAAGGGCACGCCGGCCCGACCCAAGCCAACCGGCAAGGCAGTTAAAGGAAAATCTCGGCAGCCATCTCCAGGAAAACCAGTAAAAAAAATCAGATAAATAGGTTTTTCATCTAAAGTAACATCTGTCATATTGCTGCTGCGCGGCAACCAGCCGCCCTGGCCTTGCCTAGAATGCATCAATGGGCCGGCTGCTCCGGAGGGGGGTGCTTTTCACACTGCTTTTTGCGGGCTGTGCCGCGCCTGCGTCCGCCGATCCGATCCTGATGTTCCTGATCGGCGTGGCGCGGGACATGCTGGTCAAGCATGCGACCGCCCCCCGCAGTGAGCGCGCGCCCGAGCCGGCGATGCCGGAGCGGTCGCGCGTCTACCCAGGCACCTCGGTCGAACCCGAGCACCTGCGTCGGCTGATCGACGATAGTTTCCTTTACCTGAGCGACGCGCAGCGGCGCGAGGTCTTCGATTCGCTGCACGCGGCGCTGATCGATCCGAAAAACGCCGCGGTGCGCGGCGCCATGATCGAGTACTTTGCCGAGAAAGCGCTCACGGTGCGGGCCGCGCAACTCAAGCTGGCGCAGCTTTCCTATAAAGAGAAGCAGCGCATGGCGGAGGAATTCAAATCCGAGCTGACCGCGCTGTCGGCAGAGGACCAGACTCAGCTGGGTACGCTCCTGCGCAGCGGCCTGCTGCCGGTGCCCGGCGACTTGAATCAGCTGCTGCTCGCCGCGTTCGAGGCGCGGTAGAGCACGCAGTTCACCGTCCGGCTACGGCCGACCGGCACGGCCTCCGGATAACCCTCGCGGCACACCGCCATCGCCTTGGGGCAGCGCGGATGGAAGTGGCACCCGGCGGGCGGATTCGCCGGCGAGGGCAATTCCCCCGATAGCCGGATCACGCTGCGCTTGCCATCGAGCGTCGGCACTGCCGACAGCAGCGCCTGAGTATAAGGATGCATGGGCTGGGCGAGCACCTCATCGACCGGGCCGCGCTCTACGATCCGGCCCAGATACATCACCGCCACCTCGTGCGCCAAATACTCGACGATCGACAGGTTGTGGGTAATGAACAGGTAGGCGATGCCGAGCCGGTCCTGCAGCGACTTGAGCAGATTGAGGATTTGCGCCTGCACCGAGACGTCCAGCGCGCTGGTCGGTTCGTCGCAGACGATCAGCTTGGGTTCGACGGCGAGCGCGCGGGCGATGGCGATCCGCTGCCGCTGCCCGCCCGAGAACTCGTGCGGATAACGGGACAAGGCCGCCAGTGGCAGGCCGACCTGCTCCAGCAGTTGCGCCATTCGGTCGCGGCGGTCCGGCTCGTCGCGCCCCACGCCGAGGCTGCGCATGCCCTCCGACAGGATGTCGGCGATGCGCATGCGCGGATTGAGCGAAGCATAGGGGTCCTGAAACACGATTTGCATTGCGCCGCGGCCCGCGCGCAGCTCGCCGCGCCGCAGGCCTGCCAGGTCGCGGCCGGCGAAGACCGTCCGGCCGGCGCTCGGCGGCAATAGCCGCAGCAGGGCCTTGCCCACCGTGGTTTTTCCGCAGCCCGATTCGCCCACCAGCGCGAGCGTCCGGCCCGAGCGGATCGCGAGCGACACGCCGTCCACCGCCCGCACCTGCCCGACCGTGCGCTTGAACAAGCCCCGGCGGATCGGGAAATGCACTTTCAGGTTTTCCAATTCCGCGAGCACCGGCAGCCCGGCAACCGCGACCAGCGTCTGCTCCTCCGCCTGACCCGGCGCGGCTGAGTCCATGCCCGGCGCGAGGCCCTGCTCGCGCAGATGGCAGCGGACCCGGCGCAGTGGCTCCGCATCCCCTGCTATCGCCAGCGCCCGGGGTGCTTCCTCACGACAACGCTGATGGACGAATTCGCAGCGCTCGGCAAACCGGCAACCGGAAAATTCGCCGGTGAGCGGCGGCACCTGCCCGGCAATTACCGACAATTCGGCGCCGCGCTTTTCCGGCGATGGCAGCGCCAGGAACAGTTTCTGCGAATACGGATGCTGGGGAGCTGCGAAAAACGCGTCGCGCTCCGCCACTTCTACGATTTCACCCGCGTACATCACAGCGACCCGTTGCGCCATGCGCGCGACGATGCCGAGGTCGTGCGTAATCAGCAGGATCGCCATGGAACGGCTGGCCTGCAGCTGCGCCAGCAGGTCCAGGATCTGCGCCTGGATGGTGACATCGAGCGCCGTGGTCGGCTCGTCCGCGATCAGCACCTCGGGTTCGGCGGCGAGCGCGGCTGCAATCATGACGCGCTGCTTCAGGCCGCCGGAGAGCTGGAATGGATATTCGTCGCAGCGGCGCGCGGCGTCCGGAATGCCGACCGCGTCGAGCAGCTCCAGCGTGCGCTTGCGTACCGCGCCGCCGGCCAGAGACGTGTGCCGCTCGATCACTTCCTCGATCTGCCGCCCCACAGTCAGCACCGGATTGAGCGCGGTCGACGGTTCCTGGAAAATCATCGCCACGCGCCGTCCGCGCACCGCCCGCATGGCCGCTTCGGGCAGCGCCAGCAGGTCCTGACCGTCAAGCAGCACGCGGCCATCGGCAATGCGTCCGGTCTCGGGCAGCAGGCGCATCAGCGACAGCGCGGTCATGGATTTGCCGCTGCCAGACTCCCCCACCAGCGCGAAGCATTCGCCCTTGCGCAGCTCGATGTCTAGGCCGTCGACGGCGCGCAGGATGCCGTGCGGCGTGTCGAGCTGCGTGCGCAGCTCCGTGGCCACCAGCACCGCATCGTTCGCCTGCCCGGTCAAACTCGCACCCTCGGATCGAATCCGTCGCGCACCGCATCGGCGAACAGGTTGGCCGCCAGCACCAGCGCGAACATGAAGCCGAAGGCCGTCGCTAGAGCCCACCAAACCACGGGTTCGCGCGACATTTCCAGGCGCGCCGCGTTGATCATGGTGCCAAAGCTGTTGGTCGAGGGATCCACGCCGACGCCGACATAGGACAGTACCGCCTCGGCGAGCACCAGGCCGGAGAAATCCATGACCATGGCGATGATGACGATGTGCGAGACGTTCGGCAGGATGTGGCGCGAGAGGATCCGCGCATCTCGCACGCCGAAGGCATGCGCCGCCTGGATGTACTCGAGCTGCGACAATTTCAGCGTTTCGCCGCGCAGCAGCCGCGCTAGGCCCGTCCAGCTGGTCAGGCCGAGAATTGCGCACAGGAACAGCAGCCGCAGGTCGGCGCGCTGCACTGCCGTAGGGAACGTCTCCGGATGCAGATCGATGTACACCTGCATCATCAGCACCGCCGCGGCGATCAGCAGCACGCCCGGGATCGAGTTAAGTGTGGTGTAGAGGTACTGGATGACATCGTCGATCCAGCCCCGGAAATATCCGGCCGCCGTGCCCAGCGCGATCCCCATCGGCAGCAGCACCAGGGTAGTCACGGTGCCGATCACCAGGCTGGTGCGGATCGACTTCAGCGCCAGGTAGAACACGTCCTGCCCGACCTTGTCGGTGCCGAGGACGTGGTAACCCGTAGACAAGGCCACGGCCGGGCCGCCGAGCAGCAGCAGCACGCCTAGCGCGGCGCTGCAAGCATGCCAGGGAATCGCTGGCTGAATACTTTTGAGTTTCCTTGCAAGAACAAGGAACAGCAAAAACAGCACAACCGAAACGGCCAGTCCCGCGCCAGCCCGCTTCGCGACGTCTGCCGCCCAGTCGCTTTCATTCTTCAAGTGGGCGCCGCCAAAGCGCAGGCGGGGAAAATCCCGCATCTGCTTGCCGCCGGGAAGCTCGATCTGCTCTTTGGCGTAGGAACGAATGGCCAACGGCGCGGAGTAGGTCTTCTCGCCGCGGCCGCGCAACTTTGCCAGTCCGAGGTCGAGCACCGACAGCACCTCCGAGGCGTAGGCGGCCGGCGCACCGGCTTTGCGCTCCAGCGCCGGTCGAAAGTGCAGGGAGTCGAGCAGCCCCAGAACTATATACGCGGCCAACACCACTGCCGAGGCCATGGCAGCCGGACTACGGAACACCCGCGACCAGGGCACCGCGAGATGCGCGTGGCGGCGGCAATAAAAGGCGTAACTGGCTGCGGCGGCGACCAGCAGCCAGACCAGCACGTCGGTGGCGAGGACCACGGGCATGGCTATTCCAGGCGGATCCGCGGGTCGACCAGCGTGTAGGAAATGTCTGTGAGAATCAGCCCGACGATGTAAAGCACCGAGCCGACGAACACCATCGAGCGCACCACGGCAAAATCCTGCGCCTGGATCGCATCGATGGTGAAGCTGCCCAGTCCCGGAATGCCGAAGAACGATTCGGCCAGCAGGCTGCCGAGAAACAGCAGCGGGATCACCACCACCGCGCCCGTGAGGATCGGGATCAGCGCGTTTTTCAGCACGTGGCGGAACAGCACCACCGTCTCGCTCAAGCCCTTGGCGCGCGCCGTGCGCACGTAGTCCCGGCCCATCTCTTCGAGAAACAGCGTCCGGTACCAGCGGCTGCTTGCGCCGACGCCGCTGATGACGCCGATCACAACCGGCAGGACCAGGAAGCGCGCCGCATCGAAGCCGCCCGCGTAGCCGGAAATCGGCACCAGGTGCCAGAGCTTGGAGGCGATGTACTGGCCGCCGATGATGTAGAACAGCGTAGAAATCGACATCATCGCGACGCACAGCACCACCCCCCAGAAATCGAGGTAGGTGGCGCGAAAGAACGCCATCAGCAGGGCGAAAGTGATGCACACGGCGAGGCCCACCAGGAACACGGGCACCGCCAGCGCTAGGCTCGGCCACATGCGCGCCTGGATTTCTGTAGCGATGTCGCGCTTGTCTTCCGAATAGCCGAAGTCGAAGATGAAAAGTTTTGCGGACTTTTGAGCGAATATCGTCCTGCTTGCCTTGTCGAATAAGGATTCTTCCTTGGAATTCCAAACCAAAGGAAGATCGTAGCCGCGCTCGGCCTTCCATTTAACGATCGCCTCGGGCGTAACGCGCTTGGCGCCCAGCTGCATCCGGGCCATGTCGTCCGGCGTGTTGACGACGAAAAACAGCGCGAAGGTGATCAGGTTCACCCCGATCAGGATCGGGATCGCATACAGCACCCGGCGAACGATGTAGGCGAACATCGCCTCAGGCTGCCGGGCGCGCAGCCATGCGTTCCCGCCTCCGGTAGGTGATCACTGCCGGTATGACCGAGATGAGGACGATGAACAGCAGCAGGAGGACCGGCCATACCACCGGCTGGTTCCACGCGCGCCGCGCTTGTTCCCGCTTGAGCGGATCTACTCTGAGATATTTCAGCTTGTTGTCCGACATTTCGTTGGCCTTGGCGTTGCCCAGCCAGCTGTGGAACAGGCCGAAGTTCCTCGGGTGGAAGCCGCCGATCCAGGGCGCGTCGCGGCGGAAGATGTCGGTCATGCGGTCGATGATCTGCTGGCGCTCCGGGCCGCTCGGCATGTTGCGCATGCGCTCGAACAAGGCGTCAAATTCCGGATTCACGTAGTTGGACGCGTTCTCGCCCTGGGTCTTGGCGCGGCTCTGCGCGCCGTGCAGCAGGAACATGAAATTCTCCGGATCCGGGTAGTCGGCGCTCCAGCCGACCATGAACAGCTGGGTGCTGCCCTTGCGCAGCTTCTCCTGGAAGCGGTTCCAGTCGGTCTGGCGCGGCTCGAACTGGATCGAAAGCTTGGCGAACTGCTTGCGCCACCAGTCGAGCACCGCCTTGTCGCCCGGCCCGCGGCTGGTGGAATCCAGGTACAGGACCAGCGGCTGCCCGCTGCTCGCATCGCGGCCGTCGGGATAGCCGGCCTCGGCCAGCAGCTTTTTCGCCGCCTCGATCGGCCGGCGATGCGCCTTGCCGTCGCGCCACTCGTGCGTAACCGGATTGATGCCCGCCGCCCCGTCGCGATAGCCGAAAATACCCGGCGCGAGCGGGCTGTGCGAGGGCACGCCGCGCCCGTTGGCGAAGATCGACAGATATTCCTCCCAGTCCGCCGCAATCGCCAGCGCCTGCCGCAGCTTGCGCGCACGCTCGGCCGCCGCTCCACCCTGCGCACCCCCGACCACCGGGTCGAGCCAGTTGGCGCCGAGGTAAAAGATGGTCGGCGCGATCGAGGTGTCGAGCCGGATGCCGCGCGCCTCCATGTCCTGGGTAAGCCTCGCCTCGCCCTCGAAAGAGATCCGCACCGCCTGGTCGAAACTGTCCGAACCGATTCCCGAGGCGTCGTAATAGCCCTGCAGGAACTTGTTCCACAGCGGGATGCCCTCCTTTTCCCGCGTGTAGACGGCCTTGTCGATGAATGGCAGCGTCTTGCCGGCGTCGGCCAGCAGGCCGCGCGCCGCGTCGCCCAGCTCGCCCTCGGAGGGATAGGCCTCGCCGCGAAAATTAGGATTGCGCTCGAGCACCATGCGTGCATTCGGATCGTTTTTCGACAGCATGTACGGTCCGGTACCGACCGGCCACCAGTCGAGCGTGAAGTTCTTCTCCGCCATGCCTGGCTGCTGGAAGAACCGGTCGGCCTCCCACGGCATGGGCGCAAAAAAAGGCATCGCCAGCCAGTACACGAATTGCGGATATTGTCCCTTGAGCGTGACCCGGTAGGTGTGCGCATCGACTCGGGTCACGCCTTCCAGCGCGTGCTCGCGCAAGTCCAGCCATTGACCCGGCCGCGCGGCCTTCTTCAACTTCTCCGCGTAGCCTTTGAGCCCGACGATGTACTCGGACATCAAGCCGAAAATCGGCGAATGCAGCTGCGGATGCGCGAGCCGCTTGATCTGGTAGATGTAGTCGTCGGCGGTGAGTTCGCGCGACCCCAGCGGCAGGTCATAGGGACTTTTCAGATCTTCGATCTTTTGTTTCTCCAGCGACAAATTCGCTGCAATGAAACCCGGGTGCGGCTGGTAGCGGATGCCCGACTTGATGCGGATGTCGTAAACGCTGTAGCTGGCGCCGCCCTGCTCCACCAACCGCGGCTGCGGAATCTCCACTGCCGTCAGCGGGATCAGTTCATAGGGGCGCTTGAGGTAGTGGTACTGCAGCGGCGGTTCGTAGACCTGGCGCGTGAACACGGCTTCGTCGGAGGCGTAGGACTGCGTCGGGTCGAGGTGCTTGGGCCGCTCGGCGAACACCGAGTAGTAGATGTTCTTGCCCCGGTCGGCCGCCGGGTAGGGATCGTTCCACACCTCTCCGCAGCCGGCGAGCAAGACGAGCATCAGCAACGGCGCACGCATGTGGAAAGTATAATGCCCGCATGGGATTTCTTTCCGGCAAGAAAATTCTGGTCACCGGCCTGCTCAGCAACCGCTCGATCGCCTATGGCATCGCCAGATGCGCGCGCCGCGAGGGTGCCGATCTCGCCTTCACCTACGTCGGCGATCGGTTCAGGGACCGCGTCACGGGCCTGGCAAAGGATTTCGACAGCAGCGCCGTCTATCCCTGCGACGTCGCCAGCGACGCGCAGATTGACGCCCTGTTCGCATCGCTGCACACGCTCTGGGGAGGGCTCGATGGACTGGTACACGCCATCGGTTTCGCACAGCGTGAGGCAATTTCCGGCCAGCTGCTCGATGGCCTGTCGCGCGAGGCGTTCCGCGAGGCGCACGATATTTCGGCCTACAGCTTTCCGGCGCTCGCCAAGGCGGCGCTGCCGCTGATGGATGGGCGCAACGGCGCCCTGTTGACCCTTACCTACCTCGGCGCAGAACGCGTGGTGCCGCACTACAACACCATGGGACTGGCCAAGGCCAGCCTCGAGGCTTCGGTGCGCTACCTTGCCGCGAACCTCGGACCGAAGGGCATTCGCGTCAATGCGATATCGGCGGGTCCGATCAAGACGCTGGCCGCCTCCGGCATCGCGGGTTTCAGCCGGATCCTGAAGTTCGTCGAGGAAAACGCGCCGATGCGGCGCAACGTGACGATCGATCAGGTGGGCAATGCTGCGGTATTTCTGCTTTCCGAGCTTGCAGCAGGGATTACCGGCGAAATACTGATGGTGGACGGCGGCTTCAGCCAGGTCGTCGGGGGAATCGGCGCTACTTCCTCTCCAGATTCGCCCGGTTGACGCTGACTTTCGCGCGCGCGCGCAGGCTCGCGACGTAGGCCTCGAACTGAATCGCCCCCGTCTGCTGGTCGATGCGCGCAAGCTGCTCGGCATGCCCGGCACCGGCGCTCGGCGCCGCAGCGACCCGCTTGACGATGCGGTAGATCGCGTAACCCTGCTCGCCGCGCTCGAGGCCCGTGTAGGCCGGCAACTTGGCGACGTTGGCTGTCATCACCTTGCGCAACGCGGCCGGGGAAAGTCCTTGCGGATCCTGCCGCGACACCATCTTCGCCGCAGCCCACTGCAGCGCGCCAGCCTCGCCCTTTTGCAGCGCAGCCAGCTTTTGCTCGCCTTCCTTCTTCGCCAGCGCCGCTGCTTCGCGCCGGGCCAGCTGGCGTGTGACTTCGGCCTTCACCTCTTCGAACGGCCGCTGCGTCTCCGGCTGGTGATCGGCAACCCGGGCGGCTACCAGCACGCCGGGTGAAACCTCCACTGCGTCGGTATTGCGGCGCTGCTTGATGCCGTCAGGCGAAAAGAGCGCCGCCAGCAGCTTGGGATGGGCGAGCGGGCCGATTTCAAGCGAAGGCTGGTTCGCAAACCAGCCGGCAGATTGAATCTTTACCTTGTAGCGCTCCGCCACCGGCTTCAGGCTGTCCGACTGTTCGTAGGCGAGGTTGTTGAATCCTTCGGCCGCCTCGGCGAACTTTTTCGCGCCCTTCTGCTTCGCGACCTCCGCGGTCAGTTCGGCGCGCACTTCGTCGAGCGGGCGCAGCTTGCCCGGCTGGATCGCGGTGACCCGGACCACGTGAAAACCGAAATCCGTCTGCACCGGATCGCTGACCTGGTTTTCCTTGAGGCCGAAAATGACATCTTCCAGCGCTTTGCTGGCGAGTGAACCGCGCGGATTCATGCCGAGGTCGCCGCCCTTTTCGGCCGAGCCCGTATCCTGCGAATGCTGTTTCGCCAATTCGGCGAAGCGCTGCGGGCTCTTGCGCGCCTCGGCAACGATCTTTTCGGCTTCGTCTTTGGCCGCGACCAGGATATGGCTCGCGCGCCGCTGCTCGGCGACCCCGAACTGCGCGGCGCGCGCCTCGTAGGCTGCCTTGAGTTCGGCCTCGCTCACGCCCTCATTGCGCCCGAGTTCTTCCGCGGACAGCACAGCGAACTCGGCCCGCACGCGCTCCGGCACCTTGAATTGCGCGAGATTGGCCTCGTAGTAGGCCTTGAGTTTTGCGTCGTCCAGGCTGATCTCGGCAACGAACGGTTCGGCCGAAACGAAAGCCTCGGCGACTTCGCGCTGCTCGCCTTCCAGCGCCACCAGCCGCTCGGCCACGCTGTGCGGCTGAAATGCCGTGCCGCGGATCGCCCCGGCCAGCCGCGATGCCGGCATTTCCAGCCGCAGCCGCATCACGTTGCCCTCGTCCGACAGGCCCGCCGCCCGGAGGTAGTTTGCGTACCGGTCGCTGGAAAAGCGGCCGCCTTCCTGGAATTCCGGCGCGGCGAGAATCGCGGCGACGACTTCCTCCTTGGAGGCGGTCAGGCGCGCGCTCACGACTTCATTGGTCATCAGGCGCTGCGCGACCAGCGAATCGACGATCGCGTTCCTCAGTTCGGGCGTATCGAAGCGCGACAGGTCGGTGTCCCGGCCGAGGATCTCGCGCAACCGTTCCTGCTGCCGGCGCGTCTCCTCGGAGAACTCCCGGACGGAAATCGGCGTGCCGTCGACGGTAGCGGCATCGCCGCCGCCGGGCGTGGAGCGGGTGTAAGCCTCGAGGCCGAAGAACACGAATGGCACCACCGTCAGGATCAGGACGACCTGCAGGATGCGCTTGTGCTTGGCAACGAAATCGAACATGGCCCTGGGAAAAAAAAGATCTGGCGGAGCGGACGGGACTCGAACCCGCGACCCCCGGCGTGACAGAGCACAGTGAGAAGCGGTAAGTGGTTATTTTAACAGGGAGTCGGTAGGGCCAGCCACCACTTACCGCGCCTCATTTCTACCCTTCCCGATTTTACCCGCAACACATTTCCGGCACATTCTACGTGATCCCGAGTATCCAGCCCTCGCGCGCAGCGAGCGCCCGCTCGTGCACCGTGAGCGGCGGGTCGAAGTACCGTCCGAGCACACCGCGCGCCGCCGATTCCGCGAGCCAGCGCGCGACGGAATAGGCATCGTGCTCGTCGGCGTTGCGTTTTTCAGCCGGATAGCGGTGGCGGAAGATCGACGGGTAGACCTCGGCAATAACTGCCTTGCCTACGTCCGGCGTCCAGCCGTCGAACGGCCAAATGTGCACGCGCTCGCCCACGGCCTCGCGGATGCGCTTCAGCCATGGAATGCCGGCGTGCGTTGACTTGCCGACAATCCCGCGTCCGTCGAGCTGAAATACGCTCTTCGCCGAGGAAGTCCACAACTCGCACAATCTGAATTCGTCGTGGCCGCCAATCCGCGCGCCAGGCTTCGGCCCGCCCTTCCGCGCGAGCGCGCCGTCGCGCACGAAGTCCACGTAGACGTGGTCGCGGTCCGTGGGCCAATGCACCACGAAATCCGCCAGGAACTCGGGCCAGGTCTTCAGGCCGTATCGCTCGAAGTAGCTCACCGGAAACGAAAACCCGTGGTCGATGCCGGCAACGTAGCGCACTCCCTGGCGAGCAAGACCGATCAGGTGCTCGGCGATCTCCTTGCGCGTCCAGTTCCAGACCTGCTTGTTGTTTGATGCGACCGGCGCCAGCCGCTTCTCGGGCTTTTCGCCGGGCTTCGCCTCGTAGACCTGCAGCGCTTTCACCTTCGACGTTGGCGCCTGGGCGCCCGAGTAGTCGATGCCGATGAACAGATCGAATTGCCCGTTCATCCGGCGCCCTTGCCGAGCACCTTTTCGAGCGCCCGCGCCTGTGCTTTCAGTTTCTTCGAATTGGACTTCGCGAGCCGGTCGAGGTTGGCAAGCTTCCAGCGGATGCCAGGTAGCTGCGCGAGATGGCGGATTGGAAGCAGCGTCCAGTCCGGTTCGTTGCGCGCGATGGACATGAGGAACGCTCGTTCCGCTGCATCGAGGCCAGCCTGTAAGTCGGCAATCAGGCGCTCGCGCGCCGCGAGCAGTGCCTCCAGCGCCACGTGCTGCGCCGTCATGCCGCGAAAACTGCCGTCGTAGTCGCCGGAGATGTCGCGCAGTGCCGGCGCAAGCACCTCGTGGATCGGTCGATTGTGGGACGCGAGATAAACGACGAAACTGCGCCGGATTTCCGGCGTGATGCCTTCATGCAGAAAGAGCTGCATCACGTCGAACAGATCGCGCGGATGCTGCCTGTCCAGTGCTGCGACGAGTTTCCCGCCATAGAGATCTTCCAGCGACACGAGGGGCAACTCCATGTCTGCGAGCAGCGTCTCTTTCGCCTTCGGCGTCAGCGACGCCGCCCGAACCGGATGCAGGGTGCCGCGCAGCACGAAATTGACTTCGACCTTGACCTCCAGCTTGTCTCGGCGGATGAAGATCTTCGTTTCCCCGGCATCGGCGACGGCGGCGACATGCGTCTGGAATCCGCGCTTCTTCAGCCGTTCGTCTGCGCTGCGGATGGCCTGGTTGATCGCGGCCAGCGCCTCGTCCCGGCCGAGGGCGTAGTCGACGAACACAAGGTCCAGGTCCACGGAAAGGCGCGGCATGTCCCGGACGAAGAGATTGATCGCCGTGCCGCCTTTCAACGCGAAGATGCCGTCGGCGAACACGAGCGGCGCGGCCTGTGTCAGCAGCCGCGCAGTATCGAGGTAGACCTGGTTCAAGGCTTGAGCACCAGCAGCCCGTCCTTCGACTTCGATATCCACGGCCGCGCGCTGCCTCTCGGCAAAGCCTTCGGGTCGAGCTTCGTCGCCCACGGCAGCGACAGTTCGCGGCCGAGCATGAGGCAGAGCCGGACCGTCTTCACGCTCGTGCAGCGCTTGAGAAGGTCCATCAGCACTTCGGCGCGCAGGCTGTACGTGCTCTCGGCGATTTCCTTTGCCTCCTGCAGCGGTTGCCGTACGCCGACCTCGTCCAGCAGTTCGAGGAGCGCCCGCTCCGGCGCCGACACGAGCGGCGCGCCGTCGCGGTTCTCGAATCTGCCGACGCCGGGCATCTGCTCGGGCGTCTCGCTGAACAGCCGTTTTCGGTGGTACTCACTTGGAAAGTGTTTGACGAACCACTCGGGCAGGCGCGTGGTCACCCAACCGTAGAGATGCAAGACGGCCTGCTGGGACACGTACTGGCGCACGCCGTACCAGTCGAGCGCTGTCTTACCGCCTACATGTAATCCAGGCACCTGGTTCTGAAGTACGGCGAGGCTCGGATGCAGCGACAACGTTTCGCCAGGCCGGCAGTACACGCCGCGCGCAAGACGCTTGAGCCAGCCGGAGCGGGCGTAGTGAACCGCGAGATCGGCGGAGATCCCCATCGCCGCGAGTTGCGCGGAAGTCACCGGCGAACCCACGGTCAGACTAGTAAGGAGAGTATTTAGTCTGCGTTCAGTAGTCGTAGCCATACTACGACTATATCACTCATTCGCATATCTCAGAAGAACAAGCATTGACATTAATTAGACTGTCGTAACTTAGATACGATAACTTTCTCTTTCCAAATAACTTTCCTATCCCCCACCCGGGACCGAATCCCCAATCAAATCTGTCTGAAGCCACGGTCGCCGGACGGGCGGCGCGAGATTGAACTGATTGGCAGTACCCTGCGCGACAAGGATGTCCCAGACCTGTGCCGACACGAGCTCGATGTGATGGGTAGTGTCGTCCGTAATCCAGTTCGCGGGCGCACCAGGCTTTGCGAGCCCTCGCGCCACGAAACTCATGCGATGGTCGCCGGCACTGTACGCGTCGCCAAGAAAGTCCTGTGATGCAACGACCTGTTTGCAGGTTTCCGCATGCGCGCTTCGTTTTGCCCGCCGAAACACATGCTCAGTTTCGGTCGTATAGCGACTGCGCGAAGGCACTGTGACGACACCGGATGGCGTCGCGTAGTGCGCCCCCACGATTCCGTAATCTCCAGCGGAGATCAGCATCGAGCCCGCAAGCATGGCTGTCAACTGGCGCCACGCGTCCAATTCAACCCGCGTCTCTCGACGCACCTTACCGATATCATGCTTTCCAAGGCGGTCGGGAATGCTGGTTCCCGCAAGCACGATATTCCGGAATTGGCCGAATCTGGCGATAGTATTCAGCGCCTCACGCGCGGACGCGCGAAGCGCCTCCGGCCTGTCGCGCCCGACATATCGGTAGTCGAGAATCAGATCGACATACGCCGGCTGGGACGCAAGAGCATCGAGGACCGTGGCAAGAGCACTCAACAATTGTCCGGGGTCTAGAAGCTCATCCTTGGCAAGTCTGATACATACGCCGTCGGGGTACTGCGCAAGCAGTAGCTTGACCGCTCTCACGTAGTCGATGCCCCGATCGTCAATCGTGCCGGTGGTAGGAACAGCGCGCGACCCGCGCTGTCTTAGCTGATCGAGGACAAAAGCAATCGGTTGCGCTCCCGCTGTCGTCCGGAGCGTTGGATCGAGATCGTGAACGTCGACATAGACAGGCCGGTCCCGTCCCCAGCACCCATGAATTCCCTGTGCTCGCTCGACCAGGTATGCATCCAGCGTCTTTCCGCTATTCAGCGCCGGCGCGGGAATGTCGAACATCGGATTGAGGCGCGGCACGGCATCGGACGATAGTGCGGCAATCGCCCGGAAGGCGCCGCTTCGGGCTGGAAGGATCGGCAGATAGCAGTAGGAAGCGCGCACGACTCAGCCCCACTTCACCTCGGGAAAAAGCTTTCTCACCTGCCGATTCCCAACCAGGCCGCTGAACGCCGCGTAGCCGGTCTTTTCGCGACGCAGCCGGCCCGCGACCACCGCGGGGCTGATGTTGAGCCTGCGCGCGAGGGCGAGAATGGACGCCTCGGACGGACGCAGGAACGCTTCCGTGCGCTTCCAGAGCGCGCGCGGAATGAACGCGTCGCGCGCCAAGCGGTTTGCCTCGGTTTCTTTGGCGTCGTCTTCGTTTCCTTCCTCGACGCTTTCGTCCGTAATGGCCAGATCCCTCTCCGGCAGATGTTTCCATGCGTGCACCAGTTCGTGCAGCAAGGTGAACCAGAAGCTGTCGAGCCGGTCGTGCCGCAACGTGATGCCGATGACCGGAGCTCCATTTGCGTCGAGCATGGCGGCGCCGTCGAGCTTTGTCTGCGGCAGCGCAGGCCAGACGACCAGTGCGATGCCCTTCTCCGCCAGCAGCTTCTGCGCGAGTAGCGGCCCCTGTTCCGCCCCACTCAACCGCGCCACAAAGGAAAGAAACTCGTCGTTCAGCGTATCGGAGCTCCAAGTGCCTCGCTGCCGGCATGAATTCGCCGCAAGCTCGCGCACCTTCGAAACCCATAGACGTAGCCTGGTCTTGTTGGTATCGGGCGTGGCGCCATAGGTAATGGTACGCCGGAGATAGAGTGGCCCGCCCGCACGCGGCCTCAGGTACCGGGCAACGACCGCGGCCGTCGTAAGTCTTCGGGCGTCCTCGTTTTCGAACCAGCCCGACTTCACCAGATGCGGCATGGGAATATCGTCTTCCTCATCGTCCGCACCGTACTCGGGGACTTCCGGCTCGCGAATCAGCAGGTCCGCAGGAATCTTCAGCGACTCGCTGAGCGCGCGCACCATCGGCAGCGTCAGGGCGCGCTTGCGCGACAAAACCTCGGACGCGCGGTTCTTGCCGCCGAGCAATTCCGCCACATCCTTCTGCCGCAGGCCTTGTTCCTCCATCCGGAAGAGAATCGCTTCAACGGGATCCGGACGCGTGAACTTGTACCGCTCTTTCTCGTAGTCTTCGACGAGCTTCGCGAGCAGTTCGAGGCGATCGCCGTCAGTCGAGCCCGTCACCGGGTCTTCGGCGGCAAGGCGCTCGACCTCTGCCAGCACGGCACGGTATTGCTCCTCGGTCTTGATGATTCTCGGTTCCATATTCGGACCTCAGCGATGCCGCTTGGTGTACTCGGCGTGCGTGCCGATCCATCGGATCACCACCACGCCAGTGTTGTACGCCGCTTGCACTTCCAGCCGGTATCTGTTTCCTTTTACGTTGAAAATCACCACTCTGTCCGCCAAAAAACTCGCCGACGCATGCCTGGCCTTGACGTCCTGGGGCGATAGCCATCGAACCGCCTCGCAGTCGGCGATCCATTTCTCGATCCAGGCGCGGGCGTCGGCATGAGCCCCGGCAAACTCATCGAGCTTGTCGCGCCCGACGATTCGCATCCGGTGCCTTAAAGTTCAAACTGCCGCAGGATACCACAAAGTTCCATAATTGGGAACTTGCTAAAGTTCCCAATAAACCGGCTGCCACTACTAAACTTCCCCGCGCCGGGAGCGCTTCGTCCCCTCCGACCTCGACCTGGATCTCTGGTCCGGTAGCAAGCTGTCCAACTCCCGATATCGCCGGAAAAGAAACGCCACGCGCTCCGCATCGCTTGCCCATTTGCGTTTGCCGCCATCCGGCACGTAAGCCGCATCCACCGCGCAATCCAGCGCCTGGTGTGCCTTCACCAGCGCGGGCGGCATCGTGTCCGGGTCATAAAGGTCAGCGAGTGACGCCTTCTGGAATTGCGCGCGAGCGTCCAGCACGGCCTGCGCCTCGGTTTCAATAACCTTGATCTGCTTATCGGATGGTTTTTCGGGCCAAGGAAAATTGTTGTACACGATTCCGGCCGAGTAGCGAAAGTCGCTCTTTATGCGACCGCATGTGTATCGTACCCACGCCGTTTGCATCGAAGAGGACAAGACGCCGAAGTGATAGGAAGTTGCGCCTACTCCCATCAAACACGCATCTCCGATCAAATAGCCTGAATCAAAGTAGCCCATGGGTATGTAGGCGCGGTCTTGAGCCGAGTGCCTAGGAATTACAAGCGCATTTGCACGCACCACATTTGTCACATGGAACGCTGTTGGGGTTTGCGCAAGCTTTTTTGACGACTCCGGCTTTTCCTTTGCCTCTCTGCTTCCTGTCTTGTTGGAAATTTCCCCAAGCCGATAGCGGCGCACGTTGTCGATAATCTTCAGTACCTTTGGCATACGACGAAGTCGATCTGGAGATACGTCCGCGACGAAAAGACACCAACGCTCCACTCCATTCAGCAGTTCTTTAGATCCTATCCATTGCTTGAACAGCGGCTCAGCTTGCGGCTCCTCGCGAAGGAACTGTTTCTTTTCCTCGGGACTAAACAAGTAGTAGCCGCCATCAACTGGCTTGTTGCCAATGCCAATCAATGGAACGCGGCAGATGGGGGCTTCCCTGTTGTGCAATAGGACGTCAGGTGCATCAACGAGGTAAGGGTTAATGTTTTCGACGGCCACCTCGTGCGGCGGTCCCTTAATATCGGCGTACTCGAACAGGCGCTTACGCTCGGCGTCGAAGGCAGCAAAACCGACAATCACGCAGTGAACCGCCGCCTTTCCAGGTGCTTCATTCGTCCACTGAAACGTGCGATGCGCGAAGTGAATCCGAATGCCTTGTGAAAGCATCCAGGACCAGAGGACTCCTACCTGCTCGCCCTGCGTGATGCTATTTGTCGAGACGAATGCGCATTTGATGGCGCGGCGCTGACGTGAATCCACGTCCGCCATATCGACGAATAGATCATTCACCACGGCCTCGCCCTTCCCAAAGCGCACGTCCTTGTGCTTCTTGCGACCTTTAGCGGCCTTTGCCACGATGCCGCCGGTGTCATCGCCAGAAGTCAAATACTGCGCCGCCTTTACGTACCAGCCAGAAACAAGATCGAGCAGCCCGGCGTTCTGGATTCCAGCAGATACCGTAGCCATGTCCGCGCGTTGCTCCGCGTCCATCATCTTGGCTCCGACAAAAGGCGGATTGCCAAGGATGTAGTCAAGCCGAGACGGCGGGACGAATTCGGCCCAGTCGATGCGGAGCGCGTTGCCGTTGCGGATGTTGGCGCTCTTCTGCAGCGGAATTCGCAGGACCGGCTCCCCGAATATCTCGCTCGCCTCGATATTCATCTGGTGATCGACGAGCCACATCGCCACCTGCGCGACCTGGGCGGGGAATTCCTCGATTTCGATGCCGTAGACCTGGTCCACGTCGATCTTGAGGGATTGGAACACCGAGCCAATGCGATGGCCGAATTTCTCAGCGGCGCGCAGCACGTCCATTTCGAGGCGGCGCAGTTCGCGGTAGGTGATGACAAGAAAATTTCCGCAGCCGCAGGCTGGGTCGAGGAAGTGGAGGTTGGAGAGTTTCTTCCAGAACTCGAACAGCTTGTCCTTATTGCCCTTGACGCGCTCGAACTCGGCCCGCAGGTCGTCCAGGAACAGCGGGCCGATGAGCTTGAGGATGTTCGCTTCGCTGGTGTAGTGCGCGCCGAGCTGGCGGCGGCGGTCGCTCTCGTCCAGGTCGATGACCTTCTGGAACATCGCGCCGAAGATCGCGGGCGAGATCGAGCCCCAAGACAGGGCGCACAGGTCCAGGAGCATCTTTCGCATGGCGCTGTTGAACTGCGGCGGCGCGATGCGTTCCTCGAACAGCTTGCCGTTGACGTAGGGAAAGATGGCGAAGTGCTCGGGCAGGGACTTCTGCCGCGCCTCTACCGGGCGATTCACGGTATCGAAAAGCTGGTCGAACACGGCCCCGACGTTCGCGCCGTCTTCCGCGGTCCATGCCTCGATCAGGTCGCGAAAGCTGCCCTTGGGCTGGAAAATGCCTGTGTCGTCCGCGAACAGGCAGAACATCAGGCGCACGAGGAAATGCTCAAGCGGATGGCCGGCGTAGCCGTCGCGCTTCAACGCATCGTGCAGATAGCCCATCTGCTGGACAGCGCGCACGTTGACCGGGTCCTGCTCGCGGACAACGTGCTTGCGGTAGCCGGCGATGAAGCCGAACAGGTGGATTTTCTTGTGTAGGTCCTTGAGCTGGAAATCGTGCTGCTTGCCTTCGTCCAGGTCGTAGAGACGGAAGCGCGCGAAGTCCGAGACCAGCACATAGCGCGGCAGTTCTTCTTCCTTCAGTCCAGGGAAATAATCGGTGGCCTGCTTGTAGGCGCGGTCGAGATCCTTGCCGCGCGACTTGTGCTCGACGAGCAGCGTCCCCTTCCACAGCAGGTCGACGTAGCCGTCCTTGCCGTCGATCTTCTTCACGCGCTTCTCGAAGCTGGCGACGCGGCGGCGCGATACGCCGAACACCTCGAAAAACGAATCCCAAAAGGATTTTGCGTCGGCGTCCTCGGACTCGGCGTGCTTCCACTCACGCGAAAACGCGAGCGCGCGGCTGCTTATTTCCTGCAGAGTTATCGGCACGAATCCTCCTGACCGAAGGAAGGATACAGTGCAAAAGGCAGGCGACTAAGGTTGTTGGCGGAGCGGACGGGACTCGAACCCGCGACCCCCGGCGTGACAGGCCGGTATTCTAACCAACTGAACTACCGCTCCTACTGCTGCGATTTCCTGGTGGGTGCTGACGGGATCGAACCGCCGACATTCGCCGTGTAAGAGCGACGCTCTACCAGCTGAGCTAAGCACCCTACGACGCAAGCGTCGTCCGTTCAAAGGGGCGCTAGTTTATTGCATCCTTCAACGCCTTGCCAGCGCGGAATTTTGGGACCTTGGCGGCGGCGATCCTGAGCGCCTCGCCGGTGCGCGGATTGCGCCCGGCGCGCGCGCGCCGCTTGCCGACATAGAAGGTGCCGAAACCGACCAGCGTCACCATTTCACCCTTGCGCAGGCTCGACTTGACCGCGCCGATCAGCGCATCCACCGCCCGCTCCGCCGCCGACTTGGAAACCTCGGCCGCCTGCGCGATCTGCTCGACCATGTCCGCCTTGTTCATGGCGGCGGCTAGTGCTTTACGGCGGGCGCGCCCGGCTTGTCCTCCGCCGGCGGCAGTGCCGCGACCACCGGCTCGGTCGAGGGCTCCGGCTGACGCTCGAGCGCTACCTCGAGCACCTTGTCGATCCATTTCACCGGGATGATCTCCAGCTTGTTCTTGACGTTGTCCGGAATCTCGACCAGGTCCTTGACGTTTTCGTCCGGGATCATCACGGTCTTGATGCCGCCGCGGTGCGCCGCGAGCAGTTTTTCCTTGAGCCCGCCGATCGCCAGCACCTCGCCGCGCAGCGTGATCTCGCCGGTCATGGCGACATCGGCGCGCACCGGGATGCCGGTCAGCATCGACACCATCGAGGTGACGATGCCGATGCCGGCGCTCGGGCCGTCCTTCGGCGTGGCGCCCTCCGGCAGGTGGATGTGGATGTCGTTCTTCTGGTAGAAGTCCTCTTTTACGCCGAGCCGGCGCGAGCGGTTGCGCACCACCGACAGCGCCGCCTGGATCGATTCCTGCATCACTTCGCCGAGCTTGCCGGTGGTGATGGTCTTGCCCTTGCCCGGCATGGTCACGGTTTCGATGGTGAGCAGCTCGCCGCCCACTTCGGTCCAGGCTAGTCCGGTCACCTGGCCGATCTGGTTCTTCTTCTCGGCCATGCCGAAGGTGAACTTGCGCACGCCGAGGAACTTGTCGAGATTGCGCGGCGTCACGGTGATGCGCTTCGCCTTGCCTTCGCTTTCCTGCTTATCGGTGAGCAGCTGCTTGACCGCCTTGCGGCAGATCTTCGACAGCTCGCGCTCCAAGCTGCGTACGCCGGCCTCGCGCGTGAAATAGCGGATCACGTCGCGTATGGCAGGTTCTGTGACCGTGATTTCGCCATCCTTCAGGCCGTTGTTTTTCATCTGCTTGGGCAGCAGATACTGGATGCCGATGTTCAGCTTCTCGTCCTCGGTATAACCCGACAGGCGGATCACTTCCATGCGGTCGAGCAGCGGCGCCGGAATGTTGAGCGTATTGGCGGTCGCCACGAACATCACTTCGGACAGGTCGTACTCGACTTCGATGTAATGGTCGGTGAAGGTGTTGTTCTGTTCCGGGTCCAGCACTTCCAGTAGCGCCGAGGACGGATCGCCGCGCCAGTCCATGCCGAGCTTGTCCACCTCGTCAAGCAGGTAGAGCGGGTTCTTCACGCCGACCTTGGTCATGTTCTGCAGGATCTTGCCCGGCATCGAACCGATGTAGGTGCGCCGGTGACCGCGAATTTCGGCCTCGTCGCGCACCCCGCCAAGCGACATGCGCACGAACTTGCGGTTGGTGGCCTTGGCGATCGACTGTCCGAGCGAGGTTTTGCCGACGCCGGGGGCACCCACCAGGCAGAGGATCGGCGCCTTCATCTTGTCGACGCGGGTCTGCACGGCCAGGTACTCGACGATCCGCTCTTTCACCTTCTCCAGGCCGTAGTGATCCTGGTCGAGAATCGTCTGCGCCGCCTTGATGTCGCGGCTGATCTTGGACTTCTTGCGCCACGGCAGGTTGACCAGGGTCTCGATGTAGTTGCGCACCACCGTCGCTTCGGCGGACATCGGCGACATCAGCTTGAGCTTCTTCAGCTCGCTTTCGGCTTTCTTGCGCGCGTCCTTGGGCATGTGCGCCTTGCGGATGCGCTTGTCCATTTCCTCCAGGTCGGCGCCTTCCTCGCCCTCGCCGAGTTCCTTCTGGATCGCCTTCACTTGCTCGTTCAGGTAGTACTCGCGCTGGCTCTTCTCCATCTGGCGCTTGACCCGCCCGCGGATGCGTTTCTCGACCTGCAGGATGTCGATTTCGGTCTCGAGCTGGCTGAGCAGGTGCTCGAGGCGCGCCTTCACTTCGAACATCTCCAGCACCTGCTGCTTCTGCTCGAGCTTGAGCGGCAGGTGTGCCGCCACCGTGTCGGCGAGCCGCCCGGCCTCGTCGATGCCCGCGAGTGAGGTGAGAATCTCCGGCGGGATCTTCTTGTTCAGCTTGACGTACTGGTCGAACGCCGAGAGCAGCGCGCGGCGCATCGCCTCGACTTCCGGCGGCGGGCTGCCTTCGGCAGGGATCGGATTGGCTTCGGCGACCCAATGGCTGCGCAGGTCGGTGATTTCCCCGAGGCGGGCACGGGTTCCGCCTTCGACCAGCACTTTGACGGTGCCGTCGGGCAGCTTGAGCATCTGCAGGATGCTCGACACGCAGCCGATCTCGTACATGTCTTCCGGGCCCGGCTCGTCCTTGGCCGCCGAGCGCTGGGCGACCAGCAGGATCGACTTGCCGCTCTCCATCGCCGTCTCCATCGCCTTGATCGATTTCGGCCGGCCGACGAACAGAGGAATGACCATGTGCGGGAATACCACTACGTCGCGCAGGGGCAACAGCGGATACACCGACCGCCCGGTGCCAGCGGTCATCGGGGAGGACGCCGGCAATTGTTGTTTTTCGTGATCTGACATGAAGGCCTCTATGCCGTGGGACGTCCCCTCAACATAGGAGTTCCCCGGGAAAAAAGCAAACCGCCTAGGCGGTACCGCCGGCGACTTTGGGGGGATCGGAGTAAATCAGCAACGGCTTGCCCTCGGCGGCGATCATTTGCTCGTCGACCACCACCTTGCTGACGTTTTCCAGCGTGGGCAGCTCGTACATCGTGTCCAGCAGCACCTGCTCCAGGATCGAGCGCAGACCGCGGGCGCCGGTCTTGCGCGCCAGCGCCTTGGTCGCCACGGCGCCAAGCGCGGCGGGCCGCACCTCCAGCTCCACCCCCTCCATCAGGAACAGGCGCTGGTACTGCTTGATCAGGGCATTCTTCGGCTCGACCAGGATCTCGATCAGCGCCTTTTCATCGAGTTCCTCAAGCGCCGCCACCACCGGCATGCGGCCGACGAATTCCGGGATCAGGCCGTACTTGATCAGATCCTCGGGCTCCACCACTTTGAGAAGGTCGTAGATCGCCTTGGAATTGTTCGGGCTGCGCACCTCGGCGCCAAAGCCGATGCCGGTCTTTTCTGTGCGGTTGCGCACAATCTTTTCCAGCCCGTCGAAAGCGCCGCCGCAGACGAACAGGATGTTGGTGGTATCGACCTGCACGAAATCCTGGTTCGGGTGCTTGCGCCCGCCCTGCGGGGGGACGGAAGCGATCGTCCCTTCGATCAGCTTCAGCAGCGCCTGCTGCACGCCCTCGCCGGAGACGTCGCGCGTGATGGAAGGATTGTCAGATTTGCGCGAGATCTTGTCGATCTCGTCGATGTAGACGATGCCGCGCTTGGCCTTGTCGACGTCGTAGTCGCAGTTCTGCAGCAGCTTCTGGATGATGTTCTCGACGTCCTCGCCGACGTAGCCCGCCTCGGTCAGCGTGGTCGCGTCGGCGATGACGAACGGCACATTGAGCAGCCGTGCCAGGGTCTGGGCCAGCAATGTCTTGCCCGATCCGGTCGGACCGATAAGCAGGATGTTCGATTTTGCCAGTTCCACCTCGTCGTTCTTCGACAGGTGTTTCAAACGCTTGTAGTGGTTGTAGACCGCGACCGCCAGGATCTTCTTCGCCTGGTTCTGCCCGATCACGTACTGGTCGAGGATCGCGCGGATCTCGTGCGGCGCCGGCAGGTCCGACTTCTGGCCCTTGCCGCCTTTGTCGGTGGCGGTTTCCTCGCGGATGATGTCGTTGCACAGCTCGATGCACTCGTCGCAGATGAACACCGACGGGCCCGCGATCAGCTTGCGGACTTCGTGCTGGCTCTTGCCGCAGAACGAGCAGTAAAGCAGCTTCTCGCCGGAAGAGGATTTCTCCGACATCAGGCCGATTCCCTCACCGTCAGGACCTTGTCCACGATACCGTACTTTACCGCGTCTTCGGCAGACAGGAAGTTGTCGCGGTCGGTGTCCTTGGCGATGGTCTCGACCGAGCGGCCGGTGTGCTTGGCGAGGATCTCGTTCAACCGGCCGCGCAGGTACAGGATCTCGCGCGCGTGGATCTCGACATCCGAGGCCTGGCCGGAGAAGCCGCCCATCGGCTGGTGGATCATGACGCGAGAATTGGGCAGCACGAAGCGCTTGTCCTTGTCGCCCGCCGCGAGCAGCAGCGCGCCCATGCTGGCCGCCTGGCCGATGCACAGCGTGCTGACGTCGGGCTTGATGAACTGCATGGTGTCGTAGATCGCGAGCCCTGCCGACACCGAACCGCCGGGCGAATTGATGTAGAAGAAAATTTCCTTGTCCGGATTCTCGGACTCGAGGAACAGCAGCTGCGCGACGATCAGGTTGGCGGTCAATTCGGACACCGGCCCCACCAGGAACACCACCCGCTCCTTCAGCAGCCGCGAATAGATATCGTAGGCGCGCTCGCCCCGGCCCGATTGCTCGATCACCATCGGGATCAGCCCCAAATCTTGAGGCTCTTCCATGTTCGATTTCCAACTCAGGGATTTCATGCGTTGCCGCTCATCAGTTCGTCAAAAGCAACCACTTTGTCCTCAACCTTCGCCTTGGACAGCACCCAGGTGACGACGTTGCTCTCGAGCGCGAGGCTCTCCATGTCGGACAAGCGCTGCGGCTGCATGTAAAACCATTTTACCACCTCGGCAGGATGCTCGTAGCTCTGCGACTCGGCCTCGATCAACGCGCGCACCTCGGCCGGCTTGGGTTGCAGTTTTTCGCTGCGCGCCAGCTCGGTGACGATCAGGCTGAGCGCCACGCGGCGCTTGGCGACGGCCTCGAAGGCCTGCGGGTCGAACGGCAGCTTCTCGATCTTCATCCCCTTGGACTGCAGTTCCGCCACCGCCTGTTCGACCAGCCGCTGGTGTTCCATCTGCACCAGGGACTTCGGCAATTCCATGGGCGCCGCGTCTAGCAGCAATTGCAGGGCTTGCGCTTTGAGCCGTCCCTCCACGCGTTTTTTCACTTCGCGCTCGACGTTGGCGCGAACCTCGGTGCGCATCTTCGCCAAGTCGCCGTCGGCCACGCCCAGTTGCCGGGCGAACTCCGCATCGAGCTCGGGCAGTTTCGGCGCCTCCACTTTCTTCATCTCGACCTTGAACGCCGCGGTTTTACCGGCCACGTCCTTGCCGTGGTAGTCCTCGGGAAACGCCACCTCGAAATCCTTGGTCTCACCGGCCTTCAGGCCCAGCGCACTGGCTTCGAACTCCGGCAGCATGCGTTTCTCGCCGAGCAGGAACGCGAAGCCTGCGGCCTTGCCGCCCTGGAACACTTCGCCGCCGATCCTGCCTTCGAAATCAACCGTCACCCGGTCTCCGTCCTGCGCTGCGCGCTCGGCGGCAACGTAACTCACCCGCTGCTTGCGCAGGATTTCGATCGTGCGCTCGACCGCCGCGTCGTCCACCGTGAGCGTCGGCCGCTCGATGCTCTTGCCGGAAATATCCCCAACCTTTACTTCGGGGAAAATCTCGAAGGTGGCGCTGAACTCGAATACGGGCGCGTCGGCCGCGCCTTCTTTTTTCTCGATCTTGGGATAACCGGCGACCTTGAGGTTCGCTTCCTTGACGGCATCGCTGAACGCCTTTTGCACTGCGTCGCCGAGCACCTCGGAGCGCACCTGCGGACCGTATTGCTGGGCCACCACCTTCAACGGCACCTTGCCCGGCCGGAATCCCGCCATCTTGACGTCGCGCGCCAGCTTCTTCAGGCGATCGTCGACCTGACGGTCTACGTCCTGCACCGGCACCGACATCGATAGGCGCCGTTCCAGGGCGCCAAGCTGCTCCACGTTTACTGCCATCCGTTGCGCGTCCTTTGCCTGGGTAGTGGTGCGAAGGGTGGGACTCGAACCCACACGCGGTTAGCGCCAGAACCTAAATCTGGTGCGTCTACCAATTCCGCCACCTTCGCCTCTGAAAAGCCTCACAAAAAACAACGTATTATAGCCGCAAGTGTCGATCGGCCATTACGAGAACTTCCCGGTCGCGTCGCTGCTGCTGCCGCGCGCTTTGCGCGAACCCGTTCGCGTCATTTACCGCTTCGCGCGAGCCGCAGACGACTTCGCCGACGAAGCAAATGACCCGCCGGACCTCCGTCTCGGCAAGCTGCAGGGCTTTCGCCTGGAACTTGAAGCCATCGATTCAGGCGGGACGCCGAAGACTGCGCTGTTCGCCGACCTTGCGCGCGTGGTTCGCGACCACCGTCTGCCGATCTCGCTGTTCCACGACTTGCTGGACGCATTCAGCCAGGATGTGGTCAAGAATCGCTACGCCGATTTCGCCGAAGTCCTCGATTACAGTCGACGCTCGGCCAATCCGGTGGGCAGGCTGTTGCTGCTGCTGTTCGAATGCAGCACGCCGGAGCACTGTGCAGGCTCCGATCGCATCTGCACCGCACTGCAGATCATCAATTTCTGGCAGGACGTCGGCATCGACTTCGCGGCCAGGAACCGGATTTACCTGCCGCAGGACGAGCTGCTGCGCTACGGCGTCACCGAGGACCATCTGCGCGAGCGGCGCTGCGATCGCCCGTTCCGGGAATTGATGCGCTTCCAGGTCGATCGCGCGCGGCAGCTGATGCGCGAGGGAATGCCGCTTTTGAACGGACTGCAGGGGCGCCTGCGGCTGGAGATTGCCGTCACCGTGCAGGGCGGCCTGCGTATCCTGGAAAAGCTGGAACGTGCGGGCTATGACATGTTCCGCCGCCGCCCGCGGCTCGGCTGGTACGACTGGCCGCTGCTGGTACTGAAAGCGCTATGACGCCGGATCAGTACTGCCAACAGAAAGCCGCGGCCAGCGGTTCGAGCTTCTATTATTCCTTTTTATTCCTGCCGCCCGAGCGCCGGCGCGCGATCACCGCGCTGTACGCGTTTTGCCGCGAGGTGGACGACGTGGTGGATGACTGCAGCGACGCCCAGGTCGCGCACGCCAAGCTCGGCTGGTGGCGCGCCGAAGTCGCGGCGCTGTACGCCGGCCAGCCCCACCATCCAGTCAGCAAGGCGCTGCAGCCGTTTCTGGAGAAATTCCAGCTGCAGCGCGAACGCCTCGACGAGATCATCGCCGGCATGGAGATGGATCTGACGCAGACGCGCTATCTGGATTATGCCGGCCTGGAGCGGTACTGCTACCACGTCGCCGGCGCTGTCGGCTTGCTCGCCGCGGGCATCTTCGGCTACACCAATTCGCGCACGCTCGAGTATGCGAAGAGCCTCGGCACCGCGTTTCAGCTCACCAACATCATCCGCGATGTCGGCGAGGACGCGCGCAACAACCGCATCTACCTGCCGATGGACGAACTCAAGCGCTTCGAGGTTCCGGCCGCCGACCTGCTGCAGGCGAAATATTCGGAGGGTTTCAGGAACCTGATGGCCTTTCAGGCCGAGCGCGCACGGTGCTACTACGCCAAAGCGATGCAATCGCTGCCGGCCGAAGACCGCCGGCGGCAGCGCGCCGGCCTGATCATGGCGGCAATCTACCGCGCCACGCTCGCCGAAATCGAGCAGGAAGGCTACCGGGTGCTGACCCAGCGCACCTCGCTCACCCCGTTGCGAAAATTCTGGCTGGCCTGGAAAACGTGGATCAGCGCATCGCCGTCGTAGGGGCAGGCTACGCCGGCATGGCAGCCGCGGTGACGCTCGCGGAACGCGGCGCCGCGGTAACCGTGTTCGAGTCCGGGCCCGTTCCTGGCGGACGCGCGCGCCGCATCACCACCGAGGGCCGCGAACTCGACAACGGGCAGCACATCCTGATCGGCGCCTACACGGAGCTGCTGCGCCTGATGTGCCGGGTCGGCGTCGCCGCCGATGCCCTGCTCAGGTTGCCGCTGGAACTGCGTTACGCGGACGGCTTCCGCCTGCGCGGTTTGTCCGGGCTGCTGTTCTCGGGAAGGATTCCATTTCGGGAACGCGTGGACGCCTTTCGCTTCGTGCGTGCGCTGAAACGCGACGCGTTCCGTCTGCCCCAGGACATGTCGGTCAGCGCCCTGCTGCAGCGGCACCGCCAGGGCGGTGTAATCGGCCATTACCTGTGGCGCCCGCTCTGCATATCGGCCCTCAATACGCCGCCGGAGCTCGCTTCCGCCCAAGTGTTTGCCATGGTGCTGCGCGACTCGCTGGCCGGTCCGGCCGGCGCCAGCGATCTGCTGCTGCCGCGCGTCGACCTGTCGCGGCTGTTTCCGGAGCCCGCCTGCGAATTCCTGGCCAGAAATCGCGGCGAAGTGCGGCTGAATTCTCCGGTGCGCGAACTTGCGGCATTGCAAAAGGAGTTTCGTACAGTGATCGTCGCGGTCGGCCCGCATCAATTGAAGACGTTGCTGCCGCAGGCTGCCCCGGAATTCGAGTTTCAGCCGATCTACACCTGCTATCTGCAGTACCCCGAGGCGGTGAATCTGCCGTTCCCGATGCTGGGCCTGGCCGGCGGTCTGGTGCAGTGGGCGTTCGACCGGGGCGCGCTGACCGGCGAGCGGGGCCTGATCGCCTGCGTGATCAGCGCGCAAGGCGACCACCAGCAGATGCAGCATGACGAGCTTGCGGCAAGCTGCCACGCCGAATTGAAGACTGCCTACCGGAATCTGCCCGATGCGAAATGGTCGCGCGTGATCGCCGAGAAACGTGCGACGATTGCCTGCGTGCCAGGCATGAAAAAGCTTGGGTCGATGGGTCCTGCCTGCGGTGTTTTACTTGCGGGAGATTATCTCGATCCCGATTACCCGCCTACGCTGGAAGCCGCGGTGCGCAGCGGCGTGCGCGCCGCCGCGCAGATCTTGGGGAGCAAATGATGCAATACAGGAAGCTCGGGGCGTCCGGCTTCATGGTGCCGGCGTTGAGCCTGGGCACCGGCACTTTCGGCGGCGGCAATGAATTCTTCAAGGCGTGGGGCGCGAGCGATGTCGCCGAAGCCACGCGGCTGGTCGACATCTGCCTGGAAGCCGGTCTCAACATGTTCGACAGCGCCGATGCCTATTCGGGCGGTCTGGCGGAAGAAATTCTCGGCCAGGCGATCAAGGGCCGCCGCGACCAGGTGATCATCTCGACCAAAGGCAGTTTTCGCCGTGGGCCGGGCCCCAACCAGATCGGCTCGACGCGCCACCACCTGATCAACGCGGTGGAGGCGAGCCTACGGCGCCTCGGCACCGACTATATCGATCTCTACCAGCTGCACGCCTTCGACGCACAGACGCCGATCGAGGAAGCGCTCGGTACGCTCGACGATCTGGTGCGCGCCGGGAAAATCCGCTACGCCGGCTGCTCGAACTTCTCCGGCTGGCACTTGATGAAGGCGCTTGCGCTCTCGGAAAGATACGGCTGGACCCGTTACGTCGCGCACCAGGTCTACTACTCCCTGGTTGGACGCGATTACGAGTGGGAGCTGATGCCGCTGGCGCTGGAACACAAGGTAAGCGCTGTCATCTGGAGCCCGCTCGGCTGGGGGCGGCTCACCGGCAAGATCCGCCGCGGCCGCCTGCCCGCGGCCGGCAGTCGCATGCAAAGCCCGATCGCCACTGCGCGGGGACCGCAGGTGCCCGAGGAGCACCTTTACCGCGTCGTGGACGCGCTCGATGAGGTGGTCCGGGAAACCGGCAAAACCCACGCGCAGATCGCGCTCAACTGGCTGCTGCAGCGGCCTTCCGTGGCGAGCGTCATCGTCGGCGCGCGCAACGAAGAACAGCTCAAACAGAACCTCGGCGCGGTCGGCTGGAACCTTGCGCCGGCGCAGATCGCCAAACTCGACGCGGCCAGCGCCGTGCCCTTGCCCTACCCCTACTGGCACCAGCGCAGCACCTACATCGACCGCAATCCGCCGGCAGTCTGATTCAGAAGCCGCGCAGCACCTGGACCGCCTGGTCAACCCGCTCCACGGCGACCAGCTCGATCCCGGCGATTTTCGACTTGGGCAGGTTCGCACGCGGCAAGATCGCCTTTTCAAAGCCAAGTTTGGCGGCTTCGCGGAGCCGGTCCTGGCCGCGCGGCGCGGGACGCACTTCGCCGGCCAGGCCGATTTCGCCGAACACCACGGTCTTTGCCGCAATGGGTTTGTCCGTCAGGGACGAAACGATCGCCAGGGTAACTGCAAGATCGGCGGCCGGTTCGCCGATGCGCACGCCGCCCACCGCATTGACGAAGACATCCTGCTCCCAGGTCGCGATGCCGGCGTGGCGGTGCAGCACCGCAAGCAGCAGCGCGAGGCGATTCTGCTCCAAGCCGACCGACAGCCGGCGAGGATTGGGGCTGTGCGCGCTGTCGACCAGCGCCTGGATTTCCACCAGCAGCGGGCGCGTGCCCTCGAGCGTCGCCAGTACGCAGGAGCCGGCCACGTCCTTCTCGTGGTGGGAGAGAAACAGCGCCGACGGATTCGCCACTACGCGCAGTCCCTTGTCGGTCATGGCGAACACGCCGAGTTCGTTGACGGCGCCGAAGCGGTTCTTGACCGCGCGCACCAGGCGAAAGCTGGAATGCGGATCGCCTTCGAAGTACAGCACCGTGTCGACGATGTGCTCTAGCACCCGCGGGCCGGCGATTGCACCGTCCTTGGTGACGTGGCCGATAATAAATAGTGCCGTGCCGCTTTTTTTCGCCTGGCGCGCGAGCTGCGCGGCGCATTCGCGCAGTTGCGCGACCGAGCCCGGCGCAGACTGCAGCGCTTCGGACCACAGCGTCTGGATGGAATCCACCACTGCGACCTGCGGTCGGCGCGCATCGAGCGCGGCAGCAATGCGCTCGAGCTGGATCTCTGAAATCAGGTGGACCGCACGCGCATCGAGCGCGAGGCGCCTTGCCCGCATCGCCACCTGTTCGGCCGATTCTTCGCCGGAAACGTAAAGCGTGCTGCTTGAACTTCCCATGCTGGCAAGGGCTTGCAGCAGTAGCGTCGACTTGCCGATCCCCGGATCGCCGCCGATCAGCACCACCTGCCCGGCCACCAGACCGCCGCCGAGCACCCGGTCCAGTTCGCCGATGCCGCAGGAGAGGCGCTCGTGGGCGCGCGTTTCGACCTGGTCCAGCGACACCGCGTCGGGCGCTCCGCCGGCGATGCGTTTTACCTCCCCGCGCTCCGCGATCGTCTCGGTGAGCGTGCCGGCGGCGCCGCAGGACGGACAGGCGCCGAACCACTGCAGCGCGCTCGCGCCGCAGTCGGAGCAGATATAGGCAGACTTGGCTCTTTTCAATTCTTGGTTTTTAAGAAACTTCCTGATTCAAACCTCAACAACGGGCACCCTCGGCGCCAGCGCGCAGAGCAGCTCGTAGCTCACCGTGCCCGCGGCGCTCGCCACCTCGTCGCAGGGCAGACCCTCCCCCCAGAGCGTGACCGGCGTGCCGATGTAGGCCTCGGCTATGTCGCTGATGTCCACGCAGATCATGTCCATCGCCACTCGCCCCACCGTGCGGGTGCGCTGCCCGCCGACCAGCACCGGCGTGCCCGTGGGCGCATGGCGCGGATAGCCGTCGGCATAGCCGCAGGCCACCACGCCGATCGTCATCTCCTGCGCCGCCTGGTAGGTCAGGCCGTAGCCGACGCCCTCGCCGGGTTGCAGATTCTGCACGCCGATAATTTCCGAGGTCAGGGTCATGGCAGGCCGCAGCCCGATCTCCTCGGCGCTCTTGAAGCCAAACGGCGAGCAGCCATACAGCATGATGCCCGGCCGCACCCAGTCGGCGCGGGTCTGCCCGGCAAAGCGCAACAGCGCCGCGGAATTGGCGAGCGAGCGCGGCGCTTCGAACGCCTGCGTCATTTCGTTGAACCACTGCAGCTGCGCGGCGACGCCGGTGTCGCCGTCGGCGTCGGCGAAATGGGTCATCAGGGTGATCGTCGCCACGCCGGGGTGCGCATCGAGCGCGTTCCAGGCCAGGCGCAGATTGTCCACCACGAAGCCGAGCCGGTTCATGCCGCTGTTGACCTTGAGGTAGACGTCGATCTCGCCCTCCAAGCTCGCCTTCCCCAGCATTTCCACCTGCTCCATGTTGTGGATCACCGGGGTCAGGCGGTGCCGCGCCAGCAACTCGATATCCTGGGGCTTGAAAAAACCCTCGAGCATCAGGATCGGCTTGCCGATGCCGGCGCTGCGCAGCCGTAGCGCATCGACGAAATCCAGGATCGCGTAGCCGTCGGCCTGCTCGAGCGCCGCGGCGGCCTGCAGCAGGCCGTGCCCGTAGGCGTTGGCCTTCAAGACCGCCCAGATTTTGGCCTGGCCGGCGTGCGTGCGCGCGACGGTGAGATTGTGCGCGAGCGCGGCGGCGCTGATGGTCGCGCGGATGGGTCTGGGCATGGGGCGCAGGATACCCGGCGCGCGGGCAAAGGTCACCCCGCCGTGCTGCATTGGACGGCACGCCGCGCGAAGCGCCGCGTGCCGTGCTATAAGACCGGCCCACATGGGCACCGGCTTCTACATCATCATGGCGGCGCAATTTTTCTCATCGCTCGCCGATAACGCGCTGCTGGTAGCGGCCATCGCACTGCTGATGCAGGCCGATTCCCCCGGCTGGCTGACGCCGTACCTGAAGTTCTTCTTCGTCATTTCCTACGTGGTGCTGGCGCCCTACGTCGGCGCGTTCGCCGACCGGCTGCCCAAGGGCACGGTGATGTTCATTGCCAACATCATCAAGATTGCCGGTTGCGCGTTGATGCTGTTCGACGTTAATCCGCTTGCCGCTTATGCGCTGGTCGGGCTGGGCGCCGCAGCCTACTCGCCGGCTAAATACGGCATCCTTACCGAGTACCTGCCGCACTCGAAACTGGTCGCCGCCAATGGCTGGATCGAGGGACTGACGGTCACCTCGATCATCCTCGGCGTGGTGCTCGGCGGCTTCCTGATCCGCACCGGCGTCGCCGACGTGCTGCTCGGCTTCAATCTGCCATTCATCGACACCGGCATCGACACCCCGCCCGCTGCCGCGGTAGCAGTCATCATCGGGGTTTACGCCATCGCCGCTACCTTCAACCTCTACATTCCGCGCACCGGGGTGTCGATGAAACCGCTGCCGGCCCATCCTTACCAAACCTTGCGCGATTTTGCCCGCTGCGTGGTAAGCCTGTGGAAGGACAAGCTCGGCCAGATCTCGCTCGCCGTGACCACGCTGTTCTGGGGAGCCGGCGCGACGCTCCAATTCATCGTCATCGACTGGTCGGCGGCGGCGCTCGGCTACAACCTTTCCGCAGCCTCCTTCCTGCAGGGCGTATGTGCGCTCGGTATTGCCGCCGGCGCCGTATTCGCCTCGTTCAAGGTACGGCTGGACCAGGCAGTCAGTGTGATCCCGCTCGGCATCGCCATGGGCATGATCGTGATCCTGATGGATGTGGTGCGCAGCGTCTGGCTTGCGGTCCCGCTGATCGTCGCCATCGGCGCGCTTGCCGGCTTTTTCGTGGTGCCGATGAACGCCCTGCTGCAGCACCGCGGCCATCATCTGGTCGGAGCGGGACGCTCGATCGCGGTGCAGAATTTCAACGAAAACGCGTCGATCCTGGTCATGATCGCGCTCTACTCGCTGCTGCTTGCCTCGGGCCTGTCGATTTACTGGGTGATCGCCTTGTTCGGCCTGTTCGTCTCCGGCACCATGTTCCTGGTGCTGCTCTGGTACCGCCACAATCACCGGGTCCATACCGGGCAGGTCGAGAAACTGCTCGCCTTCGCCCGCGCCGAAAGCAGCCACCACTAATTCGCGCCGATGGTTTTCTTTGCGAATACCAGGTCTGACCAGGCCTTGGCTTTGTCCGGGAGGTTGCGCAGCAGGTAAGCCGGGTGGTAGGTGACTACCAGCGGCACGCCCGCGTAGCGGTGCGGTGTGTTGCGCAGGCTGGCGATCGTGGCATCGGTGCCGAGCAGGGTCTGCGCAGCGAAGCGTCCCATCGCCAGAATCAACTTAGGCTGCAGCAGTTCGATCTGGCGCAAAAGGTGCGGCGCGCACTTCGCCACTTCGTCGGGCTCGGGATTGCGATTGCCGGGCGGACGGCATTTCAGCACGTTGGCGATGTAAACGTTGCGGCGCCGGTCCAGCCCGATCGATGCCAGCATGTTGTCGAGCAGCTTTCCCGCCTGGCCGACGAATGGCTCGCCGATCCGGTCCTCCTCCGCCCCTGGCGCTTCGCCGACCAGCAGCCAGTCGGCCTGCTCGTCGCCCACGCCGAACACGGTCTGCGTGCAGCCCGCACGCAGCTTGCAATCGGTACAGCCCGCGACTTTGGATTTGAGCTGCGGCCAGTCCATCTCCGGGATCGGCTTCGCCGAATGCTGTTGCGCGGCGGGAGAAGGGGCCTGCGAGCCCCGCGCCCGCAATCGCCAGATCGGCGACAGGCCCATTTCCGTCAGGATTTCGTCGCGACGGCTCATAGTGCGAGCGTCAGGACCAGGGCATCTTCACGCCCGACCTGCGCCGGGTAGTAGCCGCGCCGCACCGATACCTGGCGGAAACCGAAGCGGGTGTACAGGGCCTTGGCGCCCCCGTTGCTCGGCCGCACTTCCAGAAACACATTCAGCGCGCCGCGGCCGCGCGCCATTCGCATCGCTTCGAGCAGCAAGGTGCTGCCATGGCCGCGCCGCTGCCAGACGCTTGCGATCGAAAGATTGAGCAGGTGCGCCTCTCCGGCAGCCACCAGCAGGATGAAGTAGCCGAGCAATTCTCCGTCGGCGCGCCAGGTCCAGCACTGGTAACCGGCGCGCAGCGAATCGGCGAAATTGCGGCGCGTCCAGGGATGCGAGTAGATCGCGTTCTCGATCGCGAGCACTCCGGCCAGGTCGGCTTCGCGCATCGCGACCAGTTGCGGGGTCTGCTTCAGAACCGCGCTCATCCGCCCTCCCGTTCGGCGCTGGTAAACGCGACTTTATCGCGTACGTAGACCGGCGCAGCCAACGCCGCATCGATGCCGCCCCCCGCAGCGAGGCGCGGCGCGGCAAGGCGCGCGACCGCGGCGGCCGAAGGGTGAATCTCAGGAATGACCCTGGCCAAACCTAGCGATCCGTATGCGGCAAACCCGTTTCCACATCCGATCCAGTCATCGCCCTGGGGCAGCACCACGGCAGCGGGCGCCACGCAGCGCACCGGAATGACTTCGCGCCATTGCCCCACGGCCCGCTCGAGCGCTGAATAATACACTTCGCGCATGCGCGCATCGAGACAGGAAACTACCCGCGGCGCACCCGAATCTTCCGCGATTGCCTCGAGGCTGGAGATGCCGATCACCGGAATGCCGCGAGCGTAGGCGATGCCTTGCGCCACGCCACAGGCAATGCGCAATCCGGTGAACGAGCCCGGGCCAGCGCCAAACGCGACCGCATCAAGCAGGCGCAGGCTGACGCCGGCCGCGGCCAGCAGTTGGTCCAGCATCGGCAATACCCGCTCGGAGTGGCCATGCCCGACGCGTTCCTCGATGGCCGAAATTTCGCCATCCAGCCACAGGGCGGCCGAGCACCATTCGGTCGAGGTTTCGCAGGCGGCAAAGCGCATCCGCCGATTTTAATCGGATAGAATTCGACGCATCTCGAGGAGCGAAAACGTGAAAGAGCATCGAATTGCAGTCATTCCAGGCGACGGCATCGGCCGCGAGGTGATGCCCGAGGGTGTGCGCGTGATGGAAGCGGTCGCAGCGCGGCACGGCCTGCGTTTCCAGTGGAAAGAATTCGACTGGAGCTGCGACTGGTACAAGCGCCACGGCAGGATGTGCCCGGAGGACGCGCCGCAGATCCTGCGCGGCCACGACGCCGTCTATTTTGGCGCGGTGGGCAATCCATCCATCGTGCCAGACCATGTTTCGGCCTGGGGTTTGCTGATCAATTTCCGGCGCTGGTTCGACCTGTACGTCAACCTGCGCCCGGTGCGGCTGTTCGAAGGCCTGCCCTGCCCGCTGGCGGGCAGGAAACCCGGCGACATCGACTACATCGTGCTGCGGGAAAACACCGAAGGCGAATACGGCAATGTCGGCGGGCGCATGTTCGAGGGCACGCCGCACGAAGTGGTGACGCAGCAATCGGTGTTCAGCCGGCGCGGCGTGGACCGCATCATGAAGTACGCCTTCGAGTTGGCGCGCACGCGCAAAAAGCATGTCACCAGCTGCACCAAGTCGAACGGCATCTCGATCACCATGCCCTTCTGGGACGAGCGTTTCGCCGCAATGAAGCAGCACTATCCGGACGTGCGCACCGACCAGTACCACGTCGACGGGCTGTCGATCCAGATGGTGCTCAACCCCGAGCGCTTCGACCTGATCGTCGCCTCCAACCTGTTCGGCGACATTCTGTCCGACCTTGGTCCGGCAACCGCCGGCAGCATCGGCATCGCCGCCTCCGGCAACATCAATCCGGAGCGCACCGAACCCTCGATTTTCGAGCCGGTGCACGGATCGGCGCCCGACATCGCCGGCAAGAAAATCGCCAACCCGATCGGCGCGATCTGGTCCGGCGCGCTGATGCTCGAGCACCTCGGCCATGCAGAGGCTGCCGCCGACGTGGTGCGCGCCATCGAGCGCGTGATCATCGACGGTCCGCATACGCCCGACATGAAGGGCAAGGCCTCCACTGCCGACGTCGGCGCAGCGGTGGCCGACGCCGTCCGCACGCTGGCCAAAAAAGCGGCTTGAAAACCTACCGGGTCGCCTCGATTCCCGGCGACGGGATCGGCCAGGAGGTCATCGCATTCGGCGTCGAAGTCCTGACCTACCTGGCCGAGAAGGAAAAATTCCGGCTGGCCATCGAATCCTTTGACTGGGGTTCGCAACGCTATCTGCAAACCGGCGCCTACATCCCGGCGGGCGGGCTCGAGCAGCTGAAGTCCTTCGATGCGATCTTTTTTGGCGCCGTTGGCTCTCCGCAGGTGCCGGACCACGTTTCGCTCTGGGGCTTGCGGCTGCCCATCTGCCAGGGGTTCGACCAGTACGCGAATGTGCGCCCTTCACGGGTTTTACCTGGTATTTCCTCGAAGCTGAAAGGCGGAACAGACATTGACTGGGTCATCATCCGCGAAAACACCGAAGGCGAGTACGCCGGGTCCGGCGGTCGGGTGCATCGGGGACTGCCGGAGGAAATCGCCACCGAAGTCTCCGTGTTCACCCGCGTCGGCGTCGAACGCATCCACCGCTTCGCGTTCGAACTGGCGCGAAAGAGAAAGCGCAAGCACCTCACCCTCGTCACCAAGTCCAACGCCCAACGCCATGGCATGGTGCTTTGGGATGAGATCTTTTCCGAGTTAAAGCCTCGATACCCCGAAGTACAAACGGAGCGCGTACTCGTTGACGCGATGACGACGCGCATGGTGCTCAGGCCCGAGTCGCTCGACACCGTCGTCGCCACCAACCTGCACGCCGATATCCTTTCCGACCTCGCCGCGGCGCTCTCCGGTTCTCTCGGCATCGCGCCGACCGCGAACTTGAATCCCGAGCGCAAATTCCCCTCGATGTTCGAGCCGATCCACGGTTCGGCCTTCGACATCGCCGGCAAGGGCATCGCCAATCCGATCGCCACCTTCTGGACCGCCTCGATAATGCTGGAGCACCTTGGCGAACCGCGCGCCGCAGCGCGCCTGATGAAGGCGATCGAGCGCACCACCGAGGAGCAGGTTTTCACGCCCGACCTGGGCGGCGTGCACGACACGCGCGCAGTGACCAATGCGGTGAAACGCGCGCTCTAGGGGGTCGGGGCATGGTGTCGATTCCGCTTTGGCTGGCTGTGCTCGGCGGGGCGCTTGCAGCCTGGGCGGCCTACGACCGGCTGCTGATGCCGGCGCTGCGCTGGTTCATGGCCGGACGGACCAACGTGGTGCTGGAGGAAGTCTCCTCGCGCTTACGCATCGGCGTGCGCCCCTTCCAGCGAACCCGCCGCCAGATCCTGATCCACCGGCTGGTGGGCGACCCCAAGGTACAGATGGCGGTCGAGCAATACGCCGCGCAGCACAAGGTCTCCCTGCCCGTGGTGCTGGCAACCGTAGAGCGCTACGCGCGCGAAATCGTTCCTGCATTCAATGCCTACCTCTACTTTCGCATCGGCTACTGGATCGGGCGCAAGGTGGCGCAGGGCTTGTATCGCGTGCGCCTGGGCTACGTCGATGCCGAAGCGCTCAGGACGGTGCCCGAGAACGCAACCGTGGTGTTCGTCATGAACCATCGCTCCAATATGGATTACGTCCTCGCCGGTTACCTGGCAGCGGACCAGGCCGCGCTTTCCTACGCGGTCGGCGAATGGGCCCGCATCTGGCCGCTGGCCGCGCTGATCCGTTCCATGGGCGCCTATTTCGTGCGCCGCAACTCCAAGGACGAGCTCTACCGGCGCGTCCTGGAGCGCTATATCGCGATGGCTACGCAGGCGGGCGTGCCGCAGGCGGTGTTCCCGGAGGGCGGCCTCACGCGCGACGGCTTGATGCGCGAGCCCAAGCTCGGCATCGTCGACTACATGCTGCGCGGTTTCTGGCTCGACGGTCAGCGCGACCTGGTGTTCGTGCCGCTCGGCCTCAACTACGACCGGGTCCTGGAAGACCGCACGCTGCTGCTTTCGGCCGATCCGAACGCGCGCAAGCCCGGCCGTTTCTGGGCGGCCTGGAATACGCTCGGCTTCGCGGTGCACAACCTGCGCCTGATGCTGAACAGCGAATGGCACCGCTTTGGCTACGCCTGCGTCAATTTCGGCGCGCCGGTCTCGATGCGCGAATACTGCGCGCTGCGCGGGCTGGATTTCCAGAAACTCGCGGGCGAAGCGCGCAAACGCGCCATCGGCGAACTCGGCAAGCACCTGATGGACCGCGTCGGACGCATCGTGCCGGTGGTGCCAGTTCCCCTGATCGCGTCGGTCCTGTTAAAGGGCGGCCCGAAGAGGATTTCCGAACTCGAGCTCAAATCGGAAGTGAAGCTGCTGATCGAAAAGCTCGCCACGGAGGGCGCGCACGTCTACATTCCCCGCAAGGACCTCGACTACGCGGTCGCGGTGGGCCTGCGCATGCTCACGCTGCGCCGGCTGGTGGAGGAAAAAGACGGCCTGTTCACGCCGCGGCAGAGCGAACTTCCAGTGCTGCGCTACTACGCCAACTCGATCTCACACCTGCTTAAGTAGGTCGAGCGGCGCAAAGCGTGCGCCCAGCGCGCGTGCGGCGTCCAGTTCCCACCAGCGCCCGAGCGCCACGGCGTAAAGGCTTCTGAAATCCACGGCATGGCGCAGGTTGCCGCCTTCCAGCGCATCCAGGCGCGGCGGCTCGCCGTAGAGCCCGCCGCGCACCCGGCCGCCGGCGACGAAATGCGCGCTGGCGGTGCCATGGTCGGTGCCCAACGACTGGTTTTCCTGCGGCCGGCGCCCGAACTCGGCGTAGGTCATGAGCAGGGTCGAATCCCACCTGCCGATCTCGAGCAACGCGCTTTGCAAGGCGGCGATGCCTCCGGCCAGCTCGCCGAGCAGGCGCTGATGCACGTTGGGCTGGTTCTGATGCGTGTCGAAGCCGCCCAGCGACAGGCGAATCGCCGCCACGCCCGCCGGGTTCGCGGCGAGCTGCGCCGCGGTGCGCACCGCATTGCCGAAGGGTCCGCGCGGAAAATCGGTCCGAAATGCGACGTTTCCGCCAAGCTGGCTGGCCGCCTGCACGATGTCGGATTCCACCTTGAGAATATGCGTAAGTGCGGCATTGCGTTTGGCGCCGGCCGGATTGGCGAGCCGCGCCTGGCGCAGGAAACTTTCCGGTTCGTTGAGCGCGATGGCGCGCGCGCCGGTGCCGGCGAGCGGGCCGAGGTCGGCGCTGCCGACCGAGACGCCGTCCGCGGCGAATTCGCGCGGCACCGGGTTGGCCGCGAACGCGCGCGCCAGCCAGCCGTCCTGAAGATACTGGTCGCTCCTCGAGGCGGTGTCCCAGATCTCGATCGAGCGGAAATGCGACAGGTTCGGCGCGGCATACCCCAGTCCCTGCACGATCCCAAGCCGGCCCGCTTGCCAGAGCGGCAGCAGGGGCTTGAGCGCCGGATGCAGGCCGGTTCTGCCATCCAGTTGCAAAACCTCGTCGCGCTTGATGGCAAGGCGCGGCCGCAGATCGTAGTAGCGCGGATCAGCGTAGGGCACGACCGTGTTCAGGCCGTCGTTGCCGCCTTTCAATTCGACCAGGATCAGCAGGCGGCGGTAGGTTGCGCTCGCCCAAGCGAGACGCGGCGCGAGGATCGCGCCGACCGTCGCAGCGATGAATTCGCGGCGCTTCATTTGAGCTGGTAGGCCGGATCGGCGACCAGCGCGCGCAGCAGGTCCACCCCCTGCGCGGCAGCGGCATGGTCGTTGGCGGGCGCGGCGGCGAGCAGCACCGTCTGCATGCTGCGCACCGTATCGCCGGCCGGTAGCGCCGCGACCCAATCGTTGGCGGAGAAGCGAATCTCCATCATCGCCTGCATGAAGCGCCGCGCCATCGGCTGCTGCGCGTCCGCGGCCTGCTCCATGCGGGCCGGCATCATGCGCGCCTCGTCCACCCGCAGCAGGCGTTCGACGAACTGCTTGCGCGCGAGCAGCGTCTGCGAGTTGATCCATGCTTCACCGCCAGGCCAGCCTTTGACGTTGGGCGGCGACAACAGGTCCTGGCCAAGATTGCGCAGCACCAGCGCGAAGGGCAGCGGGTCGGCGATCGCAATGTCGAACTGGCGCAGCGTGCCCACCACCAGGTCGACCGGCGACTTGATCAGCGCGCCGCGGTTCTGCGGAGCCCAGAATGCATCGGCCAACAGCAGTTCGCGCAGCACCGGGCGCAACTGGTAGCCGCTGCTGCGAAAACCTGCCGCGACGCGTTTCACCACCACCGCATCGGGCTGCGGCGAGACGAATTCGCGCCACAGTTTTGCGACCATCTGCTCGGCGGTCGCTGGCTGCTCGAGCAGCAGGTTGATCACATCCTCGCCGCGGAAATTGCCGGTGCGCCCGAAAATCGTCTTCGGATCATCATCATGCGCGAACGGGCGCCACATGAACTGTCCGCTGTCGCGATCGATGCTCCAGCCGGTGAAGGCGCGCGCCGCCTCCCGCACGTCGCGCTCGCTGTATTTGCCTTCGCCCAGCGTGAACAGCTCCATCACCTCGCGCGCGAAGTTCTCGTTCGGTTGCCCGCGCCGGTTGGTCGCCGAGTCGAGGTACACCAGCATGGCCGGATCCTTCGCCGCCGCGTGCAGGAGTTCGGCATAGCTGCCCAGCGCATGTCGGCGCAGCAGCGCGTTCTGCCGGTACATCAGCGCCGTCGAACGGACCTTCTGCAGGCTGGAGGTGAAATGGTTGTGCCAGAACAGCGTCATGCGCTCGCTGAAGGGAGAATCGGTGCTCAGCATCTCGCCCAGCCACCAGGCCTTGAGCGCGAGGCCCTGCTCGACGAGGCCACGCACGAACAGCTTGCGATCTTCGGCGGCCATCTGGCGCAGGCGGGTGGGCGGCGTCCAGGCAAGCGCGCCTTCCGGCGCCGGCGTGCGCGCTTCCGTGCGTACCCCGGACAGGATGCGCTCGACCGCCTCCCGGCGCTCGAGCCGCGCGTAAGTATCGATCTCGCCCAGCCGAGCGCCAAAGCCGGTGCGCGCAAGAAGGTGCCGCGCCTCCTCGGCACCCATGCCGGCGCCCTGTGCGATGGGCGGCAGCACGCCTGCGGCGCACAGCAGCAACGCCGCCAGCAAGCGCTTAACGCTTTTCGATGTCACGATTCGCTTCCATGATGTCGCGCCGCATCTGCTGGCGTTCCTCGGGGCTGCGGCCCGGCTCCTGCGCGCGCCGCGCGCGCTCCTCGCGCCAGTGGTGCCGCGCCTCGTCGCGCGACATCTGGCCGTTGCGTACCTGGTCGCGCAACCGCTGGCGCTCCTCCCGGCCCAGGTGCCGTTCCGGCGCCGGCATCGGGCGCTGGAAGCCATGCTTGCCCTGCGGCCCGGGCTGCGCGAGCGCGGAAAGTACGACCAGGGTCAGCAACAATGCGGCGAGCAGTTTCATGACTCTGCGAATAGTACGTGGACCCAGTTTCTGCCGCCTGCCCCCAGACGCGAAATTTGTAACAATTCATGTCCACGCCGCTCCGGGGTAACACGTTGTTTCATCGTGCAGCGGATGGCAGGCTACCCTGCGGCACATGGCTGAGCTGAAAAAGCGAATTCTGGTGGTGGACGACGACCAGCGCCTGCGCGAGTTGGTGGTGCGGTATTTCACCGAGCAGGGCTTCTACGCGCGCGCCGTCGCCGATGCCCCGGCCATGGACCGCCAGCTCGCGCGCGAGCGCTACGATCTGGTGGTGCTGGATCTGATGCTCCCCGGCGAGGATGGACTGGCAATCTGCCGCCGGCTCAGAAGCGAGAAACCAGGCCCGGGCGCAGGCCCCGCAATCCTGATGCTGACCGCCCGGGGCGACGAGGTGGACCGCATCGTCGGCCTGGAGATGGGCGCGGATGACTACCTGCCCAAGCCCTTCAATCCACGCGAGCTGGTGGCGCGGGTCAACGCCGTGCTGCGCCGGCGCCAGCCGGCCGGTCCGCCCGGCGCGCCCTCCACGGAGACGGAGGTGCACCGCTTTGGCGATTTTGAGTTCAATCTCGCCACGCGCAGCCTGGCGCGTGGCGGCAAGCCGGTTGCGCTGACCACGGGCGAATTCTCCGTTCTAAAGGTGCTGGTGCAGCATCCGCGCCAGCCGCTGTCGCGCGACAAGCTGATGGAACTCGCCAAGGGCCGGGAGTACGGCGTCTTCGATCGCTCGATCGACGTGCAGATCTCGCGCCTGCGCAAGATCGTCGAGGACGACCACGCCCGGCCGCGCCACATCCAGACCGTGTGGGGATTCGGCTACGTGTTCGTTCCCGACGGCGCGCCGCGCGACGCCTGAACAAGTGAGCCGGGCATGAGCCTTTTTACGCGCTCGTTCCTGCTGATCGCGTTGCTGATCCTCGCCTCGGCCGCGGCCACCGTCCAGCTGTACCGGGTCTACGAGCGCGAGCCGCGCGCGCGCGCGCTGGCGCAGCAGACGGTGAGCATCGTCAATCTCACGCGCGCCGCGCTGGTGAACGCCGACCCGGTCCTGCGGCGCAACCTGCTGATCGAGATCAACGAGCGCGAAGGCATCCGCCTTGCGCCGATGACCGCCGGAGAAAAGCTGCAGGCCCTGCCCGCCCGGCCGCTGCTCGAAATGCTCACCGGGCGGGTCCGCGCAGCGCTTGGCCCTGACACCCAGTTCGCCTTCGCCCGCGACGGCGTGCGCGGATTCTGGGTGAGCTTCAACATCGCCGAGGATGAATACTGGGTGATGCTGCCGCGCGAGCGCGTCGAGCCGCGCTTCGGCCTGGAGTGGCTCGCCGCGGGTCTCGGGTTGCTCGGCCTGGCACTGGCCGGCGCCTGGCTGATCGCCTCGGCGCTCAGCCGGCCGCTCGGCGCCATCGCGGCAGCGGCCCGCGAAGTCGGGCGCGGCCGGGCGCCCGCGCCGCTGACCGAAGCCGGTCCGCGCGAGATGCGCACCGTGTCGGCTGCCTTCAACCGCATGGCGGGCGACCTGGCCGCCATGGAGCGCGAGCGCGCGATGGTGCTGGCCGGGATTTCGCACGACTTGCGCACGCCGCTGTCGCGCCTGCGCCTGGCGATCGAGATGAGCGGCGCCGACGCCGCCACCGCCGAGGGTATGGGCGCCGATGTCGAGGAAATGGACACGGTGATCGCGCAGTTCCTGTCTTTCGCGCGCGGCGAGGACGAGCCGATGCTGGAAGGGGATTTGAACGCCTTGATCGCCGAAGTGGTCGAGAATTACCGCAAGCGGGAGCAAGCGGTTTCCTTCACGCCTGGAAAATTTTCCACGCTGCGCTTTGCTCCCCTGGCAGTGCGGCGCGCCGTGACCAATCTCATCGACAATGCATTGCACCACGGCAGCGGCCCGGTCGAGGTCGCGACCAGACGCGAGGGCGGTTCGGTGCGCATCGAGGTCATGGACCGCGGTCCGGGCATCCCGCCCGGCGAAGCCGAACGGCTGAAGCGGCCCTTCGCGCGGCTCGAACAGGCGCGCAGCGGCCGGGGCGGCGCGGGCCTCGGCCTGGCGATCGTCGATCGCGTTGCGCGCGCCCACGGTGGCCGGCTCGAGCTCGCCGCGTGCGACGGCGGCGGCCTTATCGCGCGCCTGGAACTCGGCGATCGAGCCTAATCGAGAGGAAAGCGCTGCAGCATTTCGTACGCCGACCCGGCCGCTGCGGGTCGCGAGCGCACCAGCAGAAAATCGTTGACCGGCCAATCCAATGGCGGCAGCGCCGGCAATTCGCGCGGCTCCCGCGCCTTGCGCACCAGAGTGACGTGCGCCTGGAACGGTCGATCTTCGAGCTTGAAACCGGCATTCTCGAGCGCGGACTTCAGATCCTCAGCCAGACACTGAAGCGGCGCGGGCGCTTGCCGCGGACCGACCCAGATGATGCGGTTGTGCCGCCAGTACACCGCCTGTTCCATCGGAACCGCATGCACCAGGCAGCGCAGGCATCGCGCGGCCTGGATCGCGCCGCCGATCGCCGCCTCCGGGATTTCCCCGAGAAACGACAAAGTCAGGTGAATTGCGTCGGCGCGCGTCACGCGACCGCCACAGGCTGGCTGCACCGCCTCGGCCCAGGCGTGCAGCGCGGCGGCCCGCCCCGGCGGCGGCCAGATCGCGAAGAACAGGCGCGGCAGCCGCGCGGCGCTACTTCTCAACGTAATGTTTGCGGGTCAGGGCCGCCAGGGCGCGCTCGGCGGCATCGGTGGATTTTTCCAGTTGTGCGGCGATCAGCTCCATTTCGCGCCGGCCGCGGTTCTGCGACAGTTTCCAGCGCGTTTCCAGCCGCGCGACCGGGATCGAGAAGTTGACGATGTTCTCCAGCATCCCGTCGAGGTACTCCGCGCGCAGCGCGTCGAACTTCGCCAGCCACTGCGGATCGAGGCTTTCGGTCAGGCGCCGCTGCGATTGGCGTTTATCGTTTCGCTGCGTATTTATTCTTGGCACGCCGTAGGCATGCACCGCGGCGTAGTTCCAGGTCGGCACGCGCTCTTCGTGCTCGTACCAGCGCGGCGAAACATAGGCGTGCGGCCCGGTGAAGATCACCATCACCTCGTCATCCAAGAACTCCTGCCACTGCGGGTTGTTCTTCGCCATGTGCATGTCGATCACCAACTGCCCGCCCTGCTCGTGAACGGTGACCGGAAGGTGCGAAGCATGCAGGACGCCGCCCGTCCCGGTTACCAGGATCGGAAAATTGTTGGCGCGCATGAAGGCGAGCAACTCGGCGCGGTCTTCTATCCGGTTGTAGGAAGGCGAGTACATGATTTATTCGATCAGCGCGATCGCCTGGGCGGCAATGCCTTCGCCGCGGCCGATGCTGCCGAGCTTCTCGGTGGTGGTTGCCTTGACGCTGACCGCGGCCGGCAGCAGGCCCAGGTCCGCGGAAATATTGCCGATCATCTTCGGCACGTGCGGCGCCATGCGCGGCGCCTCGGCGACGATCGTCGCATCCACGTTGACGATGCGGAATCCGGCATCGGCGAGTTTTTTCGCCGTGGCGCGCAGCAACGCGCGGCTGTCCGCGCCGCGGTATTGCGGATCGCTGTCCGGGTAGTGCGTACCGAGGTCGCCGAGCGCCGCCGCGCCGAGCAGCGCGTCGCAGATCGCGTGCAGCAGCACGTCGGCATCGGAATGGCCGGCCAAGCCCTTCGGGTAGCCGATCGCCACGCCGCCGATCACCAGTTTTCGGCCTGCGACCAGCGCGTGCACGTCGTATCCCTGCCCTACCCTCATTTGCCACCCGTTCGTTTTGCCAGGATCGCTTCGGCGATCTGCAGATCTTCCGGAAAAGTCAGCTTGATGTTCTCACGGCTGCCGGTCACCAGGCGCGGCCGCAATCCCAGCTGCTCCACCGCTCCCGCCTCGTCGGTGACCGGGACCCGGGCGTCGCGCAGCGCCTGAAGCAGCAACCCGCAACGGAACATCTGCGGCGTCTGCGCCAGCCACAGCTGGCCGCGGTCCTCGGTGCCGGCGACACGCTGCACGCCCGCCTCGTCCTTGCCGGCTTTCTTCACGGTTTCGGCCGCCGGCAGCGCGAGGATGCCGCCGATGCTGTCTCCCCTCACCTCGGCGATCAGGGTGGCGAGGTCCTGCGGCGGCAGACAGGGACGCGCTGCGTCGTGCACCAGCAACCAGTCGTCCGGATCCACCGCCGCCATCGCCGCGATCATGCCGTTATAGACGGAATCGCGCCGCGTCGCGCCGCCGCAGTAAAGCGGCTTCAGGCGCTCGCCGAAGGCGCTCCAGTCCAGGCGCGCGAATTCGCGATCTTCCGGCGCGAGCACCACGAATACGCTGTCGATCGGCGGCAGGCAGACCGAATTCACCGCGTGCCAAAGCACCGGCCATCCGGCGAGCCGGAGATACTGCTTGGGCTGCGGCGCGCCGAAGCGCGTTCCGGCCCCGGCGGCGGGAATCAGCGCATACAGGGCCAATTCGAAATCTTTCGTGTTTTCAAGGCCGTATAATTGCATGGCGCTTTCCTCTTGTCATGCATCGCGATCCCCTTCCAGGCAAGAAACGCTACTGCGGCCTGGCCGGCTCCTCGGATTCGCTCGCGCTGACGCGCCTGGCGGCCGAGTCGCGGCCGGTCGCGGTATTCAGCGCAAGCGCGCTGGACGCCGCTCGCCTGCTGGAAGAAATCGCCTGGTTCGCCCCGCAGCTGCGCGCCTGCCTGCTGCCGGACTGGGAAACACTGCCCTACGATAGTTTTTCGCCACACCGCGACCTGGTGTCGGAGCGCCTGGCGACGCTGTACCAGATCCAGCGCGGCGATTTCGACGTGGTCATCGTTCCTGCGTCAACCGCGCTGCTGCGCCTTTGCCCGCCCGCCTACCTGGCCGCCTATACGTTCTTCCTGCGCCAGGGCGAGCGCCTCGATGGCGACGCCTTGCGCCGCCAGCTCGCCCTTGCGGGCTACAACGCAGTCACCCAGGTGGTGACACCGGGAGAGTTCTGTTTCCGCGGCGGCATTGTCGACCTGTTCCCGATGGGCAGCGCCGTGCCCTTTCGCCTGGACCTGGACGATGACCTGGTCGAGACGATCCGCACTTTCGATGTCGACACGCAACGCACGCTCTACGCAGTGAAGGACGTGCGCTTGCTCCCGGCACGCGAGTTTCCCCTGGACGAAGCGGGCCGCACTAAGTTTCGCGGCCGCTGGCGCGAGCTGTTCGAGGGCGACCCGTCCAAGCGCCGCCTCTACAAGGACGTATCCAACGGCGTGCCGGCGGCGGGCGTCGAGTACTACCTGCCGCTGTTCTTCGATCGGCTGGCGACGGTGTTCGACTACCTGCCGGAGCGCGCCAGCCTCGCTTTCCACCACGATGTCGCCGGCGCGATCCAGGCCTTCTGGCAGGACGCCCAGTCGCGCTTTCGCATGCTCGGCGGCGACCCGGACCGGCCATTGCTGGCGCCGGCGCAGCTGTTCATGTCCGCCGAGGAGTTCTACACACAGGCGAAGCGCTATGCGCGCATCGATCTTCTGGAAAGCCCGGAGGAAGAATCCGAGCAGGATTTCATCGCCGCGCCGCTGCCGCCGCTGGCGGTTGACCGGCGCGCGCAGGACCCGCTCGCCGCACTGAAGGGCTTCGTCGCGAATTCAGGCTTGCGCGTGCTGCTGAGCGCCGAATCGCCGGGGCGGCGCGAAACCATGCTGTCGTATTTTTCCGAGTACGGCTTGGCGCCTTCGGTTTGCGGAAATTTCGAGGACTTCAATGCAAAAAGTGAAAAGCTTTCGATAACGGTTGCTCCGTTGTTGAACGGTTTCATCGTTCCGGCCGACGGTTGGGCGCTGGTGACCGAGGCCGAACTGTATGCGGGCACCGCGCGCCGCAAGTCGCGCGGCGCGAAAGCGCAGAGTTCGGTCGAGGGCATGCTGCGCGATCTTTCCGAGTTGAAGGTCGGCGACCCGGTCGTGCACGTGCAGCATGGCATCGGGCGCTACGGCGGCCTGGTCAATCTCGATCTTGGCGAAGGCATGACGGAATTCCTGCTGCTTGCCTACGACGGGGGCGACAAACTGTACGTTCCGGTGTCGCAGCTGGAAGTCATCTCGCGCTACTCCGGCGCCCAGCCCGAGGATGCGCCGTTGCACAAGCTGGGCAGCGGGCAGTGGGACAAGGCGCGCGCCCGCGCCGCCAAACAGGTGCGCGATACCGCCGCCGAGCTGCTCGAGCTCTACGCCAAGCGTGCGGCGCGCCAGGGCCACGCCTTCAGCGTGACGCAGCGCGACCTGGAAGCCTTCGCCGACGGCTTCGGCTTCGAGGAAACCCCCGACCAGGCCGGCGCGATCGCGGCGGTCGCTGCCGACATGACGTCGGGTAAACCGATGGACCGCTTGATCTGCGGCGACGTGGGCTTCGGCAAGACCGAGGTTGCGCTGCGCGCCGCGTTCGTCGCCGTTGCCGACCGCAAGCAGGTGGCGATCCTCTGCCCCACCACGCTGCTCGCGGAGCAGCACTTCCAGACCTTCGCCGACCGCTTCGCCGACTGGCCGGTGAAAATTGCCGAGCTCTCGCGTTTTCGCAGTTCCAAGGAATCCGCCGAAATCGTCAAGGCGCTCGAATCCGGCGAGATCGACATCATCATCGGTACGCACAAGCTGCTTTCCAAGGGCATCAAGTTCCAGCGCCTGGGCCTGGCGATCATCGACGAGGAACACCGCTTCGGCGTGCATCAGAAGGAGGCGCTGAAGCGCCTGCGCGCCGAAGTGGACGTGCTCACGCTCACCGCGACGCCGATTCCGCGCACACTCGCCCTCTCGCTCGAGGGCTTGCGCGATTTCTCGGTCATCGCCACCGCGCCGGAGCGGCGGCTGGCGATCAAGACGTTCGTCGCCGAGCAGTCCGATGGGCTGATTCGCGAAGCGGTGCTGCGCGAACTGCGTCGCGGCGGGCAGATCTATTACCTGCACAACGAAGTGGACACCATCGAGCACGCGCACGATCGCCTCGCGCGCCTGCTTCCCGAGGCGCGCCCCGCGGTGGCGCACGGCCAGATGCGCGAGCGCGAGCTGGAACGCGTCATGCGCGACTTCACCCAGCAGCGTACGAATCTCCTGCTTTGCTCAACTATTATCGAGACCGGGATCGACATTCCGACCGCCAATACCATCGTCATCCAGCGCGCCGACCGGTTCGGCCTGGCGCAGCTGCACCAGTTGCGCGGCCGGGTCGGGCGTTCCCACCACCAGGCCTATGCCTACCTGCTGGTTTCCTCGTTCGATTCCCTGGGAGCCCAGGCGAAAAAGCGCCTCGAGGCGATCCAGCAGATGGAGGAACTGGGCTCGGGCTTTTACCTGGCGATGCACGACCTGGAGATTCGCGGTGCGGGCGAAGTGCTCGGCGAATCGCAGTCCGGCCAGATCCAGGAAGTCGGTTTCGACCTGTATACGCGCATGCTCGAGCGGGCGGTGCGCGCGCTGCAAAAAGGCAAGGCGATCGATCTCGACCAGGCGCTCGACAGTGCGGCCGAGATCAAGCTGCATGCGCCGGCCCTGTTGCCGGAAACCTACTGCGACGACGTGCATGAGCGATTGACGTTGTACAAGCGGCTCGCCAACTGCCGTACCCAGGACGCGCTCGACGGCATGACCGAGGAGCTGATCGACCGCTTCGGCCTGCTTCCCGAGCCGGCCAAGGTGCTGCTCGAATCGCATCGCCTGCGGCTGCTCGCGACGCCGCTCGGCGTTACGCGGGTCGATGCGACGCACGAGACGGTGCAGCTTCAGTTCGACAAGGACGCGCCGGTCGACCGCGCGACGGTCATCGCGCTGGTGCAAAAGCGCAAGAACCTGCGCCTCGCCGGTCCAGACCGCCTGCGGCTGGAAGCCAAGATGGCCGAATGGCCGCTGCGCGTGCAGGCGGCCCGTGATTTGCTCGGCGCGCTGGCCGCGTGAAGGAGCGCGTTTTCATTGCGAGTTTGCTGTGGCTCGCGACGGCAAGCGCGCAGCAGGAGAACCTGGTTCCGGCAATCGGTGCGCTGGAGCGCGGCGACTACCGGCAGGCCATCGATTCGCTGCGGCCGCTCGCCACCGACGGCACCGTCGAGGCACAGTACGTGCTTGGCACCGTCCTCGAGACCGCGCCGGCCCCATTCCGCGACCTGCAGGCGGCGCGGGATTGGTACCAGCGCGCAGCCGAGTCCGGGCATCCCGGCGCGCAGAACAATCTCGGCGCGATGTATTACGACGGCCGCGGCGCGCTCATCAATCCGCTCGAGGCCGCGAAGTGGTACCGGCTCGCCGCCGACCAGGGGCACGCGGTGGCGCAGACCAACCTCGCGCTGATGTACGGCATGGGCCTGGGCGTGCCGCAGGACCTGACCGAAATGGCGAACCTCCTGCAAAAGGCGGCGGAAGCCGGCGAGCCGCGCGCGCAGGCGCAGCTCGGGCGCCTCTACCTCGATGGCGAGGGCGTTGCGCAGAACGCCGCCGAGGCCCTGAAGTGGTTTCGCAGTGCGGCCGCCCAAGACAACGACAGCGCGCAGCTGTTCCTTGCCATCATGCTGCAGCGGGGCATCGGCGGGCCGCGCGACCTGGAGGCGGCAACGGCGTGGTTCCGCCGAGCCGCCAACCGCGGCAATCGCCTGGCGATGCTCGAACTGGCCAAGGCCTATCAACTCGGCATGGGAGTCCCCGCCGACCCTGCGCAGGCCAAGAGCTGGCGCGAGCGCGCCCAGGCAAAACCCGATGAGTCCCGCCGCGAACAACGCGCCGATCCTTCTCGTACAAGGCCCTGAGGCGACCGCGGGCGCGGCGGCCGAGCTCGCCGCGCTGAGCGGCGCGGCCGAGCCCGAGCAGGCCGCCGAGCGCGCCTGGCGGCTGCGCGGCATACGGCGGCGCGACGGCGTCGCCGCCTGGTGCGAAGCGCACCGCCTCGACCACGCCTGGCTGTCCGAAGGCCGGCGCTTTGCCGATCTGAAGCTGCTCGCCCTGGACATGGACTCGACGCTCATCACCATCGAGTGCATCGATGAGATTGGCGGCTATGTCGACAAGAAAAAAGAAATCGCAGAGATCACTGCGCAAGCCATGCGCGGCGAGATCGCCTACCTGGAAAGCCTGCGCAGGCGGCTCGGCTTGCTGCAAGGAACATCCCTCGAAGTTCTCGAGCGCGTTTACCGCGAAAAGCTGCAGCTTTCCCCCGGCGCCGAGCGGCTGCTCGAAGCGTGCAGGAAAAACAACATCAAGGTCCTGCTCGTTTCCGGCGGTTTCAGCTTCTTCACCGAGCGCCTCAGGCAGCGCCTGGCGCTGGACGACACCCTGTCGAATGTCCTGGAAATCGAGAACGGCCAGCTCACCGGCCGCATCCTGGGCGACGTCGTCGATGCCGAGGCCAAAGCCGCCAGGTTCCGCCAGTTCGCGCAGCGCCTGGGCGCGAAGCGCGAGCAGACTGTCGCCATCGGCGACGGCGCCAACGACCTGCCAATGATGGCCGAAGCCGGCATCTCGATCGCTTACCGCGCCAGGCCCGTGGTGCGTGCCAAGGCCACATACAACCTCGACTACGTCGGTCTCGACGGCATCCTCAACCTCTTCTCACTTTGACTTCGAGATCTCCGGTGAAACGGCAAATCTTTCGTCCCGCGCGCAAAGAGGATTGCTCGACGATAGCCGCCTTGTACAGCATTTCGTCCGACGGCGTCGCCGACTACATCTGGACTAAACTCGCCCAACCTGGAGAAGACATTCTGGCAGTTGGCAGGCGACGCTATGAACGGGAGGATTCCGCTTTCAGCTGCCGGAATTGCACCGTGGTCGACAGCGAAGCAAGCGTCATCGGCATGCTGGTTGCATTCCCCATGCATGTCGATCCTTCCGAAAAGGAAAGCGATCCGGTGCTGGCGCCCTACAGCAAACTCGAAGGGGACGACAGCTACTACATCTGCGGCATGGCGCTGTTTCCGGAGCATCGTGGAGGCGGCATCGGCACACGGCTACTGGAACTTGCGGAACAGCATGCGCGCGACAAGGGGTTCAGCAAACTCAGCCTGGTCGTCTTCGAACAGAACTCCGGCGCAAAGCAACTGTATGACAGAGCCGGATACCGGGAAGTGAGTCGGGAAGCGGTCTTTCCTCACCCCCTGATTCATTGCACCGGCGACGCGATTCTCATGGTGAAGGAGCTCTGACATGCAAAGCACATCCGCATACGTACTCACTGCACTTATCGCCTGGACGATGTTCCTGCTGATACTGATGGAAGGACTGCGGGTGCGTTTCCTGTTCAGCAAGACGGTTGCGGCCAACGAGTTCAGACCGGACAATTCGAATCTTCCTCCGTTCATGCAGCGCCTGGCGCGTGCCCATGCCAACTGCATCGAGAGCTTCCCGATCATCGGCGGTCTATTGGTGGCGGCGCTGCTTACCGACCAGGCGCGCGTCACCGATGCACTGGCCCCGTGGTTACTGATCGCCCGGCTGCTTCAATCGTCAATCCACTTCGTGTCGACCAGCGTACTCGCCGCGAACCTTCGCTTCATTGCGTTCGCCATCCAAATTGCAATCGCCGTCCATTGGTCATGGCTACTGCTGGCGCGATAAACAAAATGTCTAATCCTGACACCGACATCGTTTTCGCTGGTTCGATTCCGAAGCTCTACGACTCGCATTTAGTGCCGTTGATCTTCGAACCCTACGCCTTGGATCTGGCAGATCGGCTGAAGTCACGGCCGGTTTCCCGGCTGCTCGAGATCGCCGCCGGCAGCACTTTTTCCGAACGATCCGCCGCGCTTCATGGCGCGCACGCCCCATGGTTATCACGACCATCGCGTCATCGCGCGGGACCTGGCACACGGCGGATTCACGGCTTCGCCTCGAATCGACACGGTTGCGGCACGCAGCCGGGCACCCTCCGCCTGGATCCCGGCGATCGCGTACTGCCAGGGCACGCCGCTGAGAAATGAGATCGAGGCCCGCGCGGCGGCACGGCTTGGCGAGGCAACCGACTTTGCGGCGCAGGCCATCGGCAAGCGGTTCGGGCAGGGCCCTGTCGACGGCAAGATTCAGGCGCATATCATCACCATCGAACGCTGATATCGACAGGGTCAAAACAAGAATTCCGCCCGCCCAGGCAATCACATATCCATAGCTTCAGCGACCTCAACCGAGCCGCCTGCGGCAAGTATCGGGCAGCCCTTTGCTTTCTTTTGAGCGTCCGCAAGACTCGACGCTTCGATCAGGCTATAACCGCTCGCCGGATTCGGCCCGCCGTCCTGAGCTATCGAGCCGTCTGCTTTGACGGTGCTCGACTTGCCGACCGGGTTTCCGCCATCGATAACGGCGGCACCCATTGAGCCAAACCATGCACCCCAGGCATCCATCACTTTTTTGACCTCGGTAGGGTTCGAAGGGCGGCTGCCCCCGTGGTAGACGTACAGGAATTTCGCCATCGCAATCTCTCCTTTGATTGACAGGTTTGGTACCAGCTGGCACCTGGATTAGAGAGTATTCACGTCTCATCCCTCTAACAACGGCGAAAGTGGTGATATTATCGGGTTGAAAATGTAAGAACTGCACAATCCTCATGTCGGATACGAACGATCATGCCGAGCTGGGCCAGACGCTGGCAGCGCTTGCCGCGGCAGGCGTCGTACCGGGCGCCGCGACGTTGCTGGACCGGCAGATCGACGACGTCGGCAAGCGGCTGCGCACGGCTGTGATCTCCGATGTCCCAGCTTTCTCGGCCTCGGGCAATCCCGAGGTTCTGCCCGATCTCGAGCGTCACTGCAGCGAGCACATCGAGGAACTGGGTCGGTTGCTGGGCGGCGGCGGCGTGGGTGACTTCGATTTCGTGAGAGCGTACGCGCATCGGCGCGCCGAGCAGCACTTTCCGCTGGAAGCAAACCTGCACGCCTATCGGTGCACTCGCAAGGTCCTATCTCACTGGTTGCGAGCGGCTGCGATCAACAGGCAGCCTCGCAATCTGAAGCAAGCCCTGTCTGCGGTCGCCGATTTTGCGACCGAGTACGCGAATACCATCAGCACCATTGCGGCTGCCGAATATGTCGACCGCACTCGCGCATTGGCCGGCGCAGAAGGCGACCGCCGCACGGAACTGCTCAGTATCCTGGTAAGCGGATACGACGAATCCGACGCACGCGTTGCCCGATTGCTGAAACGCGCCGGTTACCTCGAGCAGCGGCAGAGTTTTTGTGTCGCACTGGCGCAGTCCACCGACCCGCTCGAAATGGAAAATCCGGCGCGTGCGCAACGTATCGTCGAAGCAATGACCGAAGTGATGGCCGCAAGGTCGATCCGTACGCTGGTTGGAATTCGCAACAACGTCGTCACCGCCGTGTGCTCGGACGTTCGCCGTGTGTCTGGCTGGACGGCGCCGCGAACCAATCTCGCTGAAAGGATCAAACCGCTGCTGCTCGTCCTCGGTCCCGCCGTGCTGATCGGCATCAGCAGCGATCATCCGTCTACATCCTCCATTCCAAAGGGCGTGCAGGAGGCGACGGTGGCGCTGGATTTTGCCAACGTAACAGAGCGCGTGGTGCAGTTCTCGGAGCTGCCGATTCGCCGGCTGTTAGTGCACCGCGGGGCGGACTATGTGCAGTCCGCGCTGCCAGCCTGGTTTGATCGCTTCAAGGACGCCGATGCGAAATCCCATGGGGCCCTGGTCAAGACCTTACGCGCGTTGGCCGATGCCGACATGAACGTGCAACAGGCAGCGCGCACGCTCACCGTGCACCCCAACACGATCTATGCACGAATGCAGCGGATCGGCGATTTAACCGGGCTGGACGGCCAGCGCTACCACCATTTGACGGAATTGCTTCTCGCGGCGGATTGCGGCCGCGTCTGATCCCGGATGAGATAGCGCGTGCGGAATAGGATGGATGGCAGTCCAACCCAAGCCCTATAGAATTGAGAAGCGAGGTGATCCCATGATTACAGCCACGGTTCGATACAAGCTGCCGCCGCACATCGGCTACGCGGCCTGCCGCGAGCATTTCCGCAAGATCGCGCCCGCCTTCCGCCAGGTGAAGGGCCTGCTGAGCAAGCACTTCATCTGGAGTGAAAGCGGCTGGGCCGGCGGGGTTTACCAATGGGAGCGGCTGGAGGACGCGAAGGCCTTCTATTCCGGCGCCTGGCTGGACGGAATCGTCCAGCGCTACGGCATGCAGCCGCAGATCGAGTATTACGAGGTTTTTGCGGTGACCGACAATACCCGCGGCACCGTCAACCTGCTCAACGAGCAGGTAACGACAATTTGAAGCTGGCCATGCCGAGGCAGAACTTTTCGTCGCAGACGCCGTGGGAACCGATCGTCGGCTACTCGCGCGCAGTCAAGGTCGGTCCGCATGTACATATTTCCGGCACCACCGCGACGGACGGCCAAGGCGGTATCGTCGGAGTGGGCGACCCGTATGCACAGGCCGTCCAATGCCTGCGAAATGTCGAAGCCGCCCTGGCCAAGGCAGGGGCCAAACTTGCGGACGTCGTGAGAACCAGAATTTACGTCGTGGACATCGCCGACTGGGAGAAAGTCGGCAAGGCGCACGGCGAGTTCTTCAAAGATATCCGCCCTGCCACTAGCATGGTCGAGGTTCGTCGCCTGATTGCGCCCGAAATTCTGGTCGAGGTTGAGGCGGACGCGTACCTCGGAAACTGAGCAGCCGACGTTGCCTCGCGACGTGCGCATTTCCTCGCAGCGCCAGACCGCGCTCGAGGAGCTTCTCGCCGAGCGGCTCTACGAATTTAATTCCGAGGCGACCGGTATCTTCGATGGCGAACTGTTGTCGGCCTGCGTCGAGGACGCCTCAGGCAACACCATTGCGGGTTTGAGCGGTCATACCTGGGGCGGTTGCTGCAAAATCGATCGCGTCTGGGTGGAGAAATCGATTCGGGGTAGCGGGCTGGGAACCGCGGTGATGAAAGCTGCCGAAGCCGAAGCGATTCGCCGAGGCTGCCATCAGATGGTCCTGTCGACGCATAGTTTCCAGGCGCCCGCGTTCTACGAAAAGCTCGGCTTTCGCCGTGTCGCTGCGATTGCGGATAACCCGCGCGGCCACGCAACTTTCTTCTATGTCAAACGCCTCCCGGCAAGTCAGGGCAGCTGAGCGCCCGTCATGCAGAACGGTAAGGTGATCATGTTCGACCTGGGCGGCGTGCTGGTCGACAATCACGGCCGCGAGGAGTTGACGGCAATGCTGCCGTTTCCGGTCGAAGCCCCGGAGCTCTGGCGCAAGTGGCTGGAGTCGCCTTCAGTGCGCGATTTCGAGCGCGGCAAAATCACGCCTGAACAGTTCGGCGCCGCGTTCGTCGCGGAATGGCGGATTGACCTGGCGCCGTCCGCGTTCATAGAGGCGTTTGCAACCTGGCCAAAGCGCGTCTTCGACGGGGTTGAGGAGCTCCTGCCCAGGCTGAAGGCGCATTACCATCTGGCTTGCCTGAGCAATACCAACGCGATTCACTGGCAGCGCTTTCCGCAACTGCATCCGCTGTTCGACTCGCGTTTCCTGTCGCACGAAATGGGGCAGGTCAAGCCCGACCGGGAGGCCTTCGCCTATGCGCTCGAGCGCCTGGAGGCGCGCCCGCAGGATGTCTACTATTTCGATGACCTCGCGCTCAACGTGCGCGCGGCAAAGGACATCGGCATGACCGCCTTCCGGGTCGGGAGCTTTGCCGAGATCGAGCCGATCCTTCGCGTTCAGGGCCTGTTTGTGCGATCCTCCGCTTAACCGGAGGCCATCGCCATGCCAAGAATCCTGCTTGCCGTCCTGCTCGCCTTCGCGCTGTCTCCCGCCCTCGCGCAGAAGAAGTCCTGCGACGAACTGAAGGGCGAGATCGAGGCAAAGCTCAAGGAAAAAGGCGTCACGGGCTACACCCTGGACATCGTCGCCAGCGCCGACGTGAAAGACGCCAAGGTCGTCGGCAGCTGTGACGGCGGCACCAAGAAGATCGTCTACAAGAGGGGCTGAGCCCCCCCGGGCGGCTATTTCGCCGCCGCCACCATGATCTCCACCAGGCAGGCCGGATCGGCCAGCTTGGCTTCGACGCAAGCACGCACCGGCAGGTTCTTGGGGTCGGTCCACGCGCTCCAGACCTCGTTCATCGGCGCCCGGTTGCGGATGTCCGTGACCCAGAGGGTGGCCTGCAGCAGTTTCGATTTGCTGCTGCCGCACTTGGCCAGCAGGCGGTCGATTTCCGCCAGCACTTCCTGGGTCTGGCCCTTGATGTCTTTTTTAAGGTCCTTCGGCACGATGCCTGCGAGGTAGACGGTATTGCCGTGCTCGACGGCGAGGCTGAGGATCGGTCCGGGCTCATGACGGGTGATGCTCATTATTGCTCTCCCTTAGTGTGGAACGACGAGTATCTCATTCAGCCTACCCATTTCCGCGCGTTGTAGAACAGCTGCATCCACGGCGAATCTTCCCTGGCGCCGTCAGGCGTCCAGGACATCTGGATCGAGCGGAACACGCGCTCCGGGTGCGGCATGACCACGGTAAATCGGCCATCGGGCGTGGTCAATCCGGTGATGCCGCCCGGCGAGCCATTCGGATTGAGGGGATAGATTGCCGCGACCTTGCCGAGGTGATCGACGAAGCGCATCGCGATATGCGCTCTTTGCTGGTGATCGCTCTGGTCGAACTGTGCGAAACCTTCGCCGTGTGCGGTGGCGATCGGCATCCGGCTGCCGGCCATGCCTTGGAACAGGATCGACGGACTCTCGAGCACCTCGACCATCACGAAGCGCGCTTCGAACTGCGCCGAGCGGTTGCCGGTGAACAGCGGCCAGTGCTCGGCGCCGGGGATGATCTCCTTCAGTGCCGCCATCATCTGGCAGCCGTTGCAGGATCCCAGCGCAAACGTGTCGGCGCGCCCGAAAAAGGCTTCGACCTCGCGCCGCGCCCGCGCATTGAACAGGATCGACTTCGCCCAGCCCTGCCCGCCGCCCAGCACGTCCCCGTAGGAGAAACCGCCGCTGGCCGCGAGGCCTTTGCAGCCCGCCAGCGAAGCGCGCCCGGCGATGAGGTCGGACATGTGCACGTCGACGGCCTCGAACCCGGCGCGCGTGAATGCCGCCGCCATCTCGACCTGGCCGTTGACGCCCTGCTCCCTGAGGATCGCGACCTTGGGTTTTGCAGTCCCTATGTGGGTCTTCGTTATCTTGAAATTCACCGCAAACGACAATCCCGGATCGCCCGCATCGAGCACCCGGTCGTACTCTTCCTGTGCGCACTCAGGGTTATCGCGCAGTTGCTGCATGCGAAAGCTGGTCTCGGACCAGGCGCGCTGCAGCTCGACGCGTTTTTCCTTCAGCAGCGGCCTGGTGTTCCTGGTAAAGGAGATTTCATCGCGCGCATTGGTGGTGCCGATCAGGAAGTAATGATCGCCAAGACCAAAGGAACGCAACCGTTCCAGCACCCGCGCGCGGTCGGCGGCACGGATCTGCAGCACCGCACCCAGCTCCTCGGCAAACAGCACCTGCAGCGCGCGCTCGCGCAGCCGCCCCGCCAGCTGTTCCTCGTTGGAGCGCTTGAAGCCATCCACGTCGTCGCTCCACTGCTCGAACACCAGCTCGTCGAGGCTGATGCTGACGCCGCAATGCCCCGCGAAGGCCATCTCGCACAGGGTCGCGAACAGCCCGCCATCGGAGCGGTCGTGATAGGCGAGCAGCAGATTTTCCTGCGCGAGCGCCTGCACGGCGGAGAACAAACTCTTTACGCGCGCCGCCGAATCGGCATCCGGCGCCGTATCGCCGAACCTGGCATAGACCTGCGCCAGGATCGAGCCGCCGAGCCGGTTTCTTCCGCCGCCCAGATCGAGCAGCAGCAATTCGGTTTCGCCGGCATCGGTCCGCAGGCGCGGCGTGAGCGTGGCACGCGCATCCTGCACCGCGGCGAACGCCGACACGACCAGCGACATTGGGGCGATCACCTCCTTCGCCGCGCCCGCCTCCTGCCAGGCCGTGCGCATCGACAACGAATCCTTGCCGACTGGAATCGCCACCCCGAGCGGCGGGCAGAACTCCAGCGCGACCGCCCGCACCGTATCGAAGAGCACTGCATCTTGTCCCGGGCTTCCCGCGGCCGCCATCCAGTTGGCGGACAGTTTCACTCGTTCCAGCGGCCCGACGCGCGCCGCCGCCAGGTTGGTCAGCGCTTCGGCTACCGCCATGCGGCCCGAGGCCGGTCCGTCGATGAGCGCGAGCGGCGTGCGCTCGCCGATCGCAAAAGCCTCTCCCGCGTAGCCGTCGTAATCCAGCAGCGTCACCGCGCAATCGGCGACCGGCACCTGCCAGGGCCCGACGAAGGGATCGCGCGAGCACAGCCCGCCGACGGTACGGTCGCCGATTGAAACGAGAAACGTCTTGTCGGCCACCGCCGGATGGCGCAGCACGCGATAGGCCGCTTCCTTGAGCTCGATGCCATCGAGCGATAAGGGTTCGAGGCGCGGCGCCAGGCGCCGCACGTCGCGCAGCATTTTTGGCGGCTTGCCGAGCACCACCGAAAGACCGAGGTCGACGGGACGGTTGCCAAACTGCTCATCGCTCACCACCAACTGCCCGCCCGCCGTAGCGGTGCCCAACACCGAGAACGGGCAGCGCTCGCGCGCGCAGATCGCCGCAAATACCGGCAGATCCTCCGAGCGCACCGCAAGGACATAGCGCTCTTGCGCTTCGTTGCACCAGATTTCTCGCGGCGACATGCCGCTGTCTTCCGAGGGTGCCGCGCGCAGCTCCAGGCGCGCGCCGCAGCCGGCGGAATGCGCCAGCTCCGGGAAGGCGTTCGACAGGCCGCCTGCGCCTACATCGTGGATCGACAGGATCGGGTTGGCCTCGCCGCGCTGCCAGCAAGTGTCGATCACTTCCTGGGCGCGGCGCTGGATCTCGGCATTGCCGCGCTGCACCGAATCGAAATCCAAATCCTCGGCGTTGGCGCCGGCGCGCATCGACGAGGCCGCGCCACCGCCCATGCCGATCAGCATTCCCGGCCCGCCCAGTTGCAGCAGCAGCGTCTGTTCGCCGAAGGTTTGCTTCTGGCTCTGAGCGGCGCAGATGTTGCCGACGCCGCCCGCCAGCATGATCGGCTTGTGATAACCGCGCTGCGCACCGCCCAGCGCCTGCTCGAAGGTCCGGAAATAGCCGGCCAGGTTCGGACGGCCGAATTCGTTGTTGAACGATGCCGCGCCGATCGGGCCGTCGAGCATGATCTGCAGCGCCGAGACGATGCGCCCGGGCCGGCCATAGTTCTCCGCCTCCCAGGGCCGGGGCGCGCCCGGAATGCGCAGGTGCGACACGGAGTAGCCGACCAGCCCCGCCTTGGGCTTGGCGCCGCGCCCGGTCGCCGCCTCGTCGCGGATTTCGCCGCCGGCGCCGGTCGCTGCGCCGGGAAAGGGCGAGATCGCGGTCGGATGATTGTGCGTCTCGCACTTCACGACCAGGTGCGTGGTTTCAGGATGGTTCCGGTAAACGAAATCGCTGCCGGGATAAAAGCGCTGCGCCGCCGAGCCCTCGAGAATCGCTGCATTGTCGGCGTAGGCGAGCACGGTGCCCTGCGGATTCTGCGCGTGCGTATGACGGATCATCGCGAACAGCGAACGGTCCTGCGGGTGCCCATCGATGATCCAGTCGGCGTTGAAGATCTTGTGGCGGCAGTGCTCGGAGTTGGCCTGCGCGAACATGGTCAGCTCCGCATCGGTCGGATCGCGGCGCAGATCGCGGTAGGCGGCGCGCAGGTAGGCGATCTCCTCCTCGTTCAAGGCCAGGCCGAGCCGCGCATTCGCCTCCTCGAGTTCCTGCAGCGCAACCTGCCCGAGCGGCCGCGGCGCGACGTGCTGGAATAGTTCGTCCGCCTCCTCCAGCGAAGCGAGAACGCTCTCGGTCATGCGATCGTGCAGCAGTGCGCCGATCCGCGCGCGATCCGGCGCTTTTCCTGCTTTAACGTAGAACAGCGTGCCGCGCTCGATCCTGCGCACCTCGGCAAGACCGCAATTGCGCGCGATGTCGGTCGCTTTGGAAGACCAGGGAGAGATCGTCCCCAGGCGGGGCACCACCAGGAATCGCTCCCCGGTCGGAGACTCGTCGGCGAGAGGGCTGCCGTAGCGCAGCAGCCGCTCGAGCAGGCGGCGTTGCTCCGCATCGGGCTCGCCTGCCGTTTCGACGAAATGCCAGAACTCGGCCGCCACCGCGCGCACCGCAGGCTGCGCGCTTTTCAGTTCCCGGACCAGCTTGGCGAGGCGAAAATCCGACAGCGCACGGGCGCCGCGGAAACGGAGCAAGACGGGGTTGGTCACTTCCTGATCACGGGGTCCTGCACCTTGCCCGCAATGTTGAGCGTCGCACGCAGCGTCTGGGTCGGCGTCTTCACGTCCGCGAGGATTCTGCCGGAGAGTCCACCGTTCGCATCCACGTTGAGCGCCGCGCCGGCGTTCATGGCGCCAGCCGCGATGGCGACGTTGGTGATCTGCACCGCGCCCTTGTCGTACACGCCTTGTCCGGTCAATTCCGTGAAGGTCGTCCGGCCGCCGGTCTGCGCGCCGCCTGTCTGCAGGGCGCGCGTCAGATCGAAACTGCCCAACACGCCCTTTTCGATCTTGAAATCACCTTGCAGCCTGGCGCTCTCGAAGAGCGCTGCCGGCACGTTGCCACTCATCGTGTAGGCGCCCTTGCCTTCGACCCTGCCCTCGGACACCAGCGCCGGCGCGAACACGGCGACCTTGATCGCCCGCGCGCGCACGTCGCCCTCCACGTTCCAGGTTTCACCCCAGCGAATCCGCGCGCTGCCGCTGATCACGCCATCGAAGGCGCGACCGTCGAACTCCGAGCTGGTCACACCCTGGCGGTTGGCGGTGCCCTTCATGGCGAAATCGGAAAGGGACAGTGCCGGCAGGAACGGCACCGCCAGCGACCCGGCGCTGATCTCGAAGCTGACGTCGCTGCCCTTTGGCGAAAGCTGCACGCTCAGCTTGTCGGCGCCGCGCAAGGTCAGCGACTGCAGCGAGCCATCGCCCGCGATCAGCGCATCCAAATCCAGCGGCGGCAGTTTGAGCGGCCCCTCCAGGGTGAGTTGCTTGATCACCACGCGCCCGATGCGCAGGTTCTCACCCGAAACCTTGCCGAGCACCGCTTCAGCGAGCTGGGCCTGCAAAAGCGAGACCCCTTGCAGCTCCACGCTGTTGAACGACTTGCGCGCGCCAAAAAGCGAACCCATTTCCGGGTAGCCCTGCACCTCCCGGATCTTGACCTTGTCGCCGATCGACACCCCTTCGAATTTCACCTTGATCCCGGTAAACAGCGACAGGTTCGCCGACTTGATGGTGACCGGCGCGCCGAACGCCTGCGCGGCCGCGCTCTGGTATTCCGTCACGGACAATGGCATGACGTGCACCAGGCCAACGCCGCCGACCAGCAGCACGAAAAACGCGATCGCCGCCGGCTTGCCCCATTTTCTCGGCCGGCCCGTCGCTACTGCCACGGCCGGCTGTTCACGCTCGCGCGCCGCCTGGCGCGCTTCCTTCGACAGGGCTTTCTCGTCGCGCTTGACGTCGTCCATGTCGAGGTCTTCATCGGTGACCCCGATATCGTCATCGCTCTTGGCCGCAGCCGCTTTGGCGGCCTTCTCTTCGGCCTTCTTGGCGGCGCGGTCTTCCTTCAGCTTGCGTTTGCGCTCCGCTTCTTCCTCTTTGCGCTGCTCTTCTTCCTCGCGCGCCCGGCGATCGGCTTCCTCCCTCGCGCGGCGGTCCTCTTCCTCGCGCTTGCGCCGCTCGGCAGCCTCTTTCTCCTTGCGCTCGGCCTCCTCCTTCGCTTTGCGCTCGGCTTGTTCCTTCGCTTTGCGCGCGGCCTGCTCCTTCGCCTTGCGCTCGGCTTCTTGCTTGGCGCGCTGCTCCTCTTCCTCGCGCTGGCCGAAGGAATCCAGGTCCGCCAGCAGCGAATCGCCGATGTCACTGCCGGCTGACGGTGGTGCAGCCGGCGCGGCCGGCGGCGGCGTCACTGGTTCGATCGACGGCAGATCGAAATCGTCGAGCGCGCTGGTTTTGGCCTTGGCTTCGGCCTCTTCCTTCGCCTTTCGCTCAGCTGCCTCCTTCGCGCGCCGTTCGTCCTCCTCGCGCCGCTTGCGGTCTTCCTCGGCGCGCCTGCGCTCGTCCTCCTCGCGACGCTTGCGGTCTTCCTCCTCGCGCGCCTTGCGCTCCGCGTCTTCCTTGGCCCGGCGCTCCTGCTCCGCCTTGCGGCGCTGCTCGTCCTCTTCCCGCCGCTTCCGGTCTTCTTCCTCCCGCTGCTTGCGCTCCGCGTCTTCCTTGGCACGCCGCTCCGCGTCCTCCTTGGCCCGGCGCTCGTCCTCCTCGCGCCGCTTGCGGTCTTCCTCGGCGCGCCTGCGCTCGTCCTCCTCGCGACGCTTGCGGTCTTCCTCCTCGCGACGCTTGCGGTCTTCCTCCTCGCGCGCCTTGCGTTCCTCTTCCAGCTTGGCCTTCATTTCGGCTTCCAGCCGCTGGCGCAATTCTTCGGCGTCGCGCTTGGCCTTCTCTTCCAGTTCCTTGCGCGCCCGCTCGGCGGCTTCTTCGGCACGCCGCTCCGCCTCCTCGCGCGCCTTGCGCGCCGCCTCGAGCTTGGCGTTCAGCTCGGCTTCGAGCCGCGCCTTGTCCTCCGATTCCTTGCGCGCGCGCTCGAGCGCTTCGCGCTCGCGCTCTTGCGCGGCTTGCGCCTTCGCAGCGGCCTCCGCCTCGGCCTTGGCCTTGGCCTCGGTCGCCATGCGCACCGCCGCTTCGCGCGCCGCCTTTACTTTGGCATCGGCGTCGGCGCGGGATTTTGCTTCGGCTTCGGCCCGCGCCTTAGCCTCGGTCTCTGCCCTCGCCTTCACCTCGGCGGCGTGTGCTTTCGCTTTGGCGTCGGCCTCGGCCTTGGCTCGCGCTTCCGCCTCCTGCCGCGCTCTGTAATCGTTCGCCTGTTGCTCCTTGGCCTTGCGCTCGGCCTCCGCGCGCGCCGTCGCCGCGAGATCGACCGGCGGGGCCTTGGGCGCTGCCGGCGCTTTCGGCGGGAGCTTCAATGCCTGAGTGAAATCAAGGCCCTCGTCGCCTTCATCGGCGCTCGCCGCTTTCGGCGGCGGTGCCGCCCGGGGCGCGGCCGGGCGGGATGCGGGCGTCGGCGAAGCCGAGGAGACCTCGCGGATGAAGCCATCCTTGTCGAGCTGCTGGATCAGCGCCTCGAACTTGGGCCCGGCGATTTTGTCGAATTTTTTCTGCAGTTCGCCGAGCGCAGTTTTGCCGTCGATCGCGGACAGCACCGCCCGGTCGCCGCGCGACAGATGGTTGGTCTTGCCGGACGCCTCCTGCACGCCCTTGCCGGTCTTGGAAAATGTCGCTGTGAGGTTCAAGCGCCTTGGGGCTCTAAGGGGGCGCGCTATTATAGCTAGAAGTGGCAGTTGCTCAGGCGTCAAACCCCTCTCACTGGTAGAACAGCCCATGGACAGCGTCGAATGCGTGGTCATCGGCGCAGGCATCGTCGGCTTGGCGGTCGCGCGCGCGCTGGCGCGCGCCGGACGCGAGGTGGTCATCCTGGAGGCCGAAGATGCGATCGGCACGCATACCAGCTCGCGCAATTCCGAAGTCATCCATGCCGGCATCTATTACCCGAGAGGCTCCCTCAAGGCGCGTGCCTGCGTCGCGGGGCGCGGGCAGCTGTATCAGTACTGCGATCAGCACGGCGTTCCCTACCGGCGCTGCGGCAAGCTCATCGTCGCGACCAGCGAGGAGCAGATTCCCGAATTGAAGGCGATTCAGCAAAAGGCGTTCGCCAACGGCGTCAGCGACATCGAAGAAATTCCGTCCGCTGCGGCAATGCGCATGGAGCCGGCGCTGCGCTGCGTGGCAGCGCTGCTATCGCCTTCGACCGGGATCATCGACAGCCACGCGCTGATGCTCGCCTATCTGGGCGACGCCGAGAGCGCCGGCGCCATGCTGGCGCTGCGCAGTCCCGTGACTGAAGTCCGCGCCTCGGCCGGGAATTTTGTCCTGCAGGTGGGCGGCGAGGAGCCGACGCAAATCGAATCCAAACTCCTCGTCAACAGCGCCGGGTTGCGTGCGCCGAGCATTGCGCGCCGGATCTCGGGTTTCCCGCCGGAAAAGATCCCCAAGGAGCTGTATGCCAAGGGCAACTACTACGCGCTCACCGGGCGCCCGCCCTTTTCGCGCCTGGTCTACCCGGTCCCCGAGCCAGGCGGCCTGGGCGTGCACGTGACGCTGGATCTCGCCGGGCAGGCGCGCTTCGGGCCGGACGTCGAATGGGTCGAGCAGATCGATTACGAAGTGAATCCGCGCCGCGCCGAGCGCTTCTACGCAGCGATCCGGAGCTACTGGCCGGCGCTGCGCGACGGCGCACTATCACCCGCGTACGCGGGCATCCGCCCCAAAATCTCTGGGCCGAATGAACCGGCGGCGGACTTCACGCTGCAGGGCCCGGCCGAGCACGGCCTCGCCGGCCTGGTAAACCTGTTTGGCATCGAGTCCCCTGGCCTTACCGCAAGCCTGGCACTGGCAGATGACGTTAGCGCGTTACTCGCAAGCCCTCGAGGCTGATCTCGGGCTCGCGCCCGGAGAGGAGATCGGCGGTGATCTTCGCCGAGCCCGCGGCCATCGTCCAGCCCATGTGGCCGTGGCCTAGGTTGAACCACAGATTGGCATAACGGCCGGTGCCGAAGCGCGGCGTGGACTCCGGCGTCATCGGCCGCTGGCAAACCCAGGTAGTGGCGCTCGAAAAATCCGCGGCGCCGGGAAAAACTTCCTCGAACGCACGCTGCGTGCGCAGAAAATCCTCCTGCCTGCTGCTTTTCGCGTAGCCCGCGAATTCCGCGCCGCCGGTAAGGCGGATGCGTTCGCGCAGCGGACAATAGGCGATCGCTTTCGTTTCGTCGATGCCGGCGCGGCGCGGGGCGAGCTCCGGGCGCACGATGCGCCCGGTTTGCGAGAAACCCTTCACCGGATAGATCGTCAGGTCCGCGGCGCACTGGCTGCGCAGCTGCGGATCGAGAACGCCGAGCGCACAGACGAAGCCGTCAGCGGTCATGCGCTCGCCCCTCGAGCGCACGGCCTTGACGGTATTGTTCTCAGCCTCCACGGCGACGATCTCGGTGCCAAAGCGAAAGCGCACGCCGATCCGTTCGCAGCGGCCGGCGAGTTCGCGGCAGAACTGCGCCGAGTCGCCGGATTCGTCCCCCGGCGCGAAGATCGCACCGGCCAGCCGCTCGGCGGCAATGCCGGGTTCGAGCCGGGCTACCTCGGCGGGCGACAGTCGCTGTGTATCGATGCCAAACGCTCGCGTGGCCTGGGCCCGCGCCCAGCTTCGATCGAGCGCCGCGGCGTCCCGGCACAGGTACAGCACGCCGTTGTTAAGGTGCAGAAACTCCACGCCAGTTTCCTGCACCAGCCGCCCGAGCACCTGCTGCGAGTAGCGCACCAGGCGCGCCTTGTGGCCGAGAATCTCCTCGTAGCGGCGCGCCGTGCAATTGGCGAGGAAGCGCAGCCCCCAGCGCCAGAACCAGGGATCGAGTTGCCAGCGCAGGCGCACCGCCTGGTCGTCGCGCGCCAGCGCTTTGAACAGCGTCCCCAGCATCTGCGGGCCCGGCCAGGGAAACGGCCGGCTAGCCGCGACGATGCCGGCGTTCGCAAAGCTTGCGCCGCAGGCAACGGCTGGCTCGCGTTCGATGACCGTAACCTCATGGCCATCGCGCGCGAGGAACCAGGCGCTGCTGACACCGATGAGTCCGGCGCCCATGACCAGGACTTTCATTGTTTCAATCCTGCCAGAAAAACCTGCCCCTAGAATGGCGCATGAAACTCGGCGTCCTGATGCTCGACACGCGCTTTCCGCGCCTGCCGGGCGACATCGGCAATCCGGCCAGCTTTGCCTGCGATGTCGATTACGAGATGGTGCCACGCGCGAGCGTCGCACGGTTGGCGGCGCCGCAGCCCGATCCCTCGCTGTTGGGTCCCTTCGTCGACGCCGGCCGCGCACTTATTTCCCGCGGCTGCGATCGAATCACGACCTCCTGCGGATTTCTCGTCCTCTGGCAAGGACTGCTCGGCAAGGCGCTGGCGGTTCCGGTGCTGACCTCCAGCCTGCTGCTGTTGCCGCGCCTGCCGGAGGCCGGCGTCCTGACCTTTGACCCTGCTGCATTGGGCGCCGCGCACCTCGCTGCCGCGGGCGCGCGCCCGGACACGCCGGTAGAGGGCCTGCGTCCGCAAGACAGCCTCTACCGGACCATCGCCGAAGACCGCGGCGATCTCGACCGCGCCAGCGCCAGCGCCGAAGTGCTTGCGGCCGGCCGCCGCTTGCTGCGGCTCCAGCCGCGAATCCGCAGCATCGTGCTTGAATGCACCAACTTCGGCCCCTACCGCGAGGCGCTTGCCTTGGCCCTGGGATTGCCGGTGCACGGCATCGTCGAGGCCTTGACCGACCCGGCTTTCCAGTAGAATCTGTCTTTCCCTGCAAGAACACCCCAAGGAGGAGAAATGCTTCGCTTGACCACCATTACCGCCGCGCTATTTGCCGCCGCAAGCGCCCAGGCACAAACCAAGTGGGACCTGCCCACGGCTTACCCCGCGACCAATTTCCATACCGAGAACATCCAGACTTTCGCCAATGACGTCGAGAAAGCCTCGGGTGGCAAACTGAAGATCCAGGTGCACGCGGGAGCGTCGCTGTTCAAGGCGCCCGAGATCAAGCGCGCGGTGCAGGGCGGGCAGGCGCAGGCGGGCGAAATCCTGTGGGTCAACTTCGAGAACGAAAACGCGCTCTATGGCATTGACGGCCAGCCGTTCCTCGCCACCAGCTACGCCGACGCCGCCAAGCTTTGGAAAGCATCGCGCAAGTCGCTGGAGGCTGAACTGGCCAAACAGGGCATGACCGTGCTGTTTTCCGTGCCCTGGCCGCCGCAGGGCTTGTATTCCAAAAAACCGATCGCCAGCGGCGCCGACATGAAGGGCGTCAAATTCCGCGCCTACAGCCCGGCCACGGCGAAGATCGCCGAACTGCTCGGCGCGCAGCCGGTGACCATCCAGGCAGCCGAGGTACCGCAGGCGCTCGCCACCGGCGCGATGGAATCGATGATTTCCTCCGGCGCCACCGGTTACGATTCGAAAATCTTCGAGCATGTGAAAAATTTCTACGACACCCAGGCCTGGGTGCCGAAGAATGCGGTGCTGGTCAGCAAGAAAGCGCTGGACGCGCTGGACCCGGCGACCCGCAGCGCGGTGCTGAAGGCCGCCGAAGCGGCGGAGCCGCGCGGCTGGAAGATTTCGGAGGAGAAGACTGGCTGGTATCTCGAGCAGTTGAAAGCCAACGGCATGAACATCGCCAAACCGTCGGCGCAGCTTAGCGCTGACCTGAAAAAGGTAGGCGATCAGATGCTCGAGGATTGGTTGAAAAAAGCGGGCGCGGACGGCAAGGCGGTGGTCGACGCCTACAAAAAGATGTGACTGCAGAGTTACGCAAATTGCGTGAAGAAAAGGGGGCATCATGCCCCCTTTTCTTTGAGCCATGAGGCGCGCGCTCGATCGAGTTTACGACGCAGCAGCCTGGATCGCGGCGGGATTCATGATCGCGACGCTGGTCTGGGTGCTGCTCGGCATCTTCGGCCGCATCCTCGACTTCCACATCCGGGGAACCGATGCCTACGCCGGGTATTGCATGGCGGCGGCGGGATTTCTCGCGCTCGCGCAAACCTTCCGCCGCGGCGAGCACATTCGCGTAACGCTGCTGCTCGACCATTCGGGACCGCTGCGGCCCGGGCTTGAGCGCCTGTGCCTTGCGCTTGCGGTGCTGGTGAGCGGACTGCTCGCCTGGTACAGCGTGCGCCTCGCCTGGCAATCGCATGTTTTCAATGACGTCTCCACGGCAAACGACGCCACGCGGTTGTGGATTCCGCAGATCGGCATGGCGGTAGGCGCGGTGCTGCTGGGTCTCGCGTTCGTCGACGCCTTTGTCATGTCCTGGTTCGCGCCAGCCGGGAAGGCACCGGACGCCCCTGCGCCGCGCGTCGAGTAGCCATGGACATCGCCGCCGCACTCCTGCTGATCGTGCTGTTGTTCGTGCTGCTCGGCATGGGATTGTGGATCGGACTTGCTCTGATGGGCGTGGCGTGGATCGGCATGCTGGCGTTCACCGCGCGCCCGGCGGGCGATGCCATGGCGGTGACCATCTGGGGCACCGCCTCGTCCTGGACGCTGACCGCGCTGCCGCTGTTCGTCTGGATGGGCGAGATCCTGTTCCGCACCCGACTGTCGGAGGACATGTTCCGGGGCCTCGCGCCCTGGATGGAGCGCCTGCCCGGGCGGCTGCTGCATACCAACATCATCGGCTGCACCATCTTCGCCGCGGTGTCCGGATCTTCGGCCGCCACCTGCGCCACCATCGGCAAGATGACGCTGCCCGAACTGCTCGGGCGCGGCTACCCCGAGGGCAAGGTGATCGGCACGCTGGCGGGCGCCGGCACGCTCGGCCTGCTGATCCCGCCCTCCATCATCATGATCGTCTACGGCGTCACGGCGGAAGTGTCGATCGCCAAGCTGTTCATCGCCGGGGCGATTCCCGGCCTGCTGGTGGCGGTGCTGTTCATGGGCTACGTGATCGTCTGGTCGATGATGAACCCGGACCAGATCCCGCCGAGCGACAGCCATACCAGTCTCGCCGAGAAACTGTACGCCTCGCGCCATTTGATTCCGGTGGTGCTGTTGATCCTCGGCGTGCTCGGCACCATTTACACCGGCGTCGCCACCGCCACCGAGGCCGCGGCCTTTGGCGTGGTCGGTTCGCTGTTGCTTTCCGCGGTTCAAGGAGCGCTCACACGCGAGACCTTCGTTTCCAGTCTGATGGGCGCTACGCGGCTGTACTGCATGATCGCGCTGATCCTCTCCGGCGCCGCCTTTCTCACGCTGTCGATGGGCTACATCGGCCTGCCGCGCGTGCTGGCCGAATGGATCGCCTCGCTCGGCCTGTCAAAATTCGAACTGGTGCTCGCGCTGATGGCCTTCTTCATCCTGCTCGGCTGCTTCCTCGACGGCATCTCGATGGTGGTGCTGACCATGGCGATCCTGATCCCGACGGTGGAGAAGGCCGGCATCGATCTGCTGTGGTTCGGCATTTTCGTCGTACTGGTAGTCGAGATGGCGCAGATCACTCCGCCGGTCGGCTTCAATCTGTTCGTGCTGCAGGGGATGACCGGGCGGCAGATAAGCATGATCGCGCGCGAAGCCGCGCCGATGTTCCTGCTGCTGGTCCTTGCCGTGCTCCTGATCTACCTGGTACCGGGACTTGCCACCTGGCTGCCCGAGAAGATGATGCAGCGCTGATATGCCGCAGCCGGTTTATCTCAGCGCGGACATCCGTCGCATCGAACAGGCGGCGGCCAGCCTCTCCTCTCCTCTCATGGAGCGGGCCGGCGCTGCCGCCGCGGAGCTGGCGGCCACCCTGCTCTCCGACAAGGGCAAGGAAGTGCTGGTGCTGGCCGGGCCGGGCAATAACGGCGGCGACGCGAAAATCGTCGCCCGCCTGCTGCAGGAAAGATTCTTCCGGGTTTCTCTGGCCGGCAGCCTGGACGAAATCCCTAAAACCATCCACTGGAACCTGGTCGTGGATGGATTGTTCGGCATCGGCCTCGCGCGCCCGATTGAAGGCGGGTACGCGAAGCTCGTCGACTGGATCAATGCCCAGAGCTGTCCGGTGCTGGCGCTGGATATCCCGAGCGGCCTCGATGCGGATACCGGGCAGGTCCTCGGCCGCGCGGTATGCGCCAGCCACACGGTCACTTTCATCGGCCTCAAACCCGGCCTGCTGACGCTGGATGGGCCGGATCATTGCGGAAAGATCTCTGTTGCCGACCTGTCCTTGACGCAAGTGCCGAAGGCGGAGTACGGCTGGATCGCCGAGCCGGCGCTGTTCGCGAATGCACTCAAAGCCCGGCCGAAGAACTTTCACAAGGGCATGGCCGGCGCCGTTGCGGTGATCGGCGGCGCGCCGGGAATGCAAGGCGCGGCGGTGTTGGCGGGGTGCGCGGCGCTGAAGATCGGCGCCGGCCGCGTCTATATCGGCATGCTGGATGAGGCTTCGCGCATCGACGCGGCGATCCCGGAACTGATGTTCAGGCACGCCGACGAAGTGCTCGGCCTCGACCTCGACGCGATCGTCATCGGTCCGGGGCTCGGCCTGGGCGAGCGGGCCGAAACCCTGCTTGGCGCGGTGCTGGCGAGCGAACTGCCCTGCGTTCTGGATGCCGATGCGCTCAACCTGATCGCCGAGCAGGAAGACCTGCGCAAGGCTTGCGCGCGGCGCGCGCCCGACACGCTGGTGACGCCACACCCCGCGGAAGCGGCGCGGCTGCTCGCGGAGACGACCGCAAAGGTGCAAGCCGACCGGCTCAAGGCAGCCCGCGCGCTTTCGGGCAACCTCAGCGCGCACGTGGTTCTCAAGGGCAACGGCAGCATCCTCATTGCGCGCGACGGACATTGGTTCGTCAACACCTCGGGCAACCCCGGATTGGCCTCGGCCGGCATGGGCGATGTGCTGGCGGGAATTCTTGGCAGCCTGCTCGCGCAGAAATACACCGGCGAGACCGCGCTGGTCCTCGGCACCCACCTGCACGGCTGCGCGGCCGACGATTGCGTGCGCGCCGGCGCCGGTCCGGTCGGCCTCAGCGCAGGCGAGTTGATCGCTCCCGCGCGGAAAATCTGGAACCGCTGGCTGGGCGCCTAGCGCGCGAAGCCTCAGGCGGCGCGCACCTTGGCCTTGGGCTCCGGGTAGGGATAGAGCATGTTGAGCGCCACCGACTGGTGATTGGCCTGCACGATGCGCACATGCTCGCGCTTGAGTTCGCGCGCGTGCCGCACGCCGCAGGAGTGGGCGATCATGTCGATCTCGCGATTGATGCCGTTGCAGTAGTTGGCGACGCGCAGGTACTTCTCCTCCACCACCAGCGCGCGCTGCAGGCGCTTGCTGTGCGTGGTGACGCCGGTCGGGCAGGTGTTCTGGTGGCAGCGCAGCGCCTGGATGCAGCCCAGCGAGAACATGAAGCCGCGCGCGGTGTTGACGAAATCGGCGCCGGCGGCGATCGCCCAGGCAGCGCGTGCCGAGGTGATCAGCTTGCCAGCGGCGATTACGCGTATGCGCTGGCGCAAACCTGATTCGATCAGCGAATCCACTACCCGCGGCAGCGCCTCGTCGATCGACAGGCTCATGTGGTCGGCGAGCGCTTGCGGGGCGGCGCCCGAGCCCCCTTCGCCGCCGTCGATGGCGAGAAAGTCGGGCGCAAATTCCAGGCCGCGGCGCTGCACCGCCTCGCCCAGTTCGTTCATGAAACGCCAGCCGCCGATCGCGGTTTTGACGCCGACCGGGCGGCCGGTGAGATCGCGGATCCAGGCGATCTTGTCGAGCAATTCGTTGATGTTCGAGATGTCGCGGTGCCGGTTCGGGCTGATCGAATCGCGCCCTTCCGGGATGCCGCGGATCTGCGCGATCTCCGCCGTCACCTTTCTCGCCGGCAGCACGCCGCCCTTGCCGGGCTTGGCGCCCTGCGAAAGCTTGATCTCGAATGCCTTCACCACCTTGGCAATTTCGAGCAGGCGATCCGGATTGAGGTTGCCCTGCGCATCGCGCACGCCGTACTTGGCAGTGCCGACCTGCATGATGATGTCGCAGCCGCCCTCCAGATGGTAGGGCGAGAGTCCGCCTTCCCCGGTGTCCATCCAGCAGCCGGCAATGGCGGCACCGCGCGACAGCGAGCGCACCGCCGGCGCCGAAATCGCGCCGAAGCTCATGCCGCTGATATTGACTACCGAGCGTGCCTCGAACGGCAGCTTTGCGTAGCCCTCGCCGAGCGTGAGCGAGGGGGTCGGCAGCCGCTCTTCCTCCAGCACCGGGAACGGGTGATTGACGAAGATCAGCGCGCCTGACTGGTGCAGGTCGTAGGTCGAGCCAAAACCGATCACGCCGCCTTCGTTTTTCGCAATCCGGTAGACCCAGCCGCGCGTGGCGCGGTTAAATGGCATCTCGTCGCGGTCGCCGGCGAAAAAATACTGGCGGAAATACTCACCCAGTTCCTCGAAAAAGTAGCGCAGCCGGCCGATGACCGGGTAGTTGCGCAGCACGCCGTGCTTCTTCTGCGTGATATCGCTGATGAAAACGAACACCAGCCCGATCACCAGCGCGAACCCGATTAGCGTGCCGAGCCCGTACGACAGAATGCCCATCACATCCATCGGCCTGTCCCCCTGGCCGCTATGATAGGCGAAAAGCCCGGCTCAGGACTTCAGCTTGCGCACGACGTCGTAGATCTCGGCCGCGTGGTGGCGCGGATTGACGTTGTAGGCGGCGTGGCGGATCACGCCTTTCTTGTCGATGACGAAGGTCGAGCGCACCACGCATTCGCGCCGCACGCCGTCCATTTCCTTTTCCTGCAGCACGCCGTAGCGCCGGCAGACTTCGCCCTCCGGATCCGACAGCAAGCCGATCGACAGGCCGTGCCGGTCGCGAAAATCGGCATGCGTGAGGCAATCGTCGCGCGACACGCCGAGAATCACGCAGTTGCAACGGTCGAACTCGCCCTCGTGGTCGGAGAACTCCGCGGCCTGCAGCGTGCAGCCGGGCGTATTGTCGCGCGGATAGAAGTACAGCACGATGCGCTTCTTGCCGAGAAACGACGACAGCTTCACCGACTGCATATCCGCATCGGGCAGCGTAAACACGGGCGCGTTTTGACCTGGTTGCAGCATAAGTTGGCTGCGGGAAATTTTATGCTGGTACCCGCGTTTGACAAGCCCTGCTTCGCTATTTGTCGTCCGCTTGCCACATTTATAATCAATCGATGGAAGAAGCGCTGCTAGGGGGCTTGTCGCCGCAGGTTTTTTTGCGCCGACACTGGCAGAAACGCCCGCTGCTGGTGCGTCGTGCGCTGCCGGGTTTTCGCGGCGCGATCTCGAAAGCGACGCTATTCGCGCTGGCAGCGCGTACCGACGTCGAGTCCCGCCTTGTGGAGCGGCGCAAGCACCGCTGGCGCGTGACCGAGGGTCCGCTGCACAATTCGCGACTGGCGGGCGCGGGCGCACGCAATTGGACGCTGCTCGTCAATGGAGTGAACTATTACAGCGCTGCCGCCGAACGCCTGCTGCGCCGCTTTGCGTTCGTGCCGCAGGCGCGGCTCGATGACCTGATGGTGAGTTACGCCGCCCCCGGCGGCGGTGTCGGTCCGCATTTCGACTCCTACGACGTGTTCCTGCTGCAGGGGGCAGGCCGGCGCGTCTGGCGCCTCGCCCGCGCGCGGCGTTTTGCGCTGCTGCCCGGGGCGCCACTGAAATTGATTGACGGATTCCGCGCCGAAGAAGAGCTCCTGCTCGAACCCGGCGACCTGCTCTACGTGCCGCCCGGCTGGGGCCACGACGGGGTAGCGCTCGACGCCTGCGTCACCTGCTCGATCGGATTCCGCGCCCCGCGTGGCGCCGAGCTTGCCGCGGCGTTCCTCGACTACCTGCACGAGCGCGGCCTGCCCGATGCCAATTACCGGGATCCCGGGCTGCGCGCCGCGACGAACCCAGCCAGGATCGGCCGGGAGTTACTCGACTACGCCGAGACGCAGCTCTCGCGCGTGCGCTGGAGCAAAGCCGACGCGGGCGATTTCCTTGGACGCTATCTGAGCACGCCCAAGCCTAATTTCCTGTTCAAGCGTCCGACGCGAAGCAATCCGCAGCTGTCGCGCTGCGAGGTCACGCTCGATGCGAAAACGCAAATGCTTTACCGGGGCCGGCGCTTCTTCATCAACGGCGAATCGTTCGTTGCGCGCGCCAGCCAGCGCCGCGCCTTGTCGCTATTGGCCGACCGGCGCCGCATCGCCGGCCGGCCGCTTGCGCGCGCCGGGCTCGAACCCCTAGTCTTGCAGTGGCACCGCGCTGGTTACCTGCGGCTCGACACCCACCGATGAACGCCGAACGCACGGATTCGGAATACCTGCGCTTCGATGGCGAAGCCGAGTTTCAGGAAGCAGTGGACCGCCTGCTCGAGCTGCCGGGGCGCGAGCTGCGGATATTCGATCCGGATCTGCTGGTGCTGCGCCTTAACGCGCCCGCCCGCATCGTGCTGCTGGAGCGCTTCCTGCGCGGCAGCCGTACCCGCAAGATCCAGGTCGTGGTGCACCATACCGAGCACCTGACGCGCCATTGCCCGCGCATGATGAGCCTGCTGAAACTGTTCAGCCACGCGATCCAGATCAACCGCACGCACGAGGAAATCCGCAGCCTGCAGGACGCCTTCATGGTGCTCGACGCCGAGCATTACCTGCGCCGGCCGGTGGCCGAGCATTTCCGCGGCGCCCTCGGCCTGTACGACGAAACCGAGGCGCTGGCAATGCGCTCGCGCTTTCTGGAAATCTGGGCGGCGTCGTTTCCGGGCGTCGCCAGCACCACCCTGGGCCTGTAACGCCGCTAGCGCAGTTCGCGCCAGGCGAAGCCTTCCTCCTGCGTCGAGAGGCCGATCCAGTCCGGCGCGCAGCCCATCGCGCGCGCCAGCGCCGCGCGCGCCAGCTCGGGCCGGTTGTTCTGGTGCGACAGGTGCGCGGCCAGTACATGCTTCAGGCGCGAACGCTCCAGCGCCGCAAGCAGTTTTTCGGCTGCGGCATTGGACAGGTGGCCGAACGGGCCGGCAATGCGCTCCTTCAGCCATTTCGGGTAGTCGCCGTCGCGCAGCATGTCGTGGTCGTGGTTGCATTCGAGGACCAGCGCGTCGCAACCCGACAGCGTCATCTCCACGTGGGCGGTGGAAACGCCAATGTCGGTGAGCACACCCAGGCGGAATGCGCCATCCGAAAGAACGAACTGGACCGGCTCGCGCGCATCGTGCGGTACGGTGTACGGCTGCACTTCGATGCCGCCGATCGCGAAGGCGGTGCGGCCGTCGATGGTCCGCGTTTCGACTACCCCCGCCACTTTGCCCGATTCAGCCAGCGCCGCCTGCGTGCCGTAAGTCAGCCAGACCGGCAGGCGGTGCAGGGCCGCGAACGGATAAGCCTGGCCGGCATGGTCGTCGTGTTCGTGGGTTACCAGGATTCCGGCGAGGTCGGACGGCGCCAGGCCGATGCGCGCCAAGCGCCGCTCGGTTTCTCGCGGCGACAGGCCGCAGTCGAGCAGCACGCGAGTGCCGTCGGCTTCGGCAACCAGGCAATTTCCCTTGGAACCGCTGCCGATCGCAGCGAAGCGCAACGTCACCTAAGCTGTTCGTGTAACAGCGCGACGATGCGGCGCGTGGTCTGGGTGTTGGCCTGCGCCCCATCCTTGGTCAGGATCTGCACCACGCATTTGCCGGCGAACTGCCGGATATGGACCCGATACTGCTCCGCCTTGACCCCGGTATCGCTGGGCTTCCAGAAGGCGAGCCTGGACAGCAAGCCCTTTTCGCCATCCTTGCGTGCCATGTCATTGGCGTCCGTGTCGGCGTAGCGCACGAAGTACTGCCCTTTCTGGCGATCGCGGTCCTCGACCGTAAAGCCGACGCGGTCAAGTGCAAGGCCGACGCGGCGCCAGGTGCGATCGAAAGGCTCGAACACTTCAAGCGTCTCGAAGCCGCCGATGCCCTGCTGGATCGCCGCTCGCGCAGCGGCCGGCGTGCTGCTCGCCACCATCTGCTTCGCCTTCTCTTCCTGCGTGCCGAGGCGCACCATCAGGCGGCGCAGGAATTCAGCCTCGAGTTCCGGATCGGGCGGACGCGGCTGCCAAACGGTCTGGATCCGCTCCACATCGCGGGCCACCTCGATCATGCCGCGATGGCTGATGTAGATCTCGGTGCCGCCCTCGTCGTTGCGCTCAAGGCGGGTACGGAATTTGTCGCGCTCGGCGGTCGAGTAAAGCTGGTCGAGCAGCTTGCCGAGCATGTTGCGGATGAAATCCTGCGGAATCTTGGCGCGGTTCTCAGCCCAGTCGGTTTCCATCACTCCGGCTTCCGGCACGTTGACCGAGATCAGGAAGCCGTTTTCCTGCCAGAAATCGCGCACCAGCGGCCACAGCTTTTCTGGCGGCTCGGGCACCACCAGCCAGCGCTGCGTGCCGGCACGCTCGACGCGCATGTTCTCGACCGCCGGCAGCACGCCGGCGGTGAGCTTGCCGGTTTTCTGCTGCTGCGCGCGGTCTGCCTGGTAGCCCGACAGGGTTGCTGAACTCTTGCCGGTGTCCGGCACCACGTAGCGGTTGTCGCGCGCCGGCGTGGTCAGGTCGGGCGGCACTTCCAGCGTCGGCAACTGGCCGGAAGATTTGTAATCGACCTTTTTTCCTTCCAGCAGGGGACCGCTGGTGCAGGCGGCCAGCGACAGCGTCAATGCGGTGGTGAGCGCGGCCCCGCAAAACTTCATGCGCGCTTCTCGACCATGCGCAGCGGCAGCGCAACGCCCGCCTCGGCCAGCGCCTCGCGCACGCTGTCGTGGCAGCGGTCCGACAGCGGCACCAGCGGCAGCCGCAGGCCCGGTTCGATCAGGCCCATCTGGGTCATCGCCCACTTTACCGGCGCCGGGTTGGTCTCGATGAACAGTTTTTGATGCAGGCCAAGCAGCCTGAGATTCAGCTCGCGCGCCTTTTTCACATCCCCGACCAGGGCGGCTGCGCACATTTCGTGCATCAATCTCGGCGCAACGTTCGCCGTTACCGAGATCACGCCGTGCCCGCCGAGCAGGATCAGCGCCAGCGCGCCCGCATCTTCGCCGGAGTAGATCGCAAAATTGCGCGGTGCGCGCTTGATCAGGTCGCTGCCGCGTTCCATGTTGGCGGTCGCGTCCTTGATGCCGATGATGCCGGGCAGCGCGGCCAGCCGCAGCACGGTCTCGTTCTGCAGGTCGGTGACGGTTCGCACCGGCACGTTGTAGAGGATCATCGGCAGGTCGACCGTCTCCGCGATTTTGCGGAAATGCTGGTAGAGCCCCGCCTGGGTCGGCTTGTTGTAGTACGGCACCACCGACAGGCTGGCAGTGGCGCCGGCCTTCTTGGCCGACTCGGTCAGCTCGATCGCCTCGGCGGTCGAGTTGCCGCCCGTGCCGGCAATTATCGGGATGCGGCCCTTGGCGTGCTCGACCGCAATGCGGATCAGCTGCTTGTGCTCGTCGAAATCCACCGTCGGCGACTCGCCGGTCGTGCCCACCACCACGATGCCGTCGGTGCCCTCGGCGATGTGCCAGTCGATCAGGTGCTTGAAGCGCGGCAGGTCGAGCTGTCCGTCGGCCAGCATCGGCGTCACGATCGCGACCATACTGCCTGTAATCATGGTTGCCACTCCGTTCACATTGACTGACCAGCGATTTTAGCCCTAGCGTCCCCGCACGGCACAAAGTCTTTGAATACAAGCGGGTTTTGGCGAATCAACCGCACCCTCCGCAAACCCCTGGACCGACCAGTCGCCGAAGGCCTCGAGCAATTCGCCGGGCCGCAGCAGGAACGCCGGGTTGGACGGCTTGCCGAACCTTTCGTTCCCGGCCATGAAAGTCTCGTAGATCAGCACCCCGCCGGGCGCGAGCGCTTCGCGAATTCTGGCGAACAGCGGTCGGTGCAGATAGTTGGCGACGACGATTCCCTCGAACCGTTCCCCGGCGAGCGGCCAGGGCGAACCATCCTCAAGATCCGCCTGCACGAAGCGCGCGCCGGGAATCTGCTGGGGCGCGCGGTCCACCGCCACCACCTGCAGGCCCCTTGCCAGGAAAATCCGGGCGTGGCGGCCGCCGCCGCAGGCCAGGTCGAGCACCGTGCCCTGCGCGATCAGCGGTGCCCAGCGTTCGACCCAGGGCGACGGCACGCTATCTGAGCAGTGCGGCACAGAAGGACATGAGATCGCCAAACATGACCAACATGTCCGGGCGCAGATAGGCGGAGAACGCCGCAGCGCTGACGAACGCAAGAAGCACCACCCCGACCAGTTTCCAGCCCAGCCGCTTTTTTGCGGCATCCATATCAGGCCGGGGCGGCTGCCGCGCGACGTTCGGCAAGAGGCGTTTCGTTGACCGGCAGGTTGACGAGTGCGGCAAACACGCCCAAGCCGATCGAAATCTGAAACGCGATGTCGTAGCTGCCGACGTTGTCGTAGAGCCAGCCGGCGAGCCAGACGCCAATGAAACTGCCGATCTGGTGGCCGAAAAAGACGAGCGACGACAGTAGCGCGGCGTAGCGCATGCCGAAAATGTGGCCGACCAGGCCGTTGGTCAGCGGCACGGTGCCGAGCCACAGCAGCCCGATGCCGCACGCGAACAGGTACAGCGTCAGCGGAGACAGCGGCAGGAACACCAGCATCGCGATCAACCCGGCGCGAATCGCGTAAATGCTCGATAGCAGGTACTTCTTGCTGTAGAGGCCGCCGAGCCAGCCCGCGCCCAGCGTGCCGACGATGTTGAACAGGCCGATCAGTGCGAGCGCGATCATGCCATGCTCAGGTTTGAGGCCGGCGTCCGTGACGAACGACGGCAGGTGCACGGTCAGCATGGCAATGTGAAAACCGCATACGAAAAATCCCCAGAACAGCAGGTGAAACCCCTTCTCTCCCAGCGCTTCGTGCAACGCCCCGCTGATCGATTGCGGTGCACCGGCAGCGACGGCTGGCTTGCCCGAAAGAAACAGCGCTAGCGGAACGATCAGTGCGGCGATTCCCGCCAGCACGAACAATGCGATGTGCCAGTCGAAACGCGTAATCAGGAACTGCGTCACCGGCAGCAGCGCGAACTGACCGAAGGAGCCGGCCGCGGTGGCAAGGCCCATCGCGAAGCTGCGCCTCTCCGGCGCAACCGCGCGGCCGATCACGGCGAGGACGATGCCGAAGCTGGTACCGCCCAGCGCCATGCCGATCAGCACCCCGGAGTTGAGGTGCATGCCAAGCGGCGTTTCTACCAGCGACATGCCGATCAACCCCAGCACATAGGTCACGCCTGCGCCGGCAACGACGCGCCCCGCGCCATAGCGATCGGCGAGACCGCCGGCCACGGCGCCCAGCGCGCCCCAGGCGAGGTTCTGAATCGCGATCGACAGCGAGAAAACCTGCCGCCCCCAGCCGTATTCCAGGCTCATCGGCTGCAAGAACAGCCCGAAGCCCGCGCGTACGCCGAAGCCTATGCACAGGATCAGGCAGCCGGCGGCGAGCACCAGCAGCGGGTTGCGCAGCCTGGCGTTAGTCATTGAGCGTCATCTCTTGCGCGCCCACCAGTACAGCGGAATTCCCACCGCCATCATCAGCAGCCCCACCAGCACCAGGTTGCCGAACTTGGGCCCGTAATGGGGATTGAAGATATAGGCGACCGCCTTCCACAGCATGAAGCCGCACATGGTACAGAAGACGAGGGGCAGGAGCGGATACAGCGGGACTCTGAATCCGCCCGCAGCTGCATCCTGGTTCTGGAATCTGAGGACGAACAGCGTCACGCCGGTCAGCAGGAAGAAGGTCCAGAACACCGGCGCGGTATACGCCACCATCGCGTCGAATCCGTCTTTGGTCGCGGCGCTCGCACCGCCGATCAGCAGCAGCGTGATCACGCCCTGCAGCACCAGCGCATTGGCCGGCGTGCTGCCGCTTTCGCGCCAGATGCCCAATCCGGAGAACAAAGGAACGTCCTGCCCCATCGCAAAATTGGTCCGCGCGCCGGTGAACACCGCGGCGTTGATGGTGGTGAGCGCGGAAACGCAGACCAGCAGGGCGAGCAGATTTGCGCCCTGCCCGCCGGCGACCAGCCGCATCACGTCCGCGCCGACCGCCTTCGAGCCCGCCATGCCGCCCTGCCCCAGCGCCATCAGATAGCCGACGTTCACCAGCAGGTAGATCAGGGTCACCGCGAGAATTCCGCCGACCAGGATGCGCAGCATGTTGCGGCGCGGCTCGCGCACTTCGCCGGCCAGATAGGCCGCCTCGTTCCAGCCACCGAAGGTGAAGAAGACGAACATCATGGCGAACAGGAAATCGCCGCCGCCGGCCGGCGCCGCCGCGGGTTTCGGTGTGCCGCCGGAAAAGATGCCGGCAAGACCGAGGAACAACAGGCCGGCAATGAGCGCGATCTGCATCACTTTCTGCAAGGTTTTCGATTGCAGGGTGCCGGCGAAATTGAGCAGCGTGAGCGCCGCCACGGCTATCGCAGCGTAGATCGCCACACTGCGCTCGCCCAGGCGAAAAATCTCGCTCGCGTACTCGCCGAAGACGAACGCGACCGCGGCAATCGCACCGGTTTGAATCACTGTCATGCGCGACCAGGCGAACAAGAACCCCACTCCCCGCCCCAGGCCGCGCCTCAGAAAGGTGTACTCGCCGCCGGTTTCCGGGTGCCGGGCAGACAGCTCGGCGTAGACCAGCGCGCCGCACAGCGAGATCACGCCGCCCAGCAGCCAGGCCAGCAGGAATTCGGTGCCGCTCGAGGTATTGCCAGCGACGATGGAAGGCGCCTTGAAGATGCCCACGCCGATCATCATTCCGGCGGTCAGGTAGATCCCGTCGGCAACCGAGAGTAAAGGCTTGGGCGCGTTCATTGTCGGCTCGCTTTCCATGGCAGGATGTCCGCGCGCTCCCCGTCGGAAACGCGCAGCTCACCCTCGATGCTGTCGCCCGCCAGCTTGCCGCGGAACAGCAGGTTGTGGACCCGGCCGAAAACCGAACCGGTCATCGCAAGGCGGATGTCCTCGCCGCGCAAGCGCGCGCCGCGCACCGCCATCGGCGTACCGCCGGCGCGCACGTCCACATCGAGGATCTGGTAGGTCTGCGCGATCTCGAACTGCCAGCGGCCGCCGAACTCGGGCAGATCGGCGATCCAACGCCCGCGCGCGTCGGCCGGCACCAGCCAGAGAAACACGCGCGAGCGGCCACGCGAGCCGGCCATCTTCTCGGCCAGGGTGAGTTCGATCATTTCGTCGTACGACCAGGGTCCCAGATCGTAGTCGTGCGAAACGATGCGCGCGCCGGGCTTGAGCTGCTTGATCAGGCGCGGCAGCAGCTTCAGGTTCACTTCGGGCAGCAGGTACATGGTCACAACATTGACGCCGTGCAAATCGGTTTCGAACAGGTCCTGCACTTCGAAGCTGGCGAGCGAAGCGACGCCGGCCCGCTCCGCGTTTTCGCGCGCCAGTTTCACCAGCTGCGGATCGATGTCGACGCCAAGGCCGCGCACGCCATAACGCTTGGCCGCCTCGATCACGATGCGCCCGTCGCCCGAACCGAGGTCCACCAGGCGCTCGCCTGCTTTCGGCTGCGCGAGGTAGAGCATGCGCTCCACTACCGCATCCGGCGACACGACGAACGGCGTGGTTCCGTCATCCCACGCCCAGGACTGCGCGCTCACGCTCGCCGCCGCGCAACACAGCAGCGAAAAAAGCAACGATCTCAAGCGGGTAAAATCCCGCCTCGCGCCCCGGTAGCTCAGTGGATAGAGCAGCCCCCTCCTAAGGGGCAGGTCGCACGTTCGATTCGTGTCTGGGGCGCCAGGCATTTTCCGAATGCCGAAGTTTACCGTTCTCCGCGCGAGGCGACATTTGGCAGCCGCATCCTGCACGGACCGTTTACCAGCGCGCTGGTTTCAGCGCCGGTCGGCATGTACTTCGCAGGGACTGCCATCGCCTACCTGGAACACAGTTGCCGCTTCAAGGCGCCGGTGCGCGCGGGCGATACCCTGGCGACGCGCTGAGCGGCAGCGCTAGGCGCGCGCGGCGAGTTTCTGTTCCTCGCGCTTGCGCAATTCCTTCCTCTGCACCTTGCCGGTGGTGGTCATCGGCAGGGCGTCGATGAACTCGATTTCGCGCGGATATTCGTAGGGCGCCAGCCGACCGCGCACGTGTTCCTGGATCTGGTCGATCAGCGCCTGCGAAGCGGATTGTCCGGGCTGCAGCACGATGAAGGCCTTGACGATCTGGCCGCGCGTCGCGTCGGGTTTGCCGATCACCGCGGCGTTGGCCACTGCCGGATGCTTGACCAGGCAGGACTCGATTTCGGCCGGGCCGATGCGGTAGCCCGACGCCTTGATGACGTCGTCGGTGCGCCCCTGGTACCAGAGGTAGCCGTCCTCGTCCATGCGCCCCTGGTCGCCGGTGCAGCCCCAGTCGCCGATGAACTTGTCGCGGGTCGCCTGTGGGTTGTTCCAGTACTCGAGAAAGAAAACCGGATTGCCCTGGCGGTGCACTGCAATCTCGCCGAGTTCACCGCGCGCCACCTCCCCGCCCTGGTCGTCGATCACTGCGACCCGGTGCCCCGGATAGGGTCGGCCGATCGAACCGGGCTTCACCGGCCATGCGGCCCCGCAATTGCCCACCACGTAATTGATTTCAGTCTGGCCGAACATCTCGTTGATGGTCACGCCGAGCTGCTCGCGCGCCCATTCGATGACGGTGACGCCGACCGACTCGCCCGCGCTCATGATCGAGCGCAATCCGAGCTGGTATTTGTTGCGTGGCTCGGCCACCGACTTCATCATCAGCTTGAGCGCGGTCGGAAACAGGAACGCATTGCGCACGCCGTACTTTTCCAGCAGGTAGTACGCCTTCTCGGCCTCGAAGCGACCGCGGTAGCCGAGGATCGGAATGCCGAAATTCCAGCTCGGTAGCAGCGCGTCGAACAGACCGCCCGCCCAGGCCCAGTCCGCGGGCGACCAGAACATGTCGCCGGGCTGCGGGAAGAAATCGTGCGAGTAGAGGAAACCCGGCACGTTGCCGATCAGCAGGCGGTGCGCTTGCAGCGCGCCCTTGGGCGGCCCGGTGGTGCCGCTGGTGTAGATGATCAGCGCGGGATCTTCGACGGACGTATCGAGCGCCGCGAATTCACTGCTGGCCTTCTCGAGCAGCGATTCGTAGGCATGCACACCCGTCTCTCTCGCGCCCCCGACGCCGATCACGTGCTTGAGATGCTGCAGCTTGCTCCGCACTGCCCACAGGTTGGCGATGGTGGTGGGCTCGACCAGCGCGACGCTCGCGCCGGCAAAATCCATCCGGTACTCGAGCGCATCCGGGCCGAACAGGTGCGACAACGGCAGTGCGATCGCGCCCATCTGGAAAATCGCCATGTAGGCGATCGCCATTTCGGGCCGCTGCGGCAGGATCAGCGCGACGCGGTCGCCACGCCTGACTCCCAGCGCTGCCAGCGCATTCGACAAGCGGTTCGCTTCGCGCTGAACGTCCCAGAACGTGTACTTGGCGGTTGTGCCCGATTCGTCCTCCCAGTACAGCGCAAAGCGCGAGCGGTCGGCCGCCCAGCGGCCGCAGCAGGCCCGCGCGATGTTGTAGCGCTCGGGGACCTGCCAGCGCCAACCGCGATACAACTCGTCGTAGCGGTCGGTCATTTCTTTTCGGCGCTCGACAGTGAATCTGAGAGTTTGAGCCGCTCGGCGTTGATCGGCGGTTCTTTCGGCGCCTCCTTCGCAGGCTTGACGACGATCGCCGGCGCAATGACCCCTTTGGAATTCTGCCTGGCGTTCACGTTGGCCCGCGCGGCGGCCTCGAAGGCGGCGATCTTGATCAGCGGCGGCGGGTTAAGCTGGTACAAGATCCATATCGACCAAGCAACGGTAAACAGCATCACGGCTGCCAGAAATCGCCAAAGCCATTCGTCGATCCTGACTTTGCCCATTGTCTGGCCCAGTTTAACATTGAACCCTATTTCCCCTGAGGATACCGATGCTTACGTATGCAAAAGGCCGCGCATTCTGAGCCCCGAACCGAGGCCGCAAGCATGAAGTTCTGCCCGAACTGCGGCGCGGCGGTAGCGCGGCGCGTGCCGCCCGGCGACGCGCTGCCGCGCGACGTTTGCGACGCCTGCGGCAACATCCATTACCAAAACCCGAAGCTGGTCCTTGGCGCGATTCCCGAGTGGCAAGGCCGCCTGATGCTGTGCCGGCGCGCGATCGAGCCGCGCTACGGCTACTGGACCTTGCCGGCCGGCTTCATGGAGAACGACGAGACCACCGGCGAGGCAGCGGCGCGCGAAACGCTGGAAGAGGCTGGCGCCCGCATCGAGCTGCTGGCCGTTTTCAGCATAATTTCCGTCCCCTATGTCAATCAAGTGCACCTGTTTTACCGCGCGCGGCTGCTCGATCTGGCACTCAAGCCGGGCGTCGAGAGCCTCGAAGTCGGCCTGTTCGAGGAGGCTCAGGTACCCTGGAAGGACATCGCCTTTCGCACGGTAGGGCTGACCCTGAAGCACTGGTTCGCCGACCGCGCCCGCGGCGCGTTCAGCTTTCACGCCGAAGACCTCAAGTAAATCCAAGTCGGGTATGCTTCGATGTGGTGCGTAAGAGAGCGCACCAGCACGGGGAGGCTTGCATGACAATGCGTTCACTTACGAAAACGCTGCTTGCACTGTTGTTGCTGTCTGCGCCGCTCGCCGGTGCCGCGGAACCGCCCAAGCTCGATCCCGCCAACACGGCGTGGATGATCACCGCCTCGGTGCTGGTGCTATTCATGACGCTGCCCGGCCTCGCGCTGTTCTACGCGGGACTGGTGCGCTCGAAGAACGTGCTATCGGTGCTGATGCAATGCTTTTCCATCACCTGCGCGGTGACGATTGCCTGGGTGATCGCCGGCTACAGCCTGGCCTTCGGCGATGGCGGCAGCCTCAACGCCTGGTATGGCGGGTGGGACAAGAGCTTCCTCGCCGGCATTGGGGTCACAACGCTCAAGGGCAGCATTCCCGAAACCGTGTTCGCCATGTTCCAGTTGACGTTCGCCATCATCACGCCGGCGCTGGTCGTCGGCGCTTACGCAGAGCGCGTGCGCTTCTCCGGCATGCTCGTGTTCAGCCTGCTCTGGCTGCTGTTGGTGTACAGCCCGATTGCGCACTGGGTCTGGGGCGACGGCTGGCTGCAGAAGATGGGGCTCATGGATTTCGCCGGGGGCACCGTGGTGCACCTGAACGCGGGCATGGCGGCGCTGGTCTGCGCGCTGGTGCTCGGCCGGCGCAAGGGCTTTCCTGATACGCCGATGCCGCCGCACAACCTCACCATGACCGTGACCGGCGCCTGCATGCTCTGGGTCGGCTGGTTCGGCTTCAACGCCGGCAGCGCGCTCGCCGCCGATGGTTCGGCCGGGATGGCGATGCTGGTGACGCACATCGGCGCAGCGACCGGCTCGCTCGCCTGGCTCATCTGCGAATGGTTGCGTTACGGCAAACCGTCGGTGCTCGGCATCGTCACTGGCATGGTCGCCGGGCTGGGCACCATCACTCCGGCATCCGGTTTCGTAGGCCCGATGGGGGCAATCGCCATCGGCGCGATTGCGGGCGTCCTCTGCTTCTTCGCCACCAGCTGGATGAAGCGCTCGCTGGGCATCGACGACTCGCTGGATGTCACCCCGGTGCACGGCGTGGGCGGCTTTCTGGGGACCTTGCTGACGGGCGTTTTTGCCGCGAGTTCGCTGGGCGGAGTCGGCTACGCCGAGAACGTGAGCATGGGCGGCCAGGTGACGACGCAATTGATCGGGGTCGTCTCGGTTGCGGCCTGGTGCGGCATCGTGACCTGGTTGCTGCTCAAGCTCACCGATGGGATGGTCGGAATGCGCGTCAGCTCCGACGCCGAGACCGAGGGCCTGGACACGGTGGAGCACAACGAGAAGGGCTACAATCTGTAGTAATGCAGCGCCGGGATTTCATCCGATTTTGCGCGGCGTCGGCCGCCGCCGGCGGGTCGCGCGCTCTCGCGGCAGACGCCACCGCCAGTTTCTATGAACGCGCCCGCCTGGTGGGCGACGGCGGGGCGCCGCTGAAAGCGGCGAGCCTGCCCGTCGACAGCAACCTGATTTTCCATTACCCGTTCGCGAGTACGCCCTGCTTTCTGCTCAACCTGGGGCGCCCGGCAAAGGCGATGGCGCGCCTGGCCACCGCCGATAACCGCAGCTACGAATGGAAAGGCGGGGTCGGCCAGAGGCGATCGATCGTCGCCTATTCGGCGATCTGCGCGCACCAGCTCGCCTACCCGACCAGGGAAATCAGCTTCATCAGCTTCCGGACCGAGAAGAGCGCCCGCAACCGCCTCGGCAACGTCATCCATTGCTGCGCCGAGCACAGCCAGTACGACCCGGCCGAGGGCGCGCGGGTACTGGCGGGGCCCGCGCCGCAGCCGCTCGCGGCGATCCTGCTCGAACACGATGCGCGCAGCGATGAATTGACCGCGGTCGGCACGCTGGGCGGGGAAATGTTCAACCAGTTCTTCGCCAAGTACGAGCGCAAGCTGTCGCTCGAAGGCGGCGCAGCGCGCGCGCCCGCGGGCGCAACCTGCGTGGTACAGGCGCTGGAAAATTTCTGCCGGCAGCAGGTCAGATGCTGAAATGGCTGGAAAGGGACGATCCCTTTCCGCCCCCAGAGTCGGCACTCAGGAATCCCGACGGGCTGCTGTGCAGCGGCGCCGATCTGTCCACCGAGCGGCTGCTCGATGCCTACCGGCGCGGCATTTTCCCCTGGTTCTCGGGCGACCAGCCGATTCTGTGGTGGTCGCCCGATCCGCGCATGGTGTTGTTCTGCGACGAGCTGACCGTGCCGCGCTCGCTCGCCAAGAACCGGCGCAACAAGAGATACGAAGTAAGAATAGATTTCGCCTTTGCCAAGGTAATCGGAGCTTGTGCAGAACCAAGAAAAGGCGAACCCGGAACCTGGCTGGGAACCGACATGCAGGCCGCCTACCTTGCGCTGCACCAGGCCGGCCACGCGCATTCATTCGAAACCTGGCAGGACGGGGCGCTGGTAGGCGGCCTATACGGGGTCGCCCTTGGCCGGGCGTTCTACGGCGAATCGATGTTCTCGCGCGCCACCGACGCGTCCAAGGTCGCGCTGGTGGCGCTGGTTGAAACGCTGCGCGAGCGCGACTACCCGATGATCGACTGCCAGCAGCGCACCCCGCTGCTCGCTTCGCTCGGTGCGCGCGAGATTCCGCGCCGGCAGTTTTTGCGTCGCCTCGCGGCATTGGTAAACTATGCCGAACCACCGGGGAAATGGACGCGTGTCTCGGCTTAACGACCTCCCGCATGCGGTACTGCAGTTCTACGTAACTGCTCCCTACCCTTGCAGCTATCTGCCCGAGCGCATGGCGCGCTCGCAGGTAGCCACGCCGAGCCATCTGATCAACACCGAGCTGTACGGCGAACTGGTCAAGGCCGGTTTCCGGCGCAGCGGCATTTTCACCTACCGGCCGCACTGCGACACCTGCCGCGCCTGCGTGCCGGTGCGCATCCCGGTGCAGGAGTTCTGCGCCAGCCGCTCGCAGCGGCGCGCCTGGAATCTGCACCAGGAACTCGCCGCGCAGGCCCAGCCGCTGAAGTTCCGGCTCGAGCATTACGCGCTCTACCTGCGCTACCAGTCGCGGCGCCATTCCGGGGGCGGCATGGATAACGACAGCCGCGACCAGTACTCCCATTTTCTGCTGCAGAGCCGGGTCGACACGCGGCTGGTGGAGTTCCGCGACAACGGCCAGCTGGTGATGGTGTCGATCGTCGATTACCTGCCCGACGGGCTGTCCTCGGTTTACACCTTCTTCGAACCGGACCGGCGCAGCGTAAGCTACGGCACCTTCAACGTGCTGTGGCAGATCGAGGCCTGCCGCGCTCTCGGCCTGCCTTACCTGTACCTCGGTTACTGGATCAACGAAAGCCCGAAAATGGCCTACAAGGCGCGCTTCGCGCCGATCGAAGGCTTCAGTGGCGGCGAGTGGCGCCGCCTCGAGCTCGACGACCTGGCCTGACGCATGCTCTATGCGCTGGCGCGACCGCTCCTGTTCGCGCTGGATCCGGAAACTGCCCATCAGCTTGCGCTGAAGTTTTCCGGGCTGGCCCGCCTGTTTGCCGCCAGGCCGCCCGCGTGCCCCGTGCGCGTCATGGGTCTGGATTTTCCGAACCCGGTCGGCCTCGCTGCCGGCTTGGACAAGCACGCCGAGCATATCGCGGGTCTGGCCGCGCTCGGCTTCGGTTTCCTCGAACTGGGCGGCGTCACGCCGCGCCCGCAGCCCGGCAATCCCCGGCCGCGCCTGTTTCGCATTGCCGAGGCCAGCGCGATCATCAACCGGTACGGATTGAACAGCGTTGGCGTGGATGAATTTGTCGAGAATCTCAGGAAAGCGAAAACCAATGCCATCTTTGGCGTAAATATCGGCAAAAACAAGGACACGGCCAATGAAAATGCGGCCGAGGACTATTCGTTGTGCCTGGAAAAGCTCTACCCGCACGTCGATTACGTAACGCTGAATATTTCCTCCCCCAATACCGCGGGCCTGCGCGACCTGCAGGAGGCCGCGGCGCTCAGCGAGCTCTTGAAAACAATATTTCGCAAGCGTGAAATGCTGCGCGACAAGCATGGGCGCAACGTGGCAGTGGCGCTGAAGATCTCTCCCGACCTGGATGACGCGCAGCTCGGCGCCATCGCGCAAGTGGCGCGGCGCGAAAAAATCGACGCGATCGTCGCGACCAACACTACGCTCGCGCGCGATGGCGTGACACATTTGCCGCAAGGGCAGGAATCCGGTGGCCTTTCAGGCGCGCCGCTGCGTGAGCGCTCGACCCACGTACTGCGCGTCCTTTCGCAGCAACTGCAGGGCGAGATCCCGCTCATCGGCGTGGGCGGCATCCTGACCGGTGCCGATGCGGCAGAAAAGCTCGCTGCCGGGGCCTCGCTGGTGCAACTCTACAGCGGACTGATCTACCGCGGACCGGAACTGATTGCCGAGTGCATCGGCGCCTGCGCGGAGAAACTTGGCAAGTGAAGCGCGTTGCGGTCGCGTTGATCGACGAGCCGCGCTGCATCGGCTGCGCGCTCTGCATCGACGCCTGTCCGGTCGATGCCATTGCCGGCGCGCGGGGTTTCCTGCATACCGTGATCGCGGACTACTGCACTGGCTGCGAGCTTTGCTTGCCGCCTTGCCCTGTGGATTGCATCGACCTGGTACCGCCGCCGGGGCCCTGGACGGCGACAGACGCGCGAGGCGCAAAGCGGCGCGCGATGATTCGGCGAGAAAGAATTTCGGAGAACATGCCGAGACGCGCCTCGGGTGACCGAAAAGCCGTCATCGCCGCGGCGCTCAGGCGCAAGGCCGGGCGGTGAACCCCGCCAAGCGGCGCGCCATCTTCGAGCGGCTGCGCTCCGCCAATCCACGCCCGACCACCGAACTTGCCTTCCGCACGCCCTACCAACTACTGGTGGCTGTCGTGCTATCGGCGCAGGCAACCGACAAGTCGGTGAACGTGGCCACTGCGAAGCTGTTTCCGGTGGCGGATACGCCCTCGAAGATGGTGGACCTGGGTGAGGAACGGCTCGCGCAGTACATCAGGACGATCGGATTATTTCGCACCAAGGCCAGGAATATCCTCCAGCTCTCGCGCCTGTTGCTGCAGAACTTTCAAGGCGAGGTGCCGCGCGACCGGGAACAACTGGAAAGCCTGCCCGGCGTAGGCCGTAAGACCGCCAACGTGATTCTGAACGTCGCGTTCGGCCAGCCGACCCTGGCCGTGGATACGCACATCTTCCGCGTCGCCAACCGCACCGGCCTGGGAGCCGGCAAGGACCCGCTTGCGGTCGAGCAAAAACTGCTCAAGTTCACGCCACCCGAATTCCTCCTGCACGCCCATCACTGGCTGATCCTGCACGGTCGTTATGTCTGCGTCGCGCGCAAACCCAAATGCCCCTCGTGCCCGATCGAAGACCTGTGCGACTACCGCTCCAAGACGAGACGAAGTACTGCAGAGGGCGGGTGAAAGCGGGCGTTTATAATGCTGCTTTTTCGGCCAGGGATTCCCGATGCGCTTTACCGGTTCCGCAGAGTATGTTTCCACCGATGACCTGACGCTGGCGGTCAATGCGGCGATCACGCTGCAGCGGCCCCTGCTGGTCAAGGGCGAGCCGGGCACCGGCAAGACCATGCTCGCCGTCCAGGTTGCCAAGTCGCTCGGCGTGCCCCTGCTTGAATGGCATATCAAGTCCACCACCAAGGCACAGCAGGGTCTGTACGAATACGACGCGGTCAGCCGGCTGCGCGACTCGCAGCTGGGCGATGAGCGCGTGCACGACATCCACAACTACATCGTCAAGGGCATGCTGTGGCAGGCCTTCTCGATGGAAGCGCCCTGCGTGCTGCTGATCGACGAAGTGGACAAAGCCGACATCGAATTTCCGAACGACCTGCTGCGCGAACTGGACCGCATGGAATTCTACGTCTACGAGACGCGCGAGCTGGTCAAGGCGAAGCAGCGGCCGATCGTGTTCATTACCTCCAACAACGAAAAGGAGCTGCCCGACGCCTTCCTGCGCCGCTGCTTCTTCCACTACATCCGCTTCCCCGACAAGGAAACGATGGAGAAGATCGTCCAAGTGCATTACCCGCACCTCAAGAAATCGCTGCTCAGAGAGGCGATGGAGGTGTTCTTCGAAGTGCGCGAGGTGCCCGGCCTGAAGAAAAAGCCCTCGACGTCCGAACTGCTCGACTGGCTCAAGCTGCTGCTGGCCGAGGACATTCCGCCCGACGCGCTGCGCGCCAAGGACCGCAAGACCATCATTCCGCCGCTGCATGGCGCGCTGCTGAAAAACGAGCAGGACGTGCACCTGTTCGAGCGCCTGGTGTTCATGACGAGGGCAAAGGGCAGCTAACGCGGGCCGTCGCGCTGGAAACCGACAACGCCAGCTCCCTCAACAGCCTGGGCAACGCCGAGCGCAAGGCCGGCCGGCTGGCGCAGGCGGTGGAACTGTACCGGCGCGCGTTGTGCGCCTCTCCCGATCACCCGCCGTCGCTGTACAACCTCGGAGCCTGCCTGCGCGAACTGAACCAGCGCGAGGAAGCCGAGGCCTGCCTGCGTCGCGTCGCTGCACTCGATCCGGCGGATGCCGACGCGCTCTATCAATTGGGGTGCCTGCTCTACGACGAAGCGAGGTATGCCGATGCTGCGGGAGTTCTTCGCTCGGCATCGGTCTTGTGGCCGCAAAATCCAATGTTGTTCTTCCACCTCGGCATTGCGCTTGCGCGCAGCGGCGATCCCTGGCAGGCGATCGGCTGCTTTCGCGAAGCGCTGGCGCTCGAGCCCGTGTTTCCCGACGCGCAATTCAACCTTGGCAATGCCTACAGTCTGCTCAACGAACGCGAGCAGGCGATAGCCTGCTACCAGGAAGCGGTCCGCGCGCAGCCGGATGATCCTCTGTACCGCAGTTCCCTGCTCAACGAAAAGCAGCACGCCTGCGATTGGTCGCAGCTCGCCGTCCTGGTCGATCTGCAGCGTCAGAGCGTCGCCCAGCAGCCTGCGCAGCCGATTCACCCCTTCTACCTACTCTCGATTCCGTCGACGCGGGCCGAACAACTGCAATGCGGCAGGAATTTTGCCGCCCACCAATTGACGGCCCTGCAACACGAGCGCAAACGCCTCTCGTTCAGGTTCGACCGCGATCCCCAGCCCGGCAAGATCAGGCTCGGCTACCTGTCGTCAGATTTTCATGAGCACGCCACCGCTTACCTGACCGCCGGGCTGTTCGAGCTGCACGATCGCAACCGCTTTGAAACCATTGCGTATTCCTGCGGCCCGGAAGTTGACAGCCCGATGCGCGGCCGGCTGCGCCGGGCGTTCGATCGTTTCGTCGACCTGAAAGCGCTGTCCAACTCCGCGGCTGCCGCATCGATTCATGCCGACAAGGTACACATCCTGGTCGACATGAAGGGATATACGACGGACGCCCGTACCGAGATCGCCGCCCTGCGACCCGCCCCCATCCAGGTGAGTTTCATCGGCTTCCCGGGCACCATGGGCGCGCCGTTCATCGACTATCTCGTCGCCGACCGGTTTCTGGTTCCCCAAGAGCATGAAGCCGACTACAGCGAGAAGCTGGTGCTGATGCCCGGCAGCTATCAGGTCAATGACCGCCAGAGGCAAGTTCTCGAGCCGCCGCCGCGGCCAGCGCTTGGTCTGCCGGAGGGGGCCTTTGTGTTCTGCTGTTTCAACCAGCCCTACAAGATCCTGCCCGAAACGTTCCGCGTCTGGATGCGATTGCTTGAAGCAGTACCGAATGCGGTCCTGTGGCTGCTGGAAAGCAATCCCGCGGCGACCCGGAATCTGCGCGTCGCCGCGCAGCAGGCGGGGCTAGGTGCAGAACGCCTGGTTTTCGCACCGGCGCTGGATCACTCTCGCCACCTTGCCCGGCTCACGGCAGCGGACCTGTTCCTCGACACGTTTCCCTGTAACGCGCATACCACCGCCAGCGACGCATTGAGGTCGGGATTGCCGGTGCTGACCTGCGCCGGGGACACCTTCGCTTCGCGCGTCGCCGGCAGCCTGCTGAGTGCGATCGGGCTGCCTGAACTAATCACCTTCTCGATGCCGGACTACGAACGTTGCGCTCTTGACTTGGCCAAGGCACCGGCTGCGCTGCGCCTGCTTCGTGAACGGCTGCGGGAAAACCGCTTGACCACGCCTTTGTTCGACACGCCACGCTACGTGCGCCACCTGGAAGACGCCTATCACCAGATGATGGCCGTATACGCCGCAGCAGGCGCGCCAAAGCGCATCGATCTGACGGTGACGCCACAGTGCTCTGGCGCGTCCTGAGGGAAATGTTTGGCGCCCGGTCAGCGGCGTCCGCTCGCGGGCCGGCCAATCCGCTGGCCGAGTATTTCGGCCGCGGCGCGCGCATCGTCGGCATCGACATCGATCCGCGCTGCCGGCAATTCGAGGACGAACAGATCAGCGTGCTGACCGGCGACCAGGAGGACCGCGCTTTCCTTGCGGAGGTCCGGCGGCGCCTGCCGCACATCGACATCGTGATCGACGACGGCGGCCATGCGATGGGGCAGCAGATCGCCAGTTTCGAGGAGCTGTATCCGCACCTGCAGCCGCGCGGCATCTACCTTTGCGAGGACCTGCACACCTCGATCGTGCCGCAGTACAACGGCGGCTACCGGCGGCCGGGAACCTTCCTCGAGTACAGCAAGGGCCTGGTCGATCGTCTCTACGCCTGGTATTCGACCGAGCCGCAGAATTTTGCAGTGGACGAGCTGACGCGCAGTACCTACGCGCTGCACTTCTACGACAGCGTGCTGGTGGTCGAGAAGCGGCCGACCGACCCGCCGCGCGAATCGAAAACCGGCAAACCGTCTTTCTGATGGCCCCGAACCGCTAGGCGCCGTACTCCACCTGGTTGCGGCCGCGCTGCTTGGCCCGGTAGAGCGCGGCGTCGGCGCGCGCGATGATCGCCACCGGATCCTTGTCCTGCCCGAGCTGCAGGTTCGCCAAGCCGACGCTGATCGAGATTGCGAGCTGCGCATCGACCGGCAGCATCACCGGCTGCGCCTGAACGCGCGAGCGCAGGCGCTCGCCGAACTCCAGGCCCTGCTCCGGCGCCAGTTCGCGCGCCACGATCAGGAACTCCTCGCCACCGTAGCGGACCACCACGTCCTCGGCGCGCACTTCCTTCATGAGCTGCGCGGCAAGTTCGCGCAGCACGATGTCGCCCACCAGATGACCGTGCCTGTCGTTGACCTGCTTGAAGTTGTCGATGTCCAGCATCAGCAGGCAGAGCTGGCGCCGGTGCCGCGTGGCATGAGCGAATTCATCGAGCAGCCGGGTTTCCAGGTAACGCCGGTTGTGCGCGCCGGTCAGCACGTCGGTATGAATCGCAGCGTGCAGCCGGCGCTGCACCTCGGCCTCGAGCGGATCGAGCAGCGAAAATTTCAACACCGTGACCGGGCCGAGCTGGATGCGGTCGGCCTCCTGCAGCGGCACCTGCGCGTCGACCCGCGCGCCGTTTACAAAGGTCCCGTTGGCGCTGCCGAGATCGCTGATCGTGAATTCGCCTTCGCTCAGCGCGATGCGCGCGTGGTGGCGCGAGATTTCCGGATCCGGGATCGGCGCTTCGTTGCCACCGCCACGGCCGAGCACCGCGGAGTGCGGGCCGATGGCGCAGGTCTGGCCCACCGCCGGTCCGGAAAGCACCAGCAACAGGGCGCGATCGCGCGCACCCTCAGGCACGCTGGCGATCGGAACCGATCTCGCCACCACCGTCTCGTCTTCCCAATTTTCGCCGAGCGCGATCATCATCGATGCGACCTGCGCCAGTGCCGCTGGCGCGGGGTTTCAGCCCCCCTTTTTCACGGCCGACCGGGACTTTACTCGGACAAAGAGATAACCGCAATAACCCTAGGTGCCATAGCGGGTGCTGCGCGCCAACTCGCGGATGGCGGCCAGCGCGGAAAAGCAGGCCAGCATTGAAGTTTTTGGGTTTTCCGGCATCGCCACCGACTCGAACTTGAGGTCCACCCGGCCGGTACGCCCCCGGATGACGATGAAGTGGGTGTTGAATTTGAGCGCCGGATCCGCCACCACCTTCAGCTTGGTGCGGTCAAAGCCGATGCCGGCCATCGACAGCGCCGCGGCAATGTTCACGTTGGCGGGGAAATGCGGCACCCCTTCGCGCGCGCTGCCTTCGAACAGCACCGTAGCCGCGCTCAGGCGGTCCAGGTCCAGGCCGAGCTTCTCGACGTAGGCGATCCCTTTCCAGGCGACCGGCGGTTTGGTCACCGCGATGCTGACCTCCTCGGCGCCCGCCAGGCAAACCGCCTTCAGCACGTCCAGCCCGCCGATGCCGCCCGAGGGCACATAGAGCAGGGCGCGATGCTGTGACGCGGTACGCTCCAGGCGCTCGCGCAGTGCGTCATCGCAAAGCGCGCCCCCGGACAGCGCAACGAACGAGATGCCGCGCGCAAGCAAAGGCTCGGCGTACGCGCACACGGCATCGTGCGAGGCCGCTTCCACGACCGCCTCGGGGCGGGCCGACGCCAGCGCCTCCACGCCGACGACGAACCGGACACCAAAGCGCTCGGCCAGGGCACGTCCCTTGGAACCCTGGCTGCGCCCGGCGATCGCCACCACTTGCAGGTCGCCGAGGGCACCGTCGCGGATGTGTTCCAGAACCAGGCGCGCGATCGCGCCCCCGCCGATGATGCCGATGCGCATGTTTTCCCCTTCCGGACGATTCTGCCATAGTAGGATTCGGAGTCTTCACGGAGGAAAACCTATGAACAAGTATTTTGCAGTGACCGCAGGCCTTGCCCTGCTCGCCTCGTCGAGCGCGTTCGCCGTCTACCCGGACCGCCCGATCAAGCTGATCGTGCCCTGGGCGGCCGGCGGCGACACCGACAACATCTTCCGGCCCTTCGCCCCGCTGCTGCAAAAGGTGCTCGGCCAGACCGTGGTGATCGCCAATGTCGGCGGCGCATCCGGCACCAAGGGCGCCAAGGAGGCGAAGGAATCGCCCCCCGACGGTTACACGCTGTATGCGGTCCACGATTACATCCATTCCACCTACTACACCGGCGTGTCCGACGTGAACTACGTCGACTTCGAACCGGTGTGCATGATCTCCTCGACCGCATCGGTGCTCACTGCCAGCCCCAAAACGCCGTGGAAGGACTGGGGCGGACTGCTCGCCGATGCGAAGGCGCAGCCGGGCCAGATCACGGTGGGTGCGACGCTCGGCTCGACCAGCCACTTTTTTCCGGCCTTGATCGAGAAGGCGGCCGGGATCAAGTTCAAGTACGTTTCCTACGAAGGCCTGGCGCCGCGCATGAACGCGATCCTCGGCGGGCATATCGACCTCACCGACGCGAACATGACGCAGAAAGGCAAGGTCGAGGCGGGACAGCTCAAGTTCCTGGCCATCGCCACCGAGAAGCGCAATCCCGAGCTGCCCAACCTGCCGACACTGAAAGAGCTCGGCGTCAACGTGGTGTATGACGTAAACCGGGGCGTGATGGCCCCCAAGGGCACGCCGGCAGACGTGCTCGGCAAGCTCGAGTCGGCGTGCTCGACGGCAGCCAAGGATCCGGCGTTCGCCGATTCGATGAAGAAACAGGCGACCGACGTTCGCTACATGGGCCGCAAGCAGTACGCCGACTGGCTCAAGGGCAATGACGACCTGAACAAGTCGCTGGCCAAGGACCTCGGTCTGCTCAAGCGGTGAGCCGGGATGGCTTTGCGGGGCTCGCGATCCTGGTCGCGAGCCTCGTGCTGTTTGCGCTGACGCTCGACCTGAAGGATAACCCGATGGTCCCGGTCGGGCCGGGGTTCTATCCGCGCGTCGTGCTCGCGATCACGGCCCTCCTTGCCCTCGGTCTGGTGGTCGTCGACGTACTGGGCCGGAAAAAATCCCTCAGAAAACCTCCAGGGCAGGAGTTCAACTACCGGCTGGTCGCGCTCAGCTTCGGCGTGTTCGCGCTGTACGCGATCGCCCTGCCGTGGCTGGGTTTTCGCCTCGCCACCTTTGCCTTCGTGGGTGGCACCAATGCCTTGCTCGATCCGCCGCGCGACGTCAAGGGCTGGCTGCGCGCGCTGGTCATCGCACTGGTCACGACCCTGGTGACCTGGCTTGTGTTCGAACGCTGGCTGTCGGTGCTGTTGCCGCGCGGCCGCTGGACCGGTTTCTAGCCGATGTTCGAGCTGCTCGGCGCCGGGCTGGTCAACGTAGCGCAGGTGAAATACCTGCTGCCGCTGTTCCTCGGCACGCTCGCCGGGGTGGTCGGCGGGGCGCTGCCGGGTGTCACCATCACCATGACCATCATCGTGGTGCTGCCCTTCACTTTCGGACTCGATCCGCTGCAGGGCCTCGCCGCGATGACCGGCGTCTATGTCGGCGGATCTGCGGGCGGCCTGGTGACGGCGATTCTGCTGGGCATTCCCGGAACGCCGTCGGCGATCGCCACCACTTTCGACGGCCACCCGATGGCGAGGAACGGCGAACCGGGGCGCGCGGTGTGGCTCGGGGTCTGGGCGTCGGTTTGCGGCGGCCTGCTGGGCGGTATGTTCCTGATTTTCGCTACCGGACCGCTCGCCAAGTTCGCGCTGCAGTTCGGCCCCTGGGAATTCTTCGCGCTGTTCGTGTTCGCGCTGTCGATGGTGGCGGGGCTGGTCGAGTCCTCGCTCGCCAAGGGCCTGGTGGCGGGCGGGCTGGGGCTGATCGTCACCATCCTCGGCAACGACCCGGTGATGGGGCACAAGCGCCTCACGCTTGGCATCCCCACGCTCGAAGGCGGAATCGATTTCCTGCCGGTGCTGATCGGTGTGTTCGCATTTGCGCAGATCATGAGCGAGGTCGAGCGCATGGGCGGCACGCAGAAGCTCGCCCGCGCGGTGGACCGCAACCTGAGCCTGGCGGCGGCGCATCTGAAGGTGATCTGGGAAATCCTCTCGCGCCCGTTCCTGCTGCTGTGGTCCTCCTTCATCGGCGTGGTGATCGGCGTACTGCCGGCGATCGGCGGCAGCGCGGCCAACATGCTCGCCTACGACCAGGCCAAGAAACTGTCGCGCCATCCGCAGAAGTTCGGCAGCGGCGTGCCCGAAGGCATCATCGCCTCGGAATCGGCGAACAACGCCAATGTCGGCGGCTCGCTGGTGACCATCATGGCCTTTGGCATTCCCGGCGACGCGGTCACCGCGGTGATGCTGGGCGCGCTCACCATCCACGGCATCCAGTCCGGCCCGCTGTTCATCCTGCAGAACGCGCAGCTGGCCTACGGAATCTTTGCCGCCTACCTGATTTCGCACCTGCTGATGGTGGTGATCATCGCGCTCGCAGCGCGCATCATGCTGCGCGTGGTGACGGTACCCAAGGCGGCGCTGTTTCCGGTGGTGCTGGTGCTGTGCACGGTCGGCGCCTACGCGCTCAGCAACACCATGGCGAACGTATATTTCCTGCTTGCCTTCGGCCTGCTCGGCTATGCGATGGTGAAAGGCGGTTTCCCGCTCGCGCCGTTCATTCTCGGCGTGGTGCTCGGCGACCAGATCGAGATCAACCTGATCCGCGCCATCATGACCGACGCGGACCCGTGGCTGTTCTTGACGCGCCCGATCTCAGGCGCGCTGCTCGGACTGTCGGCCGCGTCGATCGTGTTCGCGATCTGGCAGCACCGGCGCCATCAGGCCGCCGAGGTGGAGGCCGATTTCTGACGCGGCAGCGGCCCGCCGAATGGACGCCGGCAAGATAGTATTGTACAATACCGTCTCCCCTCGGAGGAGTTGGGAGGCGCGTATGATTCTCGCAGGCAGATACGAGGCAGCGGTGAGTCGGCTCCTGGCCAAACGGGCCGCCGCCCGGCCGCCCGCCAAAAACCCGCAACTCAGGCGCCCTGCTCGGTCGCCAGGCGCTTCGGCGCGGGCGTCGTCCGCGTCATGATCACTTTCGATTCGTACACGTCCTTGCGCTTGTCGTAGAGCGGAATGGTGGTGCCGTTGAGGCGATTTTCCTCGAGCAGGCTCAGGTCCAGGTCGGCAATCACGATCTGCTCAGTGTTGGGGATCCCTTCGGCGGCGATGCCGTCGCGCGAAAACGGAAAATCCGAAGGCGTGAGGATGCTCGCCTGCCCGTAGTGCAGGCCGAGCCCGTCCACCGGCAGCGAGCCTACCGTGCTCGCCATCGCCACGTACACCTGGTTCTCGATCGCCCGCGCGTGGCAGCAGTAGCGCACGCGCCAGAAGCCCTGCCGGTCGTCGGTGCTGGAAGGCACGAACAGGATATCGGCGCCCGCTTCGCAGACTATGCGCGCCAGCTCCGGAAACTCGATGTCGTAGCAGACCAGGATCGCGATGTCGCCGAATTCCGTCTCCCAGACGTGCAGCTGGTGGCCGGCGCTGGATTTCCATTTTTCCCGCTCCCAGCGCGTGCGGTGGGTCTTGTCCTGCTGGTAGATCTCGCCATGCGGGGAGAACAGGAACGCGGTGTTGTACAGCTCGCCGCCGCGCACCACGGGGTGGCTGCCGCCGATCAGGTAATAACCGTGGCGCATCGCGTACCTGCGCATCAGCGCCTGGTAGCGCTCGGTAAAGCCGTCGAGGGCGCGCACCGCCGTCTCGGTGTCCTGCTTGGGCATGAAGGACATCAGCTGCGTCGTGAAAATTTCGGGCAGCATCACGAATTTTGGCCGGTATTCCGATACCGCTTCGAGCATCATGTGCACCTGGTGCTCGAACTCCTCCCAGCCCGCGATCGGGCGCAGCATGTACTGGGTGGTGGCGACGCGGACTTTCACAGCACCCCGCCCGCCGGCACCTGGGTCGGCAGATTGGGCTTGAAATGCGGATTCAGCCAGACGATGACCGTGGCATTGCCGCGCGATTCAGCATCCGACGGCAGTTAGCCGTGGATCACCCCGCAGTAGCGAAAACCTTCGCGCATCTGGAACATCAGCACCGGATCCCCCAAGTCCCCGCATAGTACCCGCATTGCGTACTCCTCCGCCGTCATCTCGCTCACATAGCGGTGGAAGTTCGGCATGCGTCCGCAGGCCATGATGCGCCGCAGGTTGAGCGCGCGGCAGATGGCGCGGCGCGCCCGGTACAGCTTCTTGCCGACGCCGAGCCGGCGCACCTCAGGATCGGTGAAGACTTCGGCGCCGTAGAGCGTGCGTCCTTCCAGCGTGTGCGTGGTGAACATGCCCCCGCCGGTGACTTCGCGCCAAGTATGGCGCAATCCCCAATCGTCCCAGCGCACCACCAGAGAACTCGCCATGCCGACGATGCGCTCGCCGACGCAGGCCACCACCTGCCCGAATGGGAACACCGTGATGTGCTGCTCGAGCTGCTCGGGGCGCCAGCCGCCGATGCCCGGATAAACGCGCGCCTGCAGCTTGAGGATCTGCGCCACGTCCTTCAGGCTGGTGTGCCGCACCGTGACCTGCAATTCCTCGCTCATGCTTCAACCCTCCCTTCGGGCGGCCGCGCCGCCTTCTTGCGCTCGCCGGCCGATATCGCCAGCGATACCCCTCCGTAGCCTTGCAGGTGTCGCGGCAGCCGGGCGACCAGCATGGCGAGCGCCGCTTCCACCTTCTGCAATTCTTCTGCCGGGAGCGCAGCCAGCAGTTCCTGCAGCAGGCCCGAAGCCGGCCGCGGCGCCCGGCGCAGCAGCGCGCGCCCGGCATCGGTGACGCGGAATCGAACGCTGCGCCGGTCCTGCGTGCCGCGGCCGCGCGTTGCCAGCCGTTTCGCAACCAGCTGCCGCGCCAGATTGGAGACAGTGGACTTGTGCAGCGACAGCTGCGCCGCAAGTTCGTCCACGCCTTGGTCCGACGGCGCCGCCATCGCGGCCAGCAGGCGCACCTGGGCTGCAGCGGCGCCGGTTTTCGATTCGACGCGGCGATAATGCGCGCGAATCGCCCCGACCAACTGGCGAAACAGGCGCAGCCCCTGCGCCTCCGGCCCGCCGGCCGGTGCCGCCTTCTGCCGGGCGCCGCGCGATCCGGTTTTCATCGGAAAAATTTTATCAACATGGTTCATGACGCCGGGTGGCCGCCGCGCTCCGCCTGCGTGTAGGTGAGTGCCGTATTTGCCAGCGCAACGTGGGTAAGCGCCTGCGGAAAATTGCCGAGCATGCGGCCGCGTATCGGCTCGTATTCCTCGGCCAGCAGGCCCACGTCGTTGGCGAGCCCGTGCAGGCGGCCGATCAGGGCGTCCGCCTCGGCCATCCGGCCCTGCAGCACCAGCTTGTCCGCATAGAGAAAACTGACCGGCAAAAAGGCGCCTTCGCCCGGCGACAAGCCGTCGACCGGATTGCTCTGCTCCGCATAGCGCATCACCAGCCCCTCGCGCATCAGCTCGCGCCCGACCGCGGCCACGGTGCTGACCATGCGTGGGTCGTTCGCCTGCAGGAAACCCACCAACGGAATGATGAGCAGGCTCGCATCCAGCTCCTCGCCGCCGTAATACTGCACGAACGCGCCGCGTTGCTGGTTGTAGCCGTGGCTGCAGGCATCGGCGTGAATGCGGTCGCGGATCGCGCGCCAACGCTCGACCGGCCCCTCCAGGCCCAGGTCCTCGACGCTGCGCACCGCGCGGCTGAACGCGCGCCAGGCCATGATCCGCGAATGGGTGAAGTTGCGCTTGGGGCCGCGCACCTCCCAGATGCCGTGATCCGGCTGGTTCCAGTTCGATTGCAGGAAATCCATCAGCGACTTCTGCAGGTCCCAGGCGTCGACATCGTGATCGACACCGAAATCGGCAGTGAGATAGAGCATGTCCATTACTTCGCCATAGACATCCAATTGCTGCTGGCGAGAGGCGCCATTGCCGATGCGCACCGGCCGGGAGCCTTCGTAGCCCGGCAGCCAGGGCAGCTCGCGCTCGAGCAGGCGGCGCTCGCCGCGCAGGCCGTAGACGATCTGCAGGTCCTGCGGCCGTCCCGCCGCCGCCCTCAGCAACCACTCGCGCCAGGCCGCCGCCTCTTCGCGGTAGCCAGTCATGAGCAGCGCATAGAGCGTGTAGGCCGCATCGCGCAGCCAGCAGTACCGGTAGTCCCAGTTGCGCACGCCGCCGAGCGCCTCGGGCAGCGAGGAAGTCGGCGCCGCGACGATTCCTCCCGAGGGCGCATAGATAAGCGCCTTAAGAGTGATGAGCGATCGCTTTACCGCCTCGGGCCACTTGCCGTCGTAGGTGCAGCGCTGCGACCAATGGCGCCAGGTGGCTTCGGTCCGCGCGAGCATCTCGTCCGGCGTGCGCGAGGCCGGCACTGCCAGGGGGGCTTCGTGCGAAGGCTGGTAGGCGAGAACAAAAGGGATGCGCTCGCCGGCGCGCACCCGGAAGTCCGCCACGCTGGTGAAATTCTCGCCATGCACCGGCACCTCGCAGTGCAGCCTCAGGGAGTCCGGTCCGCCGACGTACAGGCGGCTTTTGCCCGAACGCCGCGCCCAGGGCACCACCGAGCCGTAGTCGAAACGCACCACCAGCTGCATGTGCATCGCCACTTCGCCGTCGAGGCCTTCTACGATCCGCACCAGATGCGGCGTGGGCGTGCCGGGGTCCATGAACTCGACCAGCCGCACCGCGCCAGCCGCAGTGCGATGCTCGGTCTCCAGGACCAGGGTGCCCTCGCGGTAGCGGCGCTCGATGCGCGTCGACTCCGACGCGGGCCGCACCAGCCAGTGCCCGTGCTCGGGCTTGCCGAGCAGCGCGGCAAAGCAGGCCGGGCTATCGAAACGCGGCAGGCACATCCAGTCGACTGAACTGCCGGTCCACCAGTGCGGCGGTCCGCATGTCTCCGAGCAGCGCGTAGTCTTCGATCCGGCTCATGCGTCAGGCGCATTATCGCCCGTGCCGCGATGAATCTCGATCATCGACGCGCGCAACGCTTATTTCGAGAACCAGACCTTCGGGCGCAACAGGCTGAGGAAAAGGAACACCGCCACGCCCGCCGCCACGCTGCTGAAGGCGAACGCGTAACCGTGCAGAAATGCCGTGCTCGCCGCCGCGCTTTCGGCGAGCGCTTTCGATTCGGCGGCGCCAAACAGTGCCGAGGCGAGCGCCGCGCAGCCGATGACGCCGAGCGTGCGCGTGAAACTGGTCAGGCTGGAGGCGACGCCGCGCTCTTCTTCCGGCAATGCCGCGATCACGACGTCTACGTAGGCGACGGTGAACAGGCCGATGCCCATTCCCTGGAGGGCAAGCCAGAAGCCGATCGCGACCACGCTGCTGGTGCCGTCCCACGACGAGGCGATCGCGAGCCCGGCGAAATCGAGCAACATGCCGGCGAACGCGACCCGGCGCGCGCCAAAGCGCATCGCCAGGCGCCCGGCGAGCACGGAGCCGATCGCCGCTCCACCCGGCCCGAGCGCCAGCAGGACGCCGGCGAGCTGCGCCGAAAGTCCGAGCTCGCGCACGAAGAGATAGGGGCCGAGCAGAAAAATCACGAACCCGGCGAAGTGCACCGCCACCGAGGCGAGGTTCGGCACGCAGAACGCCGCGCTGCGAAACAGCGCCAGCCGGATCATGGGGTGACGCGACCGCGCCTCGCGCAGCGCGAACACGGCGAAGCTGGCCGCGGCGAGAAGAGCGAAACCGAGCGCAATCGCGCCCGGCAAGGCAATTGCCAGCAGCAGGCTCCCCGTCCAGGTGGCCAGGAGCAGCGAGCCTGCGGCATCAAAGCTGCGCCCGCCCTTCAGCTGCACAACCGGGACGCGGCCCAGCAGCAACCAGGCCGCGAGCGCGAGCGGCACACGCGCGAGATACACCGCCTGCCAGCCGAGGAAGTCGACCAGCGCGCCGCCGAGCACCGGTCCTGCGGCGAGGCCAAGCGCAAAGACGGCGCCATAGCGCCCCAACACGCGGGTGCGCTCCGTTTCGGGATAGATCGACAGCGCGAGCGCGGGCCCCGCACCGAGCACCAGCGCGACGCCGACGCCTTGCAGCACGCGCGCGGCGAGCAGCCAGGCGTAGCTTGGCGCGAGTCCGCAGGCGAGAAATGCGGCGGCCGAAACCAGCAGCCCGGCACCGAAGATCCGGCGGTAGCCGAACAGGTCGCTCAAGCGGCCGCTGACGATCACCAGGCTGCTGAAGGCGACCATGTAGCTGATGACCACCCAGCGGATCGAGGCTACGTCGAGCGAGAACGCCGCGGTGATGGCCGGGAACGCCGCATTCACCGCGGAATCCAGCGGCGCGACCGAAGTTCCCAGCAGCACGATCGCGAGCGCCTGCGTGGCTTGGGCGCTGGATCCGGGCTGGGCCATCGCCGCGTATTACAGGGGCTTTCCTCGCCTCGCGCAAGCTCGCGATAAAATAGCGGCGAAAGGCGCCGCCCCGTGCTGATCGATTTCTTTCTCAAGCTGAAGAGCCACAAGCTGCCGGTCTCCATCAAGGAGTACCTGACGCTGCTCGAGGCCATGGGCAAGGACGTGATCGGCCCGAGCATCAACGACTTCTACTACCTGTCGCGCACCGCGCTGGTGAAGGACGAAGCGAACTTCGACAAATTCGACCGCGCCTTCTCGGAATTCTGGGACGGGGTCGAGACCATTCCCGGCATCGAGGCGCAGATTCCGCTCGAATGGCTGCTCAAGCAGGTCGAGCTGACGCTCACGGACGAGGAAAAAAAGCAGATCGCGGCGCTGGGCGGCTGGGAAAAGCTGATGGAAACGCTCAAGCAGCGCCTGGAAGAGCAGAAAGGCCGGCACCAGGGCGGCTCGAAATGGATCGGCACCGGCGGCACTTCGCCCTTCGGCGCCTACGGCTACAACCCCGAGGGCATCCGCATCGGCCAGGACAAGGGCCGCAACCGCAGCGCGGTCAAGGTCTGGGACCAGCGCGAATACCGCAACCTCGACGACACGGTGGAACTGGGCACGCGCAACATCAAGGTGGCGCTGCGGCGCCTGCGCAAGTTCGCGCGCGAGGGCGCGCCCGAGGAATTCGACCTCGACAACACCATCAGCAATACGGCGAAGAAGGCCTACCTCGACATCCACATGCGGCCCGAGCGCCGCAACACCATCAAGGTGCTGATGCTGATGGACATCGGCGGCACCATGGACGATCACATCAAGCTGGCCGAGGAACTGTTCTCGGCCTCGAAAACCGAGTTCAAGCACCTCGAGTTCTACTACTTCCACAACTGCCTGTACGACTTCGTCTGGAAGGACAACCGGCGCCGCCACTCCGAGCGCACCCGCACCTGGGAGCTGCTGCACAAGTACGGCCATGACTACAAGGTGATCTTCGTAGGCGATGCGACCATGAGCCCCTACGAGATCCTGCAGCCGGGCGGCTCGGTCGAATATTTCAACGAGGAAGCGGGCGCGGTGTGGGTCAAGCGCGTGACCGAGGTGTACTCGAAATGCGTCTGGCTCAACCCCGAGCCGGAAGAAGTCTGGCCCTACCGGCAGTCGATCCAGATCGTCAGGGAGTTGATGCGCGACCGGATGTATCCCACCACGCTGGCCGGCCTGGAACGCGCGATGAAGGCGCTGTCGAAGTAGGTCTGCAGCGCCCCGCCCGCTCTCGCAGTCACCCCCAAAGCGCTTTCGGCAGCCAGGTCGCCATCGCCGGGAAGAAGGAAAGAATCACCAGCATCAGCAGCTGCAGGCAGATGAACGGCACCACCCCGCGATAGATGTGCATGGTGGTGACCTCGGGCGGCGCGACGCCGCGCAGGTAGAACAGCGCAAAGCCGAACGGCGGCGTGAGGAAGGAAGTCTGCAGATTGACCGCGATCATGATGCCGAGCCATACCGGGTCGAAACCGAGCTTGAGCAGCGCCGGCCCGACGATCGGCACGACGACGAAGGTGATCTCAATGAAATCGAGGAAAAAACCCATCACGAACATCACCGCCATCACCACGATCATCGCGCCGATCGCGCCGCCCGGCAGATCTGCCAGGAATTTGTGCACCATGTCGTCGCCGCCCAGGCCGCGGAACACGAGTGAGAAAGCCTGCGCGCCGATGACGATGATGAAGATCATCGAACTCAGCCGCGCGGTGGTGCGCATGACCGGCAGCAGCGTGTTGTCCTTGTAGGTGCGCACCAGAGCGACCAGCAGTCCCCAGACGATGGCCAGGCACATGATGAAGGCGATCACGCTCGAAACGTTCTCGGCAGGCGTGATATTGACCCGCGTGACCCGCATGTCGACGAAGGTGGTGAGGATGATGACGCTTACCAGGCCAAGCGCGGCCGCGTAGACAGGGACCGGTTTGCCCTCCGCCAGGCGGTGCCCGGCGAGCAGCGTGGCGCCGATAGCGCCGACCCCGGCAGCCTCGGTCGGGGTCGCGATGCCGACCAGGATCGAGCCGAGCACGGAGACGATGAGGACGATCGGCGCGACGAGTGCATGCATCACCCGGCCCGCCATGTTGCCGACCTGCATGGAATCGTCGCGCGGAATCGCCGGGGAGGACTTGGGGTTGAAGAACGCGACCGCGATCTGGTAGAGGATGTACAGACCGACCAGCGCGAGGCCGGGGAACAGAGCCCCGGCAAAAAGGTCGCCCACCGACACCGGATCGGGCGAGAAGTTGCCGAGCGCGCGTTGCGCCTCCTGGTGCGCGTTGGAGATCTGGTCGCCGAGCACCACCAGCACGATCGAGGGCGGAATGATCTGGCCGAGCGTGCCGGCCGCGGCGATCGAGCCGCAAGCGAGCTTCGGGTCGTAGCCGCGGCGCAGCATGGTCGGCAGTGAAATGAGCCCCATGGTGACCACCGTGGCGCCGACGATGCCGGTCGAGGCGGCGAGCAGCGCGCCGACCACGCAAACGGAAATGCCGAGGCCCCCGCGCAGGGTGCCGAAAAGCTGTCCCATGGTGTCGAGCAGCTCTTCGGCGACTTTCGAGCGCTCGAGCATCACGCCCATGAAGACGAACAGCGGCACGGCGATCAGCACCTCGTTGGTCATCACCCCGTAGATGCGATGCGGAAGCACGCCAAGAAAATCCACATCGAAGACGCCGAACGACATGCCGATCAGCGCGAATATCAGCGCCGTGCCGGCGAGCGTGAACGAAACCGGGAACCCGAGCAGGATGAAGCCGCACAGCGCGACGAACATTCCCAGGTCGAGCAACTCCTTCAGGTGCCCGGTCATGCGGCCGGATCCACGCTGCCGTCGATCCTGCCGCGCGACGGGATCGCACCGGTGAGAAACAGTGCGGATTGCAGCACCAGCGAAACCGCCTGCACAGCGAGCAGAGCGGGAAAAACCAGGATCATGGTCTTGAGCAGGAACACCGCGGGGATGCCGAGCCGGCCTTCCTGCGAGGTCTCGAGCACGGCCCAGGACGCCTTGACGTAAGGCCAGCCCATCCAGCCGATCAGAATGCACATCGGCAGCAGGAACACGAACGTGCCGATGATGTCGATGATGGCGCGGGTGCGCGGCGTGGCGGCGGCGTAGAAGATGTCGCAGCGCACGTGGCCGTTGTAGACCAGCGCGTAGCCGGCGCAACCGAGGAACACGATGGCGTGCATGTAGACGATCGATTCCTGGATCAGGGTCGAGCCGAGGCCGAACACGTAGCGCGAGAGCACGACGGTGAATTCGACCAGCACCATGCCGAGGGTGAGCCAGGCGATGGTACGCCCGATCCAGTCATTGACGACGTCGATCGCGTCCGCGACGCGCTTGAGATGTGCCATACGGCAACAGGCCCCTAGGCGCGGCCGTGGTCGCGCCTAGCAGCGACTGTCAATGCCTCCCGGCTAGAGCTTCAACAACGAGCGGGCATTCATGTAGCCCTGCTCGCCAAGCGCGCTCCAGCCGATCGCCTTCTTGCGCGCCGCGACGAAGCTGGTATAGACCTTCTTGGTGAACGGGTCCTTGTTGCCGACCTCTTCGACGACCTGGATCGCGGCCGCACCCATTTTTTTCAGCATGTCGTCGGAGTACTTGCGCAGCTGTACCTTGTGCTGGTTGAGCAGCACGTCGAGCGAATCGCCGCTCTTGTAGTTGAACTCGGCGAGCTCGATGGTCGCTTCGGCCTGCACCGCCACCGCGATGATTTCCTGTTGGTCCTTCGACAGGCCATTCCATACCGCCTTGTTGACCAGCACCTCGCCGGTGGTGCAGGGCTCGTGAAAGCCGGGCCAGTAGTAGAACTTCGCCACCTTGTAGAAGCCGAAGGCGAGATCGTTCCATGGTCCGACCCACTCGGTGCCGTCGATGGTGCCGGCCTGCAGTGCGGGAAAGATTTCACCGCCCGGCAGGTTGACCACCGTGGCGCCGAGCTTGCGCAACACTTCGCCGCCCAGGCCCGGCATCCGGAACTTCAAGCCCTTGAAGTCGTCCATCGTCTTCATTTCCTTGCGGTACCAGCCGCCCATCTGCACGCCGGTGCTCGCGCGCATGAACGGCACGATGTTGAATCCGTCGCACAGCTCGGTCCACAGCTTCATGCCGTCGCCCCACAGCATCCACGCGGCATGCTCCGCGGCGTTGAAGCCGTACGGCACCGCGGCGAAGAAGTTGAACGCCGGCGAATGGCCCTGCCAGTAGTACGACACCGAGTGGCTCATTTCGGCCTTGCCGTCGCGTACCGCGTTGAACGACTCGAACGGCGGCACCAGCTCGCCGCCCGCGTAAACCTTGACCTCGAGCTTGCCGCCCGACATCGTGTTGATGCGCTGCGCGAGGCGCTCCGCGCCGGTGCCCAGGCCGGGGAAGTTCTTCGGCCAGGTCGTCACCATCTTCAACTGCTTGATGCCCTGCGAGATTGCCGGTGCGGATACGGTTGCGGCGGCTGCCGCGACGCTGCCGGCGGCCGCGCCCTGCAGAAATTTACGGCGTTTCATGGTCACTCCTCCTCCTTCGGTCCGGGAAATGGTTCCGCATAAAAGTATATGCCAAGCCGACGACGAATAGCGCGGCTAGTAATTCTCGCGGAAAAAGATGAACTGCCTCGGCTTCGAGCCGTACACGCCAAACGCCGCGCGCGCGCTCGGATTGACGGTATATCCGCCTCCCGTCCAGTTGCCCTGCAAATAAGACGTGCCGGCGGCGGACAGGTCGCCGGTCACCCGCACGCTGCCCTCGTACATGCCGTCGCCGCCAGAGGGCTTCGGAACCACGATAGACCCGACGCCGCCCGACAGCGCAGCCGGAACCACGGTCGCTGCGCCGACCTCCCCGGCTTGCAGCTTGCCGCTGTAAGCGCTGTAGCCCACATTGGCCGGCGGCAATGTCGTGCAATTGTCGGAGGTATTGGTTGCAAACGCTGTCCCCGTCCAATATTGCGCCCGCATCGGCAGCGTAACCGGAAGGAGGACATTGCTCAGACCGCTTTCAACGCGCAGCCGGCCGAAGCGCATCGCCTTGCCCGCCGAGAACGCGATCCCGCCACCGGCAGTCGCGCTGCCGAAGTTCACCGGGTTAGCGGCACTCGCCACGCCATCGGCATCAATAACATTGACGGTGAGGCCGATATCGGCATTGAACGGCGCCACCGGATTGGCCCGCGCAAATGCGATGCCACCGCCGGAACTGATGGTCAGCGTGCCGAGCCCTGCTCCACTTGCGACGATCAAGGGATCCGTGGTTTCTGGCGGCAGCAGCCCCAGGTCGAGCCCAGGTGTCGCGCCGCCGCCCAGCGCGTCGAAGCGCGAGTAGCGCGCCGCATGCGTGGCTGGCGTCAGGCTGGCGTTGGTAATGCGCCACCACTTCGTGTCATCCTGGTACAGCGTGGTCACGCCGCCAGCGAAGTTTCGCGCGGTAACCGTGATCGCCGGCGCCGTACCGTAATTGAAGACTTGCCCTACGTAGCTGAAAGCGCCGCCCGCGCAGGCAGTGGTGAAGGTCGGCGTCGTCGACGAAACCGTGAAGTGGTCGGGCACGAAACGTCCGACATCGAGTTCGGCGGAGGTGATGTCGCGCTGGGAAACCGGGGTGCCGTCCGCTGAGTCGATAGTGGCAAACTCGAGGCCGCGCAGCTTCATTCGCACGGATCCGACCTCGCTGTAGGTCGCGATGTCGTCGGTCAGCACACCCGCCACGAAATTGGTCCCGAGCGCCGCAGTGCCGGCGGTGGTAGTGCAGGCCGCGCCTGCGCAGGTGGCGGTGGAAGTGAAAAAGTCCGGGTGCGCGATCAGATCCGGTTTGAGCGTGTACTTGGTCGCGGTATTACCGTCGGAATCAACCGCTGTGGCGCGCACTGAGAACGGCCGGCCCGCCTTGTGGCGCTTGTTCGGGTCCGAGCCAAAGGTAATTTCATCCAGGGCGTACGTGGTGCCCGCGCTCGTCCAGCTGTCGTGGCTGACGGCGAAATTCCTGAATTCCATCGGCCGAATAGCGAAACCGTCCGTCGAGCAGCCATAGCGGTTCGCGCCACCGCGCCTGATGCGCAGCCGCGCGTGCGGATAGACCTCGACCTCGGTGAACGTATAGGGCGTCGCGACGCCGTTCACAAACGTCGCATCGGCGAGATCCTTGATTTTGACCCAGGTGTCTTTGCAACCATTGGTTGCAACGCCAGTGTTGTCGCTCGCGTCCCACAACTCCACGTTCGCGGTATTGTTGAATCCGGTCTGCACCGCGGTCCTAGGAGCGTTGATCGCGATCATTGTTACCGTGATGCCGCCCGGCGACGCGTTGCCCGCGACCTTGGTGAAAATGCTGCTGCCCTGGCCGACGGCGTCCACCGGGGGAACTCCCAGGACGGTGGTGGTCTCGAAGGCGTTGAAGCGGCCGACGTTCGGAACCGTCGAGTCATCGAACCCGACCGCAAAATCGCCGAATTCGCTCATGCTGAGGCCGGTTGCGCTCGTGCTCAGCGGATTGGCGGCTCCCAGCGTAGTCGCGTTCCATGCGCCCACCGCAGGTGTGGGCGGCGAATAGCGCTGCACGATGAATTCCAGCGGGCTAGCGCCGGCATCGAGGTCAGTCGCGACAAAATTGAAGGTCGCATCCCAGGTCCCGCCGGACACGCCACTGTTTACCAGCGTCCAGTAACGGGCCGCGTCGTCATTCATGTTGATGACCGAGGTATTGATATTGGGGTGCTCCGCGGCCGTCGTCGAGGCGGTGATCGATCCCGGGACGGTTACACCCGAATAGCTCGCGTCCACCGGAGTGTAGTCGGCGCCGCTGCCAATCTCGAAGGTACAGCTGGAGGCGCCAAGCGGGATGGCTTTCTGGAGGTTGCCGACCACATGGCCGCTGGTGCGTGTCACGCTGCTGGCGCACGTGGCGACCGTGATCAGGGTATTGGACCCAGTTACCACGTTGCCACTGGTGAGGGTGAGCAGGTTGTTGACCGTCACATTGCTGCCCAGCGTCACGCCGAACGCATTGTCAATGGTCAGATTGTGAAGACCAGCGGCAGGCGACGTCAGAGCGGTCCCTGACAGCGCCTGCGCGGCACCACCGTTCATCGTCACCGTGCCGGTGCCGCGGTTGAAGGTGCCGTTGACTATAGAGGTTGCGCCCTGCAGGAAGAGTTGCCCCGCGGCGGTATTGGTGAAGGTTCCGCTATTGGTGAAGGCCCCGGCGACGGTTACGCTTCCTGTCGTACTGATGGTTATTGTTTCGCCCGTTGCATTGTCCAGCGCTCCCGCGACGGACAACGAACCGCTGCTCACCGTGGTCAGCGCAGCCAGGCCGGCGTTGCTGTTGGTAAACGTCGCCGCTGCATTCGTCACGGCAAAAATTCCCGAGCCCACCACCACGCGGTCGCCGTTGCTCACGCCGCCCGCGCCATTGACCGTGATCTTGCCGACATTGGCCCCGCCGGCGGTGATTTGCGCGATGGCCGAATTCGCCGCCGTGGCGTTGATGATTAGGTCCCCGTCGATTACCACGCCATCGGCGGCGGTAGCACTATTGCCGCTGACGGTGAGAGTGGCGTCGTCCCCGCCGGTGGGGCCGCCTGTCAGCGTCGCATTCTGCTTGACGTAAATTCGACCTGTGGTCACCGAAACGGTCGCATCGAAACCGCCGGCAATCGCAGTAGCGTTGAGATTTCCGTTGGCGATATCAACTAGGCCGGTCGTAACCGTCAACGCTGCTGTGTTTGCGGTGCCTTGAACAGTCACGTCGCTGTTCGCGGTGAAAATACCGGCAGCGACCGTGATCGTGCCGGCATTGGTAACGTTTCCGCCCACCGTGATTCGGCCACCTGCCGCGCCAGTGAAATCTACCGTGGAGGTGCCGGCGAAGTTGGAGTTCACATTGAGCGTTCCGGTAATGTTCACCCCGGTTCCGACGTTGCTCGCACCAGTGACTCGCAGCCTCGCGTCCTGCGTGCCTGCAGCGGCACCCCCCGTCATCGTCACATTGCCGTTGACGGTAATGGTTCCGACGCCGCCCACAGGGGTGAGCAGGACCGTCGCAAGGTAAGTGGTAGCCGTTCCCGGATTTATAGTGAGGTTTCTGGGGGTTCCGGGCGTGCCGATCGTCACCGTGCCCGAGGTGACGGTCATTTGACTAGTGCGCGTCGCTGCGGTCCCCCCAGGGGTCCCGCCGCCGATCGTAACGTTGCCGGTGACGGTGAGGGTGCGCGTACCGACGGTAATCTGCTTGGTTGCGCCATTCGAGGTCGGCGCGCCGATGGTCACGTCGCCAGTTACGGTGAGATCGTTGAGGAGACTGAGTGTCGTGGTGTTCGCGCCGCCCGCAATAGTGAGCGAAGCTGCGGCCACAGCGCCGCCGGCGGCCGTCACAGTGACGGTGTGGGTATTCTGGATGGTGACAGAATTGGCTGCGGTCGGCCCTCCTGCGACATTGCAGGGAGCGTTCCAAGTTCCGGCAGCCGTCCAGTTTCCTGTAATGGCGCTGGTGCAGGCTTGCGCAAGCAGCGCCGGGGCGAAACCGACTCCGATCAGAAAAAACAAAAAGCGGAACGTGATTAGCAGGCTGCGCACGGGCGCATTCTGCCTGAACGCCGGGCTTTCGCCGGAGGGATTAGTTCCTGCGCCGCGCAGGGCCGCGCCAACGGTTGACCAGCGTGCTTTGAATGTCAAAAAGGTCAAGGACGCGGCCGACGCTGTGGTTGATCAGGTCGTCGATGGTTTTGGGCGCGCCGTAGAAGGCCGGGATCGGCGGGGCGATGATGGCCCCGAGCTCGGCGGCCTGCACCAGCAGGCGGCAGTGGCCGAGGTGCAAAGGGGTTTCGCGCGGCATCAGCACCAGGCGGCGGCGCTCCTTTAGCACCACGTCGGCGGCACGCACCACGAGGTTGTCGGCGTAGGAATGGACGATGCCCGAGAGGGTTTTCATCGAGCAGGGCGCGACGATCATGCCGGCGGTCTTGAACGAGCCGCTGGCGAGCGTTGCGGCGAGGTCCTGGTCGCTGTGCACTTCGTGGGCGAGCGCGGCCACCGATTTCACGCTGCGCCCGGTTTCGAGGCTGATGGTGAGCTTGCCGCCCTTGCTCAGGATCAGGTGCACTTCGACCTTCGGCGCCGCGCGCAGCGCTTCCAGCAGGCGGATGCCGTAGATGGCGCCGCTCGAACCGGTAATTGCGACGATCAGACGCATTCGCGGATAATAGCCCGCTCTCCGCACGGCGTGTGAAAGGGGACCCAATGCTCCGAGAACGCATTCCAGATCTTTCTAAAATGGTCGAGCCCGACCGGGTACGCAAGGAGGTCTATACCGATCAGCAGATCTTCGAGCGCGAAATGGAGCGCATCCACGAGACGGTGTGGATTTACTGCGGCCACGAATCGCAGGTGCCCAAGGCGGGCGACTATTACACCGTGCAGATCGGCCGCCAGCCGATGATCCTGGTGCGCGGCGCCAACGGCAAGCTGAACGTGCTCTACAACCGCTGCCCGCACCGCGGCAACATGATCTGCGGCGACCGCAAGGGCAACACGGGAGAATTTTTCCGCTGCTCTTATCACGCCTGGACCTTCCACCACGACGGCCGCCTGAAGACCATTCCGATGAAATCGGCCTACGAGGGTACGCGCTACGGCAAGGACAACCCCGACTGCAGCATGAAGAAAGCGGCGCGCGTCGAGAATTACCGCGGCTTTGTCTTCGCAAGTTTGGCGAATGATGGCCCTACCTTAAAAGAATTTTTGAGTAAAAGCATCGTTGCGTTTGACGACATGTGCGACCGCGCCCCGAAGGGCGAAGTGGAGGTGGTACCGAACTGCTTTCGCGTCATCCAGAAAAGCAACTGGAAGCTGTTCCTTGAAAACCAGCTGGATGCGCTGCACCCCTCGGTGGTGCACCAGTCCACCGGCCGCGCCGCGCACGAAGTGGAAAAAATCCTCGCCAGGAAAGCGAAAGGCGGCGCAGCGCCGCTCTCTTACCACATGCTCTCGGCATTCGCGACGGTGACGATCGACAAGTGGGACGACTTCCAGACCATCAATTACCCCTACGGCCACTGCATCCTCACCGGCTACATGGGCCTGCGGCCGCAGGACCCCGACACGCTCGCCTACGACAAGATCATGATCAAGGCCTACGGACGCAAGCGCTTCGAGGAGATTGCCGGGGTCAACATCCACCACGTGCTGGTCTACCCGGGACTGTCGGTGCAATCGCCGCTGCAGCAGCTGCGCGCGGTGCGCCCGCTTGGCGTGGACCGCACGCTCACCGAGATCTGGCACTTCCGCCTGAAGGGCGCGCCCGAGGCGATCTACCGGCGCTCGCTCGCCTACTACAACCTGGTGAATTCGCCCGCCACCCTGATCAACGCCGACGACCTGGAGAATTTCTGGAAATGCCACCAGGGGCTCGCTTCCGACGGCGGCGACTGGGTCAGCCTCGGGCGCCACTACGGCCGCGACATCGAAAAGGGCGGTGCCACCGCGTCCGGGCCGAAGATGGGCACCTCGGAAGCGCCGATGCGCAACCAGATGAAGGCCTGGGCGAAGTACATGCAAGCATGAAAATCCAGCACGAGGTAGAACAATTCCTCTACCGGCAGTCGGAGCTGCTCGACAGCAAGCGCTGGCAGGACTGGATCGACCTGTTCACCCCGGACGGCATTTACTGGATGCCGCCGGATGCGAGCTACCGGACCTGGGAGGGCCAGCCGGCGATCTTCGCCGAGGACAAGAACCTGATGACGGTGCGCATGCTGCGCGTGCAGCACCCGGACGCCTGGTCGCAGCGGCCGCTGTGGGAAACCAATCACGTGGTGTCCAATGTCACGCTGCGTAAAGTGCAGAGAAACGGCGACGTGGAAGTGCGCTCGCGTTTCCACATGCTGGAGTTGAGGCGCGACGACGTGCGGCATTTCGCGGGCTCGTATACCCACACGCTGAAGAAAACCAAGACCGGCTACGCCATCAAATTGCAGCGCGTGGACATGGCGAACGCGCAGGCCGCCTACGATTACGTCCTGCAGGTCTGGGTCTAGGCGGCGCGATGGCCGAGCGATTTCCGCGCCTCACCCCGGAAACCATGAGCGCTGCGCAGCGCGCGGTGGCGGAGGAGATTTCGGCGGGACCGCGCGGCGAGGTGCGCGGCCCGTTCGTCGCCCTGCTGCACCACGCCGAGCTTGCGCGCTGCATCCAGCAACTTGGCGAGCAGCTGCGCTGGCGCAGCAAGCTGCCGCCGGCCCTGCTGGAACTCGCGGTGCTGGTGACGGCGCGGCGCTGGACCTGCCAGTTCGAGTGGTTCATGCACGAAAAGCTGGCGCGCAAGGCAGGGCTCGATCCGAAAATCATCGAGGCGGTGGCGGCGGGCAAGACGCCCGCGGCCCTGTCCTCGGACGAAGCGCTGGTGCATGCCTTCTGCATGCAGGCCCACGCCAGCGGGCATGTCGATGACGCGACGTTCGCTGCGGCGCGCGAGCGCTTCGGCCTGGATGGCACGCTCGAGCTGCTGGCGCTGAACGGCTACTACTCGCTGATGGCGATGGTGCTGAACAGCTCAGGCGTGCCGCTGCCCGAGGGCGCCGCGCCGCCCCTCAAGCCGCTCTAGCCCCGCACCGTGGAAACCTCGGCCAAGGCGCGCCGCAAGGGCGTGCTGATGATGATCGGCGCCGGCCTGTGCTGGAGCACGGGCGGCATCTTCGTGCGCAGCGTCGCCACCACCGATGCCGTGGAGATCGTGCTCTGGCGCTCGGTGTTCATGGTGCCGTTCCTGTTCGCGGTGCTCGCCTACTGGCACCGCGGCGCGGTGTGGTCGAAGATCGCGGCGGTCGGCGGCGCGGGCGTGCTGTGCGGCGCGCTGCTCGCCAGCACCTTTTTCTTTTTCATCTTTTCGATCACGCGCAACACCGCCGCCAACACCTTCGTGCTGATGAGCACCGCGCCGTTCTTCGTCGCCTTGCTCGGCCTCGCCTTCCTCGGCGAGCGGGTGCCGGCGCGAACCTGGGCGGCGATCGCGGTGGCGCTGGCCGGGGTGGTGGTGATGTTCATCGAGGGCATGGACGCGGGCCGCAGCCTGGGCAACCTGCTTGCGCTCGGCGTGCCGACCATGTTCGCGATCAACATCGTGGTGCTGCGCCGCATGCATGCCACAGTGGACATGGTGCCCTCGGTGATGATCGCGGGCCTGATCTCGATCGCCGTGGCGCTGCCCCTCGCCTGGCCGCTCGCGCCGAATGTGCGCGACTTCGCGGTGCTGGCCCCGATGGGCATGCTGCAGCTCGGCCTGGGCTGCCTGCTGATGACGCGCGCCACCCGCTACCTCACCGCGGGCGAAATCGGGCTGCTGGCGCTGATCGAGACCATCCTCGCGCCGCTCTGGGTGTGGATCGGCGTCGGCGAGCGCCCGAGCAATCCGGCGCTGCTCGGCGCGCTGATCGTGTTCGGCGCCCTGGTCGCCAACGAGTGGCTGGGCAACCGGCAGTCGAAGGCGCGCGGCGGCGACCTGCACCAGCCGCCGGGCGCCTAGCGGCCTTTCTGGACCGGCACCTCGATGCCGTTGGCGCGCGCGATTTCATAGTACCGGAGCGCTTCTCCGTAATCGCGCGAGACGCCCGGCACGCCGGACTGCAGCAGGTCGCCCAGGCGCTTGGCCGCCTGCCCCGCCGCCTGCCCCTTGCCCTGGCGCGATACCTGGCGCAGCAGGCGCACCGCTTCCGAGTTCTTGCCCTCCTGTTCGAGGGCAATCGCCCGCTGCAGCAGTGTTTCGACCGAGGGCGGCGCCACGTCAGGCACGGACGCCGGGGCTGCGGCGGGTGCCGGCGCCGGAACCGGCGCCACGGCCGCCAGTTTGACCGGCTCGGCCGCCTTTGGCTCGGCGCGCTTGCCGGATTCCGCCTGCAATCGCGCCAACTCCTCGCGCCTTTGCGCCGCGGCCTCGGCCTGGCGCCGGGCCTCCGCCTCGCGCTGCCGCGTGAGTTCGGCCTGCTTTGCCGCCGCCGCCTCGCGCTGCTTTACCTGCTCCGCCAGTTCGCGCTGGCGGAACACGTCGCCCGATTTGCGCGCATCGGCTTCGCGCTGCCGCGCCAGCGCAAGTTCCTTCTGCAACTGGGCCTCGCGCTGGCGCGACTGCACCAGTTCGACCTCGCGCTGCTTGGATTCGTCCAGCAGCCGCGTCAGCTCGGCGACGCGCTCGACCATCGGATCGGGCCTGTAGGCCAACCATAAGCCCACGCCGATCGCCGTCGCCACGACGGCGGCAAGCGCCGGCACCTGCCACGCCCGCTTCGGCACCGCGGATTCGCGCTTCTGCAACGCGGCTTCGCGCTGCTGGAATTCCGCCTCGCGCCGGGCCAGCAACGCTTCCATTTCGGCCTTTTCTTCGGCCAGCTTCTGCCGCGCCTCGGCCTCGCGCCGGGCCGCTTCCTCGATCTCGCGCCGCTCGTCGCCCTGCCCGCCCGGGGCGACGCCGCGCAGCTTGGCGCTCTTGCGCCTGGCAAGCGCGGCATAGATGCCGTTCGGGAACTGCTCTACATAGAGGTCGAAGTCGGTCGGGTCATTGCCATCCTTGATCGAGCGCCAGAATTCGAGCTCGGTCGCCTTGGTGCGCGGCGCGGCCGCCGGCGCCGGCGCGGGCGGCTGCAGCGCGGCCGGTGCATCGGCACGCCGCAGGCGCAGAGTCTTTTCCACATCGTCGGTTTCTGCCTCGCCCTCGAATGCGCGCTGCAGCGCAAAACCAAGCAGCCGGGCGGTCGGATAGCGCTTGTCGACGTTTTTTGCCAGCGCTTTCGAGAGCACCGCATCGAACAGCGGCGAGAGCGCCGGATTGACCGAGGAAGGCGCCGGCGGCTCGTCGCCGAGGATTTTCTTGGCGATCGCCCAGGGGCCCGAGCCGGTAAACGGTTTCGCGCCGCACAGAAATTCGTAGAGGATCACGCCAGCCGAGAACACGTCGCTGCGCCGGTCGAGCACCCCGCCCTGGATCTGCTCGGGCGACATATAGGCCGGCGTGCCGACCACGGCGCCCGCCTGGGTGCGCTCCGAGAGCGTGCGGTCCGGGTCGATGATGCGCGCCACGCCGAAATCGGTGAGCTTGACCCGGCCCTGCGTGTCGATCATCACGTTGGCGGGCTTGATGTCGCGGTGCACGATGCCGGACTCGTGCGCGAAGTGCAGCGCCTCGCACAGTTCGCCCATGATGTGCACCACTTCCTTCGGCTCGAAGCGCTCCTTCGCGTCGAAGTAGGTTTTCAGTTCGCGCCCGCGCACCAGTTCCATGACGAAATAGGCGACCTCGCCCTCCTCGGCGAAGTCGAACACCTGCACGATATTGGGGTGGTTGAGCCGGGCCACCGCCTCGGCTTCGCGCGCGAAGCGGCCCGAGTATTCCTTGGCGGAATCTGAATCGAGCGCGCTCTTCAGGATGGTCTTGATCGCGACCTTGCGGTGCAGCCGCGTGTCCTTGCCCTCGTAGACGACGCCCATCGCGCCCTCGCCGAGGACGCGTTCGATGTCGTAGCGCCCGATGCGTTTCAGCTCCGCGGCCTCGGCCATGGCCGCAGAATACCGCAGGCGCCGGCCGCCCGCAGGGCGGCACGGTGGCTGGATGCGGCTAGGCGGCGGCCCGGTCGGCGCGGCGCCGCTCGTGCTCCTGCAGGTAGCGCTTGCGCAGGCGGATGGATTTCGGGGTGATTTCCACCAGCTCGTCGTCGGCGATGAATTCCACCGCGTATTCCAGCGTCAGGCCGATCGGCGGCGTGAGGTCGATCGCCTCGTCCTTGCCCGAAGCGCGGATGTTGGTGAGCTGCTTGGTGCGGATCGGGTTCACCACCAGATCGTTGTCGCGGGTGTGGATGCCGACGATCATGCCCTCGTAGACGGGCTCGCCGGGGCTGACGAACATGCGGCCGCGCTCCTGCAGCTTCCATAGCGCATAGGCAACGGCCACGCCGTCGTCCTGCGACACCAGCACGCCGTTGCGCCGCTCGGCCATCGGCTCGTCGCGGGCCGGGGCGTATTCGTCGAACACGTGGCTCATCACGCCGGAACCACGCGTGAGCGTCATGAATTCGCCCTGCAAGCCGATCAGCCCGCGCGCCGTGATGCGGTAATCGAGGCGCACGCGGCCCTTGCCGTCGGGAAGCATCTCGCGCAGCTCGCCGCGGCGCCGGCCGAGCTCCTCCATCACCGCGCCCTGATTCTGGCTTTCGATGTCTACGGTCAGAAACTCATAGGGTTCAAAATTCTTCCCATTTACCTCGCGGTAAACCACCCTCGGCCGCGATACGGCGATTTCGTAGCCTTCGCGGCGCATGTTTTCCAGCAGGATGGTCAAGTGCAGTTCGCCGCGCCCGTGCACGATGAAGGTGTCGGTGTCCTCGGAGTACTCGACCCGCATCGCCACGTTGCTCTTGGTTTCGCGCTCCAGGCGCTCGCGGATCTGGCGGCTGGTGATGTATTTGCCCTCGCGGCCGGCGAGCGGCGAAGCATTGACCAGGAAATTCATGGTCAGCGTCGGCTCGTCCACCTTGAGCAGCGGCAGCGCGTCGGGGTGCTCCGGGTGGCAGAGGGTGGTGCCGATGCCGAGCTCCTCGATGCCGTTGACCAGCACGATGTCGCCCGCCTCGGCCTGTTCAACCTGCACGCGCTCCAGGCCTTCGAACATCAGGACTTGATTGATTTTCGCTTTTACGGGGGGAGCATTCCCCTGCAAAAGCAGAACCTCCTGCGCCGGGCGCACGCGCCCGCGCCGGATGCGGCCGATGCCGATCTTGCCGACGTAGCTCGAGTAATCGAGCGAACAGATCTGCAGCTGCAGCGGCTGGTCCGGGTCCTCGTCGCGCATCGGCACGTGGGCGAGGATCGCTTCGAACAGCGGCCGCAGGTCCTGTTCCTTTTCCGCCAGCTGGTTCTTCGCCCAGCCGAGCAGCGCCGAAGCGTAGATGACCGGGAAATCGAGCTGCTCCTCGGTCGCGCCCAGCTTGTCAAAGAGGTCGAAAGTCTGGTTCACCACCCATTCGGCGCGCGCGCCGGGCCGGTCCACCTTGTTGACCACCACGATCGGCTTGAGGCCCAGCGCCAGCGCCTTGCGCGTGACAAAGCGCGTCTGCGGCATCGGGCCCTCGACTGCGTCGACCAGCAGCAGCACCCCGTCCACCATCGACAGCACGCGCTCCACCTCGCCGCCGAAATCGGCGTGGCCCGGGGTGTCTACAATGTTGATATGCGTGCCCTCGAAGCGCACCGCGCAGTTCTTGGCAAGGATGGTGATGCCGCGCTCGCGCTCCAGATCGTTCGAATCCATCACCCGCTCCTGCACCTGCTCGTGCGCGGCGAAGGTGCCCGATTGCTGCAGCAGCTTGTCGACCAGGGTCGTTTTGCCGTGGTCGACGTGGGCAATGATGGCAAGATTGCGTAATGCGCGAGGCATGATCTTGATTAATCTGCAAAAAAGAGCGCGCATTGTACGCGACATCGACGCCACAGGGAACCCGCGATGAGCCTTCCGCAATTTCGCAATGCGCTGCCGATGCAGTCGATGCTGCTCGAATACCGCATCGAGCAGGTGCTGGGCGCGGGCGGATTCGGCATCACCTACCTCGCGCGCGACGTCAATCTCGACAAGCTGGTGGCGATCAAGGAGTACCTGCCCGGCGATCTCGCGATGCGCGCCGCCGACGGCCGGGTGGTGGCGCAGGCCACCGAGCGCGAAGCCGGCTACCAGTGGGGCCTCGAGCGCTTCACCTTGGAAGCGCGCACGCTGGCGAAGTTCAGCCACCCGCACATCGTGCGTGTGCTGCGCTACTTCGAGGCCAACGCCACGGCCTACATGGTGATGGACTACGAGCAAGGCGACCCGCTGAAAACCGTGCTGCAGCACGACCCGCAGCCCGCCGAGGCGAAGCTGAAGGCGCTCATCGTGCCGCTGCTCGAGGGTCTCGCGGCGGTGCATGCCGCGGGCTTCCTGCACCGCGACATCAAGCCGGACAACATTTTCGTGCGCAGCAATGGCCACCCGGTACTGATCGATTTCGGCGCCGCGCGCCATGCGCTGGGCAAGACGCGCAGCCTGACGTCGGTCCTCACGCCGGGCTTCGCGCCGCTCGAGCAGTATTCGGGCGAAAGCAAGCAGGGTCCCTGGACCGACCTCTACGCGCTGGGCGGCGTGCTCTACCGCGCGGTCGTCGACAAGAACCCGCCGGACGCGGTGAGCCGCTTGCGCGGCGACTCGGTCGCGGCGGGGCTGGCCATGGTGCGCGGCAAGTACAGCGAAACCTTTCTGAGCGCGATTGAATGGGCGCTGATGCTCGATGAGCACAAGCGGCCGCAGAGCGTAGAGGAATGGATGACCGCGATGCTGGGCGAAAAGACCATCGTGTTCGCCCTGCCGCCGAAAACGGAGACAACCGAGAAAGTCGCGCGCACCGAGAAAACCGACGCCGAAATTGCGCCGACGCTCAAGGTTGAAGCGCCCCGCCGTCTGCGTCGCTGGCCCTATCTGGTCGGCGTCGTTCTGCTCGCCCTGCTTGCGGCAGGCGTCTGGCAGAAAAACCGCGCCGAGCGCGAGGAGCCTGCCAAAGTGGAGGCCGCGCGAACCGAGGCGCCTAAAATCGAAGCCGAGCCGGCAAAACCAAAACCGGTTGCGTCTCCGGTCCAGCGACATCGAGCACCAGTGGTAGAGGGACCCCCCAAAAAGCTGGTGGTCAGGCCAGCGGAAAAGCCGGCCGAGAAGCCGCAGGATGCTTCCCTGGCGGAAAAGGTGCAGCGCTTTCGCGCCGAAAGCGAGACCGAGTTCCGTGCCGCCGATGCCAACGGCGATGGCTTCCTGTCTCCCGAGGAGGCGCGCGCCAAGTATCCCAATCTGGCCAAGAACTTCCAGCAGGTCGACCGCGATGGCGACGGCCGCATCTCGCAGCGCGAATTCCTGCAGGCTAAGCGCGCGATGCTCCTGCGCAAGCTCGGCAAGCAGAACAACTGAATCAGGCTGGAGCCAGGGTATAGCTCTGCACGGGCTGCTGGAAGCCTTTCAGCTTCAATGCCTCGCCGGGCAGGAGCTTGTGGCTGTTAGCCTCTGCGCCGAGCAGCTCGATGCTGCGCCCGTCGATCAGGATCTCGCCGTGCGCGGCCTCGGCGCACAGGCGCGAGGCGAGGTTCACCGCCGGTCCGACCGCCGTGTACTCCAGCCGCGAGGCGGCGCCAATCACGCCGACGGTGACAAAGCCGCTGGCGACCCCCACCCCTACGCCCAGGTGCAGGTCGGTATCCGACCAGCGCGCGGTGATTTCCATGCCCGCCTCGCGAATGCGCCGCGCCATGCCAAGCGCGCGCAGCGCGTGGTCGGGGTACGGTATCGGTGCCCCGACCAGGATCAGCACACCGTCGCCTGCCTGATCCTTGATCGTGCCGCCGCATTCGGCGGCCGCGGCACCCACCGCGTCGTAATACTCGCGCAGAATGCTGATCACCTTCTTCGAGGAGGTGGCGGCAGTGAAGGCGGTGAAGCCACGCAGGTCGCAGCACACCACCGAGAGCTCGAGCGTCTGTTCGTCGGTCGCGCTCTTCAGGCCGCGCCGCCCGACCAGTTCGGCGACCTGCGGCGAGAGGAATTTCGACATGAAATGCGCGCGCCGTCCCTGGATGACGTGGTACTGCACACCGCCGACCAGGAAGATCAGCAAGCCGATCGCGGTGGTAACCGGCGCGATGGTGTTGGGTAGCACTATGCCCGAGGCCATGAACGGCGCGGCGATCGCGAACGCGATCAGGCGCAGCGATTCGGCACGGTCCGGTCGGCGCCGCAACGTCAGCAACCCCGAGAAGAGTGCAAGCGCGAGCGAGACGGTCAGCGGCAGCGCGAACAGCCAGAATTCAGGCGAGCCACGCTCGAACACCTCGCGGAACCCGGCGTTCATAAATTTCTCGAAGTGTAGAACCGGGAACGCCAGTGCCATCGCCAAATAGAACAGCACCAGCGCCTGGGCGATGCGCAGCAGATTGTCCGGTCCGCTGGTCTTCAGGCCGGCGGCAGGCACCGTACGGCGCACGCGCAGGATCCACTCGTAGGCGAAGAAGAAAGCCAGCGACTCCGGAATCGCGAACACGCCGTCCCAGACTTCGATGACGCCGCGGAAATGCAGCGGGTAGGCGATCTGCGTTCCAACCCCGATCGACAGACCGATCGAGGCGAGGAATAGCGCCAGCGCGCGGCTGGTCGGGGAACTGCGATCGGCGATGATGAAAGCGAGCGCCATCCCCATCGCCAACAGCGCAGTAATAATGTGCGGCGTGGTATCGATCATGAATAAAAGGGGGTCAGAGTAAGATTTCCGGAATGGATGCGGTGAGCCTCGCTGCTCGAGGAAATCTTACTCTGACCCCCTTTTTTCCTGCATCTGGCGGTCGAAATCCTCGGCCACTTTGGCATCGTGGTCCAGCATTTCCTGCGCGTCGGTATTGGCGTACTGGATGCCGCCCAGTTCGGTGAAGGCTTTTTGCACGCGCTCGCTCCACAGCCCGATGTCGCGCACCGTCGGCACGATGCGCGAGAACAGGCGTTTGCGGAAGCGGATTTGTCCATCCGCACCATCCACGACCTTTAAAGCTTCCTTGACGTCATAACCGAGGCGTTCCCACATCTCGGGCGAGTTGAACCGGTCGCGCAGGTGGAAGGAACCCTCGATGATGAAATCCTCGCGCTCGCACCGCTCGGCCGCGCTGAGCTGCGGGTAATAATCGCGCAGCGCCAGGCGGCCGAAGGCGACATGGCGCGCCTCGTCCTGCATCACGTAGGCATTGACGGCCTGGCACAGCGGATTGCGCGAGTAGTCGCGGATGCGCTGGAACGCCACCAGCGCCAATCCCTCGATCAGCACCTGCATGCCCAGGTAGGTGAAATCCCAGCGCGGATCGTTCATCGCCCGCTCGATCAGCGTCTTGAGCGGCTTGGAGATCGGGTAGACGAAGCGGAACTTCTCCGTCAGCAGGCGCCGGTAGGCTTCGACATGGCGCGCCTCGTCCATCACCTGGGTGGCGGCATAGAACTTGGACTCGATGCGCGGCACGTCCTGCACGATGCGCGCGGCGCAGACCAGCGCCCCCTGCTCGCCATGCAGGAACTGCGACAGGTTGAACACCTGGCTGTGATAGCGCAGCTCGGCATGCTGCTTGGGCGAGAGCTTGCGCCAGAGCTCGGTGCCGTACAGCGGCTGCACCTCTTCCGCCATTTGCATCGGGTCTTCCGGATCCACCGGCAGGCTCCAGTCGATGCGCGTGTCGGCGTTCCACTGCTCCTGCTTGCCCTTCGCATACAGCTTCAGCAGCTCTTCGGAGCGGGAATCGTAGTCCCAGGTGAAGGCAACTTCGCCGCTGGCCGGGAATTTCCAGTGCGTCTCCGCCACCGGCAGCGTGTAGGTGAATTGTTGCGGCATGCCTACCCGGCCAACGCGATTTTTTTCGCGAACAGGCGCTCGAAGCCGGCCGCGTCCAGCGAAGCGCTGAAGTGATGGCCCTGCCACTCGTCGCAGCCCAGCGCGCGCAGGCGCCCGAGCTGCGCCTCGCTTTCGACGCCCTCGGCAGCGACCCGCAGACCGAGCGCCCTCGCCATCGCCGCGATGGTCTGCACGATGGTGAGGTCGTGCGGGTTCGCGTCCAGTTCCCGAAGGAACGAACGGTCGATCTTCAGCTTGTCGATCGGCAGCTGCCGCAGGTAGGCGAGGCTCGAATAGCCGGTGCCGAAATCGTCGATCGCCACGCGCACGCCGAGATCGCCGATCTTGCGCAGCGTCGCGACGTTTTCTTGCAGATGCGACATCAGCACCCGCTCGGTAATTTCCAGCTCGACCGAGGAGCCCGGCAGCTGATTCACTTCCAGCGCCTGCGCAAGCTGCGCCACGTAGCCGTCGCCCTGGGCCAGTTCGAGCGCCGACACGTTGAGCGCGAACCAGAGATTGGCGCCCTTGCCCGCCAGTCCCGCACGCCGCCAGGCGCCGGCCTGCGAGAGCGCGCGCTCCATCATCCATTGCCCCAGCGGGCGGATCAGGCCGCATTCCTCGGCCACCGGGATGAATACGTCCGGCATCAGCAGCCCGTCCTGCGGATGCTGCCAGCGCACCAGCGCCTCGGCGCCGACCACGGCCGCGCCGGCGGGATCGGCCGACAGCACGGGCTGCCAATGCAGCACCAGTTCGCCGCGCGCCAGCGCGTGGCGCAGGTCGTTCTCCATGCCGAGGCGCGCCACCGCGCGCGCATTGAGCTCGGGGGAGAAGAAGCGGAAGGTGTTGCGCCCAGTCTCCTTGGCGTGGTTCTTCGCAGCGTCGGCGTTCTTCAGCAATTCGCCGAAATCGCGGCCATCGCCCGGATAGACGCTGATGCCGATCGAGGCGGTAATGGTGAGCGTGCGGCCTTCGATGGTGAACGGGCGCGCCAGGATCGCCAGCGCGCGCTGCGCCGCCGTGGCCGCGTCGCCGAAATCCTTCATGCCGTTCCACAGCAGCACGAACTCGTCGCCGCCCAGCCGCGCCATCGTGTCGTCGCGCCGCAGCGTGCCGCCCAGGCGCTCGGCGACGGCGCGCAGCAGCGCATCTCCCGCCGCGTGGCCCAGCGAATCGTTGACCAAATTGAAGCGATCCAGGTCGAGGAACAGCAGCGCGATGCTATCCCTTGCCCGCGCCGCGGCGAGGATTGCCTGGTCGGCCCGGTCGGCCAGCAGCACCCGGTTGGGCAGGCCGGTGAGCGCATCGCGGGTGGCGAGATACTGGATGCGCTCCTCTGCCTGCTTGCGCGCGGTGATATCGGCGCCGGTGCCGCGGTAACCCGCGAGCCGGCCCGTCGCATCGATGACCGGTACGCCGGTGACCGATTGCCAGATGACGCGCCCGGACTTGGTAAGCGAGCGGTACACCTGGTCGCGGAAAGGTTCGCCACGGGTGGCGTGCTGCGCGAACCAGTCGTTCATCGCCCGCGACTCGCCGAGCGGCATGAAATCGCGCGGCGTGCGGCCGATCATCTCGTGGCGCAGGTAACCCAGCACCGTCTCGACGCGCTCGGAAAGGAAAGTGTAGCGCCAGGCGGCATCGGTCTCCCAGACGTATTCGCCGGAGGCCTCGAGCACGTCGCGAAAGCGCTGCTCGCGCTCGGCCAGCGTCTGGCGCGCCTTGCGCTGCTCGGTGATGTCGCGCATGACGGTCTGCTGCACCAGGCGCCCCCGCTCCAGGTATGACACCCCCGCGGTCTCGAGCACCGTCTCGCTGCCGTCCAGGCGGCGCAGCCGGCGCTCTTCGAACGGCGTCTTGCCCGGGCCTGCCTGCAGATAGCGGTCGCGTTCGCGGTGCCGCTCGCGCTGCTCGTGCTGGACGAATTCCTCGAGCTTGCGGCCCATCAGTTGCGCGGGCGAAGACGCCCCGAGCATGCTCGCCGCGGCCGAGTTGGCGTACTCGATGATGCCGTTCGAGGTCACCATCACGCCGTTCGGCGCGAGCTCGACCAGCGAGCGGTAGCGCTCTTCGGCGTCGCGCGTCGACTGCTCGGCGCGCTTGCGCGCATCGATCTCGGTCATGGTGCCCGACATGCGCAGGGCGCGGCCCTCATCGTCGCGCTGGGTCACGCGGCCGGAGCAGTACATCCACTTCCAGTCGCCCGACGGGGTGCGCAGGCGGAACTCCAGGCCGCCCGGCGTCGGTTCGCCCTTCAGCATGCTTTGAAACATGGCACGCACCTGCACGCGGTCGTTGGCGTGGATCAGCTCGTAGAGCTCGAGGCTGCGCTCGAAGCGCCGGTTCCCCAGCAGCGGGCCCCAACGGCCGCCGAGGTATACGTGGTCGGAGCCGACGTCGATGTCCCAGATCGCCAGGTTGCCGCCCTCGGTGGCGAGTTCCAGCCGCTCCTTGGCTTCGGCAAGCGCGCGCTCCGCGCGCCGCCGGTCGGTGACGTCCTGGCCGACCCCGCGGTAGCCGAGAAATTTTCCGGCGCCGTCGTAGCGCGGCCGGCCGGTGATGCGGTGCACGCGGCGCTCGCCCGCGTCGCTGCGCGAGATCATGAAATCGAAGAACGGCATCTGCGCATCGAGCTCTTCGAGCCGCTCGAAATGCTCGACCAGCGCGCGCGGCTCGACCCAGACCCCGGGCACCTCCCAGAGTTTGCGGCCATGCGCCAGTTCGGCGCCGAACAGCGCCGCCACTGCCGGGCCGCCGGATATCCAGCTGACCCGGTGCTGCGTGTCGGTCTCCCAGAACCAGTCGGCCGAGAGCGAGGTCAGGTGGCGGAAGCGCTCTTCGCGCAGGCGCAGCGCCTGCGCGGCGCGCCGGTCGCGCCGGCGCGCACTGGTCCAGACGCCGAACAGCACCAGGCCGCCGGTGATGAGCAGCAGCGCTTCGAAAAGATTTGACCAGTCCACGCTAGCCCGCCGATTCCACCGCCGGCGGCGCGGCTTTGAGAACCTCCTCGATGGTGGTGTAGCCGGCCGCCACCTTCATGGCCCCGCTGATGCGCAGCGCCTTCATGCCTTCGCGGTAGGCCTGCTCGCGGATTTTTGACAGGTCGCCGGTCGCGCTGATGATCTCCTTGATGGCGCTGGAGCAGAGCAGCGTCTCGTAAATGCCGACCCGGCCGATGAAGCCGGTCATGCGGCACTCGAGGCAGCCGACCGGTTTGTACACCGCGGCGGGGCGGTTAGCCTTCCACGGCGCGACCAATCCCTCCCAGGCGTGCAGGTCCTCGGCGCGGTGCAGTTCGACCTTCAGCTTGCAATGCGGACACAGGATGCGGATCAGGCGCTGCGCCATCACGCCGTTCAGCGTGGCGTTCAGCAGGTAGGGCTTGATGCCGAGCTCGAGCAGCCGCGTCACCGCGCTGGCTGCGTCATTGGTGTGCAGCGTGGAAAGCACCAGGTGGCCGGTCAGCGCCGCCTGCACCGCCATCTCGGCGGTTTCCAGGTCGCGGATTTCCCCGACCATGATGATGTCGGGATCCTGCCGCATCAGCGCGCGCAGGCCTTCGGCAAAGCCGAGGTCGATCGCCGGCGTCACCTGCATCTGGTTGAACGAGCCCTCCACCATCTCGATCGGATCTTCGACGGTGCAGACGTTGACTTCGGGCGTGGCGAGCTGCTTGAGCGTCGAGTACAGCGTGGTGGTCTTGCCCGAGCCGGTCGGGCCGGTGACCAGCACGATGCCGTTCGGCCGCTCGGTCATTTCCTTCCAGCGCTGGTTGTCGTCTTCGGAGAAGCCGAGTTCCTTGAAATCGCGCACCAGCACTTCCGGGTCGAAGATCCGCATCACCAGCTTTTCGCCGAACGCGGTCGGCAGGCTCGACAGGCGCAGCTCGACCTCTTCGCCCTCCAGCGTGCGCGTCTTGATGCGGCCATCCTGCGGACGGCGCTTTTCCACCACGTCCATGCGGGCCAGGATCTTGATGCGGCTGGTCATCGCCGCCAGCACCGTGGGCGGAATCTGGTAGACCTGGTGCAGCACGCCGTCGATGCGGAAGCGCACGATGCCGAACTCGCGGCGCGGCTCGACGTGGATGTCGCTCGCGCGCTGCTCGAAGGCGTAGCTCCAGAGCCAGTCCACCACCTTGACGATGTGCGCGTCGTTGGCATCGTAGGTCTTGTTCGATCCCAGTTCGACCAGCTGCTCGAAGTTGGACAGCCCCGAGGTGCCGGCCGTGCCCTTGGTCGCGCCCTTGACCGATTTGGCGAGGTTGTAGAACTCGACCTGGTAGCGTTCGATGTCTTGCGGGTTGGCGATCACGCGCCGCAGTTCCAGCTTGGTGATGCGCTGCAGTTCCTTTTCCCATTCGCGCACGAAGGGTTCGCACACCGCGATCACCGCTTCCTTGCTGGTGACGCCGATCGGCAGGATGCGGAAGCGCGTCGCATAGGCCGAGGACATCACCTCGGTCACCGCCGCGAAATCGATCTTGAGCGGGTCGATGTGGCGGTATTCCATGCCGACGCGCTTGGCCAGCCACTCGGTGAGCAGCTCCAGCGCGAGCGGCTTGTGCGGCGGCCGCGCGCTTTTCCAGTTCTGGTCGGCGATCACCGAGAGCGGGTGCTGCGCGCCGCGGAAATAGCGCCGCTCCTTCTTCATCTTCTCGGCCTCGGCCGCCTCCACCATCCGGTCCGCGACCAACCAGTCGAGGTAGTCGGCGATGGTCAGGCGGCGCTCGGTGATCTTGGGATCGACAGCGGCCATATCGCAGGGATTATGCCTGAGCGGGCATACTATCGCTCCATGCAACCGCCAACTTCACGCTCTCTTGCACCAGAGGTCAGATTTCGCGAAGTCTGGGCCTGGAGCATGTACGACTTCGCCAACTCCGGCTACACCACCGTGGTCATCACCGCGGTGTTCAACGCCTTTTTCGTTGCCGCAGTGGCCGGCCGGGCGCCCTGGGCGACTTTTGCCTGGACCGCGGCGCTGTCGGTGTCGTATCTCGCGGTCCTACTCAGCGCGCCCTTGATCGGCGCTTGGGCCGACGCCCACGCCGCCAAGAAGCGGCTGCTGCTCTACGCGACCGTCGGCTGCGTCGTTTTCACGGCCCTGCTCTACTTCGCCTCCCCCGGCGCCGTTGCGCTCGCCATCGTCCTGATCATCCTCTCCAATTTCTTCTTCGCGACCGGCGAGAACCTGATCGCCGCCTTCCTCACTGAACTCGCCGATTCCAAGGCGATGGGCCGCGTCTCGGGCTGGGGCTGGGCCTTCGGCTACCTGGGCGGCCTGGTTTCCCTGGGAATCTCGCTCGCCTACATCACCTGGGCGACCGCACAAGGCCAGAGCGGTGCGCAATTCGTCCCGGTGGTCATGCTCATTACTGCGGCCGTGTTCGGCGTCTGCGCCACGCCGACGTTTCTGTTCCTGAAGGAAAGGGCGCTGCCCCAGAAGCAGAAGACCAGCGCCTGGAGCGAGGTCATCCACACCTTGCGACAGGCCAGCCGGTTCCGCGACCTGTGGCGCTTCCTCACCTGCATCCTGTTCTACCAGGCCGGCATCATGGCGGTGATCGCGCTGGCCGCGATCTACGCGCAGGAAGCGATGAAGTTCACGACGCAGCAGACCATCGTTCTGATCCTCGTCGTCAACGTCACCGCCGCCGTCGGCGCCTTCGGCTTCGGCTACCTGCAGGACGCGATCGGCCACATCAAGGCGATGACGCTGGTGCTGATCGGCTGGATCGTCATGATCGCGCTCGCCTACATCGCCGAAGGCGTGGCGCTGTTCTGGGTAGCCGCCAACCTCGCGGGCCTGTGCATGGGCGCCGCGCAGGCCGCAGGCCGCGCCATCGTCGGCTACCTGTCGCCGCCGGCGTGCACGGCGGAGTTCTTCGGCCTGTGGGGCCTCGCGGTGAAGGCCGCCTCGATCTTCGGCCCGATCACCTACGGCACCGTCACCTGGGTCTTCGAAGGCAACCACCGCCTCGGCATCCTCGCCGTCGGCGCTTATTTCGTGGTCGGTTTGATTCTGCTCATTGGCATCGACGTCGAGCGCGGACGCCGCGCGGCCCTGCAAGCCGCCTAGCCTGCGACAGACCCCAGCATCCCGGCAAACAATGTCGCGATGCCGAGGAACGAGAAGAAGCCGACCACGTCGGTAACGGTGGTGAGGATGATCGAAGAAGCCGTCGCCGGGTCCTGGCCAAAGCGGTTCAGCAGGATCGGCACCAGCGCGCCGGCGAGGCCGGCGGCGACCATCGAGATCACCATCGAGATCGAGATCACCCACACCAGCCCGATCGAGCCGCTCCAGAAATACACGCCGATGGCAGTGGTCGCGGCGACCGCCAAGCCGTTGACCATGCCGGTCGCCGCCTCCTTCCACACCACCTTGGGCCAGTGCCGCAGGCTGATTTCGCGCAGCACCAGCCCGCGCATGGTCACCGCGAGCGCCTGCGCGCCGGCATTGCCCGACTGGCCCGCCACAACCGGCAGCAGCACCGCGAGCGCGGTGAACTTGGCAATGGTGCTCTCGAACAGCCCGACCACCGAGGCGGCGAGGAATGCGGTGAGCAGATTGATCTGCAGCCATGGCAGGCGTTTCTTCACTGCGAACAGGGGCCGCGATAGCGCGCGCTCATCCGGGCTCGCACCGACCATGGTCTGTATGTCGAGGCTGCTTTCTTCCTCCACGGCCGCCATCAATTCGGCCTGGCGGATCACGCCGATGAAGCGCCCGGCGTGATTCACCACCGGCAGCGAAGTGATCGGCTCGCGCTGCAGGATCTCGACCACTTCCTCGCGCGGATCGAGATCCCGCACTGCCGCCACCACGCCGCGCTGGACGGTGGCAAGCGGGTGCGCATGGTCGGCGAGCGCCAGATCCTGTACGTCGACGCGCCCGGCCAATCGTCCCTCATCGTCGACCACGAACAGCTCGCGCAGCCCGCGGCGGCGGATGGCGCGCATGCGCTCGATCGCCTCGGCCACCGTCATGCCGGCGCGCAAAGGGCTGACGCGCGTATCCATCAGTCGCCCGGCGGAATTCTCCGGATAGGCGGCAAGCTCGCGCAGTTCGCGCGCCACTTCCTTGTCCAGTTTCAATAGCCGCACCTCGCGCTCGGCGGGCTCCAGCTGCGACAGTACCGCCACGCTCGACGCGGGCTCGGCCTCGGCGAGCACGTGCTGCGCCAGCGGCGCGGGCAGGCGCTCGAGCACATCGCGCGCGACATCGGGCGCGAGCGCTTCCCAGGCGCGCACCGCAGCGCGCGGCGCATGCGAGGACAGCAGCGCAGCCGCATCATCAACCGGCATCGATTCCAGTTCGCGCGCCGCCTCGCCCGGAAAATCGAGCAGGAAGCGTTGATTCAGGGCAGTGACGGCGGGCAGCGTTCCGGCGCTCATCGGTTAGCGTCCATCGGTCTTGCCCGCCAGCGGCGGGACTGTGGGAAGCAGCGTCGCCATCGCCTCGGCGCCGCCGGAAAGCGCATTCCAGTAGCCGCGCGCGAGCATGCCCGCAAGGGTGTCTGGACTCGCGTCCCGCGCGCCTCGTGCCGTGCGCCGCAGCGCACGCGCGAGGGCGTCGCGCGTGAGAACACCGACCAGGCGTTGTCCGGATTCGACCACCGGCAGAATGGAAGCGTGCTCCCAACCCGGATGCGCAATCGCCCCGATCAGCGGCGTCTGCGCCGACAGCAAGGCGATCGGCGGGTAGCAGACGGAACCGAGACTGCTGCCGACCGGCGCGCGCAGCAGCACCGACAAGGACACCCAGCCTTCGAGGCGGCCGTCGGTCCCCGTCGCGAACACGCGTTGCACGGTTGCATCGACCAGGCGCACGCGCTCGAGCGCCTCGACGGCGGGCACCGTACCGGGCAGCGACAGCACATCCGGGTCGGTCCACGCCCCAACCGAGTCCTCCACGTAGCCGAGCAACAGCTTCGACGCGAGCGCCGCCGCGGTCGGCAGCCCGCCGATCAACTTCGCGCGGCGCGGCTCCGGCAGGTGGCGCAGCACCGCGACTACCGGCTGGGTGCTGAGCTCGCCGAGCAGTGCCAGCGCCTGCTCGTCTTCGAGCCCGCCAAGGCTGCGTGCGGCAGCATTCGGCAGCATTGCCGCGAACACTGGCGCAGCGAGGCGCGCCGGCACGTGTGCCAGCAGTGCGGCGGCCTCCACTGGCGCCACGCCTTCCAGCACGCGCGCGGCTTCGGCCGGATGCGCGCGCATGAAAGCGAGGCTGAGCGTCGCGGCGTCAGCCATCGCGATCGCCCGAGAGCAGCACGATCGGCTCGTCGTGGTAGACGCGGCCGGGCACCGCCACGCGCCCGTCCTTCGTTTCCAGCACCAGCGAGGTCACGCTCACGTCCACGATGCGCCCCTCGAAGCCCGACACGCGCACGCGCTGGCCGACCTGGAACGCCTGGCGAAGGTAGTGCGCGCCGATAAGATTTGCCACGTAGCCGCGGGCACCGAGACTTACCGCCACGGTCACGCCCCCCAGCACCGAGGCGATGACCAGCGCGGCGAGAATGGCGATCCAGGTGACCTTGATGCCGATCTGGTCGGCGCCGACCAGGATTGCCGCGACCAGGGTTGCACCCTGCGCCAGTCGTGCGAGCGCGCTGCGCTGCGCGGGCTGCAGGCGCGTCGCAGTGGCATGCACCAGATCGGCGGTAAAACCCGCCAGCACGTAGCCGGCGACGACGATCAGCACGCCCGCAGTAAGCGTCGGCAGGTAATCGAGCAACCGCGACAGCCAGTCCGTGAAGGTTTGCAGGCCCAGCACTTGCGTTGCCGCGGTGACGAAAAACAGCAGCACCACCCAGTACACGACCGTGCCGAGCACGTTCGCCGAGCGGCCGACGCGCAGGCGCGAGGAGCCGGCCAGCCGCTCGATCAGGGCCTCGGCAAGCTGCATGCCGCGAACCGCCAGCACCCGCAGCAGCCGCGCCAGCAGCCAGCCCACCACCAGCAGCAGGATGGCGCCAAGCAGGTTGGGCAGATGGGCGGCCAGGCGCTCGAGCAGAGCGCCGGCGGCGCTGGTCAGCGAATCGCCGAAATTGCTCATGCAGGGATGGTACCGCGTCGGGCGCCTGCGCTATCATTTGGCCCCTAGGAAACGCCCCAACGGAGACGAGCAATGACCATCAAAGCCGGCGATCTGCTGCCCGACGGTACGCTGACGGAATCTACCGAATTCGATTCGGCGACGCAGTGCGCGATGCCGCCCAAGGAGGTGGATGTGGTGGCGGCCTCGAAGGGCAAGAAAATCGCGGTGTTCGGGCTGCCTGGGGCGTACACACCGACCTGCTCCGCCAAGCACGTGCCGAGCTATCTGTCGAACCTGGACAAGCTCAAGGCCAAGGGTGTGGACGAAATCTGGTGCGTGGCGACCAATGATGGCTTCGTGATGGCGCACTGGGGCCGCGACCAGAAAGCGATCGGCAAGATCCGCTTCCTCGGGGACGGCAGCGCGGCGTGGACCAAAGCGCTCGGCCTCGGTCTGGATTTGAATGCGCGCGGCATGGGCCTGCGCATGCAGCGCTTTTCGATGCTGGTGGATGACGGCGTGATCAAATCGGTCAATGTAGAAGGGCCGGGCAAGTTCGAGGTGTCGGACGGTGCAACGATGCTCAAGCAGCTCGGCTGACCGGAGCGCGTTACATAACGATACACATCCTCACAGCGTGCTACAGGACCGACCGCTAGCCTTGCGTAGTCCATCACCCACCACGTAGAGGATCAAAATGAATCGATTCGCACCCGCCCTGGCAGCGACTTGTTTGGCATTGTCGGCTGCCGTCGCCTTCGCGCAGACGCCGCCGGCCGAGCCGCGCAAGGGCCCGAGCCCGGAACATCGTCAGCAAATGAAAGAGCGCATGAAAGCCATGCACGAGGCCTGCAAGGACAAGCCGGACCGCCACGCCTGCATGATCGAGCAGCGCTGCGCCAAGTCCCAAGACAAGGCCAAGTGCGAAGCGAAGGCGAAGGAACACGGCCAGCGGCACACCAAGCGCATGGACCAGCGCCAGGAAATGCACGAGGCCTGCACCGGCAAGCGCGGCGAGGAACTCGGCAAGTGCCTGCGCGAGCAGCGCGGCAAGTTCGGCCACGGCAAGTCCGACCGGAAAAGCTAAACCCCGCCGTTGCTGCTCGCGCGCACTGAATACAGCGCTGGACTGCGCGCGAGGCGGCCGCGGTGCTGACCGCGATCTGGGCCCCGGAACTCCTGCTGCGCGACGGTGTCCTAGCGCTGGCGCTCGGCAATGAGCGGCTGCTCGCCGGGATCGTCGCCATCGCGATGGCGTGGCGCTACCGGGTGACCTTCGGTACGATCTGCGCGGGACTGCTTGCCCTGCATCTATTCGACTGGATGGTCTAGATGAAACTACGCCTCGGTGCATTCCTGCTGCTGTGGCTCGCCCTGGCGGCCTTCGCCGCCGCGCCGCCGCACAAAGTCGCGACGGTGGAAGGCGTCACAGAGTACCGCCTCGCCAACGGGCTGCGCGTGCTGATGGTGCCCGATCCTAGTGCGAGCAACGTGACGGTGCACATCACCTACTTCGTCGGCTCGCGCAACGAGGGCTACGGCGAGAAGGGCATGGCGCACCTGCTCGAGCACATGCTGTTTAAAGGCGCGAAGCGCCACCGCAACATCAAGGAGGAACTGAACAAGCGCGGCGCGCGCTTCAACGGCACCACCTCCAACGACCGCACCAATTATTTCGAGACGCTCAGCGCTACCGGCGACAATCTGGATTGGGCGCTCGGCCTCGAAGCCGACCGCATGGTCAACTCGTTCGTGCGCCAGTCCGATCTCGCCAGCGAGATGACCGTGGTGCGCAACGAGTTCGAAAGCGGCGAGAACAGACCCGGCAGCGTGCTTGCCGAGCGCATGCAGCGCCTTGCCTTCGCCGCGCACAACTACGGCAATCCGGTCATCGGTTTCCGCTCCGACATCGAATCGGTGCCGATCGAACGGCTGCGCGCGTTCTACCGCACCTGGTATCAGCCCGACAATGCCTTCCTGATCGTCGGCGGAAAGATCGACGAGGCGCAGGCGCTGGCATTGGTGCAGAAGCACTTTGGCCCGATCCCGCGCGCGAAGCGCACGCTGCCCGCGCTCTACACCGTGGAATCCACGCAGGACGGCGAGCGCTCGGTGACGCTGCGCCGCTCGGGCGACGTGCAGATCGTCGCCGCCCTGTACCGCGTTGTTGCCGGCAGCCATCCGGATTACCCTGCGGTGGACATCCTGACGCATGTCTTCGGTACTGCGCCAAGCGGGCGCCTGCACCGCGCGCTGGTGCAAATGGGCCTCGCCTCCTCGGTGTGGGGCTACGAGCGCATGCTGCGCGATCCCGGGTATGCGAATTTCGGCGCCACGGTCGCCAAGAACGCCGACATCGAGCCGGCGCGCGCAGCGCTGCTAGAGACCCTGGAAAGCGCAGCGCGCGAGCCGATCACGGATGCGGAAGTCGAGCGCGCGCGCACCGCATTGCTCAACGACATGGACAAGGCGCCGCTCGATTCGCTCGGCTACGTGCGCTGGTTGGGGGAGTTCGCCTCGATCGGCGACTGGCGGTTGTTCTTCCTGTACCGCGAGCGCGTGCGCGGGATCACCACCGCCGACGTGCAGCGCGCCACCGATCGCTATCTGAAGCCCGCCAACCGGGTGCTTGGCCTGTTCCTGCCCACCGACAAACCCGACCGCGCCGAAATCCCGGCGACGCCCGATCTCGCCGCGGCCCTGGCCAAGTTCGAGAGCGCGGAAACAGTTCAGGTCGGCGAGGCCTTCGATCCGACGCCCGCCAATATCGAAGCGCGCCTGATCCGCCGCACGCTCGCCAACGGCATCAAGGTCGCGCTGCTGCCGAAGAGAACCCGCGGCGGCACGGTAATCGCTCAGCTCACGCTGTACTGGGGCGACGAGCAATCCAAGCAAAACCGCGGCCAGGCCTGCAGCTTCGCGGGTGGCATACTGATGCGCGGCACGCAAAAACACACCCGCGCCGAGTTGAAGGACGCCTTCGAAAAACTGAAAGCGAACGTCTCGGTGGGCGCGAGCGGCGCGTCGATCGACGCGCGCCGCGCGCAGCTCGAGCCCACGCTGCGCCTGGTCGCCGAAGTGTTGCGCCAGCCGGCCTTCCCGCCGGCGGAGTTCGAGGAACTGAAGCGCTCGATGCTGACCGGCGCCGAGTCCCAGCGCGGCGACCCCGCGGCGATCGCCAGCGAGCGCCTGGCGCGGCACCTCAGCCCCTGGCCGCGCGGCCACTGGAACTATGTCGAATCGGTGGACGAGCGCATCGCGGAGGTCAAGGCCGCGTCACTGGACGAGGCGAAGCGCTGCTACACCGACCTGATCGGCGCCACTGGCGCGCATTTCGTTGCGGTCGGCGATTTCGATCCGGATGCGCTTACCCGGTTGGTGGAAGCGCTGTTCGGCGACTGGCGCAGCCCGGTCCCCTATGCGCGCATCCCGACGCCCTATTTCGATCGCCCGGCGCTGGAGGAAACGGTGGCGACGCCCGACAAGGCCAACGCGGTGCTGCGGGGCGCGCTCAACCTGCGGCTGCGCGACGACAACCCGGATTTCCCGGCCCTGATCCTCGGCAACTACCTGCTGGGCGGCACCTCCAGCGGGCGGCTGCCGGCGCGCGTGCGGGAGAAAGACGGCCTGTCCTACAGCACCTACTCGCTGTTCAGCGCCAGCGCGCTGGATGCTGCGGGCAGTTTCGGCGTGGCGGCGATCTTCGCGCCGCAGAACCGCGAGCGGGTCGAGCGCGCCATCCGCGAGGAACTGGAGCGCGCGCTGGCGCAAGGTTTCAGCGAGGCAGAGGTAGGCGCGGCGAAAAAGGGCCTGCTCGAAGCGCGCCGAGTGCAGCGCGGCCAGGACGGCTCCCTCGCCTCGCGGCTGTCGAACTACCTGTACGCCGGCCGCAGCTTCGCCTGGGACGTGGACTTCGAGAAGCGCATCGCCGCGCTGACGCCCGAGGAGGTCCGCGACGCGCTGCGCCGGCACATCGATTTGGGTAGACTTTCGCTGCTCAAGGCCGGCGACTTTCGCTAAGGGAGAAAGGCGATGAAAACCCTGCTGCAGCTAGCGTGCGCACTGGTGCTGGCCGGTTGCCAGAGCATGAGCGCCGAACATTGCCAGAGCAGCGACTGGTGGCGGCTCGGGCATCGCGACGGGTATTCCGGGGGCGATTCGCTGCTGAGCCTCTACACCGCGGAATGCGCGCCGCATGGCCGCAAGCCCGGTGCCGCGGCATACGGCAAGGGCTTCGACGAAGGCGCCCGCCACCGGTTGCTCTGGTGGGGGCCGCCCTGGCCGTGAGGCGAGACTGAGGCTAGGCTAGCGCGCTTTCAGCAGGTCGCGGATTTCTTCCAGCAGCAGTTCTTCTCGCGGCGGCGCCTTGGCCTTGGCCGGCTGCGTCTCCTCGCGCTTGAGCCGGTTGATCAGCTTGACGACCAGGAACACCGCCCAGGCGATGATCAGGAAATCAAGGCAGGTCTGGATGAATTTGCCGTAGTTGAGGGTCGCCGCGCCGAGCTGGATGACGAGGCCGGTCAGGTCGACCCCGCCCAGCAACGTGCCGAACACCGGCAGCACCACGTCCGCCACCAGCGAACTGACGATCTTGCCGAACGCCGCGCCGATGACCACGCCCACCGCAAGGTCCATGACATTGCCCTTGACCGCGAACTCGCGGAACTCCTTGGCGATGCTCATCCGTGCCTCCTAGTCGATGGGGTCGTAGCGCACCTCGAGAATTTCGAGTTCTTCCCGGCCGCCGGGCGCCGCCAGCACGATCTTGTCGCCCTCGCGTGCCTTGAGCAGCGCCTTGGCGATCGGTGAAATCCACGACACCCGTCCCTTGGCGGTGTCGGTTTCGTCGATCCCCACGATCGTCAGCACGCGCTCCTCGCCATTCCTTGTTTTTAATCGTATGGAAGAGCCAAAAAACACCTGGTCCGTGTCCCGGCCCGCCGAGTCCACCACCTCGGCCGCTTCCAGCCGTTTGATGAGGAAGCGCACGCGGCGGTCGATCTCGCGCAGCCGCTTTTTGCCATACAGGTAGTCGCCGTTTTCCGAGCGGTCGCCGTTCTTGGTCGCCCAGGCCACCGTGCGCACCACCTCGGGCCGCTCGAGTTCGACCAGTTGCTTCAATTCGGCCTTGAGGCGCGCGTAGCCGCCGGGGGAGATGTAGTTCTTCGCCGCGGGCGGCGACTCGAGTTCCGGCGCCTCGTCGTCGTCCTCGGACTCGGGCACGAATGCCTTGGACATGAAGGAAATTCTACACGCGCCGATCCATCGGAGGCTTGCCAGCAACCCCCGCACACCGGAGAATCCGGGGTGCGGGCCGGCAAGAGCCCGGAGTCCCGGGGAGAACCGCATGGCGCTGGAAAAGCTCGAAAAGGACGACCTCCTTACCAGGAAGCGCATCCGCGAGGTGCTGCTGTTCGGCCTGATCGTGATGGCCGCAGTGCTGGCCCAGCTGCCGCATGAAACGCTCGAGGAATACGGCATCAACCGCGAATACCTGCTCGGCGTGCTCGCCTGCGGCATCGTGCTGGGCCTGTTTTTCTACCTCAAGTTCTTCTTCTTTCTCGCGGTGGTTCTGCTGATCCTCGGCGCCAACCTCGAAGAGCAGATTGCCGAGTACATCGAAATCTCGAAGATCCCGCTGGTGCTGGCGCTGGTGCTGATGGTCGGCATGCAGCTCATCAATTACATGGTGAAGCTGGTGCCCACCGGGCTGGAGGAAAAACCCAAGGAGAAAAGCCCGGAGGGCGTGCGCGCGCTGTTCTACGCCATCGAAAAAAGCAACCTGGTCTACGCACAGAAGGTGCTGCAGATGAATTTCGACCCCAACCTGCAGCACGACAACGGCTACACCGCGCTTGCCTATGCGGCGATGAAAGGCAACGGCCGCATGGTCGAACTGCTGCTCGCCAACGGCGCCGACCCGACGACGACCACCAAGGAAGGCGACACGCCAGTGGAACTCGCGCTCAGGCTGGGGCACTCGGAAGTCGCCGACCTCCTCAAGGCCGCGCGCCGGCAGCGCGCCACGGGCGAAGCGCCCGCGGCGGTGGCGAAGCCCGCCTGAGGGCGACAGTTTCGCCGCCGATACTGTAAACTTATACAGGTCATGGCCCGGCGCGACCCCTACCGGTAGCGAAGCGGGCGGGGCATCGCCTCGGGCTACGCTGCTCTGCACAAAACTTCCAAGTGTCTGGAAGATTTGAATTAGCGCCGATCCTGGGCCAGACGCGCCGGGAACCCATAATTAGTGGCTTTATCGAGATTTAAAACCACTGTAGGCTCAATCACATATAACCGACACTTGATGTTAGACCACAAAAATAATATGACCACCGAAGACCTCCGGCTGCGCCCCGAACTCGCCACCCTGCCCGACCAGGAGATTTGCCGTGATTCGCTGCTGGAGAAGTACGCCAAGGGCGACGAATCCTCGGTCGAGCAGGTGCGCCGCCGAGTTGCGCGTGCACTGGCGCAGGCCGAAGCCGAGGCCGACCGCGGTCGCTGGGAAAAGCGCTTTTACAAGGCGCTGGAAGCCGGTTTCATCCCCGCCGGGCGCATCAATTCGGCGGCCGGCGTGCAACTGCAGGCGACCCTGATCAACTGCTTCGTGCAGCCGGTGGGCGATTCGATCTCCGAGGTGGTGGACGGCAAGCCGGGCATCTACACCGCGCTGGCGGAGGCGGCCGAAACCATGCGCCGCGGCGGCGGGGTCGGCTACGACTTCTCGTCGATCCGGCCCAAGGGCGCCGAAGTGCGCGGCACCCATTCGCGCGCAAGCGGTCCGGTGTCGTACATGCGCGTATTCGACCGCTCCTGCGAGACGGTGGAATCGGCGGGCGCGCGCCGCGGCGCGCAGATGGGCGTGCTGCGCTGCGACCATCCGGATATCGAGGAATTCATCCACGCCAAGGACCAGGGCGATCTCGCCAATTTCAACATCTCGGTCGGCGTCACCGACGAGTTCATGGCGGCGGTGGAACGGGATTCTCTGATCGAGCTGATCCATAAGGCGAAACCGTGGCCGGGCGGCGATTCGTACCAGCGCGCCGACGGCCTTTGGGTCTACCGCAAGCTGCCCGCGCGCTCGCTGTGGGAGCAGATCATGCGCTCGACCTACGACCATGCCGAGCCGGGAATCCTGTTTCTGGACCGCATGAACAGCGACAACAACCTGTATTACTGCGAGACGATCGAGGCGACCAATCCCTGCGCCGAGCAGCCGCTACCGCCCTACGGCTGTTGCTGCCTAGGGTCCATAGATTTGACGCGTTTTGTTGAGAATCCTTTTGTAGAAAACACTGGCTTCGATTTCCAAAGGTTCGCAAGAACGGTTCATACCTCGATCCGCATGCTCGACAACGTGCTCGACGTTACGGCGTGGCCGCTCGAGCAGCAACGCAAGGAAGCCATGGCAAAGCGGCGCGTCGGCCTGGGTTTTACGGGACTCGGGGACGCGCTGGCGATGCTGCGCTTGCGCTACGATACCGAAGAAGCGCGCGCCATGGCGGCGAAGATCGCAACCGCCATGCGCGACCAGGCCTACCTCGCGTCGGCGGAACTGGCGAAGGAACGTGGCGCGTTCCCGCTGTTCAACGCCGACCTGTACCTGTCGGGCGGAAGTTTTTCCGCCCGCCTGCCCGAAGAAATCAAGGCCATGGTGACCAAGCACGGCCTGAGAAACTCGCATCTGCTCTCTATCGCCCCGACCGGCACCATCAGCCTGGCGTTCGCCGACAACGCCTCCAACGGCATCGAGCCGCCCTTCTCCTGGGTTTACACGCGCAAGAAGCGCATGGCCGACGGCACCCTGAAGGAGTTCCCGGTCGAGGACCATGCCTGGCGCAAATACAAGGCGGCGGGCGGAGACGTGAACGACCTGCCGGCCTGGTTCGTCACCGCGCTGGAGATTTCGGCCCGCTCGCATGCGCAGATGGTGGCGGCGGTGGCGCCCTTCGTGGACACCAGCATTTCCAAGACCGTCAACGTGCCGGAGGACTACCCCTATGAGGAGTTCCAGGACCTTTATTTCCTCGCCTGGAAATCCGGCCTGAAGGGACTCGCCACCTACCGGCCCAACCAGGTGCTCGGCGCAGTGCTGTCGGTCGACAGGAAAGCCGAGTTGCCCCAGGATTTCGTCGAGAACGACCGCAACCGCCGCATCCACATCAAGACCTTGCCGCAACCGGTGCTGGCGAGCCTGCGCTGGCCGGGACGGCCCGATTTGAGCGCCGGCAACCTGGCCTGGACCTACATGATCGAGCACGCGCATTACCGCTTCGCGGTGTTCGTCGGCCACGTCGAGAACGGCCACCCGCATGCTTTCGAGGCCTGGGTCAACGGCAGCGAGCAGCCGCGCGGGCTCGGCGCCGTGGCGAAGACGCTGTCGATGGACATGCGCGCCAACGATCCGGGCTGGCTGAAGCTGAAGCTCGAGACGCTCGCCAAGACCGTGGGCGACGAGCCGTTCGACATGCCGTTCCCGCCGAGCGGCGAAAAAAAGCGCATGCCATCGGTGGTATCGGCTTTTTCCCAGATCGTCAGCTATCGGGTGCGCGCGCTGCAAGGGTTCCATGACGGTCCCACGCCGGTGCTGGACGCGATGTTCAGCCTGAAGGAGCCCAAGACCGGTACCGACGGCACCATGTCCTGGACGGTGGACGTGCTCAATCCGCGCACCGGCGATGATTTCGTGCTGGGCCTGAAGGAAATCGCGCTGCCCGCGATGGAAGGCTTCCCGTCGGGCGTGACGCGCCCCTACTCGATGTGGCTGTCGGGCGAGTATCCGCGCGCGCTGGACGGCCTGTGCAAGATCCTGTCGCTCGACATGCGCGTGCTCGATCCGGCCTGGATCGGCATGAAGCTGAGAAAGCTGCTCGATTTTCCCGAGCCGCTGGGCGATTTCATGGCCTTCGACCCCGGCTCCAAGAAACAGCGGACTTTCCCCTCTACCGTGTCCTATGTCGCGCGGCTGATCCTGCACCGCTACGCGATGCTCGGCATTCTTGGCGAGGATGGCCTGCCGCTGCGCCAGATGGGCATTCTCGACGCGCCCCAGGATCATTCCACACGGGGCGAGGCGCGCGTCATGGCGGGTGCGCGCTGCCCGGAATGCGGCAATACGACCTTGATCCGCAAGGACGGTTGCGATTACTGTACCGCCTGCGGATTCACCGGAATTTGCGGATAAACGCCCTGCGCCTCGGCTTTGCGCTCCTCGCCACCGCGCTGCTTGCCGGCTGCGGCTCGATGAACGTCAGCTCCGAGGGCGCCGACAGCAACCTGGTGCTGAGCGGCAACGACCCGGTGGCGTACTTCACCGCCGGCCGGGCCACGCCCGGGCGCGCCGATCTGAAGACCGAGCACCGCGGTTTCAACTATCGCTTCGCCAGCGACGAGAATCGCCGCCAGTTCATCACCGCGCCGGAGCGCTTCGTGCCGCAGTTCGGCGGCTTTTGCGCGAACGGCATGGTCTACGCGGTGCCGATCGGCGGCGCAACCGAGAGCTTCAAGATCATCGACGGCAAGCTCTACATGTTCAGCGGCGCGCGCGCCAGGCTGTACTTCGAGATGGACCAGGAGCGCAATCTGAAGCTCGCCTGGCACTACTGGGAAACCGAAGCGAGGGACTCCGGCTGGCGCCTGCAGGCCTGGAAGCGGCGGCTGTTCCGCGTGCCGCACTACAAGAGCGACGCAGAGCTCGCCCTGGAATACCAGAAGCGTTTCGGCAAACCTCCGGGCTAGCTGATTGCCTGAGCCGACCGACCGCTCCGGATTTTCCGTAGAGCATCGCTCCGATTTGATGCTGATTCGCCTGGACGCCGGCTTCGAATTGAACGGCGCCAGCGTCGAGAACCTCTGGCAAGCGGTGATTGCCGCGAATCGCGAACGCGGCACACAACGCATACTTGCGGTGGGGGAAATTCACCGCAGCATGAGCGTATCCGAAATCTTTCGCTCTGCCGCCCGGCCGCTAACCGCACACCTTTTTGGATTGAAGCTGGCCCTGTGCTGGAAAAACTTCGTTCCGGATGCCGATTCCCGCCTGTTCCAGGACTCGGCGCGAAACAGAGGCTTGGAAGTCCGCTATTTCGAGAACGAACCTGCCGCTCTGGCGTGGCTTGCGTCAGGCGAACCCGCGAAGCCTGCCTGAACGAACGTTCACAGGCTCTTGATGGCGATGAAGCAGAGCGACATCAGCGGTTGCGGCAACACGCCGAGCGCGAGCAGCGCGAGGCCGTTGGCGCTCAGCAGCACCTGGATGCCGCGCGCCTGGCCGGCGAACGGCGCCGCGTCCCTCGGTTCGTCGAAATACATCAGCTTGACGATGCGCAGATAGTAGTAGGCGCCGACCAGCGACAGCAGGACCGCCACCACCGCCAGCCAGATCTGGCCGGCATTGACCGCCGCCGAGAGCACCACCAGCTTGGCGTAGAAGCCCACCGTCGGCGGCACCCCGGCGAGCGAAAACATCAGCAGCAGCACGATGAACGCGTACCAGGGATTGCGCCGGTTGAGTCCCTTCAGGTCCTCGAGGTTCTCGCATTCGAAGCCCTTGTGCGACAGGAACACCAGCACACCGAACGCACCGAGCGACATCAGCACGTAGACCAGGGTGTAGAACATCGCCGCCGAGTAGGCATCGGCGGCATTCAGCCAGTTGCCGCCGACCACGCCCGAGAGCAGGCCAAGCAGCATGAACCCCATGTGCGCAATGGTCGAATAGGCGAACATGCGCTTGAGGTTCGTTTGCGCGATGGCAGTGATGTTGCCCACCGCCATCGACAGCACCGACAGGATCACCAGCATCTGCTGCCAGTCGTAGGCGAGGTCGAGCAGTCCGTTCACCAGCAGCCGCATCGCCATCGCGAAGGCCGCCAGCTTGGGCGCGGTGCCAATCACCAGCGTCACCGCAGTCGGGGCCCCGTGATAAACGTCCGGAATCCACATGTGGAATGGCACCACGCCCAGCTTGAAGGCGATGCCGGACACCATGAACACCAGGCCGAAGATCAGGAAACCGTGCTGGGTGCTGTCCTTGGACAGGTTCGCAACCTGGCTCGCCACCCCAGTCAGGGTTAGCGTGCCGGTAGCGCCGTAAATCATGGACATGCCGTAGAGCAGCATCCCCGAGGAGAGCGCGCCCAGCACGAAATACTTCATCGCCGCCTCGGTCGAGGCCGTCGAATCGCGGTTCAGCGCCACCATCGCGTACAGGCACAGCGACAGCAGTTCGAGGCCAAGATAGACGGTGAGGAAGCTGTTGGCGCTCATCATCACCATCATGCCGAGCAGCGCAAACAGCAGCAGCGTCAGGTATTCGCCGCGCAGCAGGCTCCGGTCGAGCAGGTACTGGCGCGAGTAGAGCAGTGCCGCCGAAACCGCGCCATAGGCGGCCAGCTTGAGCGCGTGCGACATCGCGTCGGCGACGAACAGGCGGTTGAAGGCGTAGACCGTCTGCCCGCCGGTGCCCAGCAGCACGAACAGCGTGGCCGCGGTACACGCGAGCAGCACGCACTGCGCCATGAAGTAGCTGGCACGCCGGTCCTCGCCCGCCACACGCAGGTCGACCAGCATCAGCGCGCAGCCGCCGGCCAGCAGCAGGATTTCGGGCAGCGCGACGAGGAAATCGAGATCCATGTCAGTATTTCGGCTGCGCGATGTGCCGCAGCAAATCGTTGACCGAGGCGTGCATCACCTCGGTGAAGGGCAATGGATATACGCCCATGAACAGGACCGCGACGGCGAGCGCGCCCAGAACCAGGAATTCCCGCGAGTTCAGATCCGTAAGCGCGGCAACTTTATCGTTGGCGACTGCGCCAAAGATCACCCGTTTGTACATCCACAGCGTGTAGGCGGCGCCGAACACCAGCGTGCTGGCGGCGGCGACGGCAAACCAGAAATTGATCTTCATCGCCCCCATGATGACCATGAACTCGCCCACGAAGCCGCTGGTCGCCGGCAGGCCGGCGTTGGCCATCGCAAACAGCATCATCAGCGAGGCGAATTTCGGCATCGTGTTCACTACCCCGCCGTAGTCGGCGATGTTGCGCGTGTGCGTGCGGTCGTACATCACGCCGACGCAAAGGAACAGCGCCGCCGAGACGAAGCCGTGCGAAATCATCTGCACCAGCGCGCCCTCCACCCCGTAGGCGTTGAAGATGAAGAAGCCGAGCGTGACGAAGCCCATGTGCGAGATCGAGGAGTAGGCGATCAGTTTCTTCATGTCGGTCTGCACCAGCGCCACCAGGCCGATGTAGAGCACCGCGATCAGCGACAGCGCGACCATCAGCCAGGCCAGCTGCTGCGAGGCATCCGGCAGGATCGGCAGCGTGAAGCGCACGAAGCCGTAGGCGCCCAGTTTCAGCAGGATCGCCGCCAGCACCACCGAGCCGCCGGTGGGCGCCTCGACGTGGGCGTCCGGCAGCCAGGTGTGCACCGGCCACATCGGCACCTTGACCGCAAAGGCGAACAGCAGCCCGAAGAACAGCAGCACCTGCACGTCCAGGGCAAGCGGCAGCTTCCACCAGTCCATGATGGCGAAGCTGCCGCCGGACTTGTTGTACAGGTACAGCAGCGCGACCAGCATCAGCAGCGATCCGAGCAGCGTGTACAGGAAGAACTTGAGCGCAGCGTAGACCCGGTTGGCGCCGCCCCAGACGCCGATGATGACGAACATCGGGATCAGCGTGGCCTCGAAAAACACGTAGAACAGCAGCCCGTCGAGCGCCGAGAACACGCCGTTCAGCAGCCCCGACATGATCAGGAAGGCGGCCAGGTACTGCCCGACGCGCCGCTCGATCACCCGCCAGCCGGCAATCACCACCAGCGGCGTGATGAAAGAATTCAGCAGGATGAACAGCACCGAGATGCCGTCCACGCCGAGATGGTAGTGAATGTTGAAGCGCGGGATCCAGGAGAGGCGTTCCACGAACTGCATCTCCGCGCTGTGCAGATTGAAGCCCACGTACAGCGGGATCGCCACAACGAAACCGGCGACCGAGCCGACCAGGGCGATCGTGCGCTGCATCGGTGCGTTGCGATCGCCTCCGCACGCGAGCACCAGCAGGCCGGCCAGGATCGGAACCCAGATGACGAGGCTGAGCAGCATCAGTGGCTCATTTATCCTGCCATCACCCGGTACTTGACCACCACGTAGATGGCGCAGACGCCGAAGATCATCATGAAGGCGTACCAGTAGATCAGGCCGCTTTGCACCAGGCGCACCACCCCGGAGAACCAGCCCACCAGGCGCGCCGAGCCGTTCACCATCACGCCATCGATGGCGGACTGATCGCCGCCTTTCCACAATCCGGTGCCGAGCGCGCGCGCGCCGCTCGCAAGCGCCCAGGCGTACAGCTCGTCGAAGCCGAATTTGCGCTCGACCAGCGCGTACAGCGGGCCGAACGCCACGGCGATCTTTTTCGGCAAGCTGAGGTTGCGCCGGTACAGGTACCAGGCGGTCGCGATTCCCGCCAACGCCAGCCAGAACGGCGCCGCAACGAGGCCGTGCACGGTGAAGCTCCACAGGCCGTGGTAACCAACGCTCTGGTCCCGAACCAGGCTGTCCAGAAAGAAATCGCCGAACACGATGCCGCCGACCAGCCAGCCCGCGCCGATCGACGGAATCGCCAGCAGCACCAGCGGCAGCGTCACCACCGCGGGCGATTCGTGCGGCGCATGCGCCGGGTCAAAGCGCGGTTCGCCGTGAAAGGCCATGAACACGAGCCGGAAGGTGTAGGCCGCGGTCACGAACACGCTCGAGAGCACGCAAAAGTAGGCAAAAGCGGCGCCCGGAATCTGCGCCAGGTGCGCCGCCTCGATGATCGCATCCTTGGAATAGAACCCAGCCAGCGGCGGAATGCCAGCCGAGGCGATGGCGCCGATCAGCAGGGTCCAGTAAGTCCAGGGCATGTACCTCTTCAGCCCGCCCATGCGCCGCATGTCCTGCTCGTGGTGCAAGGCGATGATCACCGAGCCGGCGGCGAGGAACAGCACCGCCTTGAAGAAGGCGTGCGTCATCAGGTGGAACATGGCCGCCGAATAGGCCGAGGCGCCCAGCGCCACCGTCATATAGCCCAGCTGCGACAGGGTCGAGTACGCCACCACGCGCTTGATGTCGAACTGGGTCAGCGCCACCAGGCCCATGGCGAGCGCGGTGATGGCGCCGATCACCAGCACCACCGAACGCGCGGTGGCGGACAACTCGAACAGCGGCGACATGCGCGCCACCATGAAGATGCCCGCCGTCACCATGGTCGCGGCGTGGATCAGCGCCGAAATCGGGGTCGGGCCTTCCATCGAGTCGGGAAGCCAGACATGCAGCGGGAACTGCGCGCTCTTGCCCATGGCGCCGACGAACAGCAGGATGCACAGCAGCGTGACCGGCAGGTCGGTATCGCTTGGCGCCTGCGAGAACACCGCCACGTAATCGAGCGTGCCGAACTGCGCCAGCACCACGCCGATGCCCAGCAGGAAGCCGAAGTCGCCGACGCGGTTGACCAGGAAAGCCTTCAGGTTCGCGTAGACCGCGCTCGGCCGCGTGTACCAGAAGCCGATCAGCAGGTAGGACACCAGGCCGACCGCTTCCCAGCCGAAAAACAGCTGCAGGAAATTGTTGGCCATCACCAGCATCAGCATCGAAAAGGTGAACAGCGAGATGTAGCTGAAAAAGCGCTGGTAGCCCGGGTCCTCGGCCATGTAGCCGATGGTGTAGACATGCACCATCAGCGACACGAAGCTCACCACCACCATCATCAGCACCGTGAGCGGGTCGATCAGAAAACCGATTTCCAGGCGCGTGTCGCCCATCGTCGCCCAGGTGTAGATCGCGCCATTCCAGTGGTTGCCGTTCAGCACGTCCACCAGGACCACCAGGGAGACCAGGAACGAAACCAGCACCCCCAGGATCGTCACGCGGTGCGTCCAGTTGCGGCCGATCGCCCGGCCGAACAGGCCCGCGATGATCGCGCCCGCGAGTGGTGCAAGGGGCACCAGCAGGTAGAGGGCTTTCATCCTTTCAGGGAATCGAGGTCGTCGACGTTGATCGTATTCAGATTGCGGAACAGCACCACCAGGATCGCCAGGCCGATCGCCGACTCTGCGGCGGCCACCGTCAGGATGAAGAACACGAATACCTGCCCCGCGATGTCGCCCAGGTAATGCGAGAAGGCGACGAAATTCATGTTCACCGCGAGCAGCATCAGCTCGATCGCCATCAGCAGCACGATGATGTTCTTGCGGTTCAGGAAGATGCCGATCACCGCGATCGCAAACAGGATCGCGCCGAGCACCAGGAAATGGGACAGCGTCAGCATCAGCCGTCCTTCTCCGACGGCATCGACACCAGCCGCACCCGGTCCTCGCGCCGCACCCGCACCTGCTCGGCGGGGTCCTGGCCGCGCGAATCCTTGCGCCGGCGCAGCGTGAGCGCGATCGCCGCGATGATCGCCACCAGCAGCACCACCGCGGCGATTTCGAAGGCGTAAACGTAATCGGTATACAGCAGGCGGCCCAGCTCCTTGGTGTTGCTGTAGCCGGCCGGCAGCGTACGCAACGGCACCGACAGCCCCGACCAGCGGCCATACAGCACCGCCGCCATCTCGGCCGCCATCAGCACCCCGACCAGGGCGCCGAGCGGCAGGTACTGCCAGAAGCCCTCGCGCAGGCGCTCGAGGTTGATGTCGAGCATCATCACCACGAACAGGAACAGCACCATCACCGCGCCGACATAGACCAGCACCAGGGTGATGGCGAGAAACTCGGCGCGCAGCAGCAACCAGATCGCCGACGCGGTGAAGAAGGCCAGCACCAGGAACAGGGCGGCGTGCACCGGGTTGCGCGCGGTGATCACGCACAGCGCCGAACCGAGCAGCACCAAGCCGAACGCATAAAAGACGGTGGCTTCGAACATGGTCAGCGGAAATCGGCGTCGGCCGAACGATCCTTCGCGATCTGTTCTTCGTAGCGGTCGCCGACGGCCAGCAGCATCGGCTTGGTGTAGTACAGGTCGCCGCGCTTCTCGCCGTGGTATTCGATGATGCGGGTCTCGACGATTGCGTCCACCGGGCAGGCTTCCTCGCAGAAGCCGCAGAAGATGCACTTGGTCAGGTCGATGTCGTAGCGCGTGGTGCGGCGCGTGCCGTCGCCGCGCGCCTCGGATTCGATGTGGATCGCGATCGCCGGGCAGACCGCCTCGCACAGCTTGCAGGCGATGCAGCGTTCCTCGCCGTTGGGGTAGCGGCGCAGCGCATGCAGCCCGCGAAAGCGCGGGCTCATCGGCGTCTTCTCCTCCGGGAACTGCACCGTGATCTTGCGCGCGAACAGGTGGCGCCCGGTCAGGGCCATGCCCCTGACCAGTTCTATCAACAGGAAAGACCTGAAGATTTCCAGCAGCCTGGTCATTTCCACAGGCTCCACGGCGTCTGCATCCAGGCGCCGATGACCACGATCCAGACCAGCGTCAGCGGAATGAACACCTTCCAGCCCAGGCGCATGATCTGGTCGTAGCGGTAGCGCGGAAAGGTGGCGCGGATCCACAGGAACATCGACACCACCACGAATATCTTGCCCAGCAGCCAGACCACCGGCGGGATGGCGTTGGCGAGCGCGCTGTCCCACGCCGGCAGCCAGCCACCGAAGAACATGACCACGGTCAGCGTGGCGATCAGGATCATGTTCATGTATTCGGCGAGGAAGAACAGCGCAAAGGTCATGCCCGAGTACTCGACCATGTGGCCGGCGACGATTTCGGACTCGCCTTCGACCACGTCGAAGGGCGCGCGATTGGTCTCGGCAATGCCCGAGATGAAGTACACGACCAGCATCGGCGCAAGCGGCAGCCAGTTCCACGACAGCGCGCCCAGGCCCATCTCGGCGAAACGGCCGCGCCCCTGCGCAGCGACGATGTCCGACAGATTGAGGCTGCCCGAGACCATCAGCACCACCACCAGCGCGAAACCCATCGCCAGTTCGTAGGACACCATCTGCGCCGCCGAGCGCATCGCGCCGAGGAAGGCGTACTTGGAGTTCGAGGCCCAGCCGGCGATGATCACGCCGTAGACCCCCATCGAGGTGAGCGCCAGGATATAGAGCAGGCCGGCATTGATGTCGGCCAGCACCAGCTCGGGGGCGAACGGGATCACCGCCCAGGCGGCAATTGCCGGTACCAGCATCGCGATCGGCGCAAGAATGAACAGCGCCTTGCTGGCGTTGGCCGGCAGGATGACTTCCTTGAACAGCAGCTTCAGCCCGTCGGCGACCGGTTGCGCCAGTCCGCCGAGCCACGGAATGCCGAAAAAGGTCACCCGGTTGGGCCCGATGCGGATCTGCATCCAGCCGATCAGCTTGCGCTCCCAGAGCGTCAGGTAGGCCACCGACAGCATCAGCGGCACCAGGATCACCACGATGAACACCAGCGACGTCGCCAGTTCGTAGAGCGCCGGACCCCAGGTCGGGCCGAGCTTGAATTCGGCATAGGCGAGCAGGGACTCGAGCACCTCAGGCCGCCCGCATTCCGCCCGCGGCCGCAGCCGCGGTGATTTTCTCGAGCGTCACACTGCCGAACATTGCACCCAGGCTCGCGGTCGCGGCATGGCCCGCGGCAACGCGCACGCAATTGTCGGGCAGACTGTCATCCAGTGCCGCAGTGAACCCGGCCTCGCCCTTGCCCTGGCGGACCAGTACCAGCCCGCCTGCCTGGACTCCCAGCGATTGCATCAGCTTCGCATTCATCCAGGCGCGCGGCGCCCTCGCGTCGCGCGTCTTTTGCAGCGGCGGCGAGTGGCGCACCAGAGGATCGGCGAAATAGATCGGCACGTCGGCAATGCGCTGGATGCCTTGAACCGGCTTTGGCTCAGGTTTTATTTCGGTTATTTCGTTTGATAGGAGCGTCGAAATCTCCCTGCCGGCAAGACAAGCTTCCCTCACCTGCTCCACCGTCTCGAACTCGAATCCGGGCAGGCCGAGCATCGTGCCGAGCACGCGCAGCACCTTCCAGGCCGGGCGCGCCTCGCCGAGCGGGCGCACGGCAGCGTGGAAGCCCTGCACCCTGCCCTCGGTATTGACAAAGGTGCCGGGCGTCTCGGTGAACGGCGCGATCGGCAGCAGCACATCGCCCACTTCGGACTTGAAGGCGCTCAGGTTGACGATGAATTTCGCGCCTGCGGCCGCCTGCGCATCCGCGCAATCGAGCCGCGGGTCGAGATTGAGCAGCAGCAGCGCTTTCTTGCCGAGCGCCGCGGGCAAACCGCCGCCAGCCGGCATGCCGGCGAGGTAACCGCCGACCGAATTGGCCGCCTCGCCGAGGAAGCCGACTTTCACGCCCAGCGCCTGCGCCCGCGCATGAATGGCTGCCGCCTGCGGGTGCTGCTGCGCGAAGTTGCCAAGCAGTACCGCCGAGTTCTTGCCCGCCTTCAATACCTCCGAATAAGAATCCATGGCGCCAAGCAGTTCCGAGGGCGCGACAATATTCTTGCTGGCGATCTTCATCAGCCAGTCGTCGTCGACCGAGTGCAGCACGTGGATCTGCATGCCGCGCTTGGCGGCCTGGCGCAGGCGGTGCGCGATGAGCGGGTGGTCCTTGCGCAGGAACGAGCCGACCACCAGAACGCGGTCGAGCTTCGCCAGCTCCGCGATCGGCATGCCGAGCCAGGGAATTCCGGCGCGCTTGCCGTCTGCGGAAAAATCGCTGTGCCGCAGGCGGAAATCGGCGGGCGCGCCGAGCTTGCCGGCCAGGAAAAGTTCTTCCAGCGTGGCGTGCGGCGAAGCCAGCACTCCGAAATCCTTCAGGCCGGCAACGGCGCATTCAAGCGCCGAGGGCCAGTCGGACGGCTGCCACTGGCCGTTCTGCTTCACCATCGGCTGCAGCAGGCGCTGCTCGGAATTGAGCGCCTCGTAGGAGAAGCGGTCCTTGTCGGACAGCCAGCATTCGTTGATCGCCTCGTTCTCCAGCGGCAGCACGCGCATCACCTTGTTCTGCTTCACCTGCACCACCAGATTCGCGCCCAGGCCGTCGTGCGGCGACACCGAGCGGCGGCGCGCCAGCTCCCAGGTGCGAGCGCTGTAGCGGAACGGCTTGGAGGTGAGCGCGCCCACCGGGCAGATGTCGATCATGTTGCCCGAGAGCTCGGAATCGACGGACTTGCCGACGAACGCGACGATTTCCGCGTGCTCGCCGCGGCCGATCATGCCCAGTTCCATCACGCCGGCCACTTCCTGGCCAAAGCGCACGCAGCGCGTGCACTGGATGCAGCGGCTCATTTCTTCGGCCGCCACCAGCGGGCCGATATCCTTGTGCAGCACCACGCGCTTGTCTTCCTCGAAGCGGGAGGCAGAGCCACCGTAGCCGACCGCCAGGTCCTGCAGCTGGCATTCCCCGCCCTGGTCGCAGATCGGGCAATCGAGCGGATGGTTGATGAGCAGGAATTCCATGACGCTGTTCTGCGCGGTCTTGGCCAGCTTCGAGGTGGTCTTCACCTTCATGCCGTCGGTGACCGGGGTGGCGCAGGCGGGCAGCGGCTTGGGCGCCTTTTCCACCTCGACCAGGCACATGCGGCAGTTGGCGGCGATCGACAGCTTCTTGTGGTAGCAGAAGTGCGGCACGTAGATGCCGAGCTTGTTGGTCGCGTCCATCACGGTGGAGCCGTGGGCGACTTCGACTTCCCTGCCGTCTATTTCCACTTTGAGCATTGCTATGCCGCCCTGAGTTTTTCTTCTGCATGCAGGAAAGCTCCGGCCCGGCCCCACTTGGGCTCTATGTCATCCTTGACGAGACAAGTCCTGTGTTCGATGTGATGTTCGAATTCGGACCGGAAGTACTTGAGGAAGCTCTTCACCGGCAGGGCCGCGGCATCGCCCAGCGCGCAGATGGTACGTCCGGCGATGTTGTCGGCGACATTGTCGAGCAGGGCGAGATCTTCCTTCTTGCCCCGCCCGGTCTCGATGCGGTGCACCACGCGGTACAGCCAGCCGGTGCCCTCGCGGCAGGGCGTGCACTGGCCGCAGGATTCCTCGTAGTAGAAATACGACAGCCGCTCCAGCGCCCGCACCATGCAGGTGGTCTCGTCCATCACAATCACCGCCCCGGAGCCGAGCATCGAGCCCGCCTTGGCGATGGAGTCGTAATCCATGTCGGTCTTCATCATCACTTCGGCCGGCAGCACCGGCATGCTCGATCCGCCCGGGATCACCGCCTTGAGCTTTCTGCCCGGGCGCATGCCGCCCGCCATCTCCAGCAGCGTCGCAAACGGCGTGCCGAGCTTGACTTCATAGTTGCCGGGCCGCGCGACGTGGCCGGTGACCGAGAGCAGCTTGGTGCCGCCGTTATTCGGCCGCCCGAGCGCAAGGAACGCTTCGCCGCCGTGGCGGATGATCCAGGGCACCGCCGCAAAGGTTTCAGTGTTGTTGATGGTGGTGGGCTTGCCATACAGGCCGTAGCTGGCCGGGAACGGCGGCTTGAAGCGCGGCAGGCCTTTTTTGCCTTCGAGCGATTCCAGCAGCGCGGTTTCCTCGCCACAAATGTAGGCGCCGTAGCCGGCGTGGGCGTAGAGCTCGAACGAGAACTCCGAACCGAGAATGTTCTTGCCGAGCAGGCCGGCGGCGCGCGCCTCGTCCAGCGCCTGCTCGAACTGATCGTAGATTTCCCAGACTTCGCCGTGAATGTAGTTGTAGCCGGCGGTGGCGCCCATCGCGTAGGCCGCGATGACCATGCCCTCGATCACCAGGTGCGGGTTGTAGCGCAGCAGGTCGCGATCCTTGCAGGTGCCGGGCTCGCCCTCGTCGGAGTTGCAGACCAGGTACTTCGCGCCGGGGAACTGGCGCGGCATGAACGACCACTTGAGGCCGGTCGGAAAGCCGGCGCCGCCGCGACCGCGCAGCGCCGATTTCTTGATTTCGGCAATGATGGACTCGGGAGGAATCTTCTCCGCCAGGATCTTGCGCAGAGCCTGATAGCCGTCGCGCGCCCGATAGTCCTTGAGGCGCCAGTTGCTGCCGTCCAGGCCGGCCATCAGGACCGCGTCGGGACCGTAATTCAGCATGGCGGCCTCGGCAAGCTCATGCCAGGTCCTTCAGCAGAGCATCGAGTTTTTCGTTCGACATGTAGTCGTGCATTTTCTTGTTGTTCACCAGCACCACCGGCGCCATGGCGCAGGCGCCCATGCACTCGCCTTCCTTCAAGGTAAATTTTCCGTCCGCGGTGGTCTCACCGAAATCAATTCCCAGCCTCGCCTTCAGATGCTCGGCGGCCGCCAGCGATCCCTGCAGGCCGCAGGGCAAACAGGTGCAGAGGGTGAGCTTGTGCTTGCCGGTCGGGCGCAGGTTGTACATGCCGTAAAAGCTCGCCACTTCGTAGACTGCGACCGGCGCCATGCCGAGGTAGCTGGCGACAAAGTCCATGGTCTCGTTGGAAAGCCAGCCGTGCTGGTCCTGCGCGACGATCAGCGCGCCCATCACCGCGGATCGCTTTTGTTCGGCCGGGTATTTCTGTATTTCCCTGTCTATGAGTCGCAAGGATTCAACCGAAAGGGTCATCGGTCGATTTCCCCGAACACGATGTCCATGGTGCCGATGATCGCCACGGCGTCCGCGATCATGTGGCCCCGCGCCATCTCGTCCATCGCCGCGAGGTGCGGAAAGCCCGGCGCGCGGATCTTCAGGCGGTAGGGTTTGTTGGCGCCGTCCGATACCAGATAGATGCCGAACTCGCCCTTCGGGTGCTCGACCGCGGCGTAGCACTCGCCTTCGGGCACGTGCATGCCTTCGGTGAAGAGCTTGAAGTGGTGGATCAGCTCCTCCATGTTGGCCTTCATCTCGACCCGCGACGGCGGCGCCACCTTGTGGTTGTCGCTCATCACCGGGCCGGGATTGGCGCGCAGCCAGTCGATGCATTGCCGGACGATGCGGTTGGATTGGCGCATTTCTTCCACGCGCACCAGGTAACGGTCGTAGCAATCGCCGTTGACGCCGACCGGCACGTCGAAGTCGATCTTGTCGTACACCTCGTAAGGCTGCTTCTTGCGCAGGTCCCAGGCAACGCCCGAGCCGCGCAGCATCGGGCCGCTGAAGCCGAGCGCCAGGGCGCGCTCGGGCGACACCACGCCGATGCCCACGGTGCGCTGCTTCCAGATGCGGTTTTCGGTGAGCAGGGTTTCGTAATCGTCGACGCATTTCGGGAAGCGCCGGGTGAATTCGTCGATGAAATCGAGCAACGAACCCTGGCGATTGGCGTTCATCTCGCCGAGCACCCGTGCGTTCCTGGACTGCTGTGCACGGTACTGCGGCATGGCGTCCGGGAGATCACGGTAGACCCCGCCGGGACGGTAGTAGGCCGCGTGCATGCGCGCGCCTGAGACCGCTTCGTAGCAGTCCATCAGGTCCTCGCGCTCGCGAAAGCAGTACAGGAACACGGTCATCGCGCCGCAGTCCAGGCCGTGCGCGCCCAGCCATAGCAGGTGGTTGAGGATGCGGGTGATCTCGTCGAACATGACGCGGATGTAGCGCGCGCGCAGCGGCGGCTCGACGCCGAGCAGTTTCTCGATCGCCATCACGTAGGCGTGCTCGTTGCACATCATCGAGACGTAGTCGAGCCGGTCCATGTAAGGCACCGACTGGATGAAGGTCTTGGTCTCGGCCAGTTTCTCGGTCGCGCGGTGCAGCAGGCCGATGTGCGGATCGGCGCGCTGGATCACCTCGCCGTCCAGTTCCAGCACCAGGCGCAGCACGCCGTGCGCGGCCGGATGCTGCGGCCCGAAGTTCAGCGTGTAATTGCGGATTTCAGCCACGGCCTTCGGCGTAATGCTCTTCTCTGACGATGCGCGGCGTGACTTCGCGCGGCTCGATCGACACCGGCTGGTAGATCACGCGCTTTTGCTCCGGGTCATAGCGCATTTCGACGTAACCGCTGATCGGGAAGTCTTTGCGGAACGGGTGGCCAGAGAAACCGTAGTCGGTCAGGATGCGGCGCAGGTCGGCGTGGCCGTCGAACACGATGCCGTACAGATCGAAGGCTTCGCGCTCGAACCAGCCGGCCGCGGGCCAGACCTCGGTGAGCGATTCGACCAGCGGCAGCTCGTCGTCGGTGCACAGCGTACGCAGCCGCAGGCGCCAGTTGTGGGCGACCGACAGCAGGTGCACCACCACGCCGAAGCGCCCGCCTTGCCTCGGCTTGTCCCCGTAGGTCTGGTAATCGATGCCGCAGAGGTCGATCATCACCTCGAATTTGAGATCGGCGTGATCGCGCAGCGTCCGCGCGAGCGCCTTGTACCCGGAAGGCTCCACTTCCAGCGTGAGCTCGCCAAACCGCGCCGCCAGCGACAGGCCCTGCTTTGCCAGCAGGTCATGCAACTTCTGCAGTCTCGGCGTCATCGCGCGATCGTGTTGGTGCGCTTGATCTTGTTCTGCAGCTGCACGATGCCGTAGAGCAGCGCTTCCGCCGTGGGCGGGCAGCCCGGCACATAGATATCCACCGGCACGATGCGGTCGCAGCCGCGCACCACCGAGTAGGAATAGTGATAGTAGCCGCCGCCGTTGGCGCAGGAGCCCATCGAGATCACCCAGCGCGGTTCGGCCATCTGGTCATAGACCTTGCGCAGCGCGGGCGCCATTTTGTTGCACAAGGTGCCGGCGACGATCATCACGTCCGACTGCCGCGGGCTGGGACGGAACACGATGCCGAAGCGATCCAGGTCGTAGCGGGCTGCGCCGGCATGCATCATCTCGACCGCGCAGCAAGCGAGGCCAAAGGTCATCGGCCAAAGCGACCCGGTGCGGGTCCAGTTGATCAGCTTGTCGGCAGTGGTGGTGACGAAACCCTGCTGCAGGACGCCCTCAATGCCCATGGCTTACTCCCATTCCAGCGCGCCCTTCATCCACTCGTAGACGAAGCCGACCACCAGGATGCCGAGGAACAGCAGCATGGCGAGGAATCCCGGCAGGCCGATGTCGTTGATCACCACCGCCCAAGGAAACAGGAACGCGATTTCGAGGTCGAACAGGATGAACAGGATCGCGACCAGGTAGTAGCGCACGTCGAATTTCATGCGCGCGTCCTCAAAGGCCTCGAATCCGCACTCATACGGCGACAGCTTTTCCGGATCTGGCCGGCGCGGCCCGAGCAGCGAGCCGAGCACCACCGGCGCGACGCCCACGGCCAGAGCGACCAGGATGAACAGCAGGATCGGAAAATACTCGGCAAGCATGCGCTTCTGGTTCTCCTGATCACCGCCTGTTGTTGGTGCCCACGAGCAGACTCGAACTGCTACGGCGTTTTAGGCCACCAGCCCCTCAAGCTGGCGTGTCTACCAATTTCACCACGTGGGCGGCACTTCCTTCGCCAACGCCCGGATTATCTCCTAAAAATCATTGCGGAACGTCTTTCGCCTTGATGCCTTGCGCCGGCGCTTTTGGAACCGCGTCGGAAGATTCCGCGGCGGGCTTCGCCGTTCCGGTCTTGTCGGTCGGCTGCTGCGCAGCACTTCCCTTGGCGGGCGCGGATTGGTGCGCTTTCACCGCATCCAGCACGCCGCCGCCGGTACCCGCCTTGTTGCTGGCGAGATACGCGAGTCCGAGGCTGGTGACGAAAAACAGCGTCGCCAACACCGCAGTCGCGCGCGACAGGAAGTTTGCCGAGCCGGTTGCGCCGAACAGGCTGCTCGAGGCGCCGCCGCCGAAACCCGACCCCATGTCCGCACCTTTGCCGTGCTGCAAAAGCACCAAGCCGATGATTGCCAGCGCGATCAGCACGTGCAGCGCGATCGCCACGCTCAACCAAGTATTCGCTTCCATCTGCTCATTCCTTTTTTTGCGCAGCGCGCGCGATGGCGATGAAATCCGCCGCCACCAGCGATGCGCCACCGATCAATCCGCCATCTACATCGGGCATCGCGAGCAATTGCGCCGCGTTGCCCGGCTTCATGCTGCCGCCATACAGGATCCGGGTCGCCGGGTGCAGTTTCGTCCGCAGATAGGCGTGCACTTCCTGCGCCTGCTCCGGGCTTGCCGTACGCCCCGTCCCGATCGCCCAGACCGGCTCGTAGGCGACAACCGCCTGGTCGAACGAACTCCGTTGGTGCAAGGCGAGCACCGCTGCCAGCTGCTGTCCAACCACCTGTTCCGTGCGCCCGGCATCGCGCTCGGCCAGCGTTTCGCCCAGACACAGGATCGGCGTCATGCCGTGTGCCAGCACCGCCGAAAATTTTGCCGCCACCACTGCGTCGGTCTCGGCAAAGTGCTGACGCCGCTCCGAATGCCCGACGATCACGTAGCGGCAGCCAAACTCGCGCAGCATCGGCCCCGAGACCTCGCCGGTATACGCGCCCTGCGCATGCTCGCTCTGGTTCTGCGCGCCCCACGCAAGCGCTGTGCTCGCCAGTTGCGCGGACACCTCACCCAGATAGGGATACGGCACGCAGACCGCGCAGTCGACCCCTTTCAGGCCGGTAATTCCAGCCAGCAACGCCGTCAGCAGCGTCCGGTTCGAGTCCCGGCTGCCGTGCATCTTCCAATTGCCGGCGACCAGTGGCGTGCGCATAGTGCCTAGATGTCCGTAAACCGATGAATTTTACCGCATTTAAGAACGTTTCTGCGGCGCAATAGAGGGGATGACGCGCTCCCGCATGAACTCGCGCACGCTCATGCCGCGTACTGCGCCAAGCGCTGCCGCCGGCGCGTTCAGGTGCTGGATCACGCCCGTGTCCCAGCACGAGCGCCCGTCGCCGATGCGCGCGCTCATGCAGTCGACTGCGACCGCCGGAATGCCGCGCTCGTCAAGAACCGGCAGGCGCGTGATGCCGATACGATCGACGCCGACCCCGGCATCGTTGAATACCGCAGCTGCGGCGTCAACCGCCAGTGCCGAGCCGCGCCGTCCGCCATGCAGTGCGCCGTGCGACCCGGTCACCAGGATGCGTCCCACGTCGTCGACCTCGATCATGCCGATCGAGTCGAGCGCCCAGGCTTGCGGCGGGCCATCGGCCACGCGCCAACGGCCTTCCGCATAAGGCGGCGGTCCGGACAGGGGCGGGGACGCAGCCCGCATGCGATCGGCCGCCTCCCGGCATGACTGGCCGGCCACGACGCCGCACAGCGCGGCGAACACGTTGGCGTGACTGATCACGCCACGCGCCAGCATGTCGGCGCCGTCGCCGATGCGCGCGCTCATGCAGTCCACCGCCGCCGCAGCCATCCCGATCGCCTCCAGGTAGGCGAGCCCCGCGATGCCGGCGCGATCCTTGCCGACGCCGGCGTCGTTGAGAACCAGCGCTCGCACGCCCGCCTGCGCCCCGTACCAGCCGGCGATCACGCCACCATGCGAACCCGCGACCAGCACCTTGCCGGCAACATCGTCCAGCTGGGTGACGCTTTCGGCGGACGCGATCGGGATCGCGTCAGGCACGTGCCCCCATCTCCAGCAGCGCGCCCAATATCGCCTGCGAGCTCACGCGGGATTCGTCCTCCAGCGGCCGCGAATAGCCCACTGGAATGCGCGGGCCGCCAAGGCGGCGTACCGGGAGCCCCAGTTCCTCGGCCACGGTCGCGGCGATTTCCGCACCGAAGCCGCCGACCCTGACCGCCTCGTGCGCAACTAGCAGCCGCCCGGTCCTGGCGGCCGAGGCGAATACCGTCTCACGATCCCAGGGCCAGAGAGTGCGCAGGTCTATGACCTCGACCGAGACGCCCTGCAATTTCGCTTCTATCGCCGCTTCGAGCGCGGCGTGCACCGTGGCGGACCAGGTAACCAGGGTCAGGTCGCTGCCGGCGTGAAGGACGCTGGCCTTGCCAAGCGCGGTCTTTTCGCCTTCGACGACCTCCGCTTCCCGCCCCCAAAGCTCCTTGTGTTCCATGTAAATGACCGGATCGCCGCAATCGATGGCCGCGGCAAGCAGCGAATGATTGTCTTGCGCGGTGCCCGGCGTGACCACCACCAGGCCCGGCACATGCGCAAACCAGGCTTCCAGGCTCTGCGAATGCTGCGCCGCCGACCCCGACCAGATGCCGATCGGCAAACGCGCCACCAGCGGCACCCGCCCCTGGCCGCCGAACATGTAGCGCGCCTTGGCCGCCTGGTTGACGATCTCGTCCATCGCGCAAAGCGCGAAATCCACCACCCGCATCTCGACTACCGGCTTCAGGCCGGTCAGCGCCATGCCTACCGCCGCGCCCATGATGGTGGCCTCGGAGATCGGCGTGTCGATCACCCGCACGGCGCCAAATTTCTTCTGCAGGCCGCGATACTGGCCGAACACGCCGCCGCGGCCGACATCTTCGCCCAGGGCGACCACGCGATCATCCGCGGCCATGGCCCGCTCGAGCGCTGCGCACGCCGCCTGGGCGTAATTCATCCGCGCCATCGGCCTGCTCCGGTGTTCTGGATGTCGCGGTATGCGAGGCTTTTGTCCGGCCAGGATGCACCGCTTGCCGCACGCACAACCACCGCGACCTCGTCTTCGGCCGCTTGTTGCAGCCGATCGAGTGCCGCCCGCTCGATGCCGCTGGACAAAAGTATTTGCGCAGCAGCGCCGATCGGGTCGCTTTCCAGAGCGCGTGCCACTTCTTCGCCATCGCGATAGGCGGCCGGATCGACGGAGACATGGCCTTTGAAGCGATAGGTGACGGCATGCAGGAATTGCGGGCCCTTGCCCCGGCGAATTTCCTGCACCAGCACCGAGCAAGCGCCATCGACCGCAAAGACATCGTTGCCGTCCACTTCGACGCCCTCGATGCCGATCGCCTGCGCCCGCGCGAGCGGCCCGGCGCCGGCGGTCATCGCGTCGGTCGGCGTGGTCGCCGACCAGCGGTTGTCCTCGCAGACGAACAGAACGGCCAGGCCGTGGATCTTCGCCCAGTTGAGTCCTTCGAGGAACGGGCCGCGGTTGACCGCGCCATCGCCAAAGAAACAGGCGACCAGGCCGTTCCGTCCCTGCACCTTCAGCGCCTGCGCGGCGCCGACCGCGATCGGGATTCCCGCGGCCACCACGCCGTTGGCACCCAGCATGCCGACCGAGAAATCCGCGATGTGCATCGAGCCTCCCTTGCCGCCGTTGCAGCCGGTCGCGCGACCGAAAAGCTCGCACATCATCCGCTCCATCGAGGCGCCCTTGGCCAGCGTGTGGCCGTGCCCGCGATGCGTAGAGGTGATCAGGTCATCGGTCGCGAGATTCGCGCAGACGCCCGCCGCCACGGCCTCCTGCCCGGTCGACAGGTGCAGCGGTCCGCGCACGCGGGCGTCGGCACCCAGCGCCGCGCCAAACGCCGCAACGCCACCCTTGGAAGCCTCCTCGGCCGCGTTTTCGAACGCGCGGATGCGCGCCATGCTGCGATAGAGCGCAAGCGCGCGCTCCGAGGAAATCGGTTTCGGGCTTTTCAAGGAAGCCCAAGTGTACTTAGGATCGGGCGGGTCGAAAAATCAGGAAATACTGGTTCGGCAGGAAAGCGCGCGCTTGATCCGGGTCACCGCGAAGCGCGCGGGCGCCAACGCGCGAATCACCTTCGCGAGCGCGATCAGCGGCACCCAAATCCAAGCCATTGCCTTCAGCCGATCGCCGGCGAGCAGCAGGCAGCCTTTTGTTCGGCCGGCGCCGCTTCGGTACGCGCATCGCTGCCGTAAACCGGGACCGAATCGAGCGTATGGAACGATTCCCAGGCGATGCCCTGCGGGTCGAGCGTCCAGTACTTGTCGCTCTTGGCATAGCAGCAGGAAGCGCCCTTTTGCGGCAGCAGTGATACATCCGCCTGCGCCAGGCGCGAGCCGATTTCTTCAAGCTCGGCGCCGTTTTCGGCCTGGATGCCGAGGTGGTCGAGTCCCGCCTTGCGGCCACGCGTGGAAATCGCGAAGTTCACGCGCGGATCCTCGAGCATCCACTTCGCATAGTCCTCTTTCTTCAGTGCCGGCTCGGCGGCGAACAGCGCCGAATAAAAGCGGATGCTTTGCTGCAGGTCATGCACGGCGACGTGCACGTGAAGGCGTTTCATGGCGTTCTCCTTTCGCGGTTTCGGGTTGGCATGCGGCCGGTGCGCACGGGGCGGTGCCGCAGCAGTTTTCGGTCAGGTAATCGGTCAGCCGGTTCATGTTCTGGAAATTGGCGCTGTAGATGACGAAGCGGCCCTCCTGCCGGCTGTCAGCCAGACCAGCGCGCGACAGGCCTGCCAGATGAAACGACAGCGTCGCCGGGGGAAGGTCGAGCTTGTCGCCGATCGATCCGGCCGCCATGCCCGCGGGCCCCGCCTGCACCAGCAATCGGAAAATCCTGAGGCGCGAGCCCTGCGCGAGTGCGCTCAGCGCCTGGACCACCGCATCCATTTCCATATTTCCAGAATAGTCGAACTGATGGCTACGTGTCAAACCGATCTGAGCGAAGGTTACGCGGCGGCGGCCTTGCGGACGGTCTCGGCTATGGATTTCGCTGCGGATTCAATGGCTTCGCGCGGCTCGCCTTCGACCATGACGCGCAGCACTGGCTCCGTTCCCGAGGGCCGCAGCAGCACCCGGCCGCGCCCGTTCAGCGAGCGCTCGACGCGCGCCCGCGCGTCGGCGATCGTCTGGTGCTTCTTCCAGTCGAAGCCCTTCGGAACCTGCACGTTCAGCAGCACCTGCGGGTACATGGCGAGCTCGGCAGTGAGCTCGGCGAGCGTGCGGCCTGACTGGCGCATTGCGGTGAGCACCTGCAGCGCCGAGACGATGCCGTCGCCGGTGGTGTGCTTGTCCAGGCAGATCAGATGGCCCGAATTTTCGCCGCCGAGCAGCCACCGGCGCTCGCGCAGCTGTTGGAGCACGTAGCGGTCGCCGACGCGCGCGCGGGCGAACGGCACGTTCATCGCGCCCAGCGCCTGCTCGAAGGCGAAATTGGTCATCAGCGTGCCGACCACGCCGGCAATTTTTTCGGTCGCCGCGCGGTGCCTGACGATCGCGTACAGCAGCTGGTCGCCGTCGAAGGAGCGTCCCGCGCCGTCGACGATCATCACCCGGTCGGCATCGCCGTCCAGCGCGATACCGAGGTCGGCTTTTTTCCTCTTGACCTCGAGCACGAGATTCTCGGGTGCAGTAGCGCCGAACCTGTCGTTGATGTTGAAGCCGTCCGGCTCGACGCCGATCGAGGTGACGTCCGCGCCCAATTCATGGAACACATGCGGCGCGACGGTGTAGGCCGCGCCGTGTGCGCAATCCACCACCAGCTTGATCCCCTTCAGGTCGAGTTCGCCAGGGAAGGTCGATTTGCAGAATTCCACGTAGCGGCCCTGGGCGTCGTCGACGCGCCGCGCGCGGCCCAGCTTCGCTGCTTCGTTGCAGCCGATCGTCTCCTCCAGCTTGCGCTCGATCTCGGCCTCGAGCGCATCAGGCAGCTTGAAGCCGTCGCCCGAGAAGAACTTGATGCCGTTGTCGGCGTAGGGATTGTGCGAAGCGCTGATCACCACGCCCGCCGTAAGGCGCAAGGCGCGCGTAAGGTAGGCGACGCCGGGCGTCGGCAGCGGGCCGCACAGCAGCACGTCGACGCCCGCGGCCGAGAGGCCCGCCTCGAGCGCCGCTTCGATCATGTAGCCGGAGATGCGCGTGTCCTTGCCGATCAGGACCGCGGGATGCCCATGGTCGCCGGCCACCTTCCCCGCCAGCACCGTGCCCGCGGCATAACCCAGGCGCAGCACGAAATCCGCCGTCATCGGGCTTCTGCCGACCGTGCCGCGCACGCCATCCGTGCCGAAATAGTTCCGGCTCATCCGCGCCAGGCCTGCCACACCGCTATCACGTCCCGCGTCTCCTTGACGTCATGCACCCTCAATATTGTCGCGCCTCCCTGCAGCGCGAGCAAAGCCGCCGCTAGGCTTGCCGCCAGGCGGCCGTTAGCCGGTTGCCCGGTCACCGTGCCGAGCGTCGATTTTCGCGACCAGCCGGCGAGCACCGGCACGCCGAGGCCGGTGAAGCTTGCGAGTTCCCGCAGCAGCCGGAAATTATGTTCCGGCGTCTTGCCGAAGCCGAAACCCGGGTCGATGGCAATGCGCTCGCGAGCGATGCCTTTGCTCTCACAAGCGGTTATTCGTTCCTCCAAATACCCTTTCACTTCCATCACCACATCCTGGTAGCGGGGATTCTGCTGCATCGTCGCCGGATCGCCTTGCTTGTGCATCAGGCACAGCGCACAGTCGCTCGTCGCGACCGCCTCAAGCGCGCCGGGCGCAGACAACGCCTCGATATCGTTGATCATGGACGCGCCCTCCAGAAGGACCGCACGCATCACCGAGGGCCGGCGCGTGTCGACGGAAACGGGTACGTCTTTCAGGCCTCTCAAGACCGGCACAACGCGATCCAATTCCTCCTGCTCCGCAACGGCCTGGGCACCAGGCCGTGAGGACTCGCCACCGACATCCAGAATATCCGCCCCCTCTTCCCTCAGGCGGCGGCCGTGAGCGATCGCGGCCAGCGGATCGAGGAATCGGCCGCCATCGGAGAAGGAATCGGGCGTGACGTTGACCACGCCCATCAGCAGCGGCCGGTCCAGCGGCAGGTGGAACCTGCCGCAGCGCAGGAACCCGCCGAGCCGCTCGATCAGGCGGAAGCGGCGGGCACCGCGGCGGGCTGTGCGCCGTCCGTCGGTGCGCTGGGCGTGCTGCTGGAGGCCGGCGGCTTGGGCGGACGCGGCGGCTTGCCGGCCATGATGTCGTCCAGCTGGTCGGCGTCGAGGGTCTCCCATTCCAGCAGCGCCTTCGCCATCGCCTCGACCTTGTCGCGGTTGGCCTCGAGCAGCTTGCGCGCCAGCTTGTACTGCTCGTCGACAATGCGCCGGATTTCGCTGTCCACCTTCTGCAGCGTCGATTCGGAGACGTTCTTGTGCGTGGTAATCGAGCGGCCGAGGAACACTTCGCCCTCGTTTTCGCCGTACACCATGGTGCCGAGCAGATCCGACATGCCCCATTGCGTGACCATGCGGCGGGCGATCTCGGTAGCACGCTCGAAATCATTCGACGCGCCGGTGGTCATCTGGTTCATGAACAATTCTTCGGCAATGCGGCCGCCGAACAGCACCGTGATGGTGTTGAGCAGCCGTTCGCGGTCCTGGCTGTAGCGGTCCTCGGTCGGCAGCTGCATGGTGACGCCGAGCGCGCGCCCGCGCGGGATGATCGTGACCTTGTGCACCGGGTCGGTCTTGGGCAGGAGCTTGGCGACCACGGCGTGGCCGGACTCGTGGAAGGCGGTGTTCTTGCGTTCCTCCTCCGGCATCACCATCGAGCGCCGCTCGGCGCCCATGATGACCTTGTCCTTGGCCATCTCGAAATCGTCCATGTCCACCAGGCGCTTGTTCTTGCGCGCGGCGAACAGCGCTGCCTCGTTCACCAGGTTGGCGAGGTCGGCGCCGGAGAATCCCGGCGTGCCGCGCGCGATCACTTCCGCCTTGACGTCGGGCGCGAGCGGGACCTTGCGCATGTGCACCAGCAGGATCTGCTCGCGGCCGCGGATATCGGGCAGCGGCACCACCACCTGGCGGTCGAAGCGGCCCGGGCGCATCAGCGCCGGGTCGAGCACGTCCGGCCGGTTGGTTGCGGCGATCACGATCACGCCCATGGTGCCTTCGAAACCGTCCATCTCGACCAGCAACTGGTTCAGCGTCTGCTCGCGCTCGTCGTTGCCGCCGCCCAGGCCGGCGCCGCGCTGGCGGCCGACCGCGTCGATTTCGTCGATGAAGACGATGCAAGGCGCATGCTTTTTCGCCTGCTCGAACATGTCGCGCACGCGGGCCGCGCCCACGCCGACGAACATCTCGACGAAGTCGGAGCCCGAAATGGTGAAAAACGGCACCTTGGCTTCGCCGGCGATCGCGCGCGCCAGCAGCGTCTTGCCGGTGCCGGGATTGCCGACCATCAGCACGCCGCGCGGGATGCGCCCGCCCAGCTTCTGGAATTTGGACGGATCGCGCAGGAAGTCCACCAGTTCCGAAACTTCCTCCTTCGCCTCCTCGCAGCCGGCGACGTCGGCGAAAGTGACGGTGTTGGTGGATTCGTCGAGCATGCGCGCGCGCGACTTGCCGAAGCTGAACGCGCCGCCGCGCCCGCCGCCCTGCATCTGGCGCATGAAGAAGATCCAGACCCCGATCAGCAGCAGCATCGGGAACCAGGAGACGAAGATGTTCATCAGCAGCGAGGGTTCCTCCTCGGGTCGCGCCTCGACCTTGACGCCGTACTTGAGCAGGTCCGAGACCAGCCAGATGTCGCCCGGCGAATAGCTCACCACGCTCTTGCCGTCGTTGGTGGTGGCCTTCAGCTGGCGCCCTTCGATGGTGACCTTGGCGATACGCCCGGCCTTCACCTCTTCCAGGAACTGCGAATACTCCATCGGCGCGCGCGCCGCCTGGCGGGTATTGAACTGGTTGAACACAGTCATCAGCACCAGCCCGATAACGAGCCAGATGACCAGATTCTTAAGCATGTTATTCAAGGACTTGCTCCTTCATCAGACATTCATTGTAATCCCTTAAGACCGCGCGCGAGCAGGTACGTTTCCCGCGATTCGTGGCGCGAGGCGCCGGGCTTGCGTACGTCGATCTTCTCGAAGCTTTCCTTCAGTTCGCCGAGCAAGGCGCGGAACTCGCCCCCCTGGAACACCTTGCAGAGGAAAATTCCTCCCGTTTTCAGGTGTTCGCGGCAGAAATCGGCCGCCGCGCGCACCAGTTCCGCCGCCCGGGCCTGGTCGGTCGAGGCGATGCCCGAGAGGTTGGGAGACAGGTCGGAGAGCACCGCGTCGGCCTGCTGCCCGCCGAGCGCTGCCGCCACCTGCGCCTGCACCTCGGCGTGCCGGAAATCCCCGCGCAGTGCCGTGACACCTGAGATGGGGGCGAATTCGAGCAGATCAACTGCGATCACGCGCCCGCCGGGGCTTGCCTGCCGCACCGCCACCTGTGACCAGCCGCCCGGCGCTGCGCCCAGGTCCACTACCTGAGCGCCGGCAAAGAACAGCCGGTCGCGGGCGTCGATCTCAAGGAGCTTGAACGCGGCGCGCGACCGGTATCCGTCCGAACGTGCCTTGCGCACGTAGGGATCCTTGAGGTGCCGCTGCAGCCAGCGGCCGCTGGAGCCGGAGCGCTTACTCGTAGCGCACGTCCAGAATTTCGTAGCGCTTGATGCCGCCGGGGGTCTGGACCTCGACCACGTCGCCCGACTCCTTGCCGATCAGCGCGCGGGCGATCGGCGAATTGATCGAGATGCGTCCCTGCTTGATGTCGGCTTCGTCGTCGCCGACGATCTGGTAGGTGGTGGCCGGCTTGCCCTGCTCCTCCAGGTCCACCGTGGCGCCGAACACGCAACGCCCGTCGGCATCGAGCAGCTTGGGATCGATGATGTTGGCGTTGCCGAGCTTCGCCTCCAGCTCCGAGATGCGACCTTCGACGAAACCCTGCTGGGAGCGCGCCGCGTCGTACTCGGCGTTCTCCGAAAGATCCCCGTGCGAGCGCGCCTCGGCGATCGCGGTGATCACGGTCGGCCGCTCGACCGCCTTCAGGCGTTGCAGTTCGGCACGCAGCAGATGGGCGCCGCGCGTGGTCATCGGGGTTTTGGCCATGTCCGGAGTTTAGTTCAGTTTGGCGTGCAAATCCTGCAGCCGGTAAGGTTCGAGCGCCGCCAGCGCCTTCATGCCGGTGCAGGCCGCCCGCGCACCGGCGATGGTGGTGTAGTAGGTCACGCGCTGCGCGAGCGCGGTGGTGCGGATCGAGCGCGAATCGGAAATCGCGGTGCGCGTGTCCTCCACGGTGTTGACGATAAAACTGATGTCGCCATTCTTGATCATGTCGACGATGTGCGGCCGGCCCTCGGCGACCTTGTTGATCAGCGACACTTCGACGCCGTGCGACTGGATCACCTGCCCCGTGCCGCGCGTGGCGAGCACCGTGAAACCCATCTGCACCAGGTCGCGCGCGATCGCAGCAGCGCTTTGCTTGTCACCATCGCGCACGCTGACGAAAGCGCGACCGCCCTTGGGCAGCTTCACGCCGGCAGCCACCTGCGACTTGATGAAGGCCTCGCCGAACGACGGCCCGACGCCCATCACTTCGCCGGTGGACTTCATCTCCGGCCCGAGGATCGTGTCGACGCCGGGGAACTTGACGAATGGGAACACCGATTCCTTGACCGAGAAGTACGGCGGCACCACCTCGCTCGCCACGCCCTGCTCGGCCAGCGAAATGCCCGCCATGCAGCGGGCGGCGATCTTGGCCCAGGCAATGCCGGTGGCCTTGGACACGAAGGGTATCGTGCGCGAAGCGCGCGGGTTAACCTCCAGCACGTACACCAGCGCGCCTTCTTCCTTGCGCTGGATCGCAAACTGCACGTTCATCAGTCCCACCACGTTCAACGCCTTCGCCATCAGCAGCGTCTGCCGGTGCAGCTCGCGCTCGAGCTCGGCGCCGATCGAATGCGGCGGCAGGCAGCAGGCCGAATCGCCCGAATGCACGCCGGCCTGCTCGATGTGCTCCATGATGCCCGCGACGAGCACCGTCTGGCCGTCGGATACCGCGTCCACATCCACTTCGATCGCGTCGCTGAGATAACGGTCGAGCAGCACCGGGGAGTCGTTCGACACCTTTACCGCGTCCTTCATGTAGCGTTCGAGGTCGGCCTGCTGGTGCACGATCTCCATCGCGCGTCCGCCCAGCACGTAGCTTGGGCGCACCACCACCGGATAGCCGATCTCCTCAGCGAGCTTGAGCGCCTGCGGCACCGAGCGTGCGGTGCGATTGGGCGGCTGGCGCAGCTTGATCCGCTGCAGCAGCTTCTGGAAGCGCTCGCGGTCCTCGGCGACGTCGATCATCTCGGCGCTGGTGCCGATGATCGGCACGCCGGCGGCGGCAAGATCGCGCGCCAGCTTGAGCGGCGTCTGGCCACCGTACTGGACGATCACGCCGAAGGGCTTTTCCTTGTCGACGATCTCGAGCACGTCTTCCAGCGTGAGCGGATCGAAGTACAGGCGGTCGCTGGTGTCGTAGTCGGTCGAGACGGTTTCCGGATTGCAGTTGACCATGATGGTCTCGAAGCCGTCCTCGCGCAGCGCCAGCGCCGCGTGCACGCAGCAATAGTCGAACTCGATGCCCTGGCCGATGCGGTTCGGCCCGCCGCCCAGCACCATGATCTTCCTGCGGTCCGTGGGCTCCGCCTCGCACTGTTCCTCGTAGGTCGAGTACATGTACGCGGTGCGCGAAGCGAACTCCGCGGCGCAGGTATCCACGCGCTTGTAGACCGGGCGTATGTGGTGCGCATGCCGCTTCGCTCTGACCGTTTTCTCGTCCGAGTTGAAAAGGTAGGCGAGCCGGCGATCGGAGAAGCCTTTGCGCTTGAGCATCCGCAGCTTGCCCGCATCGATGTCCTCGAGGCGCTGGTCGTCCAGCTCCATCTCCAGGTCCACGATTTCCTTGATCTGGCTAAGGAACCAGGGATCGATGTGCGTCAGGCGGTGCACCTCGTCCAGGCTGAAGCCATTTTCGAAGGCATCGCCGACGTACCAGATGCGCTCCGGGCCGGGGTCGCCGAGCTCCTTTTCCAGCGTCTCGCGGTCGCGCGTCATCTGGTTGAGGCCGTCCACGCCGACCTCCAGGCCGCGCAGCGCCTTCTGGAACGCCTCCTGGAAGGTCCGGCCGATCGCCATCACCTCGCCGACCGATTTCATCTGCGTGGTCAGGCGGTCGTTGGCCTGCGGGAATTTCTCGAAGGCAAAGCGCGGCACCTTGACCACCACGTAATCGATGCTGGGCTCGAAGGAGGCGGGCGTCACGCCGCCGGTGACCTCGTTGCGCACCTCGTCCAGCGTGTAGCCGACCGCCAGCTTGGCGGCCACCTTGGCAATCGGAAAGCCGGTCGCCTTCGAGGCGAGCGCCGAGGAGCGCGAAACGCGCGGGTTCATTTCGATCACCACCATGCGCCCGTCCGCCGGATTGATCGCGAACTGCACGTTCGAGCCGCCGGTATCCACCCCGATTTCGCGCAGCACCGCGATCGATGCGTTGCGCAGGATCTGGTATTCCTTGTCGGTCAGGGTCTGCGACGGGGCCACCGTGATCGAGTCGCCGGTATGCACGCCCATCGGGTCGAGGTTCTCGATCGAGCAGACGATGATGCAGTTGTCGGCCTTGTCGCGCACCACCTCCATCTCGAATTCCTTCCAGCCGATCAGCGATTCCTCGATCAGCAGCTCCTGCGTGGGCGAGGCCTCCAGCCCGCGTTCGCAGATGGCGATGAATTCCTCGCGGTTGTAGGCGATGCCGCCGCCGGCCCCGCCGAGGGTGAAGGAGGGCCGGATCACCACGGGAAAACCGAGGCTCGCCTGCACCTGCAGCGCTTCCTCCAGCGAGTGCGCGAGCGAAGAGCGCGCCGAGGCAAGCCCGATGCGCGTCATCGCCAGCTTGAATTTTTCGCGGTCTTCGGCCTTGTCGATCGCCTCGCGCGACGCGCCGATCATTTCGACGCCGAATTTTTCCAGGACGCCGTTGCGCGCCAGGTCGAGCGCGCAATTGAGCGCGGTCTGCCCGCCCATCGTCGGCAACAGCGCGTCGGGGCGTTCCGATTCGATGATGCGCGCCACGGTCTGCCAGATGAGCGGTTCGATGTAGGTGGCGTCCGCCATCTCCGGGTCGGTCATGATGGTGGCAGGATTAGAGTTCACCAGCACCACCCGGTAGCCTTCCTCGCGCAGCGCCTTGCAGGCCTGCGCGCCGGAATAGTCGAACTCACAGGCCTGGCCGATCACGATCGGCCCGGCGCCGATGATCAGGATGCTCTTCAGGTCAGTGCGCTTTGGCATCGGTCATCATTTTCGCGAAGCGGTCGAACAGGTAGCCGATGTCATGCGGCCCCGGGCTCGCTTCCGGGTGCCCCTGGAAACAGAACGCGGGCCGGTCGGTCCTCGCCAGGCCCTGCACAGACCCGTCGAACAGCGAGATATGTGTCTTTCTCAAGTTGGAACTGATGCTTGAAGGGTCAACAGCGAATCCGTGGTTCTGGCTGGTGATCACGACCTGCCCGGTATCGAGGTCCTTGACCGGATGATTGGCGCCGTGGTGGCCGAACTTCATCTTCAGCGTCTTCGCGCCGGAAGCCAGCCCCATCAGCTGGTGCCCGAGACAGATGCCGAACACCGGGATGCGCGTACTGTCGAGGATCTCGCCGATCGCCTCGATGGCGTAGTCGCAGGGTTCGGGATCGCCCGGACCGTTGGACAGGAAAATGCCGTCCGGCTTCATCCTGAGAACTTCTTTGGCAGGAAACGCGGCGGGAACCACTGTCACCCGCGCGCCGCGCTCGACGATAAGGCGCAGGATGTTGCGCTTGATGCCGTAGTCGTAAGCGACGACGTGAAGACTGGTTTCCTGGCCGGCTTCGTATCCCTTTCCCAGCACCCAGCGACCCGCGCTCCACTCATAGGGCTTGGCGACCGTGACCACCTTCGCCAGGTCCATGCCGGCCAGTCCGGGAAATTGCTTTGCCGCGGCCAGCGCGGTTTTCTCGTCGATCTCCCCCGCCATCAGGCAGCCGTTCTGCGCGCCTTTTTCGCGCAGCAGGCGCGTCAGCCGGCGCGTGTCCAGATCGGCAATCCCCACCACGTTGTTTTTCTTCAGGTACGAGTCCAACGACGCTTCGGCCCGCCAGCTCGAATGCGTTGCCGGCACGTCGCGCACCACCAGGCCGGCGGCGTGAATCCGCTCCGCCTCCTCGTCCTCGCGGTTGATCCCGGTATTGCCGATGTGCGGATAGGTCAGAGTGACGATCTGGCGGCAGTACGAGGGATCGGTGAGGATCTCCTGGTAACCGCTCATCGCGGTGTTGAACACCACTTCGCCGGCGGCCTGGCCGCGCGCGCCGACGGAACGGCCCCGAAACACCGACCCGTCGGCAAGGACGAGGACGGCGGCATCGAGCCCTGGCACGGCGAACTCCCAGATTAGATGTGAAAAAGCGGAAGAGGCTCGCGCCCCTCCCGCTCATTTGAGCGAGAAATTATACCGCGCCCGCTACTTCAGGCCAAGCACGTCGTTCATGTCGTAGAGCCCGGCGCGCTTGCCGCGCAGGAACCGGGCGGCGCGCAGCGCCCCCAGCGCATAGGTCATGCGGCTTTGCGAACGCACCGTGACTTCGACCCGTTCGCCGGCGCCGGCAAAAATCAGGGTGTGTTCGCCAACGATGTCGCCGCCGCGGATGGCGTGGAAACCGATCTGCCGGGCGGGGCGCACGCCGGTTTCTCCCTCACGGCCGTGCCTGGCTACTTTTTTCAAGTCTCGTTTCAGCGCCGCAGCAACGATCTCCCCCATCTTGAGCGCGGTTCCGGAGGGCGCGTCCACCTTGTGACGATGGTGCGCCTCGACGATCTCGACATCGTAGGCATCGCCCAGAATCGTGGCGGCGACCTCTGCCAGTTTGAACACCGCGTTCACGCCGATGGCGAAATTCGGCGACATCGCGATCGGTATCCGGCGTCCCGCCTGCAGCACCGCCTTGCGCAGCGCCTCCGGAAATCCGGTTGTGCCGATCACGATCGCTTTACCGAGGCGCGAGCAGGCGTCCAGGTGCCCGATCGCAGCTTCGGGGCGCGTGAAATCGATCAGCACGTCGCCCGCGGCGACCGCCTTGCCGATGTCCGATCCCACTTTGAGCCCGCCGACCATCCGGCCGACGGCGGGGCTGCCCTTGGCGTCCAGCGCCGCGACCAGCCGCAGCGACTTGTCCGCGAGCACGGCCTCGACCAGCGTTTGACCCATTTTGCCGCTGGCGCCTGCCACCACGACACGCAGAGCTGCGCTTCTCACAGGCCGATTTTTTCCAGCATGCGGCCGAAGAATCCGCGCTCCTTCAGCTCCTGCGCCGGTTTCTTTTCCTCCACGGCCGCCGGCGGCGGCGCGGCTTCGGCTGGCGGCTTGGGCTCGTCGCTTGCGGCCCGCCAGCTGGGCCCGCTCGCCGTCGGCGTGGCGGACTCTGCCGCAGGCTTGGCCGCTTCGGCCGGCGGCTTGGCCGCGGGCTTGGCTGCCGCCGCCGGCTCTTCCTCGGGCTTGGCGAGCGGCTCGAATCCCGTCGCGCGCGGCGCGGCACCCTCGGCAGGCAGCAGGTCTCCCAGCACCCGCGCCAGGCGGTCCTTCTCGAACACCACGGCCAGGTTGCGCTGCTCGCGCTTGCCGTTGGGCAGTTCGCGGAAGTACACGTAATCCCAGCGGTCGGCGTGGAAGATGTCGGTCACCAGCGGCGTGCCCAGAACGTAGCGCACCTGCTCGCGCGTCATGCCCGGCTTGAGCTGCGCCACCATTTCCTGCGAGATGAAATTGCCCTGCTGGATCACGATCCGATAGGGCGTGACCCCCGGAACCTTGGGCACCTCTACCGATTTGCACGCCCCCAGCGCTGCCGCGGCAGCGAGCGCGAGCGCTCCCGGGATCCCGCGGTAAAACGCCGTGTTCATCAGCCTATAATGATAACGGATGAGCACCGCTCAGAGCCTGAAGGAGATCGGCCTCAAGGCCACGCTGCCCCGGCGCAGGATCCTCGAGCTGTTCGAGACGAGCAAGGTGCGCCACCTTTCGGCCGAAGACGTGTATAAGGCGCTGATCGCCGAGGGCATGGACGTTGGACTCGCCACGGTCTATCGGGTTCTCACGCAATTCGAGCAGGCCGGCCTGCTTGCGCGGCAGCATTTCGAGACCGGCAAGGCGGTGTTCGAGCTCAATCAGGGGGGACACCACGACCATTTGGTGTGCCTGCAGTGCGGCCGCGTAGAGGAGTTCTACGACGGCGAGATCGAGAGGCGGCAGAGCGAAATTGCGCGCAGGACCGGCTTCGAACTGCGCGGCCACTCCCTGGCGCTGTACGCCGACTGCACCAAGACAAGCTGTCCGCACCGCCCCGTTTAGGGGCTAATTTCCGAGCAGTTCCGCGGCATGTTTGCGCGTTGTAGCGGTAATCTCCGCGCCGCCCAGCATGCGCGCCAGTTCCTCGATGCGCCCGGCGCGGTCGAGCAGCGCCACCGCGCAGCTGATCCTGCCGCGCTTGCCGCCTGCGCCCGTTGACTTCGACACCGACCACTGCGCGTCGCCCTGCGCTGCCACCTGCGGCAGGTGGGTGACGCAGAAGACCTGCCGCTGACGGCCGAGTTTCCTCAGCGAGCGCCCCACCGTTTCGGCCACTGCGCCGCCGATTCCCGCATCCACCTCGTCGAACACCAGCGTGGCGACCGGCGATTCCTTTGCCGCCACCAACTGGATTGCCAGGCTGATGCGCGAAAGCTCGCCTCCGGAAGCCACTTTCGCGAGCGGCCGCAGCGGCAGGCTCGGGTGCGAGGTCACCTCGAATTCGACATCCTCCGCGCCTGTGCTTCCTGGTTGATTCAATCCCTTGAGTGAAACCGAAAAACGTCCCCCGCTCATCGACAGAGTCTGCATCGCCTGCGTCACGTCCTTGCCGAGCGCCAGCGCGCCGGCCTTGCGCTTGGCCGAAAGTTTCGTCGCCGCCGCGCGATAGCGGGCCGCGGCGGCGCCCACTTCGCGCTGCAATGCGTCGGGGCTTGCCGCGAGTTCCAGTTCCTTGAACCGCAGGGCGAGGTCTTTTTCCAGCGCCGGCAGCTCCGCCGGCCGGACGCGAAATTTTCGCCCCGCCGCATGCACCGCCTCGATGCGCTGTTCGACTTCCCGCAGCGCCTCCGGATCCAGATCGACGCGCGACGCGTAATCGCGCAGATCGCGCGCCGCCTCCACCGCCTGCACTTCGGCCGACTCGAGCAGTTCGACGATCGCCTGCAGCTGCGGGTCGTGCGCCGACAGGGCCCGCAGCCGGCTGGCGACTGCGCTCAACTGCGGCAGGCAGGCGCCATCGGCCTCGGACAGCGCTTCCAGCGACGACTGCGCCCCGGCAAGCAGGCTCGAACCGTGCGCAAGTCGCTGATGCTGCGCGGCCAGCGCGTCCCACTCCCCGTCCTTGAGAGCGAGCTTGCCCAGGTCGGCCAGCTTTTCCTGCAGCTCCGAGCGCTCCGCCTCGCGCTTGGCGAACTGCTGACTCGCCTCCGCGGCCAGCGCTTCAAGCCGTTTCCATGCGCGCCAGGTCTCTGCGCAATCGCGCGCCAGTGCCTGCGCGCCAGCATGCGCGTCGAGCAGTTCGCGCTGCGCGGCGGCACGCAGCAGCGATTGGTGCTCGTGCTGGCCGTGGATGTCCACCAGATGTTCGCCCGCCTCGCGCAACTGCGCGAGCGTCGCGGCGTGCCCGTTGATGAAGCAGCGTGAACGCCCCGTCCGGTCCAGGGTTCTGCGGAGGAGAACCTGGTTCGCATCTCCTTGAAGGTCGTTCGCGTCTAGCCAGATCGACAATGAAGCTTCAAGATCAAATTCCGCGGAAAGCTCCGCCCGCTGCGCGCCTTCGCGCAGCAGCGAGGCGTCGGCGCGGCCACCGACCAGCAATTCGATCGCGTCGACCAGGATGGACTTGCCAGCGCCGGTCTCGCCGGTGAGCACGGTGAAACCCGCGCCCGTCTCGAGCTCTACCTGCTCGACGATCACGTAATCCCGGATGCCTAACGCGCGCAACATCAGTCTTCGGCTTTACTCCCCACCGCCTTGCTCCAGCGCAGCTTCTCGCGCAGCATGGTGAAGTAACCGTAGCCCGGCGGGTGCACGAAGCGGACCGAGTCGGCCGAGCGTTTCAGCATCAGGCGGTCCCCTTCCTGCAGGTCGGTGAGCGCGAAACCGTCGAAGTGCGCGCGCGCATCGACCGCGTGCAGCAATTCGATCTCGATTGCGCTTGAGTCGCTGACGCTCACCGGCCGCGCCGAAAGCACGTGCGGGTTGAGCGGCACCAGCGCGAACGCCGGCACCGTAGGCTGCAGGATCGGTCCCTGTGCGGACAGCGCATAGGCGGTCGAGCCGGTCGGCGTGGCGACGATCACGCCGTCGGCGCGCAACCGGTAGACATACTCGCCGTTGATGGTCAGCTTGAACTCGATCAGGCGCGCCTGCGAACCTTTGGTGAGCACCGCCTCGTTCAGCGCCACCGTAAGCAGCAGCGTCGCCTCGCCGCGCAGGATTTCCGCCTCGATCAGTGCGCGCTCTTCGACGCTGTGGCGCCCATCGAGGATCGCGCCTACCGAGGCGCCCATCTCGCTCAAGGCGATGTCGGTCATGAAACCGAGGCGCCCCTGGTTGATCCCCGCAAGCGGCACCCGGTGGCGCGCCAGGTTGCGCGCCGCGGCGAGCATGGTGCCGTCTCCTCCCAGCACGATGGCGAGGTCGGCGCCACGGCCGATCTCATCGTAGTCGGCGACCGCGCCGCCCTGGCCAACGCTGGCCGCGGTTTCCTTTTCGATCATTACCTCGCAGCCACGCTGGCGCAGCAGCTCGCTCAGCGCGCGCAGCGACTGGGCGATTTCCGGGGCCTGCTTGCCGACCAAAGCGACGCGGCGAAACGCAGGGCGCCGGGGACCGGCGGAGCGCGGCGTGTCGTCGGGCTGCATGGTTCGATTCTAACGGTAGAATTCCGGCATGCTGGATAGACGCGCGCAGATCCTGCTGAAGACCCTGATCGAACGCTACATCGCCGAGGGCCAGCCGATTGGCTCGCGCACCTTGTCGCGCCACACCGGCCTTGATCTTTCGCCGGCCACCATCCGCAACGTGATGTCCGATCTCGAGGAGCAGGGCCTGATCACCAGCCCGCACACCTCGGCCGGCCGCGTCCCGACGCCGCTCGGCTACCGCTTCTTCGTCGATTCACTGCTGGTGGTCAAGCAACTCGCCTCCGGAGAACTGCTGCAGCTCGAAGACCAGCTGCACCCGGACAATCCGCAACGGGCGATCAAGGCGGCCTCGCAACTGCTGTCGCAGCTGACCACCTTCGCCGGCGTGGTGATGACGCCGCGCCGCCGCGCCCTCACCTTCCGCCAGATCGAATTCCTGCGCCTCTCGGACAAGCGCATCCTGCTGATCGTCGTCACGCCCGATGGCGACGTGCAAAACCGCATCCTGTTCACCGGACGCGACTACAGTGCCTCGGAACTGGTTTCAGCCGCCAATTTCTTCAACCAGCACTATTCCGGGCACAGCTTCGAAGATATCCGCCAGCGGCTGCAAAAGGAGCTGCGCGAAATCCACCAGGACATGCTCAGCCTGATGAGCGCGGCGCTGGAAGCGAGCGACAAAGCGGTGTCGGAGGGCAACGAGCAGTATGTCATTTCCGGCGAACGCAACCTGCTCGCGGCGCAGGATCTGTCGCAGGACCTGGGCCGCATGCGCCAGCTGTTCGAACTGTTCGAGCACAAGACCTCGCTGTTGCAGATCCTCGACCTGTCGCTGCATGGCGAAGGCGTGCAGATCTTCATCGGCGGCGAGTCCGGCGTGTCGGCGCCCGATGACGTCAGCGTGGTGACTGCGCCCTACCGGGTCGACGGCGAAGTGGTCGGCACGGTCGGCGTGATCGGGCCGACGCGCATGGCCTACGACCGAGTGGTGCCGATCGTCGACGTCACCGCCAAGCTGCTTTCCAGCGCGTTGTCGCAACCCTGAACGGGATCCTGCTCGTCAATCTCGGCACGCCCGCGGCGCCTACGCCCGCTGCAGTACGCCGTTATCTGGCTGAATTCCTGTCCGATCCGCGCATCGTGCAGCTGCCGCGCTGGCTTTGGCTGCCGATCCTGCACGGCATCATCCTGCGCCGCCGGCCCGCGCAAAGCGCGGCCAAGTACGCCGCCATCTGGACACCGGAAGGCTCGCCGCTCGCCGTGCACACGCGGCGCCAGGCGCTGCTGCTCGGAAAATTGCTCGCCGAGCGCAGTGTCAGGGTGGCATACGCAATGCGCTACGGCGAACCCTCGATCGGCGCCGGCCTGGCGCAGCTGAAGGATTGCAGCCAGATCACGCTGGTTCCGCTCTATCCGCAATACTCCCGCAGCACGACCGAGAGCATCCGGGATCTGATCGACCGGAAATTGCGCATGATCGAGAGCTTCCACGATCATCCAGCCTACATTGCCGCGCTCGCTGCGCTGGTGCAACGGCACTGGGCGGCGCATGGCAAGGGCGCAACGCTGGTCATGAGTTTCCATGGCCTGCCGCAGCGCGCGGTCGACCAGGGCGATCCGTACCAGGCGCAGTGCGTCGCCACCGCGAAGATCCTGGCCGGCGTATTGCGCCTCGCGCCGGCCGCTTACCTGGTCACTTTCCAGTCGCGCTTCGGCGCCGCGCAATGGCTGCAGCCGTATACCGAGCCGACGCTGGTTCAGCTGGCCGGGCAAGGCGCAGCGCGCGTCGATGTGGTTTGCCCGGGATTCGTCTCGGATTGCCTCGAGACGCTGGAAGAAATCGACATCGAAGCGCGCAGGGCGTTTCTCGGTGCCGGCGGCCGCGAGTTCCATGCCCTGCCCTGCCTCAATGAATCGCCGGAGTGGATCGCGGCGCTGGCGAAAATAGTCGAAACTGCCCCTTGAAGCCGTCGCATCAGCCCCCATTTCCTGCAGGCTGATGTCCGAAACTCCTAATCCACAAGAAGAAAGCGTCTCCGCGGCGGCCGAGGAAAAGACCCTCGACCAACTGCTCGCCGAGGCGCAGGCGCGGATCCAGGAGCAGAAGGACGCCTGGCTGAGGGCGATGGCCGAAACAGAGAACGTGCGCAAGCGCGCCCAGGCCGATGTCCAGGCGGCGCACAAGTTCGGCATCGAGCGCATCGCGGAGAGCCTGCTCCCCGTCATGGATAGCCTGGAAGCCGCGCTTGGCGTCGCGCAAGGCAGCCCGCAGGCGCTGCGCGACGGCGTGGAACTTACCCTGAAACAGCTGAAAGCCGTATTCCAGAGGGTGGAGCTCGCCCCAGTCGAGCCGGTGGTCGGCGAACGCTTCGATCCGCACCAGCACCAGGCCATGGCCGCCGTCGAAAGCACGACCGAGCCGAATACCGTGGTCGAGGTGATGCTCAAGGGCTACCGCCTGCACGACCGGATCCTCCGCCCGGCCCTGGTCACGGTTGCGAAAGCCCTTGAAAACACGGATGGAAACCCCATCTCTCCCAGTAACGCGGACCCCAATTAAGGACCTGACATGGGCAAGATCATCGGCATCGACCTCGGCACCACCAATTCCTGCGTCGCGATCATGGAAGGCGGCAAGCCCAAGGTGATCGAGAACTCCGAGGGCGCGCGCACCACGCCGTCGATCGTCGCCTATACGGACGACGAGGACATCCTCGTCGGTGCGCCGGCCAAGCGCCAGGCAGTCACCAACGCGAAGAACACGCTGTTCGCGGTAAAGCGCCTTATCGGACGCAAGTTCGAAGAAAAAGAAGTGCAGAAGGACATCGCCATGATGCCCTACAAGATCGTCAAGGCCGACAACGGCGACGCCTGGGTCGAGGTGCGCGGCAAGAAGCTCGCCTCGCAGCAGGTATCGGCGGAAGTGCTGCGCAAGATGAAAAAGACCGCCGAGGACTACCTCGGCGAGGAAGTCACCGAGGCGGTGATCACGGTGCCCGCCTACTTCAACGACTCGCAGCGGCAGGCGACCAAGGACGCCGGCCGCATCGCCGGCCTGGAAGTGAAGCGCATCATCAACGAGCCGACTGCAGCGGCGCTCGCCTTCGGCCTGGACAAGAAGGAAGGCAAGGACCGCAAGATCGCGGTGTATGACCTGGGCGGCGGCACCTTCGATATCTCGATCATCGACATCGCGGCAGTGGATGGCGAGCACCAGTTCGAGGTGCTCTCCACCAACGGCGACACGTTTCTCGGTGGCGAGGATTTCGACCAGCGCCTGATCGACCATATCGTCGAAGAATTCAAGAAGCAGAGCGGCGTGGACCTTGCCAAGGACCCGATTGCGCTGCAGCGGGTCAAATCGGCGGCCGAACGGGCCAAGATCGAGCTTTCCTCGAGCCAGCAGACCGAGATCAACGAGCCCTACATCGCGATGTCGAGCGGCGCGCCGCAGCACCTGACGATGAAGATCTCGCGCGCCAAATTCGAGTCGCTGGTGGATGAGCTCATCAACAAGACCATCGAGCCCTGCCGCATCGCCATGAAGGACGCGGGCGTCAAGGGGTCCGACATCCAGGACGTGATCCTGGTCGGCGGCATGACGCGCATGCCCAAGGTGATCGACAAGGTGCGCGAGTTCTTCGGCAGGGAGCCGAGGAAGGACGTCAACCCGGACGAGGCGGTCGCGGTCGGCGCGGCGATCCAGGCCGGCGTACTGAAAGGCGACGTCAAGGATGTGCTGCTGCTGGATGTGACCCCGCTCTCGCTCGGCATCGAGACGCTGGGCGGCGTGATGACCAAGCTGATCCGGAAAAACACCACGGTCCCGACCAAGGCCCAGCAGGTGTTCTCGACCGCGGAAGACAACCAGACCGCGGTGACCATTCACGTGCTGCAGGGCGAGCGCGACCTGGCGGGCGGCAACAAGTCGCTCGGCCAGTTCAATCTGTCCGACATCCCGCCCTCGCCGCGCGGCATGCCGCAGATCGAAGTCACCTTCGACATCGATGCCAACGGCATCCTGCATGTCACGGCCAAGGACAAGGCCACCGGCAAGGAAGCCAAGATCAAGATCCAGGCGGGCTCCGGCCTGACCGAGGAGGAGATCAAGCGCATGGTGGCGGACGCCGAATCGCACGCCGAGGAAGACCGCAAGACGCTCGAACTCGTCAACGCGCGCAACACCTGCGAGGCGCTGGTGCACTCGGTCCGCAAGTCGCTCGGCGAGCACGGCGACAAGCTGGAGGCCGGTGAAAAGGACAAGATCGAGACCGCGCTGAAGGATGCCGAAGGCGTGCTCAAGTCCGAGGACAAGGCGCAGATCGAGGCCAAGGCGAAGGCGCTTGCGGAAGCCGCGCAGAAGCTGGGCGAGAAGGTGTATGCCGAAGCGCAGGCCAAGCAGCAGGCCGAGGCGCAGGCGGCAGGCGGCGGCGAGCCTGCCGAGGAAAAAAAGAAACAGGACGACGGCGACGTGGTCGACGCGGAGTACACCGAGGTCAAAGACAAGAAAACAGGCTGATCGCCTGTGGCGAAGCGCGACTACTATGAAGTGCTGGGGATAAACCGGGACGCCTCCGAAGACGACGTCAAGAAGGCGTACCGGAAACTCGCCATGAAATGGCACCCGGACCGCAATCCGGACAACCCCAGGGCCGAAGAGCATTTCAAGGAAGCGAAGGAGGCCTACGAGGTCCTCACCGACGCGCAAAAACGGCCCACCTACGACCAGTTCGGCCATGCCGGCGTGGATCCGGCGGCCGGTGCCGGCGCGGGGTTCGCTCGCGGCCAGGCCGGCTTCGGCGACGTTTTCAGCGACATCTTCGGCGAGATCTTCGGCGGCGCGCGCGGCGGCCGCTCGAACGTGTATCGCGGCGCGGACTTGCGTTACAACCTCGAGATCCAGCTCGAGCAGGCGGCACACGGTTTCGAAACGAAAATCCGCATCCCGACGCTCGCCGAGTGCGCTACCTGCCATGGCTCCGGCGCCAAGCCCGGCACCCAGCCGCAGACCTGCGCCACCTGCCGAGGCGCGGGCCAGGTGCGCGTTTCGCAGGGTCCGTTTTCGATGGCCCAGACCTGCCCGCGCTGCCATGGCAGCGGCAAGACGGTGGCGCATCCCTGCACGAGCTGCAGCGGCGCGGGGCGCGTCAAGCATCAGAAAACCCTCTCGGTGAAGATTCCGGCCGGCGTCGACGAGGGCGACCGGGTGCGGCTCTCGGGCGAAGGCGAAGCCGGCGTGAACGGCGGCCCGCCGGGCGACCTTTACGTGCAGGTGCACCTCAAACCGCATTCGGTGTTCCAGCGCGATCACGATGACCTGCATTGCGAAATGCCGGTTTCGTTCGCGACCGCCGCGCTCGGCGGCGAAATCGAAATTCCGACGCTCGACGGCAGCGCGCGCATCAAGGTGCCCATCGAGACGCAGAGCGGCAAAACCTTTCGCCTGCGCGGCAAGGGCATCAAGGGCGTGCGCAGCCAGACGCCCGGCGACCTCTTTTGCCACGTGGTGGTCGAAACCCCGGTCAATCTGACCGGGCGCCAGCGCGAGCTACTTCAGGAGTTCGAAGCGATCAGCCAGAAAGACACGGGCCGCCACAACCCCCGTGCCAAGGGCTGGTTCGACAAGGTGAAGGAATTCTTCGAAGGCTGACGCCTTACGGGCAGCTCGGGCAGTAGAACAGCTGGACCTGGCTGGTAGTTTGGGTGCCGTTCCTGCTGGCGATCGACATCGGCAGGTGATTTCCGGTCGGCCCCAGAAAGACACCGTTCGATTTGACTTCCTGGATTGCGCCCGGAGCGCCGCCACAGGGGCCAACGCAGGAACCGACGTTATTGCCGTTGATCTCGATGCTCGCCGCGATGCCGGGAAAGATCTGGATCGGGCCGGAGAGACCCGATACGGAATAGGCGCTGCTGGCGACGCTCCAATTCGCATTGAGCGCGGCAGTGCGGTTGGTGAAATTGACGTTCACCGAGCCGCCGCTGAAGAAACCGATATTGCCCGAGTTGTCCGTCGGATTGGTTCCGCCAATCAACACGTTGTAGTTGAACGCGCCGGACTTCGCTGCAATGACTTCTGCCGGCGTGATCTGGTCGCTATAAAGGTAATGCACGCCGCCGACCGGGGTCAGCAGGCCGCTAGGTTGTGTCGAATCGTCCACCACGCCGTCGATCCAGCGGCCCCAGTGCGCATTGACTGCGGCGCCATACCCAACCATATCGGTCCCCGAAGGACCCACGTAACCGAAGCCGCCTTCCTGATCCACCGCCGCATTCGGAAATGCAGTCACGCTGACCAGCGTCTGCGTCGCTCCGCTGCCCGAGAACACCATGTTTGCCGCGTTGACCCCGGCGACACCGGACGCAACATTGCTGCTGGTGAACTCCGCGTGCGATACGACCACCACATGCGTGAAGGGCGTGTTGAGGGCGGTGCGGTCTCCGCTGGTATTGAAAACTTCCGTTGCCACGAACGTCTGAGGCGGGGTGGGCGCGGGCGAAGAAAGCGGCCGGCTGTCGGCGTTTACACCCGATTGCGCCATCTCTTCGCTGGTCTCCGTGCCCTTCTCCCCCTTGCGCCGCGAACTGCCGACCAGCCGATCGCCAAGGAACGGGGGCGGCCCGATCAGCGGTTCGGCGAGCGCAGTCAGGCTCGCCACGTAGAAGAACTCCTCCACGCCAAATATCCGCTCGCCCGCCTGGTTGAAGACCCCGATCTTGCCGTCGAAGATGCCGCCGTAGGTCCCGCTACGCGCAGTGGTGCCGTCCCGGTTGGCGCATTCGGCGTCGCACTGCACCAGGTTGAAGTTGGTGCCGCGGATGCCGATCGTTGAAGTCGGCGTGGTGACCCGGTAGTTCTGCTGGCTGGCCTTGCCGATGACGCCGGTCACGGTGCGCATGCCGCCCTTGAGCAGCGAGAAGAACGCGCGCTCCAGCCCGTTGGCCGCGCCCGGCCAGTTGTAGTCATCCACGGTGAATTCGGTGCCCGGGCGCAGCGCGACTACCGCCTCATCGATGAAGCGGACCTGCGCGTTGCTCGCTGCCCCGACGCGCAGGGTGTCGCCATTTTGCAGCGTGCTGCCGATGGCCGCCGGGCGCGTGTCCGCCCCGCGCCGGATGCTTACATCGCCGATCGAGAGGATGACGCGGCCCGCTTCCTGGGCAGCGGCATTGAAAGTCAAAACGCCACCAAGCAGGAAAACCGCGAAGGCGCGTTGCACGTGCGTCATGGCTAACCTCATTTGAATTCGTAGCGCAATTTGACCGCGACCATGCGCCGGTCGTACTCGAACAGCGCAATGTTCGAATCGTTGCGCGCGAAGATCGCTTCGGTGCGCACGCTCAACCGGCGCGAGAACAGGTAGGTCGCCGACAGGTCGAGGCCAAGATAATGGTCCTTGCGCGTGGTCCGCAGCAGCGGATCTGCGGCGCCGTAGCGGCTCCCCTGATAGCTGACGCCGGCGGCCAGGCCCCACTTCGCCGCCGGAGTCGCCGCCACCGCAACGCGCGCGCCCCAGGTGTCGCGCCCAAGATCACTTCGGTTGCGCTGGTTGTCCTCGCGGCCGAAATTGAACGACAGATCGAGCACCGGCTGGTACTTGCGCACGAATGCGTGCCGGTAGGCTGCCCCCGCGCCGAGGTAATTCGCGTCGCGCACCTCGTTGCCGCCGGTATAGCGCAAATCGATGTACTGGCCCGACAGCGTCAGCAGGCGCAGTTCGTCCAGCGCGCGCATCCACTCCCCGGTTATGCCCGCCGCCGTGCGGAAACGGACGTTGTCGACACTGAGCGTCTGGGCCGAGAGGGTCGCGCGGTAGGTATTCTCGTTGCGCAGCACGGAGACGCCCCCAGCCGCCGCGAGCGTGCGCAGGTCGAACAGGTCCTCGCTCGAATGCAGCTTGGTCTCGGCCTGCGCTGAACCGAAGATCGCCACGCCGGGCGCGACGGGATGGCTGATCTGCGCGCCGCCGGCGAAGTGGGTAAAGGTATCGCCCTTGCGCACGCCGGAGGGGTTCACCGTGACCGGGCCGAAGGTCGGAATGCTGATGTTGGCGGAACCGACGCCGCCATTGACGTTGCTGTCGACCCCCAGGCCCGCTTCGAGCCAGGCGAGCGAGGTGGTCTGGAAGCGCGACTCGCGCAGGCGGATCGCGTCGATGTAGCGCTCCACCGTAGCGCGCACGCCGGCCGGCGGCGAACGCGTCAGCACGGCTTCGAATTCTTCGCGCGCGCGCAGCCAGTCGCCGAGCGCGAAATAGCTGCGCGCCAACTCCAGCCGCGCGATGTCGCTGTCGGGAAAATTAAGCAGGTAGCGCTCGAGCGCGAGCACGCCTTCGCCGGCATGGCCGCTATCGGTTGCGGCGATGCCGTAGTAGAAATCGAACGCGGAGGTGCCGAGCAGTTCGGGGTGGCGGCGCCCGAGCGCGTACGCTTCCGCCGCCTTACCTTGCTCGAGCAGCGCCTTGATGTCGTCCGCGGGGGCGGCATGCGCCGCCGGGAGCCCGCAAAAAGCCACCATCGCGAGCAATGCGCGACACGCCGCTTTGAGTCTTTTTATTGTCGTCACCCGGTCAACCCTCTCCCTAGCGGCGTATCCGCACGCATCCTATTGTGGCATGTTTACGCTCGGCGCCAAGTGGTTGTTTCAACGCCATCCTCGAGAATGATCCCGTCCGCCTCCAGCTCCTTGCGGATGCGGTCGGCCTCGGGGTAGTTTCTCTCCCTGCGCGCAGCCAGACGCGCTTCGATCTTGCCCTGGATAGCTGCGTCTGTCAGGGCGCCCTTGGCGCCGGCCTGCAGGAAGGTCTGCGGATCGCGCCCAAGCAATCCCAGCACGGCGCCCAGTCCCTTCAGCTGGCCTGCCAGGTCCTTCCTGCCGCGCCCGATTTCGTTGGCGAGATTGAACAGTTCCGCGACCGCTTCGGCCGTATTGAAATCATCATCCATCGCCGCCTTGAAGCGCTGCGCGTGGGGCTCGTCCCAGTCCACCTTGGCGGCGCCCGCATAGCCCTTGAGCGCGGTGTAGAGCCGCGCCAGCGCGGCTTTTGCGTCTTCCAGGTGCGCATCGGAGTAATTGAGCGGGCTGCGGTAATGCGCGCGCACCAGGAAGAAGCGCACCACCTCGGGATCGAACACCTTGAGGACTTCGCGAATGGTGAAGAAGTTGCCGAGCGACTTCGACATCTTGGTGTCATCGACGCGCAGGAAACCGTTATGCATCCAGTACTTGACGAAGGGCTGGCGGTTGGCGCCCTCCGATTGCGCGATCTCGTTCTCGTGATGCGGAAACTGCAGGTCTTCGCCCCCGCCGTGGATGTCGAAGGTGTTTCCGAGCAGCGCGCAGCCCATCGCGGAACACTCGATCGCCCAGCCCGGTCGCCCGGCCCCCCAGGGCGACGGCCAGGTCGGCTCGCCCGGCTTGGAGTGCTTCCACAGCACGAAGTCGAGCGGGTCGCGTTTCGCCGCGGCAGGCTCGACGCGCTCGCCGGCGCGCAGGTCATCGAGCGATTTGCCCGAGAGCTTGCCGTAGCCCGGGAACTTGCGCACCGCAAAGTTCACGTCGCCATCGTCGGCGCGGTAGGCGAGCCCGTGGCTTTCCAGCGCCTGGATCATCGCGATCATCTGCGGCACATACTGGGTGGCGCGCGGCTCGTGGTCCGGTCTCTCCACGCCGAGCGCGCCGACGTCCTCGTCCATGTAACGGATGTTGCGCTCGGTCAGCTCGCCGATGGTCTCGCGATTTTCCACCGCGCGCCGGATGATTTTGTCGTCGATGTCGGTGATGTTTCGCGCAAAGGTCACGCGGTAACCGCTCGCGCGCAGCCAGCGCCGCACCACATCGAAGGCGACCATCAGCCGCCCGTGCCCGACGTGGCAAAGGTCGTAGACGGTCATCCCGCAGACGTACATGCGGGCCTCACCCGGGCGAAGCGGCACGAATTCCTGCTTGACCCTGGCGAGCGAGTTGTAGATGCGCAGCATGCGGGTACCCTGTGCGGCGTCGAACCAAGTTGTGAACCGGCAGGGCTTAGTCTAGAATGAGCAAAATTCCGTAGGGCCTTGAAAACTATAACACAATGATGAAATCAACCGACCCGCGCCAAGCGCTGGCCGCCCTCTTCGCTGGGTTGCTCGTGGCCTCCGCTGCGGCGCGCGCCGACGACGTGCAGGACGCGAGCAAGCTGTTCAAGTCCGGACAGCTCCAGCAGGCGCTGGAACGGGTCAACAAAGTGCTCGCCGCGAAACCGAAGGACGCGCAGGCGCGTTTCCTCAAGGGACTGATCTTCGCCGAGCAAGGAAATGCGCGCGACGCGACCGACGTGTTCCTGCAACTGACGCGCGATTACCCGGATCTTCCCGAGCCGTTCAACAACCTGGCGGTGATTTACGCATCGCAAGGGCAGTACGACAAGGCGCGCGGCGCGCTGGAACAGGCGATCCGCACGCATCCGAGCTACGCCACCGCCTACGAGAATCTGGGCGATGTCTACGCCAAGCTGGCGAGCCAGGCTTACGACACGGCGCTGCAGATCGATTCGTCCAATCCGGTGGCGAAGAACAAGCTCGCGCTGGTGCGCGAACTGGTGGGCGGCGCCGCGCCGGCAAAGCCGGCGGTGGTGGCGGCGGCGCCCGCACCGAAGGAACCCGTCAAGGTCGAGCCGGCCGCGGCAGCGCCGGCCAAGGCCCCGGTGGTGGTTGCAGCGGTCGAGCCAAAGCCTGCCCCGGCGGTCGAAAACAATGCCGAGCTGCTCAGCGCGGTGAACGCCTGGGCAAAAGCGTGGTCTGCGAAGAACGTGGACGCCTATCTGGGGTTTTATGCCCAGGAATTCAAAACCCCGGGCGGGGAACCGCGCGCGGAATGGGAACAAACCCGCCGCCAGCGCGTCAGCGCCCCCAAGAGCATCGCAGTCAGCGTCGACTCCCCCAAGGTGAGCGTGATCGGCGACGGCCAGGCGAGCGTGACTTTCCGCCAGAGCTACCGCTCCGATCTGATCAAGTCTTCGATCGTCACCAAAACGCTGGTTTTTGCCAGAAGCGGCGGACGCTGGCTGATCCAGCAGGAGCGGGTGGGCAATTGATGCCTTTGCCTAGCGCCCTGCGGCGCCTAGCCGCCGCCGTCCTGCTGCTTTTCGCCGCTGCCGGCCAGGCCGCGGAGCCCGAAAAAGCGCTCTCCGGCGTGCTGCAGGCGATCGAAGCGAATCGGCTGGACCTGGCGATGCAGCGGGTCGAGAAGCTGCTCGAAGCGCATCCGAACTTCCGTCTTGGACACCTGATCCGCGGCGACCTGCTGACGGCGCGCGCGCGCCCGCTGGAAACCTTCGGCAACGTGCCAAAGACGGTGCCGCGCGAAAAAGTCGAGGACCTGCGCGCCGAGGCGCTGCTGCGCTTGCGCGCGGTGCGCGACCGGCCCAGCAGGGAGAGGGTACCGCGCTATGTGCTGCAGCTGCAGGCGGCGCAGAAATACGCCCTGGTGGTGGATTCGCGGCGTTCGCGCTTGTACGTATTCGAAAACGTCGGCGGCCGGCCGCAGTTCGTGGCCGACTACTACGTTTCGCTGGGCAAGAACGGCGTCGAGAAAACGCGCGAAGGCGACCAGAAGACGCCGATCGGCGTCTATCACGTCACCGCCAACCTGCCGCGGCAGAAGCTCAGCGACTTCTACGGTTCGGGGGCCTTCCCGATCAACTATCCCAACGCCTGGGACAAGCGCCTCGGCCGCAATGGCCACGGCATCTGGCTGCATGGCACGCCCTCCTCCACCTACAGCCGCCCACCGCACGCCAGCGACGGCTGCATCGTGCTGTCCAACGCGGACCTGGATGCCGTCGGCCGCACCGTGCAGATCGGCGTCACGCCGGTGATCATCACCGACGAGATCGACTGGATCGATGCCGCCGCGCTCGAAGCCGACCGCAAGTCGCTGGCAGGCGCCCAGGAAGCCTGGCGCGCCGACTGGGCGAGCCGCGATGCCGGCAAGTACCTCGCGCACTACGCGCCGCGCTTCAATTCCGGCGACCAGGATCTCGCCGCCTGGTCCGAGCACAAGCAAAAAGTGAACGGCACGAAGAGCTGGATCAAAGTCGGCGTGTCGAATGTTTCGATGCTGCAGTACCCGCGCGAGACCTTCGTGGTGGTCAATTTCGACCAGGACTACCGTTCGAGCAATCTTTCCAATGTGATGCGCAAGCGCCAGTACTGGATCAAGGAAGACGGGCGCTGGCGCATCCTCTATGAGGGTGGCGCATGAAGCTGCACGATATCTGGAAACCGCTGGTGGTGCTTTCGGTCGCCGCGGGCGCGCCCGGTGTGCTGGCGGCCGATCCGCAGGTGGAGCTCAAGACCAGCGCCGGCGTGATCCGCATCGAGCTGTACCCGTCCAAGGCGCCCAAAACGGTCGAGAACTTCCTGCAATACGTGAAGGACGGGCACTACAACGGCACCATCTTCCACCGCGTGATCGACAATTTCATGATCCAAGGCGGCGGCATGGACAAGGATTTCCGCGAGAAGAAGGGCCGCGACCCGATCCCCAACGAAGCCAAGAACGGCCTTAAGAACGACCTCGGCACCATCGCCATGGCGCGCACCAGCGCGCCGCATTCCGCGTCCTCGCAGTTCTTCATCAACGTCAAGAACAACGACTTCCTCAACGCCGAGAAGGCGCAGGACGGCTGGGGCTACGCGGTCTTCGGCAAGGTGGTGTCGGGCATGGACGTGGTGATGAAGATGTCCAAGGTCGCCACCGGCAATTCCGGCCCGCACGGCAATGTGCCGCGCGAGGCGATCGTGCTCGAATCCGCGACGCTGGTGGCCGACAAGAAATGACGTGACGCGGGCGCTGTTCATCTCCGACCTGCACCTCGCAGGCGAGCGCCCGGCCACCAATACGCAGTTCCACCGCTTCCTGCGCGAGGAAGCCGCGCGCGCCGAGGCCCTGTACGTGCTCGGCGACCTGTTCGAGTATTGGGCCGGCGACGACGAACTGACCGACCGCCAGGGCGATCCGCTCGCCGCCGAAGTCGCCGCCGGCTTGCTCTCCCTTGCCAAGCGCGGCGTGCAGGTCTGGATCATGCACGGCAACCGGGATTTCCTGGTCGGCAAGGGATTCCTCGCCGCCTGCGGCGCAAAGTTCCTCGACGATCCAACGGTGATCCAGGCGCACGGCAAGCCGGTCGCTCTGCTGCACGGCGACACGCTTTGCACCGACGACCACGACTACCAGGCCTGGCGCCAGACGGCGCGTTCCGCGGCCTGGCAGCGGGATTTCCTCGCCAAGCCGCTCGCCGAGCGCCACTCGACCATCGGCGCGCTACGTGAAAAGAGCAAGCAGGCGATCGCGGCCAAGCCGGCCGAGATCATGGACGTCAACCTTGAGGCGGTGCGCGGGGCCTTCCGCAAGCTTGGCGTGCAGCGCCTGATCCACGGCCACACCCACCGGCCCGCGCGCCACGAACTTGAAGTCGACGGCGCGCGCTGCGAGCGCTGGGTGCTGCCCGACTGGTATGGCCGGGGCGGCTACCTCGCCCTGGATGACGTCGGCCCGCGCCTGGTCAGCTTCTGATGCGGGACTAGGCGAGGCCGCGCGCCAGATCCGCCTCCAGGTCCGACACCGCCTCGAGGCCGACGGCGAGGCGGATCAAGCCATCGGTGATGCCGGCGGCGGCGCGAGCCTGGGGCGTGATGCGGCCGTGGGTGGTCGTCGCCGGATGGGTGATGGTGGTCTTCACGTCGCCCAGGTTGCCGGTAATGGAGATGAGTTTGGTTGAATCGATCACCTTCCAGGCCTTTTTCTTGCCGCCTTTTACTTCGAAGGAGACGATGGCGCCGCCGGCCCGCTGCTGGCGCATGGCGAGCGCGTGCTGGGGATGCGAGGCGAGTCC